>Ga0181520_10006863_pt1 | contig 17123 bp, 14 predicted proteins | sample PEATcosm2014_Bin_29_FD_132451 | JGI IMG/M metagenome (GOLD analysis project Ga0181520, IMG submission 132451) | Peatland microbial communities from MTU Mesocosm Facility, Houghton, MI, USA - PEATcosm2014_Bin02_30_metaG | ecosystem: Environmental > Terrestrial > Soil > Wetlands > Peat | place... | reverse complement strand
CGCCGTTCGCGATTACATCCATGTCGAAGACCTGGCCGATGCGCATATCCTGGCGATGGAACGGCTGCGGCCGGGCGAGCCGATCGTGTGCAATCTCGGCACCGGCCGGGGATTCAGCGTCAAAGAGATCATCGCCGTCACCGAGAAAGTCACGGGAAAGAAGGTGGCGGTGAAGTACGGTCCGCGCCGCGCCGGCGACGCGATCGCGCTGTGGGCTGATGCCTCGCGGGCCAAAAAGATCATCGGCTGGGAAGCGAAATACAAAGACCCGGAAACGATCATCGCCTCGGCATGGAAATGGCACAGCCGCCACCCGCGCGGATACGAAAGCTAACCAACGGTCGGCGACATGCACTTTATTATCTGCTACGCGGTGACGGTTGTGATTGTTGCAGTGGGGATGCTCGCCGGCGCCGGACTCCTTCATCTTATTCCGCGACGTGGTCCCACGGGCAAGCGCATCTCCGAAGCCCTGTGCGTCGCGCCCGGATTGGATGTAGTCGTCACGTATTTCACGGCCGCACCGCTGATTGTCGGCCCCATTGCCGCCGGCTGGGCGGGATTGCTGGGCGCGATCACCGGACAAGTGGTCAGCGTTTTGATCTGGACCGGGCTTCACGAGCGGATCAATCATCACAAAGTGCGCGAGCCGCGAATCACGACCGTCCTTAATCGCATCGTCGGCCGGTGGAACAACCACGCGGCGCTGTGGCTGACGGCCATCGTCACGCCGATTTTCTGGCTGATCCGCATGTGCGAGATTTTCATCTATCCGCCGTTCCGATGGCTGGTGAAGTTCCCGCGATACGACTCTTCCGAATGGGTGCGCGTCTCGCGGCACAAATTCGACGGCCTGATCGGGCAGGATTTGATCTGGTGTCTGTACTGCGACTGGATGACCGGCGTCTGGTCGCTGGGGTCGGAGATTCTGCGCAACGTCGAATCGTTCTGGTGCCCGATCCGTTTTGACGATGCCAAAAAATGCGCCAATTGCTCGATCGACTTCCCCGACCTGAACAAAGGCTGGATCGACGCCGGCGGCCAAATCGCCCAGGTCGGCACGCTCCTGCAAGACGCCCACGGCGGCGACACGCACGCATGGTTCGGCCATCCGGTCCGCCTCACCGTCAACGGAAAAGAGCCGGATCAGACCAAGAAGTGAGCCCCGGTTTATGGCCGGGTCGCCGGTGTTGCCGCCATTGCGCCGGGTTTCACCTGCACCCAATAGATGTTCCCGTTTTTGGCTCCGAAGAAAACCAGGGTTCCGTCGGGATCGAAATGGTACGGAACCTGGGAGATCTGATAGGCGGCGGGCTCCGTGTCCGACGTTCTCAATGATCCCGCGATGCCCAATGGGCCGTTATCGGACCACGCGCGAATCGGTTCGTAGCCGGGCACATAGTAATAGTCGAAAGTCATCTGCCATGTGGTGGTGGAACGCAGCCGCCCGGCGAACGCCAAATGATCGCCATCGTCGCTGAAGGTCAGCGGCATAACGTCGTTGTACTCCGGCGGATACGGAGGGCCTAAGTTGCTGCTGATCCACCACGCTCCCGAATCGTATAAGGCGTAGGCAACGTGACGACCATCCGGGCTGAAAGTCAAGCCGGCCATCGCCGTCGCTGCGGAGAAGAGAGTATCGCCGAATGGGTGCCCGCCGCCGCGGGTAACTCCGTCGATATCAGGCTCGTATTCCCATCGGTACGTGCGGCTGAGATCGCTGCGCAACGCGAATTGCCGAATGGCCCCGCGATGGGTGCCGTCACGGCTGTAGACAATATCTCTCGCGATGTAAGGAACGTCGGATTCCCTTCCGTCAACGACCAGAAACGAGTGCTCCGCCGGCACGACGCTATATGGGATCGTCGGCCCCGGTGTCGTGTCATACGCGGAATACGCCACATGGTTTCCGGCATCGCTGAAAACCGGCCCCGCACCGATGTTGTAATGTGCATCCCCCGCCTTGCCGTCGATCACCACGCGCCAGCGCAGTGGATCGGAACTCTCCATCGCGCGATACCCATAGCGCGTTCCGTCCACGTTGAAGCGAAGGTCCGTCACACTCAGATAGCCGGGCCCTTCGTTCCCGTCCACGACGGCGGCATATTTGTCGTCGGCAACCTGAGCAACATAGGCCAGGTGTCCGCCGGTTCGGCTGAAACAGAGATCGTACACCGACGCGTACCCACGACCTTCCTTACCATCCAGCACAACGGCTTGACGATCGCTCGACGTGTCGACGACGGCCAGATGCTGGCTGTCCGGACTGAACAGCAGCGCCGTCGGCTGTGAGGAATAGGTCGCACCTGGCCTACCGTCGAGAACAACGGTCCAGCCGGCGGCGGTTCCGGCGATGAAGGCCACGTGTCTGCTGTCCGGGCTGAAAGCCAATCCGGGGTTGTCATCGTCCGCAATATGGTCAAACTTGGCATCGCGCACGCTGTCGATCGTTACAAAGGCCTTGCCCGCATCCCCCTCGAAATAGGCCAGGCGTTTTCCATCGGGGCTCAAGGCGATCTGCGGGAACGAGTCGCCAGTGGCGATGGTCTTGCCGTTGAGAGTGAGCACCATTTTCCGAGTGGCGTAGTCCGCTACGGACATCGCCAGGGTATGGCAATTCTCCGAGATCGCCAGCAGACCGACGGATTGCGTGGCCGGAACAGGCCCGATGAGCGTGGCGCTCGTCGTCAGCCCGGCCGATGCTGGCGGGATGGCGAACGGCCGGAGCACCATGACCGCGAGCGCAGCCACCACGAACGCCCAACGCACGCCGCACGATTTGGATTTATCCCGATTTGGCATGGGGCACCTTCTTTCCCTTCTGCGGCCGGCTTCTGATCGCGGGATCATCGGCCACGGATTGACACGGATAGAGGCCCGCCGGTTTTTGCCAGCCCTGTCATCCTTGGCCGATCCACGGCGACATTTATCATACCGCGCCGTGCCATCCGGCGTTGTCGGCGCGGATCGTTCCAAAATTGTCCGGCTGGACGCTAGACGGCTTCTCGGATCAGCACCTCGGCGGGGATGCCCAGGCCGGTGTGGAGTTTGCGGATCATGGGCAGAGTCAGGGAACGTTTGCGATTGAGGATTTCCGCGACGCGGGCGCGGCTGCCGATGTAGGTTTCCAGATCACGGCGGGAGAGGCCGCGTTGCTCCATGGCGAACCGGATCGCTTCGACCGGGTCCGGGGCGTCGATGGGATAATGCTTCTCCTCCCACGCCTGGGCCAGGGTCGCCAGAACATCCAGCTTGTCGCCGGCGGGTGTGTTCGGCCGGGCATCCATCAATGCGTCGATCTCGCCGAGCACCCGGCGGTAATCCCGGTCGGTCTTGATGGGTTTGATTTTCACGGTCATATCTCCGTTAGGTCAATGTCGTCGTATTGCTGGTGCGTGCCGACGAACCGGATGTACATCACGCGATACGCATAATTGACTTTGACCACCAGGCGGTATTTGTTCCCGGCGATGTTGAAGACCACGCGGTTGCTGGCGACGATGCTGGCGCTGCGGTACATGGCCTTGATTTCCAGCGGGCCGCTCCAATCCGCCCTGGAGGCTTCGCGGAACCAGGCCTTCAGCGGCTGTTCGGCATCGGGCCGAGTGTTCCAGAACTCCCGCAGCCGCTTGCGTGAGATAATTCTCATTGCCTTGTCGGCCAGTATGCCATGATCCCAGGCTGGGAGCAAGGCCCCGTCTTGTCGATTCCGGGGGGCATGGACAGTCCTTCTCATCCTCGGGTTCCGGAAGAACCCAGAGCCCGCGCACGGGGCGAGGGGATAAGCGTCAAGGCGCGGATTTCCATAGCCGCTTGCCCGGGCTATTCCGCCGCGAAGGCGCGGAAGGAATGGGCGGGGACGGCTACTTCGAATGTGGCGCCGCCTGCGCCGCCGCCGCCACCGCGGCCGGCTCGACCGCCGCCGCGGCCGGCGGGGGCGCCACCGGCGGCGCCGCCTTGGGCTGCGGTGAGGGGTTGATTACTCACCAGGTCGAGCAGTCGAGTCGCTCGCTGCACGGTCACGCGCGTGGTGACGGGCTGGCCCTGGAAGTTCTGGACGATGAATGTCCGGTTGTCGTAGGGGAAGAGGCTCACGTGGTCCGGGGCGTCCATGCTCACGAAGACATCCCGGCCGAGGAACGTGCGGAGTTGGTTGAGCACGCTCACCGGCAGGCGATAGATATCGCCGAAGTCATCAGGGATGGCCAGGACGTAGAACGTGCCCTTGCCGTAGGTAGTGGAGCGCTCGGTTCCGGCGACCATGGGATAGCCGGAGTCGGCGGTGGTGAAGGGAATCGAGGTCCAGGTGTCATTCTCAAAATGCCGGATCTGGGGCATGAGGATATTCAGATCGGCGGCCGGTGAAGCCGCTGCGCCGCCGGCGCCGCCACCGCCCCGGCCGCCAAAGCCGCCGCCGCCGAAACTCTTGGCGATGACGCGCTTGCCGGTGACGTCGATCTCGGCGATATCCTGGAATCCCTTGTCGCCCAGAGCCTCGAGGAGCCCGGTGGTGGCGATGACGCGCCCGCCGGCCTGCACGAAGGCCTTGGTCTTGGCGACCAGGTCTTTGTCATAGCGACTGGCAGCGGTGAGGAAGAGGGTTGTGCCGGCCGGGTTCGAGGGAGCGGGGAATGCAGGTACCAGGTCGATGGGGATTCCGACCATGCCCAGGTAGTTGGGCAGATATTCTTCGCCGACGGAGTTGCAGGGCTTGTAGGTGGCCACGCCGACGGGCTTGCCGAGCTTGTCGTAGAAGCCGTCGAGCAGTTCCGCGGAATAGCCGGCGATGCGGGCCACATTGGTGGGCGGAAACGTCGATCCATCGGGTTGCGGGATCGGGTTCATCAGTTTGGCGAGGCTGGAATTGGGATCGACCGCGCCGCCGCGGTTGCCGCCGAGATTGGCCATGATCTGCTGCGAATTGAACAGCATGATCTCGGGAACCTTGGCGAAGAACGTATCCCAGAACATTTCGGCGTAGCGATTGATGTCCGCGCCGCCATCGATCCAGCCGCCCTGGTTGCCGCCGGGCTTGATATTGTTGAAATACTCGGTCTGGAGGTAGCTCTGGTACGACTGAAGCCGCTGGCCGCCGTTGGCATCGCGGGTTTCCGTGCCGGTGTAGATGGCATCGAACAACTTGGGTTCGACGGCCAGATCGTAGCCGAGGCCCTGGAAGCTTTCGTACCAGTTGGGGTATTTGATGATGACGCGCACCTTGGGATTGACCGCCTTGGCCGGATCGATGATGAGATCTTTGGAGACCTCGTCCATGAGTTCGGTGCGGAACTGTGTCCAGGACTTATCGCCCTTGGCGGCGATGTCGGAATCGGTCTTGGTGTTGTTGAAGTAGAAGTCGTCGAGAATGATCTCGTCGAAGTATTTGGCGGTGAACTGGCTCATGGCCTTGACCTTGTCGCGGTCGGCCTGGGATGTGTAGCAGTAGGACTGGAAGCCGTTGCCCTCGTTCACCGTCAGGCCCATGCCGCCGGACACTTTGATGCCCCGATCGGTGAAGAACTTCTTCATGGTGGTGACGGCGGCATCGGTGGCCAGATCGCCGTTGCGGGTGGTTTCGAGATAGACCTTATCGACCTTGACCTGCTTTTCGATGTTGGCCCATTGCGCGGCGAACCGATCCATGTTGCCGGGGGTCGATTGGGTTTCCTGATAGCGGAAATAGACTGCCACCTTGAGGTTCTTGTAATCGGCGCCGCGGGCGCTTTGGCAAAGCAAAAGGCCCGAGACGGCGAGGCATAGCAACGCAGTGGTTTGAAAACGGCTCATGTGTTGACTCTCCAGTGAAATGTGTCGGGCGGATCATAACCGCATGTCGCCCGCTGTGAAAGTAACGCAGGCTGGATTCGTCCAATCATGCGGCCGTATGATCGCGGGCATGGACCAGCAGGCAATTCGTCCGGAAGTTCGCATCGGCCATGTGCATCTGAAAGTGGCCGATCTTGATCGGGCGCTGCGGTTTTACACGGGCGTTCTCGGATTTGAGCTGACGCAGCGATTCGGAGGCAGTGCCGCGTTTGTGTCGGCGGGCGGTTATCACCATCACATCGGGCTGAACACGTGGGAAAGTGCAGGCGGCTCGCCGCCGGGGCCGGGTACCACGGGATTGTATCATCTGGCGATTCTGTATCCGACGCGCGCCGCTTTGGCCGATGCGCTGCGGCGGCTGATGGCGGCCGGGGTGCAACTCGAGGGCGCCAGCGATCACGGCGTCAGTGAGGCGCTGTATCTGCGTGATCCGGACGGCAACGGCGTGGAACTCTATTGGGATCGTCCGCAGGACAAGTGGCCGCACACGCCGGACGGCGGGTTGGCCATGTATACCCGGCCGCTCGATTTGGATTCGCTGCTGCGCGAGCACGCGACGTCAAGACACTGACGGAACCTGACCGCCGGCCAGCGCTGTCTCGGGTTTGCCTCTTTGTTGTTTCCACTGGCCGTCGGGCGCCGAGAGCTGAACCAATCCGGCATCGTCACCGCTGTGGCAGGCGATGCGCGTGGGCACCTGGCTGGACGGCGGGTCCGAGAGCCGCTCGATCCTGCCGAACATCAGCCGCGCCGCCCAGCCGAGCGTGCGGCGGGCAGTGTGAATCAGGCCGAGCATCCCGACAATCTGCATGCCGGCCGCCCTTTGGCCTACCTTGGTCTGCTTTCGCACGACCAGCGAAGCCAATCGGATCGGGTTGTAAAAATAGAGATAACCAGCCAGCAGATTAAGCTGCTTTCGCCACGGGCGGCTGTGGCTGCTGGCGACGACATAATTGCCGTCGCACATGTGCGCCTCAACCGGCCGGCCTCCGGCGCTTTTCAGCACCTGCCCGCTGGTGAATGTCCCCTCGTACATTTTCGTCCCCGCCGAAGGCGTAATCATGAGCACCTGCAGCGAAACGGCCCCGGCGTTGCGCAGGAGCTTGATCTGATTGAGCAGGCCCGCGTTGCTGCCGCGGGAATAGAGCGGCTGGCCGTCGTAGTGCATCATCATCGGCATGGGGCAGATGCCGACATCGCGCAGGCGATTGAACGCCTCGATGGTCTTGTCGACCGACTGTCCCTTGTTGACCAGCTTTGCGGTCATGTCCTCGACGCCGAGCCACAGGGCGCGGCACCCGGAGTCATGCACCATCTTGAGATGATCCTTCATCTGCAAGGTGTCGTGAACAGTGACTTCGGTGTGCCAGCGAACGCGCTTGCGAAGCGGTTTGCCGTCGATCTGGGCCTGGTGCAGCGTCTGCACGATATCCAGCGTGCGCGCCTTGTGGTTGAAAAAGTTGTCGTCGGCGCCGAAGAAATACTTCAGCCCATACTCGCGATTCAACCGGCCCAATTCCTCGGCGATGCGGCCCGGGCTCTTCAGGCGGTGCTGGCGCTGGTTGTAGGCGGGAATCGGGCAGTAAGGACATGCAAACTTGCAGCCGAACGTCAGCACGATTGAACTGATCGGGCTGAGCTTGCGAATCTGATCGGCCTCAAGAGCCCGGCGGCCCAGCGTTTGCCGGCCGCTGGGCGGCTCCAGCAACCGATACCCCAGCACCGAATCCGGCAACTCGTCCAGATCGCCGACAAGTCGCTGCGTGCCGGTGTCGACGAGTTCCTCGGCCGGACCGTCCATCCGGCCGCGCGCGTACATGAGGCCGGGGATTCCATCCAGCGCGCCGGTGTCGCGTGCCCGGTAGAAAACCGACCGCATCGATTCGCCATCAGCACGAAGCGACAGCAAGACCTCAAGCAGACTGAGCACCACGAATTCTTCGCCGGTGACGGCCACATCCGCGCCGTTGGGATCGGCCGGATCGGTTCCGAAAAGCTGGTACGGCTGGTAAACCGCGTGAGGCCCGCCGGCGATAATGAGCGGCCGCCGCGCCGGGTCGATCCGTCGTGCATCGCGGATGAGTTCCATGCACTGGCCGGAATGCAGACCCATGCTGGAGACCATGAACAGATCGGGGATTCGCCCGTCGAGTTGCATGCGCGAGGGCCGGAAATGGCGGTTCCACTGCTGAAGAACGATGCGAGTCTTGTCGAAGCCGCAATCGACCATTGCCGACCCGATCGCCCGCACTCCCGCCGGGGCCATGCGCGTATCGGCGAAAATGAACGGCAGCATGCGGGTGCGATGGTCGAACGCGCAGGCGATGACGGTGGCCAGGTCATGGGCCGGCGCCACCTGGCGGAGGCGACCGCGAATCGCGGCCAGCTCGCCGCTCTTGAGCAATTCGTCTCCGCGATCGCGTCGGGGCAATTCCATCCTTGGTCTCCGAAAAGCATTAAACCACGCGGCAAACGCACGAGGCAGGGCAAGGGCGATGGCTGAAAGAAAGCTGCGGGAAGGACGGCTCGGTGCCGAAGAACCCCACCGCGCTGCATGGACGATATACGCCCCAGCCCCGAATTTCCAGAGCAACTTGTTGTCCGGCCATAAGTTACACCCGAAACATCGCTCAATATCTCCCTATTGCCACCCGTTTTCCAGGCCGTTATCGCGGCTTCGATCAATTACGACGCCCAAAAACGCCTCCAAAAGTCGCGAAAAAGTTGGAACTTGGCCCGCAGGAGTTGGAACCTGGTAGCAGGCCTGCCCAAGGCAAATACGATTTAACCACGGATGGGCACGGATGAACACGGATAAAAAGCAAACCAAACGCGTCATTCCCGTCGAGTCTGAGCCTGTCTTCGACCGTGAGGCTCAGACCGAATCGGAGGCTCATGCATCAGGGTCGATGACCTTACGCGTTTATCAGTGAAATCCTTGGTCAACATGCATTTCCTTCGCGTCCTCGCGCCTGCTCCGAGAATAATGCGAATCAACCGCGGATGAACGCTGATAAACGCAGATGAATCCAGACCTGATATATCCGCGTTCATCGGCGTTCATTTGCGGTTCCATCGCCTGGCTTCCATTTTCATTCTCTCAGAGTGAGAGGCCCGCTCATGTCCAGCTTTGCGTGAGATTCTTCTTTTGGTCCCATCGGGGCGCAATGAAATGTCACCTGACTGGAAATCGGGGGGGAATCATGTTAATTACGGGCATCCGTTGGCGGCGGAATGGTGGGGAGAAGGCCCCAAATGGCGCGAGTCGTCGCGCCAGGCATGTCAGGATCATCCCCTTCGCGACGCCAGCGAAATTGAAACGGACCAGTCACATGATGTATTCACTTCGCCGCGCGTCTTTGGCTACGCTCGCTCTGGCACTGGTTTTCGGCTGCGCGCAGCAGCGGCCGGCCGGGGCTGTCGGGCCGGTTGGGGCTTCCAATATCGTCACGGTTTCGCTGATGGATGTGGCGCCGGGCACATCCTACAACGTGCGCAGTTACGGAGCGGTCGGTGACGGCAAGACGGTCGATACGCCGGCGATCAACAAGGCGATCGACGCGGCGGCGGCGGCGGGCGGGGGCACGGTCGATTTCCCGGCCGGGACGTATCTCTGCTATTCGATCGTGCTCAAGAGCAATGTGTCACTGTACCTGGACAACGGGAGCACGATCCTGGCGGCGACGCCGGGCGCTGCGGGCCGGTATGACGCGGCCGAGCCGAATGCGTTTCAGATGTATCAGGACGGCGGGCACAGCCACTGGCATGATGCGCTGATCTGGGGCGAGAATCTGCACGATGTGTCGATCCTCGGGCCGGGACTGATCGACGGCCGGGGCGTGTCGCGAGGCGATGCCGGGCCGGGCACCGGTGGCCGAGCCGGCGTTGGCGGCGCCCGACCAGGCGGCGCGCCCGGTGGCGCGGCAGCGCCTGGCGGCGGCGCTGGCGGTGAGGCCGCTGCGGGAGCGGCTGGCGCTGGGCCGGCGGCCGGTGGCGGCGGAGCGGCGCCGGGCGCCCGGGCCCGTGGTGGTGGCGGTGGCGGCGGACCGGGCGGCGGCGGGGCGGGCGGTGGATTTAACGGCGGTGGATTCGGCGCTGGACGGATGGGGCCGGGAACCGTGGCCGATGCCGGCGGACGCGGCGGCGCGGGCGGGCGCGGCGGCGCGGCTGGTCGCGGCGGTGGCGCGGCAACGGCGCCGGCCGGTCGCGGCGGGGCGGGCGGCGGTGCTCCCGGCGGGCGCGGTGGCGCGGGCGGGGGCATGGGCGGCGGCGGGGCGGGGCAGGCGGACAAGAGCATCTCGCTCAAGCTCTGCCGGAACGTCACGCTGCGGGATTTTTCGATTCTCAACGGCGGGCATTTTGGCATCCTCGCCACGGGCGTGGACAATTTCACCATCGACAATCTCAAGATCGACACCAACCGCGACGGCATGGATATCGACTGCTGCCGCAACGTCCGCGTCTCCAATTGCTCGGTCAACGCCCCGGAGGACGACGGAATCTGCCTCAAGAGCAGCTATGGACTGGGCGAGTTGCGGGCGACGGAAAACGTGACCATCACCAATTGCCAGGTCAGCGGCTTTGACGTCGGCTCGTTCCTGGACGGCACCTTCAAGCACACCATGGCGTCGGCCCCGGATCGCTTCGGGCCGGTCGGGCGAATCAAGCTGGGCACGGAATCCAACGGCGGGTACAAGAACATCACGATCTCGAATTGCGCGTTTTCTTATTCTCGCGGCGTGGCCCTGGAAACCGTCGATGGCGGGCCGCTGGAAGACATCACCGTGACCAACCTGACCATGCGCGATGTCGGCCTGTGCCCGATCTTCATCCGCCTGGGCAACCGGGCCCGCGGCCCGGCCGGAACGCCGGTGGCCGATTGCAAACGCATCCTCATCTCCAATATCGTGGCGTCGAACGTCGAGCCGCGGTTTGGCTGCGTGATTGCCGGATTGCCGGGACATACCATCGACGATCTGCGGCTGGACAATCTGCGCTTCCAATACTGGGGCGGCGGCACGGCCGACATGAACAACATCAATCCGCCGGAATCGGATGGCGGATATCCCGAGCCGTTCATGTTCAACACGCTGCCGAGCTACGGGTTTTTCATCCGGCACGTGACGGGGTTGCAGGTGAGCAACGTGCAACTCACGTATGAGACACCCGAGGCGCGGTCGGCGTTCAGCCTGATCGATGTCAAGCACAGCAATTTCGACCATGTTGAAGCGGAGCACGACGCCAAGACGCCGGTGTTTTCGCTCAAGAGCGTCGATGATTTCACCGTGCAGCAATGCCCGAATCTGGCGGATGGCAAGAAGGATCATGTGGATGCGGGATCATATTGATCGCTGAGTGCCAGACGCGTTTGGGGCGGAAAGTGGCCGGCAATCCATGATGAAGTTCAATTCGCTGCTGTGTTGTGTCGTCGCCATGACCGCGATGGTGGTGGGATGCGCCAACAATTCGGCCACGGACGTATCCGTGGCCAATGGCATCTCCGGGCCGGGTGGCGAGGGCGCGAAGGTGAAGCCGCTGCCGGTGGCGCCGGTGAACTTGCATGCGGGCGCCGGCGCCGGCGGTGAATATAACGTAAGAGACTACGGCGCGACCGGCGGCGGGACGATGATCGACTCGCCGGCCATCAATGCGGCGATCGATGCGGCAGCGGCGGCGGGTGGCGGGAAAGTCCGTCTGCCGGCGGGGATTTATCTGTCGGAATCGATTCGGCTCAAGAGCAATATCACGCTGTACCTGGACGAAGGCTCGATGATTCTGGCGGTGGCCGGGCCGGCCCAGGGACACTACGACGAGCCGGAGCCGAATCCGTGGTATCGGTATCAGGACTTCGGCCATACGCACTGGCACAACAGCCTGATCTGGGGCGAAAACCTTCACGATATCACGATCGAGGGTCCGGGATTGATCAACGGCAAGGGGCTGCACCGCGAGGATGAGCCGCCGCTGTATGCCGGTGACAAGGCGATTGCGCTGAAGTTCTGCCGCAACGTCAACATGAGGGATTTTGCGATTCTCAACGGCGGCCATTTCGGGATTCTGGCCACCGGGCTGGACAACTGGACGATGGACAACGTCCGCATCGACACCAACCGCGACGGCGTCGATCTGGATTGCTGCCGGAATGTGCGCGTCTCCAATTGCTCGGTCAATTCACCCAGCGATGATGGAATCTGTCTGAAGAGTTCGTATGGGCTGGGGATTCCGCAGGCGTGCGAGAACATGACGATCACCAATTGCCAGGTGAGCGGATTCGTGGCCGGTACGTTCCTGGACGGCACGTACAAGCACGGCCCGCGGGGAAGCAGCCCGACGGGGCGGATCAAGTTCGGGACGGAATCCAACGGCGGGTACAAGAACATCACCATCTCGAATTGCGTGTTCATCTATTGCCGGGGACTAGCGCTGGAGACGGTGGACGGCGGGCTGCTGGAGGATGTGACGATCACGAATATCACGATGCGGGACATTGTGAACTCGCCGATCTTCCTGCGGCTGGGCAGCCGGATGCGCGGGCCGATCACTGCGCCGATCGGGCAGCTTCGGCGGGTTATGATCTCCAACGTCGTGGTCTACAACGCCGATCCGCATTGTGCGTCGATCATTTCCGGGATTCCCGGCCACGATATTGAGGATTTGACGCTGGACAACATCCGCGTCTACAGCCAGGGCGGCGGCACCGAGCATCAGGCATCGCTGGTTCCGCCGGAGAACACGGATATGTATCCCGAGCCGCGGATGTTTGGGGATACGCCCAGCTACGGATTCTTTGTGCGTCACGTGAGCGGGCTGCGGATGACGGATATTCACCTGTCCACCGCAATCCCCGACGCCCGGCCACCGTTTGCCATGAGCGACGTGACCGGCTGCGAGATGCGCGACGTTGAAGCCGACCGGCCGGATGCGGTGCCGGGGATGACGCTAAACAACGTGAAGAACCTGCAACTTCGGCGGTTTCTGGACGTGCCGGACGGGGTGCATGAGCTGATTGCGCTGGATCAGTATTAGTGTGCAGCGATGGCCGCGGCACTCTCAACAATTCGTCATCACCAATTGGCGTCGTCCGAAATACTGTGCGACGACGCGTTGGAACGCGCGGAAATGGGGTCACCGATTCCGCAAGACCTCTTTGTAGACATCGTTTGCATCACGGCCAGCGGCCAGAGCGTCGCCTATGAGCGGAACGAGTGGGATGCGTTTGAGGAAAGCCAGCGATTCGTCGACAGAACGCTGGTTTCACAGGGCTTCCATTCGTATATCTTTATTGCTGAAGTGTCGGCTGACCCCAATTTCCCGCTTTGGGAGACCTACGAGCAAAAATACGGCTTGGAGTTGGCTGACAGGGGATCCGTATTGCGTGCAATTGTTCCGGTGGTCCGAAAGGACGGTCAGCGCTATTGGCGGGCCACCAGCATTGGGGCGATGGCGAACGACTCGATTGTCGTCGCCGGACTTTCCAGGTTCAAGAGACGCCCCTTCTCCAGAATCTTCTTTAGCCGAACGCCCGAACAGTGCCAGGAGAAACAAATACAGGCGTTCCACGATATCGCGTATCGAAGAATACCCAAGAGGGCCGGAACGCCGATAAGCATAATGGACGCGAGCGTGGCTTCGTACTTGGCAACGCGGGGGGATATTTTGATGAAGGATCACGGTAAGGAGGGCACAAACGACTATGTCTGCACTTTTATCATGCCAAGCGGAGCGATTCTTCCCCTGACATGACGCCGGGGCCAAGTCCCCTGCAAAAGGCGATTCAATTCCGATAACGTGGGACTCGATAAGCTGACGGTCGAGACGAAACAGAACGGACCTCGGGCCTAAGGGGTCTCCTCGGTTCGCGCGGGCGATTCCAATTCGCGAAGAAGCTGAACAGGGTCGAGAATTCTCAGGCTGGGGAACCGGGCCTGGAATTGCCGGGCATCCTTGTGAGCGGAATCCACCAGCATAAGCAGATGCTTGTCACGACTGACGATGAGCCGAGCGCCCGTCTTGAGGGCGAGGTTCACGTAATGCGAATCGTCCGGATCGTGGGGATGGCGGTAGACCCTGGGAACATTTGTCGCGATGAGTGCGAACGATGTGATGGCACGAACCAACTCATCCGTCTGTGCTGCAGTGATGCCGTATTTGGCCGGTGTCTTCAAATGAATCTCGCGGATCTCCGCCAGCACGTATGGGGAAACGAAGAGCTGGACGCTTCGCACTTTTGCTTTTTCAATGCAACGCCCTGCCGGCCCGTTCAAATTGATGAGGGACTGAACGAAGATGTTGCAATCGAACACGACGCTTGGCGGGGCCTGCGTCATGAGGCTCGCCGGCCGCGACGCTCGGCCCGCATTTCGTGCTTGGCCTTCTCGAGTTCTTCGGAACGTTGTTCGTCGGTGGTTCCGCTGTCGAGGAACCGCTGGTAGACCGGGCCGCTGATTTGGGCGATGGTGCGGGGCGATTCCACGAACGATTCCACCAGCGTCGCGATGTACTCACTGAGCGGCTGGCCAGCCGCTGTCGCGCGTTCGACGAGCGTGCCCTGCGCATGCTTGGACAGGCGCAGAGTGACGGGAATCTCGGGCAGTGCTTGTTTGGCCATGCCCTTATCCTATCACGTCTCATGCAGGCGTGCGAGGCAATTTCGCTGCGAACGATTCGAGTCTTGGCGGCGGACACGGCAGCCGCGAATCCGTTACGCGCCGCGCTTGCCGCGCATGCGATGCAAATTTGGTTCCTTGTGGCTTTCGGAGGTTTTGGCCAGCAGGTGGACGGCTTTGCGGGGGTCGGCGACCTTGAAGATGCCGGTGGTGCGGCCGTTGGGGGCGCCGCTGGTGCAGTAGGCGTAATTGATGTTGATGTGGTTCTGGCCCAGCAGGGTTGCAATATCGGACAGGGCGCCGGGGCGGTTGCTGAGAGCCAGGCACAGCACGTCGGTTTCGGTCATGGGGAGATTGAGTTTGGCCAGGACGGCGCGGGTGGCGGCGGGATCGACGGCGACCACGCGGAGCACGCCGTGCTCCTGCGAATCGACCAGGGTCATGGCGACGATATTGATGTGCGCCTCGGCCAGGGCGCGGGTGACCATGGCCAGAACGCCGGGGCGGTTGATGAGGAAGACGCTGAACTGCGTGGCGGTGACGATGTTTTGGGTGGATTGTGACATGGTGCAATGGCCCTCCGGAAATGCGAATCTACCACAAAGGCGCCAAGCCGCTAAGGGGAAATCCGCGAAGGTTTATTTGGATAGGAGCGCAGAACAATATTCGGTAACCGTCAAGAGGTCGAAACGCCGCCATGCGCCTGGACATGTCTTGGCGTAGTTCGAACCTCTGCGTCTGGGCGTCTTAGCGGTTTATTCGCCTTTTTATGACTTTGGTACCTTGATCGCCTCCTTCTGTGACGGCTTGATCGTGAGAATGCGATCGAGCCTGGTGATCTTGATCAGTTCGGAGAGCTTTTCGCCGACGCCGCAGAGGATGAGCCGGCCGTGCGGGAGGGCGGCGAGTTTCTTTTGCAGGGTGATGACGATGCCGATGGCCTGGCTGGACATGTATTGGACGCGATCGAAATCCAGCACCAGCAGGCGACGGTCCTCCTCATCGACCAGACGGTAGAATTTTTCGCCCAGGTCGGCCAGCAGGACGGGGTCGAGCAGTGACGGGGTCTGAAGCTCTACGATCGTGAAACCATCGATCTGCTGCACGGTGTAGGGGTGATCCATCAATGATGATCCTTATGGGCTTGCAGGTGAGGGATGAGTCGCCGGGTCGGGAGCATGGCGCGGCGGCCGGGTCGGATGGCCGGCGCCGTCGGCGGGGGGCTTATGGCCGGCGCCGTTGCCCGGGGGCCGCTGGTTGGCGCCGTTCCCGGATGCCGCCGGGGCTTTGTGCGCGGATTTGCGGGATGGCGTGGCGGCCTGGCCAAGGGCGATGGCAAGGGCTTGATCGACGTGCTCGACAAAATGGAATTCGAGGGTCGACCGCACCTCTTCGGGGATTTCGGGCATGTCCTTTTCGTTGCGCTTGGGAACGATGACATGACGGATTCCGGCGCGCTTGGCGGCGAGGGTTTTTTCCTTGAGCCCGCCGATCGGGAGCACCAGGCCGCGAAGGGTGATCTCGCCGGTCATGGCGACGTCGTGACGGACCGGGCGATTCAGCAATAGCGACGCCAGCGCCACGTACATCGCCACGCCGGCGCTGGGGCCGTCCTTGGGCACGGCGCCGGCCGGGACGTGAATGTGGAAATCGCTGTCGACCAGCAGCTTGGGATCGATGTGGATGTCGGCGGCGCGGGAGCGGATGATGCTGTATGCGGCGGTGGCGGATTCCTTCATGACATCGCCGATCTGGCCGGTGAGGATGATGGCGCCCTTGCCGGGCATTCGCGTGGCCTCGATGAAGAGGATTTCGCCGCCGACGGGTGTATAGGCCATTCCGGTGGCGACGCCGGCGACGCTGGTCCGGCTGGCCAGTTCGGGATCAAAGCGCCGGGGCCCGAGCACTTTGCCGACCATGTCGCGGGTGACGGTGACGCGTTTGGTGTTGCCGCCGACGATATCGGCCGCGATGGCGCGGGCGACCGAGCCGATGGCGCGTTCGAGGTTTCGGACTCCGGCTTCGCGGGTGTAGCCCTCGATGATCCAGCGGAGGGCGGGATCGAGAAAGCGGGCCTGATTGGGCTTGACGCCGTTGGCGTCGAGTTGCCGCGGGACGAGATATTGCCGGGCGATGCTGAGCTTGTCGGAATTGGTGTAGCCGGGGATTTCGATCATCTCCATGCGGTCGCGCAGCGCGCTGGGGATGGTGTCGGGGGTGTTGGCGGTGGCGATGAACAAGACCTTGGAGAGGTCGAAGGGGACGTCGAGGTAGTGATCGGTGAAGGTGTGGTTCTGAGCGGGGTCGAGCACCTCGAGCAGGGCGGAGCCGGGATCGCCGCGCACGTCCATGCCCAGCTTGTCGATCTCGTCGAGCATCATGACGGGATTCCGGGTGCCGGCCTTGCGGAGTTCGGCGATGATGCGGCCGGGCATCGAGCCGATGTAGGTGCGGCGGTGGCCGCGGATGTCGGCTTCGTCGCGCGAGCCGCCGAGTGCGACACGGATGAACTTGCGGCCCATGGCTTCGGCGATGCTCTTGCCCAGCGAGGTCTTGCCGACGCCGGGCGGCCCGATGAAGCAAAGGATCGCGCCGCCGCCGTCGGGCTTGAGCTTGCGGACGGCCAGGTATTCGATGATGCGGCGTTTGACCTTGTCCAGGTCGTGATGGTCGCGATCGAGGATGCGGCGG
>Ga0181520_10006862_pt1 | contig 17123 bp, 13 predicted proteins | sample PEATcosm2014_Bin_29_FD_132451 | JGI IMG/M metagenome (GOLD analysis project Ga0181520, IMG submission 132451) | Peatland microbial communities from MTU Mesocosm Facility, Houghton, MI, USA - PEATcosm2014_Bin02_30_metaG | ecosystem: Environmental > Terrestrial > Soil > Wetlands > Peat | place... | reverse complement strand
TGGCCGAGCTTCGCATCAACTTCGCTGGCATTCAGTCGCCCAATCCCTTCTGGCTGGCCTCAGCGCCGCCCACCAACTCCGGCGCGCAGATTCACAAAGCCTTTGAAGCCGGCTGGGGCGGCGCGGTGTGGAAGACCATCGGCCCGCCGGTGCTGAACGTGTCGAACCGCTATGGCGCCTGGCATTACGGCCGCCAACGTATGCTGGCCATCAACAACGTGGAGCTGATCAGTGACCGGCCCGTAGAAGTCAATCTGCGCGAGATCGCGGAGATCAAGCGAGCCTGGCCCGATCGCGCGGTGATCGTCTCCGCCATGGTCGAGGCCAAGCCGGAGGCGTGGCACGAGATCGTCCGGCGCATCGAAGATACCGGCGCCGACGGCATCGAGTTGAACTACGGCTGCCCGCATGGCATGAGCGAACGCGGCATGGGCAGCGCCGTCGGCCAGGTTCCAGAGTATTGCGAGCGCATCACTCGCTGGGTGATGGAAGCAGCGACCATTCCGGTCATCGTGAAGCTCACGCCCAATATCACCAACATCGTGATGCCGGCCCGCGCCGCAGTAGCCGCCGGCGCCACCGCTCTTTCGCTGATCAACACGATCAACTCCATCGTCGGCGTCGATCTCGACACGCTGGAACTGACTCCCAGCATCGGCGGCAAGGGCGGTCACGGCGGCTATGCCGGACCGGTCGTCAAGCCCATCGCGCTCAATATGCTGGCCGCGCTGGGCACGGACGAAATCGTCGGCAGTTCCGGCATTCCCGTCTCCGGCATGGGCGGTATCGCAAACTGGCAGGATGCGGCGCAGTTTCTGCTGCTCGGCGCCTCCAGCCTGCAGGTGTGTACGACGGTCATGCACTACGGCTATCGGGTGATCGAAGACCTGTGCGACGGGCTCTCCAACTGGATGGACGAAAAGGGTTTCAAGACCATCGCCGATGTGCGCGGCCAGAGCCTGCATCGCGTCTCCCAATTTCAGAATTTCGATCTCTCATTTCGCGCTGTGGCGCGCATCGATGCGGCCAAGTGCATCAAGTGCAATCTCTGCTATGTGGCCTGTAACGATACCGCCCATCAGTGCATCGATCTGATCTCGGCGGAGGGCGCAGTGGTTGCGCCGCTCTCTTATGATGTGCGATCCAACGGCAAGCACGAGGCTGTTGAGACGAGACCTAGTCCCGTGATCCGCGAAGACGATTGCGTCGGCTGCCGACTCTGCTATAACGTCTGCCCGGTGGATGACTGCATCGCCATGGTCGAGCTTCCCTCCGGGCGCAGCGCGGTTACCTGGAGTGAGTTATCGCAGCAGCAGACCCCGATTACCGAAGATTGGGAAGCAATGAAAGCTTACCGTGAACAGGTTGGCATTGAGATTCACTGACGCATTTTCCAAGCGACGAGACGGAGGGCGTTCTCATGGGACTGTTGATCAAGGGCGGTGAGATCGTGACCGCGGAGAGCCGCTTTAGCGGCGATATCTTCATCGAGAATGAAACCATTAGCGCCGTCGGGCCTGGGCTCACGGCTCCGCCGGGAACCGAGGTGATCGATGGCACGGGAAAGCTCATCTTTCCCGGCTTCATCGATCCCCATGTGCACATCCATTTGCCTTTCATGGCCACCTTTGCGAAAGAGAATCATGCAGCGGCAAGCCAGGCGGCGCTGATCGGCGGGACGACCACATTCATCGAGATGGTTTGCCCTTCGCGCAAGGACGATGCGCTGGAGGGATACCACGTCTGGAAGAACAAGGCGGAAGGCCACAGCGCCAGCGACTATGCGTTTCACATGGCGGTTACGCGCTACGACGCGAAGACTGAAGCGCAACTTACGGAGATCGTGCGCGATGGGACCACATCGTTCAAGATATTTCTCTCTTACAAGAATTTCTTCGGCGTCGATGACGAGGAGATGTTCCACACGCTCAAACTGGCCGCCAAGTTGGGAGTTATCACCACCGCGCACTGCGAGAACGCAGAGTTAGTGGGCCAGTTACAAAAAATACTGCTGACCGCGGGCAAGATTGGGCCTGAGTGGCATGAACCCAGCCGGCCGGAGGCGGTGGAGGCCGAGGGCACCACCCGCTTTGCGACCTTTGTCGAGCAGACCGGCGCCGCCGGATACGTGGTGCATCTGTCTTGCGCGCCGGCGCTGCGCGCGGCCGTGGAAGCCAAATTGCGCGGCGTGCGATTGCACGTGGAATCGGTGCTGCCTCATTTTCTGCTTGACAAAAGTTATGCCGAGCGTGCGGGCGTAGAGGGCATGAAGCACATCATGTCGCCGCCGCTGCGTGACCGGCGCAATCTGGCGGTGTTGTGGAGTGCGCTCAAGACGGGCTTGATCGACACGGTGGGCACGGATCATTGTCCCTTCGATACGCAGCAGAAACTTCTCGGCTCGAAGGCTTTCACCGAGATTCCCAACGGCATTCCGGGAATTGAAGACCGCGTGAACCTGATGTACACCTATGGCGTCAAGCGCGGCGGGCTCGACATTCACCGCTTCGTCGACGCGCTCAGCACCCGCGCCGCCAAGCTCTTCGGCCTCTATCCCCGCAAGGGAGCCGTCCGGGTTGGCTCGGACGCCGACCTGGTGATTTATGACACGGGTTATCGCGGCGCAATCTCCGCGGCTACGCAGCACGGCATCAACGACTACAACGGATTTGAAGGCTTTGAGATTGAAGGCCGTCCCTCGGTGGTTACCGTGCGCGGAAAGGTGCAGGTGCGCGATGGAGCCTTTGTGGGCCAGCCCGGACGCGGACAATTTCTGCGCCGCATTCCGAATCATGGACCGCAGTAAGGCGGGCAAGCAATATGACTCAGCGATATAACCAGGAAGGAGAGACTCATGCCGGTAGACGCACAGCAAGCGATAGAACTGCTCAAGGAGTTGCGTTCTCTGACCGCCGATGAGCATGGCGCGCAACGTCTGGCGTGGAGCCCGGTGTGGCTCAAGGCGCGCAGTTGGTTTCAGTCCAAGCTGAGCTCCTTGCCCATCGAGCATCACTACGACGCCGCGGGCAACAGTTGGAGCGCGCTGGCTGGCGCGAGCAAGACCACACTGATTCTTGGCAGCCACCTGGATTCGGTGCCCAACGGAGGCTGGCTCGACGGCTGCTTAGGGGTGATCGCCGGCTTCGCCGTGCTCAGCCGCATTGCGAAAGAGTTCAACGGCAAGCCGCCGTTCACAGTGCGGCTGGTCGATTGGGCCGATGAGGAGGGCGCGCGATTCGGGCGCAGCCTCTTCGGCTCCTCGGCCTTTGCCGGCACGCATACCATCGAGCAGGATCGCGGACGGACAGATGCAGGCGGCGTAAGGCTGGAAGATGCACTGGCCAAATGCGGCGTTTCGATTGATGGAATCGGCGGGGCCAGCCTGGAGCGGCAGGATGCGGCGGCCTATCTTGAGTTGCACATCGAACAAGGGCCGGTGCTGGAGACGATGGGGCTTCCGCTGGGCGCGGTGCTTGGAACCAAAGGCGTCGAGCGCCACACCGTCACCTTCCACGGGCAAGAGGCGCACTCCGGCTCCACGCCTATGACGGCGCGGCGCGATGCGCTGGCTGCCGCCGCAAAGCTGGCCCTGGAAATTCGTCCCATTGCCAAGCGGCACCCTGACGCGGTTTGCACCATAGGCAGCGTCAAGACCTTTCCAGGCATTGTGACCGCCGTGGTTGGCCGATGCGAGGCCACGCTCGACCAGCGCGATCTCGATGCCAGCGTGTTAGCCGCGATGTATCGCGAGGCGCAGGAGAAGAGCGCGCAATTCGCCAAGGAAGAGGGCTGCACGGTGGAGTGGTCGCGCATCTGGAACATTGCACCGGAGCCATTTCACCCCAAGCTGATCGAGTTCTGCGAAGAGGCGATACGCGAGACGGCGGGGCGCTCGCATCGCATGCCTTCAGGGCCGCTGCACGATGCAGCCGAGGTCTCACGGGCCGGCATTCCCACTGCCATGATGTTTGTGCAATCGCTGAAGGGCATCAGCCACAACAAAATTGAAGACACTCAAGAAGATCATTTGAAGCTGGCCATCACGGCGTTTGACGGGCTGGTATCGAAGACCATGGATTGGATGCGCGCGACTTGAAAATTTTCCGGCGCTGCGAACGACAACTGACGGGATCAAAAGGTTGGATGAAAAATGAACACTGCCGAGACATTGACCACTAAAACGGTCCCTCATTGGATCAACGGAAAACCGGCTGCTGCAACCTCCGGGCGCACGGGCGCGGTCATGAATCCGGCCACAGGCGAGATGATCGCCGAAGTTGGCTTTGCCGGAGTAGACGATGTGGACCGCGCGGTGGCGGTGGCCAAGGCTGCCTTCCACGAGTGGCGGGCTACGCCGTTATCGCGTCGTGCCGAGGTCATCTTCCGGTTGCGCGAGTTGATTTCACAACATCGTCAACGGATCGCCGAAATCCTCACCAGGGAAAATGGCAAGACCAACGCCGATGCTCTGGGCGAAGTGGCGCGCGGCCTGGAGAACGTGGAGTTTGCCTGCGGCGTTCCCAACCTGCTTAAAGGCGGCTATACGGAGCAGGCCAGCCGCGGGGTCGACGTCTACCAGATTCGCCAGCCGCTCGGCGTAGTGGCCGGCATTACGCCCTTCAACTTTCCCGCGATGGTGCCGATGTGGATGTTTGCCAACGCCATCGCCTGCGGCAATACATTTATCCTCAAACCCAGCGAAAAGGTTCCCTCGGCCAGCGTCTTTCTTGCCGAGCTAGCCAAGGAGGCGGGCATCCCAGACGGCGTGCTCAACCTGGTGCAGGGAGACAAGGTGGCCGTCGACCGGCTGCTTGAGCATCCTGACATCAAAGCCGTCAGTTTTGTAGGTTCCACGCCCGTGGCGCGGTACATTTACGAGACCGGCACGCGGTATGGCAAACGGGTGCAAGCGCTGGGCGGAGCCAAGAATCATATGCTGGTTCTGCCTGACGCCGACTTGAATATGGCTGCCGACGCCGCGGTCTCCGCCGCGTATGGCGCAGCCGGCGAGCGCTGCATGGCCATTAGCGTTGTGCTCGCGGTGGGCGCAGTCGCCGATCCACTGATCGCGGCGATTCGCGAGCGCGCGGCGCGCATCAAGGTCGGCCCTGGCTCGGTGGCCGGGAACGAGATGGGGCCGCTGATCACAGCTGAGCATCGCGACCGCGTGCGCGCGCACCTGGACCGGGCGGTGACCGAGGGAGCGACACTGGCCATCGACGGGCGCCTCGATCCTGCGACGCATACAAAGGGATTTTTCCTTGGGCCGTCTCTGATTGATAACGCCAAGCCGGGCATGGCCTGCTATGACAAGGAAATTTTCGGGCCGGTGTTGAGCGTGGTGCGGGTGGAGACTTATGCCGAAGCCGTCCGCCTCATCAATGAGAACCCCTTCGGCAACGGCACCGCCATTTTCACGCAAAACGGCGGCGCGGCGCATCAGTTTCAATTCGATGTTGAGGTGGGCATGGTGGGCATCAATGTTCCCATCCCCGTTCCTGTGGCCTACTACAGCTTCGGCGGCTGGAAGTCCTCGCTCTTCGGCGACCTGCATATGTACGGGCCGGAAGGCGTGCAGTTCTATACCCGCTCCAAAGTAGTCACCACCCGCTGGCCCGATCCCGCCAAGAGCAAGGTAGACCTGGGCTTCCCACAACTGCGTTAAAGGTTAAAGATTTTTTGAGGAGAGCTACGCCTTGAACGAAACTTCCGAAGCAAAGACACTTACGTCCGAAGAGATTACCACCCTCACGCGGCAGACCAACTACGGCACCTGGCGCTTCCAGAAGACGTGGAAGCCGCTGCACATCGTCGACGCCGAAGGCTGCTGGTTCACCGATGGCGCGGGCAAGCGTTATCTTGACTTGAGCTCGCAGTTGATGTGCGTGAACCTGGGCCACAAGAACCCGCGCGTGATTGAGTCGATTGCCGAGCAGGCTCGCGAGCTGGCTTATATCGCACCCGGTTATGCCACGCGCGCGCGCGCCCGTCTCAGCGAGAAGTTGCTGGAAGTCCTGCCCGAGGGGCTCAATAAGTTTTTCTTTGCCACTAGCGGAACCGAAGCCAACGAGGCGGCCTTCAAGATTGCGCGCATGTTCACCGGCAAGACGAAGATCATCTCTCGCTACCGCTCCTATCATGGTTCCACCAATGCTTCCATTGCGGCCACCGGGGATCTGCGCCGCTGGGCGATGGAACCGGGCGGGAAGGGTTCGGGCTTTATCTTTGCGCCCGAGACCAACTGCTACGACTGCCCCATCAAGCACACCTATCCCGGCTGCAACATTGCCTGCGCCGACTACGTCGAGCACATGATCCGCAACGAGAGCGACGTGGCGGCCATCGTCCTCGAACCGGTCGTCGGGACGAACGGTATTCTTGTGCCGCCGCCAGAATACTTCCCGCGCATTCGCGAGATCTGCGACCGGCATGGCGTGCTGCTGATTGCCGACGAGGTCATGACCGGCTGGGGCCGCACCGGCCAGTGGTTTGCCGTCAACCACTGGGGCGTGAAGCCCGATATTCTAGTCACGGCCAAGGGCATTACTTCGGCCTATGTACCGCTGGGCCTGTGTGCCACAACCACCAAAATCGCGGACTACTTCGAGGATCACTACTTCGCGCATGGGCACACCTATGAGGCGCATCCCTTAACACTCGGTCCAGCAGTTGCCACGATCGAGGAGATGCAGCGGCTGGACCTGGTCGCGCGAGCTGCAGCTCTCGAACCTTATCTGAGAGCCAAGCTGGAAGTTCTCAAGACAAAGCACCCATCGGTGGGCGACGTGCGTGGAATCGGCCTCTTCTTCGCCGTCGAGATTGTCAAGAACCGCGCAACGAAGAAACCCTTCAATACCATGCGCGACAAAGTCGAGGGCAAGCCGCTGGTGGTCGATCAGGTCGCCGCCAAAATGATGGCCCAGGGAGTCTCGATCCAAGCCTGGGTGAGTCACTTCGTCATCGCGCCGCCGTTGATCGTGACGAGAGAAGAGCTCGACCTGGGCGTCAATGCACTCGACGAGCAGCTCGCTCTGGCCGATGCGCTGGTGGAAGGCTAAGGTGAAAAATGGATTGGCTGCGGTCGCTCCTGCTGTTGTAGCGTTCAGCCTTATTGCCGGAAATGTTGGCCTTCTGTGCAGGCGAGGCCTGCATCCAAATTTGGAAACGGCAGTGGGCTTCTTGTGGATCGCCTCCAACTATGCGCTGCGCCAGAAACGGCAGCATCCGGTCGCAGCGCCACGAATTAATGCTGCTGGCGTCATCCTCGGGAGCCTTTGCCTGTCTGCCAGCGGCATTCATCCGCTTTATGTCGACTGGCACCGCGTCCGCACTCCATTAGGTTACGTTCCCGCGGCGGCGATAATCGGATTTCAAAAGGAGTTGCGCGATGCCGGCGGCAAGTTTTCCGAATCAGCGCGCCTGTTTACGAAAATGTGCGGAACGATCCTGGCCTTTCCTTATACGCTTGCGGCTGTGATGAATGCGTACGGAGTCGTCGAACTCGCCCGCAGCGCAATCGGAATACACGATCATGGGTTACTGGTTATCAGCGCCGCTTACGGCATTGCAACCCTGGCCCTGCCGTTTCTCGACGATCGTCTAGCCGGTCATACGCTCGGAACGCCGCGCCCAACGAACTAAGATGTTGTCGTGACCCGCCGTTTTCGCTTCACACGGGGTCGCAACGCCGCTTACAATCAGCGCGAGCACGAAGAGGTCGTTGAATATCTGTAGGGGGTCTCATGTTGGATCGCAGATACAAATTGTTGCTCTTTGCTGGATGTCTAGTGATGGGAGTGCGGGTCGCGGGTGCACAGGATGCCGCCATGAATTCCTTTCGCACCTCGGAGAAATGCCTCATCTGCCACAACAACCTCAAAACAGCCAAGGGAGAAGGCGCCTCTTTCGGTGCGGCATGGCGTACCAGCATGATGGCCAACTCCGCACGCGATCCTTACTGGCAGGCAAGCGTGCGCCGCGAAACCCTGGATCATGCCGGTCAATCCGCAGCGATTCAGGACGTGTGCGCCAACTGCCACATGCCGCTGACCCATCTCATCGACCATGCGAGTGGTCGGCAGACCGTTGTTTTTGCTCATCTGCCTCTTAAGGCTGAGAACAAGGGAGACACCACTGCGGAGGGTGTCACATGCACGGTCTGTCATCAGATTCAATCCACCGGCCTGGGAACTCCCGAAACCTACAACGGAAACTTTCATGTGGCCGCTGTGAACGATCCGACGCGCCCACTCTACGGTCCTTATCCGGTGGACGCTGCAAAGGTCGCGCCTCTGCATCTGAGCGGTTCCGGCTATCCGCTGGCCGAGTCTGCGCATATCCGGGAAGCTGCACTCTGCGGCAGTTGTCATACTCTCTACACCGCGTCGATCGCGGCGGATGGCAAAGCCGCCGGAACCCTGCCCGAGCAAATGACCTATCTGGAGTGGCTGCACAGCGACTATCGCGACAAGCAGAGTTGCCAGCAATGCCATATGCCAGCAGTCGGCGATCCGGTAAAAATCGCCGTGCTTTTAAGCAGTCCCCAGCAAGGTGTACGTCGCCACAGCTTCGATGGATCGAATTTTCTGATGCAGCGGATTCTGAACGCCCATCGCAACGATTTGGGCGTCGCCGCACCCGAAGCCGATCTGGAGGCAGCAGCGACCCGAACAGTGTCTTACCTGCAATCGCAGGCTGCTCATCTGTCGCTGGGCTCCATAGAGCTCGCAGACGGCGAGATTCGCTTTGCGGTCAAAGTGGAGAATCTGACCGGTCACAAACTGCCCACATCTTATCCCTCGCGCCGCGCCTGGTTGCACGTTACAGTCACCGCGACGGACGGCCACATTATCTTTGAATCAGGCAGACTCCATGCAGACGGATCAATCGAAGGCAACGTCAACGACACGGCTCCAGCCCGCTATCTGCCTCACTTCACAAAAATCAACTCTCCAGACCAGGTGGAGATCTTCGAGCCCATCCTCGGTGATGCGGCGGGCCATGTGACCACTGGCCTGTTGACCGCGACGCAATACCTAAAGGACAACCGCATTCTGCCCACAGGTTTTGACAAAGCCACAGCATCAGCGGATATTGCTGTACGCGGCGAGGCCAGCACCGATCCGGAGTTTAAAGGCGGCAGCAGTACAACTCAGTATCAGATCCACGCAAAAGGCGCATCTGCACCTTTCAAGATTGCAGTTGAATTGCTCTACCAGCCTATAGGCTACCGCTGGGCGCTTAACCTTGCGTCTTTTCAGGCAGACGAAACCCAGCACTTTGTGAAGTATTTTGAGCAGGCAGCGCCGAACACGGCTGTTGTGCTGGCGCACGCCGAGGCAACAAGCACGCAACCGTGAGAGAATCCAGACCTCCCGAGCACGTTGCTGATTCATCGGCGCAGGCATCCACCTAATATTTAGCTGGATTAAATCCTGGCGCTATCGGATCTGTCCCCGTAAACGCTAGGGTCCGGGAGCCGCAGAAAAGATACGAATGCGGAAGCAATGCACAGATTCCGCACATGGATGTGGCGGAGGGCGAGCCGTTCGGGGATTTCACGGTATCTTGCTGGTGGGCAGTCTCAGTGGCATGGGTGAAAGCTCCTAGTCTGATGGACAAATGCTGCCCTCACACGCTAACTAGTATGTCCCGCCACGCACAAATCGGTGATTTATCGAGAAACACGGCCATATTTGGCCAGGTCTGCTGTAGCTGGCCAAGCTGTCGCGCGCCTTCTCAGCATGTTGTTCAGTCGTGCAGCACAACATTGACGAGTGAATTATTGATATGGATCCCATCGCGGTTGTAGTCGATATAACCGAGGTCGCGAAACCGATTGAGAAAGAAGCTGACACGGGATCTGGTGGTGCCGACCATTTCCGCCAGTGTCTCCTGGCTGATGTTGGCGATGACCGGAATAGGTTTCGATTTCTGGTCGAAGTTAGCCATCATCATTAACAGCCTGGCAAGGCGTTTTTCACTGGAATTAAACAAATGATCGACCAGATCAGCTTGCATGCGGTTGTTGCGGGAGAGCAGGTACGCGAGGAACTGCTCGGCGAACTTCGTCTCACGGCGGAGCAGGTTCTCCATAGCAGTTTTATCGATGCGAACGATCGTGCTGGATTCAAGTGCGTGCGCAGAGGAACTGCGAAGCGGCTCGCCTGCCAACGAGGCTTCACCGAAAAAGCTCTCAGCCTCAAGGTGGGCGATGACGGCTTCCTTTCCAATCATCGATACGACGGTGAGCTTGACCTTGCCGCTCTTGACGTAGAAAACTGCATTGGCAGGGTCACCTTGCGAAAAGATGGATTGACCGGCAAGATAATCTTGCTGCGACTTTCCGGCTATAAACCCGGCCAGCAGATTCTGAATGTCGAATGCGGTCCCTTGTTTCGGCAAAGCTCCAACCTTGTTCAAAACAAGACTCAAATTATGATGCGCAGCAGACGGCAAAGGTTGGTCCAGAGAATTCCTGGGCGCCGAACTCGTCATAGTAGCAAAGCAAGTGGCCATGATCAATACCTTTCAATCTCTCTGAGTGCGTGCAAGGCATGAATTACAGTCAGCCTTTGCAACGTCGATATAACCAAGATATGAAACCCGAAGAGGCGTGTACATCGGCGATAACTGTGATTCTTGTAGGCTTTTCCGCGCGAACATTGTAGGGTTTATCCTTGCTTCGCGTACGCGCTTTAATCGCTAACATGATGCGTGACAATAGAATGCGCCGGTTCGGTGGGCTCTTTATCGCTTATGCTATTTTGATAAAAACTTATCGCTCTTGCATAGGCATTCATCCCGCCTGAACGCTTTGCGTGGGAATGTCTAAGCACAGTATCTCAAGAGTATTTATGGAATTCCGTAACCATTTTCAATTAGGTGTCAATGCGAGTTGCGTGTAGTTGTTCAGTATCTTTTGGATCGCCGGAACCAGTTCTTCAGAAGCGCTGTTCTTGTTGACATATTCGGCCGCACCAGCCCGCAGACAACGCAGCGCGTACTGGCTCTCAGTCTGGACACTCACCATGATTACAGGAAGCTGAGGGTAGACCTGCTTTACATCCTTCAGCACTTCAAACCCACTGCGCCCTGGCATATTGATGTCGAGCAACAATACGTCAGGTTGAGAGATGACCAACTGGGTCAGCATCTCATCCCCGTTACTAGCTTCGGAAAAGTGAGCGTCTGGAAATGCATCAACCAGGAGCTCTCTCAAACCGCGTCGTACGTGCGCGTGATCATCTGTTATCAGGATATTCATCTTTGTGTCCGTTAGTCAGGCGCAAATGTCGCCTGAAATGAATATACCGAGGCAGAAAAGGTATTAACATCAGGGTATACCGTGATTCTTGTAGGGTTTATTCAATTCTATTTGTAGGGTAATTCCTACACCGTCAGGTCCATCTAATCGATCAGGTTGTGTGTCATCGCATATCGGGTAAGTTCGGCGTTGCTTTTCATTTGCATCTTCTCCATGATGCGAGTTCGGTAGGTGCTGATCGTTTTTACGCTAACATGAAGTTTGTCGCCAATATCCGTCAAAGGAACGCCGGCGGCAATCATTTTCATCACCTCGTATTCACGGTTCGAGAGCAATTCGTGCAGGGGTTTGTCGGCTGACTCATCCAAGTTGGCGATCAGTTTCTCCGCGAGGCTGGTACTGACGTAGCGGCCGCCGCTCAGGATCTTTTTCGTCGCCATAGCCAACTCTTCGGGGGCGCTCTCTTTGTTGATATAAGCGGCTGCGCCAGCCCGCAAGCAGCGTACAGCATACTGCTCCTCCGGCTGGCAACTCAGTATGATGACCGGCAACCGTGGGTAGGTGTGCTTAACATCCCGCAGCACGTCCATTCCGCTGCGGCCAGGCATACTGATATCCAACACTAACAGGCCTATTTGGGTCTTCCCCAAGTGGCTCAGCACCTCATCCCCGTTGCCGGCTTCGAAAAACTCCGCGCCGGGAAGAGCTTCTGCCAGAATCTCTCTCAGGCCGCGGCGAACGACGGCATGGTCATCCGCAATCAGGATGTGCACGTTTAGCCCCTCTCCGCGCGTGGAATGTCCACAGGAACCCGAACAGTGATCGTTGTCCCGTTACCGGGAGAACTGGAGATCTGCATGTCGCCTCCGCAGAACTGCGCTCGTTCTTTCATGCCCAGCAATCCCAAAGATCCAAAAGCGTTTGAAAAGCCGGATTCAGTGAAGCCGATTCCGTCGTCCTGCACAACCAGCAATATGCTCTCCTCTTCCTGGCATAAATCAACGCGTACCGACTTTGCCTGCGCGTGCCGAATTACGTTAGTCAGACACTCTTGAAAGATTCGGAAAGTCGCAGTGGCCCGGTCACCATCCAAGTGTAAATCAACAGGTGGAACAGAGACCTGGCAGAGGACACCATTGCGAGAGGTAAACTCGCTGGCCTGCCATTCAATAGCTGCCGCCAGACCGAGGTCATCCAGAACTCCAGGACGCAGTCCGCTGCATATCGTGCGCACCGCTTTCACGCCATCATTGATCAACTGAATCGATTCCTTTATTCGTGAAAGCACCGCGACTTCGGTCTCCGGCAGATGACGAGTCATCCATGTCATATCCATCTTGATGGCTGTCAGGATTTGTCCGATCTGATCATGCAGATCACGAGCGACCCTTTTGCGATCCTCTTCGCGCACCCACTGCAGGCGTTCAGCCAGAGCCCGCAATTGTTCTCTTTGCAAGACCAGCGACTCTTCCCCTAGCTTGCGTTCCGTGATGTCGCTGTTAATTACCAATACGCGGGGCGGCTGATCTCGCTTGCCCCATTGCAATGCCCAGCGACCTGCAACTACAACGCGTTTGCCGTCCCGGGTGGTCTTGATAAGGTCTCCCTCCCAGTGTCCCACTTGCATCAGTTGATCTATGATCTCAGCGAACGGCTTCGGAAACTCAGTGCGCAGCAGGTCATGTGCGATTTTTCCGGTAGCCTGCGCTTTGGAGTATCCCAGCATCGCCTCAGCCCCGCGGCTCCAAAATAGGACAGTTCCTTCCATATCGATCACAAATACAGAGTCCTGCGTGAGTTCGAGGAGAGCAGCCTGCTGCGCCGTCTCTACCTGCTCCTGCCGCCTCTCCGCAACGTCGCGGAAGACCAGCACTACACCAATGACTTTTCCTTTGCCAGCTAGGATCGGCGCGGCACTGTGCTCGACCGCAATTTCACGACCATCTCTTGTCACCAGGTCCACGTGGTTGGCTACAGACAGAACCTGCTTTTCTTTGAGTACGCGGAGTACTTCATTGTCCGCGGTCATACCGGACTTTTCATTAATCAGCCGAAGCACATTTCCGATCGGTTGGTTTAAGGCCTCCTCGGACGGGAATCCAGTGAGAGCGGCGGCGATTGGGTTGAGAAAGGTGATACGGCCCTCGCTGTCGGTAGCAATGACAGCTTCGCCGATGCTACCCAGAGTAGCAGTCCATCGCTCTTCGCTCTGCAATAGCTTGGTGCCTAGCTGTTCAACGTGATATCGAGTGAACAGGGCCAGAAATACCCCCACTCCCAAGCCCAGGCCAAGGAAGCTGGTCACCATCGCGATCCACCGCACATGTGCGGCTTGAACGCGCTCTACACGCAGGCCAGCTTCCACATTTTGGAACTCCGAGATGTGCTCTCGAAGGGCATCCATCATGCGTTTTCCTTGCTGGTTCTCATAGAGCGTGGAGTCCGCTTTTCCCGCACGGCGAAGAGAAATAATTCCATTGGCGTACCCTTCCCACTCCACATAGCCGGCATGAATCTCCTTCAGTCGCTGCCGCTGCTGCGGTTGATTATCAGCCACCATTCCATACAAGGCCTGGTATTCGGGATCTAGTCTCTTCTCGGCTTCCAGATAGGGTTGAAGAAAGCTTTCGTCACCGGTTGCGATGTATCCACGTGTTGCGGATTCCATGTCAATGATTAGCTTGAGCAGGTGTCCGGAACGGTCGAGGACCTGATCGGTATGGTCAATCCACAACACGGACTTGTTCAACTCGTAGGTTTCCCATAAAAGCAATCCAGCAAATGCTGCCATGATCACCATGGGCACCACAATCATCTGACGAAGCAAAGATTTGAATTTCGAGTATTCCATCGTAACCAATCACACTTTTCCGAGGGATGAACGGACCAAATTGCCGTGCTGTGCAATTCCCTGGAGCAGTTTGCTGAGGTTTAGGGCCGAGTGGGCACGTTGTCACCTTTGGCGAAGGCCCTGTGCTTGTCAGACGGTGAATGAGTTTGTCGTATGCGCGTTCGGTCCACCTTGATTTGTTCGCGGAATGTCGTTCATTGCGGGCTTTACGGCATTGTCATCTGGGAATTGATCGTGCAGTATCACATTGAGCAGAGCATTGTGCACCCGAATGCGGTCGCCGTAATCTATAAGACCGAGCTCGCGGAAACGGTTCATGAAGAAGCTGACGCTCGACTGCGTGGCGCCGATCCTCTCCGCCAGGCTTTCCTCCGTTATATAGGGGATCAACCTGTCCGGCTCCCCAGGCTCGCCAAAATTCGCCATTAAGAGGAGTACCCTCGCCAATCGTTTTTCGCAGGAGTTGAAAAGTTGATCGACAAGATCAGACTGGATGCGCATGCCGCGAGCAAGAAGAAACTTGACGAATATTTCGGAGAGGAGATGTTCCTTGTGCATCATTCGGAGCATCTCCTCCCTCTCGACCTTGAGTGCTGTACAGACGGTAATGGAAGTCGCAGTGGCCATATGCAGCGCGTCCACACTTGCCAGCGACTCTTCTCCAACAAAATCCCCCGCGCTGACGAGTGTGATTGTGGCTTCCTTGCCACTATTGGAAACAACAGTCAGCTTTGCGCGGCCACTTTGAAGATAGAAGATGGAGTCGGCGGCTTCTCCCTGGGAAAAGAAGGTCTGCTTTTCACAAAGTTTGACTATTCTGCGTCCGAGCCCGGCGCTTGCCAAATAGTCATCCGCATCGAATGCTGGCGTCTCAAGTTTGAGCATTTAAACCTTCCATCCTCGGATTTAGCCCCGTAGCTTGGCCAAAGCTTGGCTTTTGAACGTGATTATCTGAATCGACCGTGAAGTCTCCGCAACCAGGTCAGGGTCATCGGCGGCCGTCAAGGCCCCGCCAAGTACGACTCAGCTGGTCCCAGAGAAGCATCTGAGCAAGCGGCAGAACGTCTCTGGAGTGGCAATTACATAGGATCGCAGAAATGAGCGCTGAGGATAGGTCAATAGTGCTCACCATCTTGGACCGGTTCTACGGAGTGATTGAAATCGGCCCATTCTTATCTGCAAGGGGCAGAACCTTACCGCGCTTAGGCCGTCACCGAACTCAGCTCAACCGCAGAGATAAACAAGCACGGAGGAGTCTATCTCAACTCAATTCCGTCAGGTCGTAAGGCTTCTAGACAGCACATGTTTCTTTCCCATGCGGGATTTAGTGCTCGAAATCGTGGTTCCAAATGAGCGGAAAGCAATCTGCTTTCTTCCTAGAATTAGCGTTTGATCAGGGTGCTGACGCCTCATTTTGGGTGCTTTGTACTCTTTCTGAGCCCTGTCACCACAGAGGTCGCGGGCTCGAGTCCCGCCTTCTCGGCAACAAACAGAATAGAATCAATGGTTCATGGAAGTGCCATCTTCTTTCATACGGTCTTCGAGGGTGCTGAAGGGTTCTGAGTTGAGCCTCCTTCCAGCAGACCCCGGAAGGCCAGGTGCTGCGCTACCCTCTTTTCTTCGCCGACAGGCTGCCGATAAATGTCGCCGGTTTCAGGGTGAGGCGATTGCAGAACCGCAGCCACAGGCCTTCGTCGCTGCGAGGGTAGCTAGAACCAGCGCCGCCTCCGCCGTAAGATTATCACCATCGTTACCACAGCCAGCAACACCCCTATCAGCAACCAGAAAAGGTCGCGGCTGTTGAAATTCTGTAAGTACCGGAAACCCTCCCAGCACATCAGCGCCAGCGCATAGCTCATTGCGATTTGCATATCTTTCCTTTCTACACCGATTTCCCTGCACTCCACGGGTGCCTGGACGATAATTTCCGCGCCGCTGCCCACCTGCGGCGAGCGAGCCAAAGTTGCCGAAAAACGCTCTATCTGAAAAGTCCCAGCAGATAGCAGATCAGCAGAATCACCAGCACCGTTCCAAGCCCAATGCCTGCTCCTCCGCCGGTGCCCCACCGCCCATAGCCGTAATATCCGCCGCCCCCGCCTAAAACAAGCAGAAGCACGATGATGATAATAATGAGCATTTCAGCTCCCCTTTTCTCTGGATGGTAGCTCCAGGGTTATGCCGCGATTTGTATGTGCCGCTTGCGCACCCCTGGTGAGCCCAGCAAAGAGCGCGAGAAACAGAGGTTCACAAACTTAGAGAATTGCTGGGCATCGCTGGCCCGCTTCAAGGTTTCACTTAGCGTCCCCTGGAAAAAGTTCTGCAGCGAGGATCGTCCATCTCGGTCGCCGCACTCTTGCACCGAGGGTCATCCATTTCAATCGACACGCTATAGCGCAGTCTCTTGTAACGGTAATCTTCCGCCTCGATTCCCATACCCTTCAGCAGGCCTTTGCAACGCGCGTCTTCCGTCTCAATCGCAGCGACCGTGTACCGGGGGTCATCCATCTCAATCACCACGCCGCGGACAGGCTCTTGCACCTGAAGCGTCCCTTCAGCAGACTGAGATGAGGTTGACGCAGTCTACCGGGCGCGGTCTGCTCAATACCAGACACCGCGTTACGGCTTGGTTGCAATTCCGACAGGCGCAATTGAACTGAGTCTTCGGCTCGCTCGATATGACTCGTAGTCGCGAAACGGCCAAATAGCTGTACTGAGCGAAACTGCACAGCTTTCCTCGCGCCGCAACCGCACTATACATGCAGGCGCCCACACCAAAACGGCGGCAGTGATGCCAGATCAAACGGTTACTTACCCCTGAAGTCGGCGCCACTTCAACACTGCCGCCGCCATTTAACCACCCAGCATAAGCTGCCCCTCAACGGATTTTTCGCATAGTGCAATACTGCACATTCATTCCAACCTCGCCGGGATAGAGTCAGGCCATGATGAATTTCGTTGTAGATCGCATTCTTAAATTCGGATCACCTTTGAGTATCGTGTTGGCGT
>Ga0181520_10006858_pt1 | contig 17126 bp, 10 predicted proteins | sample PEATcosm2014_Bin_29_FD_132451 | JGI IMG/M metagenome (GOLD analysis project Ga0181520, IMG submission 132451) | Peatland microbial communities from MTU Mesocosm Facility, Houghton, MI, USA - PEATcosm2014_Bin02_30_metaG | ecosystem: Environmental > Terrestrial > Soil > Wetlands > Peat | place... | reverse complement strand
TCGCCCCGGGTGCGAACGACAAACTCATCGGACCTTACTACGGTACCGGCCCGGGCCAATTCACAACCAACCTGCGGGTGAGCAAAACGTTTGGCTTCGGAAAGAAACCTGAGCGCGCGGGCAGCGGATCGTTTGGCGGACCAGGCGGACCCGGCGGAGGCGGTCGAGGCGGACCCGGCGGCGGCCTTGGACCCCGGGGACTCGGTGGCGGCGGTGGTGGCGGCTTCTTCGGTGGGGGCGCGCCAAGCAACGCGCGCTACACGCTTACCTTCAGCGCCAACGCGCGCAACGTCTTCAACAACGTAAATCTCTCGCCGCCTTACGGAGGCCTCGGTACGACCCTATTTGGCCGTTCGAATTCGCTGATGGGAGGCTTCTGGTCTTCGGCAGCGGCGAATCGCCGCATCGACCTTCAGGCGGCGTTCAACTTCTAGCTCTGACGTGTCTCGGGGCGGCCCCTGTGGCCGCCCTGGCGCGACGGAGAAAGCCATCCAGGGTGGACGGCATCTATGACGTGCCCCGCCACCCTGATTTTCCGCGTCTTCAGGCATAGCTCGGTTTGGAGTGCGGCAGAGGGTTGCCGTACCCTAAGTACACTCCTCGAACAAGCTCTCTCAAAATGGGATGTGCAGGTTGGCTGCTCTCGGGGGCGGCGACGATCTGGCTCGCAACGCAGTGACTCAGTCCGGCGCGTGCCGACCTGATCGTTGACTTTACGCGCAGAACACGTGCTCCCCGCTGAGCGGGGCGGCCGCAAGGGCCGCCCCGACAGCATTGCTATTGCACAACGAGGTTTATGGTCGTTTCGCGGATGACCGTCGTCTGGGATCCAGTCACCACGCCAATGCCCGCGGTTGACCCGGTATAAGTACCCAGGACCGTTATGGTGTAATTCCCCGTGGGAGTGCCGTTGATCGTCGACGGCTGAATGACGTTCGTATAGATCGAAGTCTCGCAGCTTACCCAGAACACCGCGGCAAGAGCCAGCATAGCCAAAGCCAACTGCGCGAAGATCAGTCTGCGCCGGCCGCCCAGTTGGCGCCGCCTCAATCGGCCACGGATGAGAAAGACAACGATCAACACCAGATTGCACGCTCCCCAGAGAACAAAAATCATTGGAGTTGGCGGGGGCATGCGGGGGGCGGCGCGCGGGAGCACGTGCCCCGTTGTCGTCGTTGATTGTGCCGTAGTGCTCACCGTAAGCTGCGAGCTGACCGCCGCACCATTCAGGGGCGTCAGAGAGGCTGGATTGGCGAGACACAGCGTTCCCTGCGGCAGAGGGTGTGCGGGCGTGTTGAGACAGCTTATCGTCACAGCCTGGTTAAAGTTATTGATAGGCGACACCGTGACCGAGTAGATGGACGACGCCCCGGAGGTTATGGTGTTGACCGCCGGGGTGGCCGAAACCGAAAAATCCCCAAAGTCAACGGACAACGTGAGCGTCGCTGTCTCGCCGGTGCTACTGGTGACGTCCCGTCCATTGACGCTGAAGATATAGGGATTGGCGCTGGTGGGCGAGAGCCCGCCGAGCGTCAGCGTACTCGTGTTCGGAATGGTGGTTGAATTCAAAGCGATGTTGGAGGGGTTAAAGGCGCACGTGCCGGGCGAGCAGGAGAGGGCGACGGTGTCCGTGAAGTTCAAGCTCGGGGGAGCAGACATATTGATCGTAAAGGTCGTCGTGGTTGTGCCAATGGGGAGATACTGCGTGGTGGTGGGCGACGTCAGGGCGAAGTTGGGGTCTCCAGTCCCGCTAAGAGCGATGCTCGATGAGCCGCTCGTCACATTATCAGTCACGGTCAGACTTCCCTTGAGAACGCCTGTACCGGTGGGTGTAAAAGTGATCGAGAAGTTGCAACTGCCACCTACGGCCATTGTAAACGGGTAAGACGGGCAAGTATTCGTTTCCGCGAAGTCGCCGGTGGCCGCAATATTAGTGACCGTCAACGCGGTTTCGCCATTGTTGGTCATGGTCACTGTCTGGGACGCACTGGTGGTGTTCAAGACCGTGGCGGGGAACACCAAACTGCTGGGCGAAAACTGCACTTGGGCAATGCCCGTGACCCCGGTGCCGGTTAGGGTGACCAGATGCGGGCTGCCGGCGGCATTGTCGGTGATGGAGAGCAACTCGGTCTCGGGAGCCTGCACCGTGGGAGTATACGAGACGTTAATCGTGCAAACTGCACCACCCCCTGGAAGTGTTCCCACACAATTGTTGGTCTCACTAAAGTCGCCAGTCGTCGCCACACCCGAAATCTGAAGCGGGGCGGTGCTGGCGTTCAGAACAGTTACAACGGCGGGGACGTTTTCGTCGGTTACACTCTCGGTGGTGTTTTCGGTCACGTTTCCGAAGGCTATTTTCTGTGGGGTCAAGGCAACTGCCGGAACGCTATTGTGAGAAATCTGCGAAACGAAGGCGCTGGAGAGACCCGTAGTGTTCCCCGATTGCCCTTGATAAGCGAGGGCGATGGCCGGGAAACTCTCAGAGAATGTGGACCCTGCAATGTAAGCGTTGGCGTTGGTATCCACGGTGATCGCGTTTCCGAAATTCCCATTGCTACTGCTACCCGCCAAGAAGGTGGAGTACACCAAAGAGGTTCCCTGCGGATTGAATTCAGTAACGAAAGCATCCTGGCAAGGATTCGCCCCGCAGGACCCGCCAATGTAACTCGCCTGAATGGCGTTGGCGGTGGGAAAATCACTCGACTCCGTGTATCCGGTAACGTAGGCGTTCCCTGCGCTGTCGACAGCAATTCCGGACGCCACGTCCGACAAACTGCCGCCCAGGAGCGTGGAATACAGTAGCGCCGAGCCGAAATGGTTCATCTCGGTCACGAAGGCCGCGGGGTAACCGGGAGCTTGCTTGGTGGTAAAGGTCTGGTACGCACCCGGTGTCGTGGGAAAAGTGGAAAGAGGATTACACAGCGTCGTAGTCGACGTTGCCGGAGTACATGCGGAGTAGGTGCTTCCCGCGATGTAAATGTTGTTTACACTGTCCAGAGCGATCGCCCAGGCTCTATCGTCCCCGCTTCCGCCCAGGTAGGTTGAGAACTCCAAGCTCCCGCCTCCGGGACTCACCACGCTGATGAACGCATCCACGCTGCCGGCGTTGGAGGTCTGGTAAGCGTTGTAGACGGGGAAGTTAGTGGAGAAAGTGAAGCCGGTCACGTAGGCATTGTCGCCGGAATCGACCGCGATCCCCTGTCCTGAATCGGCGCTGCTCCCTCCCAGATAAGTGGAGTACACCAACTGTTGAGTTTGCGGCAAGTTGGTGTCGATTTCGGCTACAAAGGCATCCCCGTTGCCTGCGTTACCGGACTGAACCGGTTTCACGGTGGGAAAATCAGTGGATTGTGTCGAGCCCGTCACAAAGACGTTTCCCGAGGGATCCAGGGCCAAGGCCAGGCCGTAATCGATATCGCTGCCACCCAAATATGAGGAAAATAGCAGCTTCGAGCCGCTGGGATCCAGTTTGGACACAAAAGCGTCCGAATTGCCGCCAAAAGTGGTTTGGAAGGCGCTGGCCGTGGTTGGAAAGTTCGCGGAGGACGTGCTGCCCACGACGTAAACGTCTGCCGAAGAATCGACGCCAATCCCTTGACCAATATCGTAGTTATTTCCCCCTAAGTACGTCGAGTAGATGATCGCCTCGCCGTCATACCGCAGCTTGGTTATGAACGCGTCCGTATCGCCCCCATAGGAACCCTGGTAGGGCGAGGAGCCAGTCGGTGAGCCCTTGGGGAAATTGCTTGACGATGTGCTGCCGGTGATATAGGCGTCAAAGAGAGCGTCCAAGGCAATCGCATTTCCTGTGTCGCCGCCGCTTCCACCCAGGTAGGTTGAATAGTACAGGGAGGGATCGATAATCAGCGGCTGACGCGGGTCATAATTGGCCACCTTGAAGCCAACTCGGTTGTGCCCACGAAGGACATACGACGCTTCCAGGTAACGCTTCTTCGCCGGATTCGAATTCTCAGTCTGATAGGCGACCGGCCGGTGAAAGGTCATTTGGCCGTCGGCAGAGCCGAACACCAAATCGCCATGCGAGTCGATGGCGGCCTCGCTGCCTTGGAAGGTCATCGCCAAAGACTGCGGCGCGACGCCCGGTGACAAGAGAAAGTCGTACTCGAGTTGCCGCTGATTTCCGTAATAAACAAGGTCTACGCCGGGGCGAATTTCCTCGAACTGCACCTTCTTGTAAGTCGGAATATTGGAATGCCATCGGCGAGGGTCATTGCCGATGAAATAGTTGCTCACTCCCGGAAGCCGGTCGAGAGCATGGGCGGTGGCCGAAGGATTTACTCCTTCAATCTTCATCGACAACACGCGAGTGGATGGCTTGGGCTGGGCCTTTTCCGGAAACCGTCGGTCAGGCTGCGACGATTCGAGCGCCAGCGTCGCCTCACCGGGACTCAGGAAGATCGTGTAACCAGGGCCGCGCGCCAGGAAACGGACGCTCGAGTCCGCCTGGCCTTGGTTCAGCTCAAAGCTCATGGGCAAAGCGCCGTAAGATTTCCAGGCCTGAGCCTTGGTCATCCGCGGGCGCTGCGCAGGCGACGTTTTCCCGGCTGGTCTATAGCCGCCAGGATTCAACACAGTGAGCAGAATGGAAATCAGTAAGGAAAAGATACTCAGCATAGCCACCTTCGGGTTCAAAAGTAGAGTTTAACTGCAAATTGAATAGCACGCGCATCATTCGGGTTGTCGCGCGTAGAATTGATCTGTCCAAAATTTGTAAGGTTAAGAAAATCCAGGTTGGTCGGTTGTGCGAAGAACGGGTGATTCAATAGATTGTAGGCTTCCGCACGGAACTCAATCCGAACATTCTCTCTGATCTGGACGCTCCGCCGCAAAGCCGCATCCAGCCGGATAAGGTTCGGGCCGTAGACCTGCGCGGGAGCACCTCCTAGAGGAGCAGCGTCATTCTGCCCCGCCGAGATGACTTGTGGGGGATTGTAGAACGACGCAGGGTTCCAGTACTGATTTGCATTGTGCGGGCCGCCGCTCTGGTGCGCTCCTTGAACCATCAGAGCGTCGCAGCCAAGGCCTGCGGCGGTGGTAATGGTGCAAGGAATGGTCAAGGGCTGGCCGCTCGCATAAGTGAAGATCCAGTTGAGAGACCAATTGCCGGCGATCTTCCCGATAATGTCGCCCTTTTGCGCCAGATATTGTCTTCCCGGACCGAAGGGGAGATCGTAGTTGCCGCTGAAGTGACCCAAGTGCCGAACTGCAAAATCCGCTTGCTGATAATCAGTCCTGATGCCGATGGTCTGGACCGAAGGAGCGCGATAAGCTTGCGGACCATTGAGGTTGAAAAAGTCCAAGGCATCCGTGTGCGTCGTGCTGTAAGTATAGTTAGCAAGGAAACTGAGCCCATGCCCTAGATTCCGCACGTATTGCAGTTGGCCGGCATTGTATTTGCTGTCGCCTTCCGTCTCGAGATAACTTGTGCCATAGGCAAAGCTCAGGTAGGGCTCATAGGCTTGTGCCTGTTCGAAGGGCGGAAGCAATTCTCCGACCTCATTCGTCCCAGGGTTGATCAGGAGGTGGTGGCCGACGGTGGTCACCCAGGTGAACTCCAAAAGATCATTATTCGAGCGCCGATCTTGGACGTTAAGATTGAAATTATTCGTGTAGGGATTCTTGAAAGTGCGTTGGATGCCTCGCAACACAAGGTCGGTTGCCGTCGCCGCCAGAGGCGTGAGTGGAATAGGTGCGAGACCTTGCGACAGCGTGGCGCCAGCCAAAGTCGACGGGTAGGAGATGGGCGTGCCATCATCGAGGCTGGTGTACTGGTAATTGACCTGGAAGGGGTAGGCCCCGCTCAGGCCGGCTTGGCTCCCTTCGTTCATCATTCCGCCGTAGAAGAGTCCGTATCCGCCCCTCACCACGATTTGCGGATTGTACTGATAGGCGAACCCGATGCGAGGGCCGATGTTGAGCCGCTTCGTATCGATGATCCCGCCCCGGTGAGGGTAATTGAGTGCAATGCTGTCGTTAGTGAGTGTGCTGGTGAAGTCCGTCGAAAGCGAGTTGATATAAGTGGATGTGCAGGTGACGGGGTACAAGGCGCCGCAGGGAAGGGTGTCGAACCCGCGGCCGGCAGGAATCAGGTATTGAGCTCGCCCTGAAGTTCCCGGAACGAAGTTGGCTTCCGCGCTGAAATTCTCTTTCCAAGGTTGAAAGTATTCCCACCTTCCCCCGATGGTGAAGGTCAGGTCGGGGCGATACTTCCATTCGTCCTGCAAGTAGGCCGCGTAATACAGTCGCCAGTTGTAATTATCGATGTTGCTGATATTGGAGGCATAAACCCGGTTCGGCCCGCCCACGTCATCGCGCCCGGATCGAACGGTGGTGGCTTCAGGGAGGAGAAGAAACTGAGCGGCGCCTGTGCTGGGGTCGAGGGAATTGGCGATGGAAGTGAAGTTGCCCGAGAAACCGAACTCGCCGCGCGAGTACGGTGGTTGGTTGACCGCGTTCCTCACGTTGATGACCTCAACTCCACCTGTGATAGTGTGGTCGCGCCGGGTCTTGGTGAAACCCTCGCTGAATTGGTAGGTGAGGTTGTAGTCGATCGCCGGCGTATACGGGGTGCTTCCCAGGGGACTATAAATCCCGACGTCGATGGTCGAGAGGCCGCCGTTGCCGGTGAATTGGGGAACTCCGGAGATCCCAAGCTGCGCCGGAATATCGGTGAGGTAGTTGGCGTAGGCTTGCACCCGCTCCAGTGACACATAGCTGGCCGCCAGCCGGATATTGTGGATCAGGGTCGTGGAAGAAGCGTGGTTGATGCTCAGGACGCCGTTCACCGCCGAGTCGGTCTGCGTGTAGCCCCCGCCGTCCGCATAGCCGCTGAAGGGGCCTTGCTGTAACTGGGGGTTATTGAGGTAGCTGACGCGCACAAACGCCTGATCGCGATCGCTCAAGTGGTGATCGACTCGCACATCAAACTGGTTGGCGTCACCGCGGCTGAATTCGTTGGTCGTGTAGTTGTTGTAGATCGTCGCGATGGTGGGGGCCGGGTAGAGGTTGAGGAGTCCTGCCGCCACCGGATCCAGTCGATTCGCGCAGATCGTGTTGGCAGTGCCTTTGCACTGAATTGGATCCCGGACGTAGCCGGTGGCGCTGGCGCTCAATCCCGTAATCGGGTCAACCCCGCCTGCGGCTAACTCGCGCGTGGTGGCAGGATCGAAAATCGTTCCACAAGGTACGGTACGCCCCAGCACGTCTGGGGCGGTGGTGCATTTCGGCTGGCCGCTGATCAAATCAGAGAAATCCTCATATCCACTTCCACGCTCCGCGAGTGTGGGCACAGTCCCGACGAAAGGAACCCCTTGCCGGTACTTGGTTCCTTGGTAGTCCGCGAAGAAGAAAGTTCGGTTCTTGCCGTTGTAGACATTGGGGATGTTCAGAGGACCGCCGAGCGTCGCGCCGTATACGTTCTTGCGCAACTCCGCCTTCCGCAGGGCCACAGCATTATCAAAGTAATCCGCCGCGCTCGTGTAGTCGTTGCTGAAGTAATCCCAGGCGCTTCCGTGAAACTCGTTGGTTCCGGCTTTTGTGGTGACGTTGACTACTGCTCCGGCCGCTCCGCCGAGAGCGGCGCCGAACATGGTTTGAACCCGGAATTCGTCAATCGCGTCCATGGCGGGAAGCACTTGGTAAGCCGTGCTGGGAAGAAAGTCGAGAAAGCGGTTGTTGTTATCGGCTCCGTCGAGGATATAGTTGTTCTGCGCTGACTGAACTCCGTTGGCCACAAAACTCCCCGTCGCCGCAAGATTGGCCGGCACCTCGGCGCTGGGCCCTTTTCCTGGAAGCAACTGCGCGGGGGGCGGCGTTTCGGGGACCAACTGCGCGATGGGCCCCGTGCCCGCAAAGATCTGCGCCAAATCGGTGACGTTCCGGCTAAATACGGGCAGGGTATCCACGGCGGAAGAAGAGGCTAGTTTATCCGCCGGTTCGTGAGTGTACGACGCGGTCGATCCTGAAGAAACGCTGGCGCCATTGGCGGCTTGGGAGGCGACGAGGCGGAAATTGACCGCCGCTTGATGCTGGATTTCGACTAACACGCCCGCCTGGAAGGCAGGTACAAACCCCTGCAACTCGACGGATACGGTATAAGTGCCGATCTTGACAGGCGCAAAAATGAAAGTGCCGTCTCCGCGAGCGTAGGTTGATTTCGTAATGGCGGTCGCTTCGTTCTTAAGAAAGACTTTAGCGCCGGCTGCTCCGTCACCGGCGGGGTTTCTCACAATGCCCGCGACGGACCCACTGTCAACTTGCGCGAACGCGCCTCCGCACCCGAGAACTATACAAAGCAGGAAGCCACTCGTTTGTATCAACCTAATGAATCTTGAAAATGCTTGTGTCAAAGATTCCTCCAGTAACCCCTTGCGCTACAGTACGCCCCACGCCCGGGCATCTTTAGGCCTAAGGCAGTACGATCACATTGTCGTTTCCTTGGCTCGTGCTTCAGACGCAGCCCGTTCTTGGTTGTCACGATTAACTCGGCGTGGGGCGCTCACTCTCCTACCTCTGGCAGCACCACTTCAACTCGAATGCTCCCTTGACGTTTCAGCCTGGCAGGGCAAAACAGTAATTTTAGCCCGAACCGGGACCCAGTTACAGGGATAAAATGTGCAACTGGGTCAAAATACTGGATTCAATAGCATTGTAAAGTCGTTGGAAGGCGATAAGCGGGGACTGGTTATCCCCGCTCATGTTAGGTTTGTGTAAATGTTTATTTACACCAATTTGATTTTAACCCTTTCGCCTCTTCCCATTCTCCTCCCCCCTGCTTCCTTAAAACACCGGGAGGATCTCGCAGACCTTTGCACTTAGGCTTATTCGGACCCTAGGCTTTAGCTGGCGATGCTTGCTGCGCCTCGCGCATCGCGCTGGACTCCTGCTTCGATGCCGTTGCGATCTCGCCTGCACGAGAAGTCCCAACGCAATCCCGCAGACGCGGGAGCGCCTCGACGTCAACCTCTCTTACTGCCCGCGTCCCGCGGCTCACAGCGAGGTATGCCTCTGGAGCTCATCCGAGAAACTTGTAGCCGAGCCTTATTATAGTCTGAAAAAACTGTGGTTGACTAGGGTCAGCCTCGAGTTTGCGTCTCAGAGTGAAGACGTGTACGTCTACGGTGCGCGTGGAAGGCGCGCCACTGTACCCCCACACTTCCTTCAAAAGCTCCATTCGCGACAATGTGGCGCCGCGGTGTTCCACGAAGTATTTGAGCAACTGAAACTCCCGCGCCGACAAAGACACCAGTGTTCCGTGTCGAAAAACCTCGGCGCGGCGGAAATCCACGCGGATGGCCCCGAATTGGTAGAGCGCCCCCGGAGCACCGCCCCCGCTTGGGGCGCGGCGCAGATGAGCTTCAATCCGGGCCAGCAATTCCTGTGTGTCGAAGGGTTTGGTGATGTAATCATCCGCCCCGATTTTCAGAGCCAGGACCTTAACGATCGTCCGGCTGTGCGTGCCGAGCATCAAAATGGGAGCGAGAATCAGTTGCTGGCGCAGTTCCCGGCAAACCTCGAGGGCGCTTTTCCCGGGAGGCACAATGTCCAAAATGATCAAGTCGAAGTATTCTCGCGTGGCGCGTTCCAGCCCCGATTCTCCATCCGCAGCCAATTCGACGCTATAACCTTCAGCGCGCAGACTTTCCCGGAGAGAGGCCGCCACTTCCAGATCGTCTTCAATCAGAAGGATCTTCCTCATTCCCGCCCGTAGCCTGCCGCCCGGCGGCCGGCCTCCACCCCCGCGGCCTGCTCTGTTGCATCCTTTTCCATATGTCGAGTAGACTAGCCTATAACGGCTCCCGCCGCGTGTCAAGGGCAAAACGCGAAGGATCTTCCCCGTTTAGGGACCGCGCGGTGCGGACCATCAGAGCCTATGCTTCGTTCAAAATGCCATATTGGCGCAAATTTCTCGGGGATGTCCGGCAAAGTGCGAGAGACAAACAGGCGGTCGCTTGGCGCCGAGGTTGTGCGCGAAGTGGCCTCGACTTCTGATCTTGTCCCAGCACGGCTCTTGGCGCCGGCCTTCAGGCCATGGCGTGACGACCTTGAATGTAGGCCGCCTCCACGTCCTCTACACTCTTACAGCCGGCGCTACTTTCGATTCTTGGCGGTGGGCTAGGGCAGCAGCGGTTTGACTGCGCCTTCGAATTCCTCGTACGTTGTTGCGCCCTCCCAGCTATTTACCCGCTTTCCCTGCCGGTCGTAAAGAAACGTAGCGGGAATACCGCCACCCCAGCGTGGATTGATAGAGTTCACGAGCGCCTCGAAATCCTTGAAATGCTGGCGATAACTTCCGAATTGCGCCCCCTGTGACTGTAAGAAGCGCTGGATGGTGGGAGCAGTTTCAGGCTCGTCCATGGATATTGCCACAACCGAAAGGCCGCGGCTGCGGTAGTTATTGTGGAGGCGGACGAGGTTGGGGAACTCTTCCCGGCAGGGATCGCACCACGTGGCCCAGAAATCAACCAGCAGAACCCGGCCGCGCTGCTGCGCCCGCACCTTCTCCCAGGCAGCTTCATTCAGATCGACAATTCCCATGGGTGCGGGTGGTTCAGGCGGAATGTTGGAACGCGAACAGCCCGCGGAGAAAAGCAGAGCGGCCAGGACGGAAGCCAAGATTGGCAATCTGATTCCCCCGATTAGAAGCGCGGAGGTAGAGGGTTGGCCGTGGAGTTTATCTTCTGCCCACCACCCCCCGTCCCCTCCTCCGCCGAGGAGGGGAGTCATCGCCATGGATCGCCGCATTCCGTCAACTCACCTTGACCCGTTTGATCGAGCAGCCGAACGCCTTGGTCTCGGTCACCTCGGCAGGTTTCCCATTGAGCACGTCTTCCAATGCCGGACGGACTTCGTCGGCGTTGACCTTGTCGGGATTATTGGTGGGCTGGTGACTGTTCCCAAGCGCCCCGTGATACCGCAGCGTCCAGTTCCTGTCCAGCAGGAATACTTCGGGCGTTACGGAGGCGCCCAGTTGGTCGGCAACTCTGTTCCCCTCGTCTTTGAGGACCGGAAAATCGAGGCCATGAGTTCGCGCGTGCTCCGCCACTTCGCTGACAGAATCGGTGCTGTTCGCGTTGATTCCGACAAACGCCACGCCGCGCCCTTCGTATTCATGCGCAAGGCTGGCCATGACATGAGTAAAGGCATTCGAATAGGGGCAGCGGGTGGCGATGAAAATGACCACCACAGCCTTCTTTCCCTCGATGTCGTAGAGCCGGTGCGGCTTGCCGTTGACATCCGGGAGCGCGAAATCCGCCACCTTCTCTCCTACCTTGATCTTCGCGGCAGGCAACTCGCCTGCGTTGCAGGCGCTCCAGAAAAGGAAAAGCCCCAATCCAAACACGAGAGTAGTCGTGAATCTGCTCACTGGCACCTCCAATTGTCGAATCTCTGAAACCCTGAGCAAGTTCATTATAACAGGCTTGTTGGGGCGTCCCGCGCTACATTCTCAGCAGCCAATGCAGCGCGTTCTTCTGGATCTTGTAATACTCCGGCTGCCACAAGGCGTGGAGCGTGTGCCCCACTGCGGTGAAAACCACGCGGCCTTTTCCGTAGTCATACGCCCAGCCGCTGATGGACGCAGGGCCATAAGTTTCGTAGTTCAAGCCGTCGATGTTCTCGCTCCGCAGGAGAATATTCTTGGGATCTTTATCATAGGTCACATAGTGCTGCTCATCGTTCACCATGAAATCCTGGACGCCCTGCGTCAGGGGATGGTCACGGTTGACTACCTTAACCTTGAAGGGCCGCAGGGGTGGATGGCCGAGATACGCTCCGCCCATCACCTCCCTGAAACTCCTGGAAAAGAGCGAAACGTTGCTGCTGTTGTGATAAGCGTAAAGGCCTCCTCCGGCTTCCACGAATTCCTTAATTGCCTTGCCTTGCTCTTCGGTGATCCAGCCTTGGTATTGCTCCTTGGGCCAATCCCCTGGATTCTCCAAATCGGAGGAATAAGCATAATCGTCGGGTTCCAGATAACCGTTCGGCCAATTCAGGCCGTCGCGAAAAACGACTAGAAGTCGAAAACCCTCGAGTTGAGCGGCGTCAATCTCAGCAAAATTGATAGTAAAGACGATCGGGACACCTACCTCGAGAAAGAGCCGGTTAAGCGCTGTGCGAATGTAGTCAGCATTATGGTAGCGGTCGCCAACCAGCGCCAGAGCTTTTGGAGGGCTACCCATGCTCGTACGCGCGGGGCTCTGCCCAGCTACTACTCTGGTCATCCCGATTCCTGCCGCTGCTCCCAAGCTCTCGAGGAGCTTTCGACGTGAAACTCGAATCTTCTCGCCCATTGTCATTACTCTCACGAATTAGGATAACCCTCGTGGATCGCCGTGAGCAGCCATGAGGGCCGGCACCATGGGTAGTGAGTGTACACCCCCGGGCGGGGCTTTGGAAAATCCAGTCTTGATGTGGTGCGGGCAAGACGCCCGCGCCACATCGACGCTTGCTTCGCCTTTCCTTCCACCTGTGCTAGGATGGCGAATGGCGTAGATTCGGGACCTGGGTCCCGGCGCGGCGGGCAATCTTCATTTGGAAACCAGAAGGCAAATCCCTTGAGCGAAGGCAGCAACCAACGGCGTCGGATATTGAGCGGTATGCGCCCCACCGGTAAACTGCACCTGGGCAACCTGGTGGGAGCGCTTCAGAACTGGGTGAAACTGCAGGATGAGTATGAAAGCTACCATTTTGTGGCCGATTGGCACATGCTGACGACCGGCTACGAAAATACTCTCAACCTGCGCCAGGACACCTGGGAGATGGTCGCCGACTGGCTGGCCTGCGGGCTCGATCCCCACAAGGCGACTTTTTTCATTCAGTCACGTCTGCCGGAACATGCCGAACTGCACCTGCTGTTCTCGATGGTGACGCCGCTGAGCTGGCTGGAGCGCATCCCGACTTACAAAGAGCAACTCGCAAACATCACGGACCGCGACTTGCACACATACGGCTTCTTGGGTTACCCACTGCTGCAAGCGGCGGACATTCTGATGTACAAAGCGGACGCTGTCCCCGTGGGCGAGGACCAGGTGCCGCACGTCGAATTCACCCGGGAAGTCGCCCGGCGGTTCAACCTGGTCTTCGGCAAGCTTGAACTTCCTGAAGGCGAAGATGGTGATTGGGCTAGCCGCGCAAGTGCCTGGGTGACGGAGGCGCGAGGAATCACATTCACCGCGGGCGAGCGGATTGACATCGTGAGCTTCCTCCCTGCCGCCTTTCGCCAATCCACCTTGGAGCAGCGCGCAGAGTGCCTGAATCAGCAACTAGGAGAGCTACGCGGGATATTCCCCGAACCTGAAGCGCTGCTCACCTCCGCTCCGCGCCTGCCGGGTACGGACGGTCGCAAGATGTCGAAGAGTTATAACAACGCGATTTTCCTGACCGACACGCCCGACGTGGTTTCCAAAAAGCTCGCCACGATGATGACGGATCCGGCCCGCAAGCGTCGCAACGACCCCGGCAATCCCGACGTCTGCCCGGTGTTTGATTTGCACAAGGTCTTTTCCGCGCCGGAAACGATCGAACGCGTGAATCGCGAGTGCCGCACGGCGGAGATTGGTTGTGTGGATTGCAAGAAACTCGCTGCCGGGCACCTGAATGCGTTCCTCGCGCCGATTCGAGAACGCCGCAAACCCTACGAGCAGAGTCCGCAGCAGGTGTGGGATATTCTCGAGGCGGGGACCGAGAAGGCCCGCGCGGTAGCCCAGGCCACGATGCAAGAGGTGCGAGCGGCGGTGAAGCTGACGTAGGGGCCGCAGAATGTGATTCGTTATCGCGGCGCGTTAGCCTGGGCTGTCATTCTGAGCGAAGCGAAGAATCTCCGCAGTTCGCTTTTTTGCCGGTTAGACTGCGGGGATTCTTCGCTTCGCTCAGAATGACAACGCAGGTGACGAAGGCGGTAGCAGGCTGCCGTGCTGCTAGGGTGTGGTTCAATGATTGATGGGGATCCAAAAACCGGCACTGACGAAACGCTGGCGAACGCGGCTGAGCCGAGTGTCGCACCGGTCGAGCCCAATCCCGGCGAACCGCCGGGGGGGGCCGCATCTGAAGAGGCGGAGCCGGCGCCGACGCGAAAGCGTTTGACGCATGGCGGGGAGCCGCCGCCTTCCATTAAGGCGGGCATGTACGAGGGGCCGCTGGATCTGCTTCTCGACCTGATTCGCAAGCAGCAGATCGACATCTACGACATTCCGATCGCCAGGATTACTCAACAATACCTCGATTACCTCCATATGCTCGAGGAGTTGAATATCGATGTGGCCGGGGAGTTCATTTTCATGGCCGCGACGCTGATACACATCAAGTCGCGGATGCTCTTACCGGTCGATCCGAACTCCCCGCCGGAAGAAGAGGAAGACCCGCGCGAGGAACTGGTGCACCGGCTGCTCGAGCACGAGCAGTTCAAGAACGCGGCGCAGATGCTGCAGTCGAAGCGGATGGTCGAGGAAGCGATGTGGTCGCAGCCGGGCATCGGTGAGTTCGCGGAGGCCGAAGATGAGCCCGGCCTGGCGGTCTCAGTCTTCGATCTGATTTCGACCTTCCGTGAGATCCTCGAGCGTGCCAAGAAGCGTCCCCAGATCCAGATCCGGCGCGAAGGGGTGACTGTGGCGCAGATGGTCGAGCACATCAAACAAGTGCTCCACTCGAGGCCCGGCCCCGCGTCATTGGAGGAACTTATCGCGGGCTACCTATGGAGGGACGCGCTCATCGCGATCTTCCTGGCCCTGCTCGAGTTGGTGAGAGTCCGGGCGATCCAGTTGCGGCAACAAGACCTGTTCGGTCCGATAACTATTTCCAAAAGCAAGCGGTTCGAAGAGATTCTCTCCGCCACGGGCGCGGCGGCGCTGCAAGTTGGGTTGGAAGAGAGTCTCGGATAGCCGTCGGTTGTCCGTTGCCTGTAGTCCGTCGTCAGTGGTCCGTGATCGCTGTCTGTCATTCTGAGTGAAGCGAAGAATCTCCGCAGTTCACTCTTGCCGCCGGACGAACTACAGGGATTCTTCGCTTCGCTCAGAATGACAGAAGGGGACGACGGACAACGGACTACGGACAGAGTTCTCAATGCTCAACGACGAAACGTTAAAAGCTCTGATCGAGGCCATCATCTATGTAGCGCCCGAGCCTGTGCCGTTCGAGGCGATCCTCAACGCGCTGGAAGAGGAAGAGCGTGGGCGGGTGAAGTCTAAACTCGAGGAATTGACGGCGGATTATCAGCAGGCGCAGCACGGAATTCAAGTCCGCGAAGTGGCAGGGGGTTATAAGTTCTTCTCGAAGGCCGAGCATCATGATGTGTTGCAGAAATTCGTGAAAAGTCTGAAACCGCTCGTGCGGCTCTCCAAGCCCGCCTATGAGACGTTGGCGGTGATCGCCTACCGCCAGCCCGTGACCTTGCCGGAGATTAATGAAATCCGGGGAGTGGACTGTGGAGGCGTTATCCATACCCTTCTGGAAAAGAAACTTGTGGTCACCACGGGACGTAAGAATGTGGTTGGACGCCCGATCCTCTATCGGACCTCGCGGGATTTCCTGGTGCATTTTGGCTTGAAAGACGTGGGTGAGCTTCCCAGCCTCAAAGAGTTTGAAGAGCTGGCCAAGCAAGCGCTGGGCTCGGAATGGGCAGCGGAGGCGGGTCCGCAGCCGGAAGCGGCCGAGGCTTCCGCCCCGCCGGCTTCTGGATCAACTCCGCAAGACGACGGGGTGGCCGAAGAATCCGAGTCCGAAGTAAGTCCTCCGTCGCTGCCCGAGGTCGAGGACCAAGGGTAAAACGAACTCGAGTCTGTCATCCTGAGCGAAGCGAAGGATCTCCGCAGTTGTGCTTCGGTGCGAGGTTTAACTGCCAGGATCCTTCGCTTCGCCCAGGATGACAGACCAGGTACCCTCCGCACATGCAAGAGCGACTTCAAAAGATCATTGCCGAAGCGGGCATAACCTCCCGGCGCAAGGCCGAAGAGTTGATCGTGCAGGGCCGGGTTTCGGTGAACGGGCAAATAGTATCCGAGTTAGGTTCCAAGGCAGACCCGGCATGCGACCGAATTACAGTGAACGGCAAGCCGCTGAGTCGCAGCCGCCGCCGGTTGTACCTTCTGCTCAATAAGCCGCCCGGCTATGTTTCCACCGTGAGCGATCCGCAACACCGCCCCACCGTGATCTCGCTGGTGCGTGACGTCAAGGAGAGAGTTTATCCGGTGGGACGGCTCGACTTCCACTCCTCCGGGTTGATACTGCTCACGAACGACGGCGAGTTGGCTAATTTCCTGATGTCCCCAAAATCCGGCGTTCCCCGCACTTATCACGTTAAGCTGGAAGGTCAGGCAGCCGAGGCAGACATAAAGAAACTGGAAACGGGGATTGTCCTGGATGGACGCCGCACTGCCCCGTGCCAAATCCGCCCGCTTGCTTCACGCGACAAACCCTGGTATGAAGTCACGCTTGTCGAGGGACGATACCACCAGGTGCGGAGGATGTTTGAGCGCATCGGGCAAGAGGTGCTAAAGTTGAAGCGCGTTCGCATTGCCTTTCTAACGGACCAGGGTCTGACGCCTGGACAGTTTCGTGAACTAAAGACCTCGGAAGTAGCTCGCTTGAAGGAATGGACGGGAGCACAGTCGAGCACAAAGCCCTCTCCCATGGGCAGAGGGTGGCGAGAGAAGCGAGACGGGTGAGGGGTTACTTCCTCCACAGGTAAGATGCCCTTGATTGCGCGGACTAACCCCTCACCCGTCCCGCTCCGGCTGGTGCAAGCGCCGGCAGCGGGACACCCTCTCCCCAAGGGAGAGGGCGAAGACGCATCTTCCTAAGACATCATGCCACGATCCATCATTTACGACATACTCCCGCCCTGGTCGAGCCGCATCCGCCCCTATCCGCCGGGGAAGCCGGTGGAGGAGGTCGAGCGCGAACTGGGGCGAACCGCCATCAAGCTCGCCTCTAACGAAAACCCTTTGGGGCCTTCCCCAAGAGCCCTTGAAGCCATTCAACGCCAATTGGACCGGATCCATTCTTTCCCCGACGGAAGCGGGTTTTATCTTCGCCGGAAACTGGCGGAGATTCACCAGTTGAAAATTGACCAGATCATCCTGGGCGCAGGCTCAACGGACTTGATGGAGCTG
>Ga0181520_10006856_pt1 | contig 17127 bp, 28 predicted proteins | sample PEATcosm2014_Bin_29_FD_132451 | JGI IMG/M metagenome (GOLD analysis project Ga0181520, IMG submission 132451) | Peatland microbial communities from MTU Mesocosm Facility, Houghton, MI, USA - PEATcosm2014_Bin02_30_metaG | ecosystem: Environmental > Terrestrial > Soil > Wetlands > Peat | place... | reverse complement strand
TGAAGAACTTCGCCCGCACGATCCCTGACGCGCTTCGTCATCAGGACCGTTTTTCGACCAGCTACGCGGAGATATTCAGCACCATCGCGGACGTCCGCACGGACTATTACGAGCAGGAGGCGGCGCAGATCCAGCGGGAGTCGCAGGTAAAAGGTATCCTCGACCGCCTCGATGAACGGGAGCGGCAGATTGTGACGGCGCGTTTTGGCCTGATCCGCGGTCACGAGCCGCTGACGTTGACGCAAGTCGGAGCCGCGATGGGCGTAACCAAGGAGCGGGTCCGGCAGCTCCAGGTTCGAGCGATGGGCAAATTGAGAGAGGCTGCTGAGGAAGCGCGAATCGAATATACGGCGTGAAAGGCAAACGTTATCGACCGCACGGCTGGCCCGGCGGCACTACCCCTGATGGCAGCGAGGAAGACCCTGTCGATGCCGAGTTCGAGGTCAAATCGGGCAGATGAGGAACAATATCACCATGCGAAAGGATGGGGCGTTAGGTGGACGGAAAGAAGGCGTCCTATTGCCTTGGCCCCTTAGCGGCATACGATGATAGTGCTGCGAGAGTCGCGGCGCGCTTGGTCGCGACTCTCCACAAAAGTGTCGGATGACTAGATAGAGAGCAACCCGGACGTGCCGGGGGGTTCGTTAGTGAGTAAGCCGACGTGGTGGAGTACCTTCGGGTGTTCCGCCACGTCGGTTTTTTTGTGGTCTTGGTTAGTATCAGCCGCCGTGATGTTGTCTCCGTGGCAGTGCGCGTCGGCCTCACAGCCTGCCAATGCAGGGGGAAGAGGAGTGTCTTATGAGAGTTCTCATGATTTCGTTTGCGGCCTTACTGGCCCTGGTCGCATTCGGTCCAGGCGTAACGGGCACTGCTCTGGGAGATGATGCCGGGACAAGTGGCGGAATCGCGGGTTTGGCCAGATCGCCGACATTAGCTCAAGCACCTTCACCTGCTCCCGTGCCGACATTGGCGCCAGCGCCTCCGCCCGCGCCCGTGCCGACATTAGCGCCAGCGCCCGTGCCGACATTGGCTCCAGTCCCCGTGCCGACAATGGCTCCAGCACCCGTAGTCACTCCTGCACCGGTTGCACCGACGCAGAATGAGATCGGCGTCAATCCGGGCATGACTCAGCCGCCCGTCGCGGGTGCAAACGCTGGGGTGGCAGCGAATCCGAGCGGCAATCAATGGCGCTATCGATGGCATAACGGCACTTGGTGGTACTGGACCCCGGCGAACCGTTGGGTCTATCGGAACGGCAATGAATGGGCCAATTACGAGCCGGCGGTTATCGCCGTACCTGACGCTCGTTACGCCAGCCCGCCTGTCTATGGTTACTATCCGTCCGGTCCAAACGGCTATTACCCAGGTCCGTATCGCTATTCAGCCGGATATGGCGGCTATTATGGACCGGTCTATCAGGGTGGCTATTATTATGGCCCGGGTGGGTACTATGGCCAGCCGGGGGTCTCGGTCGGGCTGGGCTTTGGCCGCGGACTCAGAATCGGCTACTGATGCCGGTCTTTGTCGGAACTCAACCGCCTTTCTGGGCGCCCAGAAAGGCGGTTTCCGTTCACGCAGGTCTTCGTGAAAATGAGACGGTCCCTAAAGGCACTACCGGTACTGGAATGGCAAATTTGGAGGAAATGCGAGAGCCCCATTGCCTTACCCGATCACCGGCGTATGATTGATGTGGTGGGGGAGCCCCGAGGCGTTGGATCGCGGCTTTGCCTACGAAGATTGTCGGATGACTAGATAGAGAGCAACTCGGCCGTGCCGAGGGGCTCGTTAGTGAGTAAGCCGACGTGGCCGAATACCTGCGGGTGTTCTGCCGCGTCGGCTTTTTTTGTTCTTGGCGAAGTAAGACGCTCGTGACCACGCAGGAAGGAATCCCATGAAAAAGCTCGATCCAACCATGGCGCAGCAGGTCGCGCAGGCGGTCAGCGTGTTCCAACAGCGGCGGACTGGCTATGCGCCCAAAGCCGTGACCGTGGTTCTGAGCGACGACACGCTGGTGGTCACGCTGCACGAGGCGTTGTCGCCGGCGGAGAAGGCCTTGGCCAACACCCCGGAGGGGGCCATTCAGGTACAGGAGTTCCACCGACAGCTCTTCAAGAACTCCGTCGACCTGCTGCGGCAGGAGATCAAACGCATCACCGGGGTCGCGGTGGGCGAGGCGGCCGCGGAAGTCGAGACCATAACCGGCGCCGTCGTGCATGCATTCACGACCGGCACGATGGTGCAGGTGTTCCAGCTCGCCGGCAACATCTCGGCGGAGACCTGGAACGGGAACGGACTAGTCGATCAATCGCACACAACGGAGGGTTTGCCATGTTAGTACTGTCAAGGAGAGAGAAGGGGTTATCATGAAACATCTAGTGGGCGTGGCCGTTTTGCTCCTGGCCATCATGGTCGGATTGGGCTTTTACCGGGGCTGGTTTCAGCTCTCGACGAAAGACACGGGTGACAAGCCCAGTGCTACGATCACGATGGACAAAGGCAAGATCCAAGCAGACGAAAAGAAGGCCAAGGAAGAGATGCACGACTTCGGACAAAAGGCGAAGGAAACGACCGGCGACCGGACCGCCCAGGCCAAATGACAGAAACGCCGGCCTTGAGGCTGGCTTACACAGTCAAAATGCTAATCGCGGGCCATGCCAGCACTTCGCCAACTTGGCCCGACTGTTTGGGAAGGAGAACTTGACATGTTACATCTCGCAATTGTGTTTCTGGTGATCGCGTTGATCGCTGCCTTTCTTGGATTTGCAGGAGTGGCAGCCCTCTCCTGGGAAGGGGCGAAGATACTCTTCGTTATCTTCCTCGTTCTCGCGGTGCTGTCTTTCCTGGGGCATGGGTTCAGAGGGCGGTACTTCAGGGAGTGACGGGAGTGCGCCTATCGTCAGAAGCTCTCTCACGTTGGATCGGAACGCACACAATCAGGGAGGAGTGTTTATCGTGAATAGTGACGCTATCGTTCAACCGCGGTCGAATGGTTCAAAGCTCATTCGAGTCTTGATGGCCGATCCCGATGAGTCGCTTCAGCCGTTGTATCGCGAGCCTCTTCTGCGGGAGGGCTTTATAGTAACCGCGGCATTAAGCGGCTTGGAGTGCGCTGCTCGGTTGCGCGAGTGCGTACCGGACGTGCTCGTGCTTGAGCCACAGTTGCCGTGGGGCGGCGGCGAGGGAGTTCTCGCGATGATGGGCGAGGTTCCCGAGCTTGCGACTGTTCCCGAAATGGTCCTTACCTCGTGCCGCGATCCAAGTCTCCTGGAAGCCGTGGCACGATTTCCGGTAAGCGACTATCAGCTCAAACCACTGGCGCCTGATCGGCTGACGGAGAGGCTCCGCAGCATACTCGCTCATCCAAGACTGCGGTTTACCTTGGCTGAACAAAACGGCCGCCTGGAATGTTCGATAGTTCGGCGAACCGGCGGCCGCGTCCGGGACCTGCGTGTCGAGACCGTTGACGGGCGAGTCATTGTGCGAGGCCGCTCCGACTCGCACCACGTCAAGCAGTTGGCGCTGGCCGCCGTGCGGGAAGCGTTTGAAGCCTCGCCGTCCCAGTCCGAAAGGGTTGAGTTGGACATTGAGGTTGCGCCGATTGACGGATGGCAAGCCCGGCGATGTGCCTTATCCGAAACAAGGAATGAGAACGACTCGAATGAACTCGTTCTCACAAGGGAAAACGAATATGGACGTACGTGATGTCTGCAAATGGTGCGCGGTCAGCACGCTCTGCTGGCCCTGGGTTCAAGCTTTGGCTTGAACAATACCATTCGTACAGCCGGGCCCAGCGGATGCCGAGGAAAGTCTGCAAGTGCTCACGCGAGGGCCGGTTCACGAGGCCTTTTGCGGAAATGGGTGGTCATCGTGGTTGAGCGAACTTGCTCAATTGTGGAGAAAGCTCACTGCAAGCAGTCTTCGCTCGTCGCTCCACGACGGGCGATTTCAGGCTTCTTAACCGATGAGGAAAACACATGTCTACCACAAGTGATCAGCTTGGCGAACAGGCGAAAGAAGTAGCTGGAGACCTGCAGAAAATGGGCGGAACCATAAGGGATGCTGCCCAGGAGAAGCTCGGGCGGGTGGGCGAAAAAGCTGCGGAATACTGTGAGCAGGGGCGCGACAAAGTCCACGGCGGCGCGTGCGCCTGCGAGCAATTCGTCCGGCAAAGGCCGCTGGCGTCCGTATTGATTGCGGCAGGCATCGGCTGGCTGCTCGGTCGCTTTTGGAAATGCCGCTGAACGGGAGATGAACGCATGGCACCTTCCGATTCCGTTTATGAAGGAGAATTGCATGAAAGGTGAGGAAAAGTCGCCATCGAGGATCATCTTGGTGTCGTACCCCAAGATCGTCTTCTTGTATCCCACGATTGTGGTGTCGCTGGCGGCAGCGATCTACCTGAGCCTTGCCCGGCAGCCTCTGGATACGACCAACACAGAGGCGATTGTGCTCTCGGTGGTATTCCTGGGCGTATGGGCCACGAACCTGGTTGTTTTGGCCTTCGACTTTCCTCGCACGAGTTCGTTGTCCCTCTTTTTTCTCCTTGTCGCGGTGGTTGTGGGGTGCGTGCTGTTGTTTGTGCTCAAGCCCGAGCTTCTCCCATACCTTGCAGAGAAGCTCAGAGCATTCCACCCCTTGGCCAACGCAAGTTTCTATTGGACTTTTTCCATCAGCCTGGGGTTGGCTACGCTGGGAGCAATGATTGTGGCCCGCTTCGACTGCTGGGAAGCAAGGCCGAACGAACTACTGCACCACCAGGGGCTTTGGGGTGATCTGGATCGTTTTCCCGCCCCGGGCGTGCGCATTGAAAAGGAGATCACCGATGTCTTTGAGTATCTCCTGCTTCAATCTGGACGCCTTATCCTTCATATTGGCAACGAACGGCGTGCCGTTGTCCTGGATAACGTCCCTTTTATCACGAGGAAAGAAAAGGACCTGACACAACTGCTGGGAACGCTACAGGTCGACGTCCGCTCGGAAGGTGGGAGCCCGACCGAGTAGCGGATGCGAAACGGCCGGGACCACGTGCGGATTGGACCTCAGTGTGACTTCGCACCGGTGTCCAACCATCAGACACGGAGTAAGACAAATGGGCAAGATCGCCTGATTAGTGGATTACCTAAAGGAGACACGATGATTAACCAACAGATCCTTGAGGGCAACTGGAACGAAATCAAGGGCAAGCTCCGCCAGAAATGGGGACAGTTGACCGATGACGATTTTCCGCAGATCTGCGGTGAGGCGGACCAGATTATCGGCATCATTCAGCGCAAGACTGGCGAAGCGCGCGAAGCGATTGAACGGTATCTGCAAGAAGTGTCCGGCTGTGCTACCTCGGCGGTCGGCACGGCGGCCGAAACCGTATGCGATTATGCACAGCACACTTCCGAGACCGTGCAGCATACGGCCAAGCGAACTGCCGACCAGGTGCGCGCCGGCTATAACGAGGCGGAGCGCTTCGTCCGCGATCGGCCGGGAGAGTCGCTGCTTGTGTGTTTCGGAGTGGGGTTGATCACCGGGGTGGTGATTGCGTTGTCGCTGCGTTCCCGATGACGGCCCCTTGCAACCGCTCCACGTGGACGTGCAGAAGGACACCGCCCATGAATGATGCACCGCGGGCCGACGCAGTGCGAGCACGGATGCGGCAGCTTCGTTGCGAAATCGACGGGGACGTGGAAAATATGGCCGCACACGCCCGCATCATGGTCGACTGGAAGCACTACGTGAAGACCTATCCCTGGGTGTGCTTGGGGACAGCTGCCGTGTTGGGGTTTCTGATCGTTCCCAAGCGATCTAGTGCGATATGCCCCGACGTAGCCACCCTGACGGAGCTGGCGGGGAGCGGCCATCTGGTCGTCAAACCGGCGTCGACCGCCGCGCAAGGATTGATCGATGCGCTATTGGCTACCGTCGCCAACATCGCGGTTCGCAAGGCAACCGCATGCTTGGGCCAAAGTGCGGGAAGATTACTGGGAATAAGTGGCCAGGACAAGGCGAGCGGTCATGTTTCGAATTGCACGCCCTGATTCATCGAAGAACGGCGCCGGCCTACCCTCGTTTGGGCCTAACAGTGGCGAGTCGGTCGGCATGGCCCAAGAAGGACTATCACGGGGTGTCCAGTCGATCGAGCGGTTTGTCGCCCAACGGCCGGGTTTCTGCCTGGGGGCGGCACTATCCGTCGGAATCGCCTTAGGATGGTGGGTGAAACGATCATGAATCGACGCAATGGATCAACCCTGTCGCCGCCTAACGGGGTCGCCAAGGGCATGGGCGAATTGACGCACGACATCGTGTCGCTCGCCGAGCTTCAGTTCGAGCTGTTCCGAATCGACTGCCGCGAAGGCATTAAGCGAATGCTGGTCCCCGTGGCGCTGCTGCTGGTCGCAGGGATTGTGGCCGTCGGCACGGTGCCGATTGCGCTCCTGCTCATTGCGGAACTCCTGACGCAAGCCGCCGGCCTATCGCGGGCGGCGGCCTTCTCGATCGCTGCGTTGAGCGGCTTTATCGTGGCGTTGGCCATGGGAGTTGTGGGGTGGTCCTGCCTCCGCGGAGTCGTAGGCATGTTTGAGCATTCCCGCGAAGAATTGACCCGCAATATGGCTTGGATCCGGCACGTTTTGAAGCGACCGGCACCGATCGAATCACGGCAACCTCAGGATCGCTGATATTTCCCGCTGGCATAGAACTAAGGAGCCTGACATGGCCTCGACGACAGAAGAACACACGGTCCCGGAATCGCGAAATGAGACCCAGGTACGCACGGCTCCCTGCGAGTCAACGCCCAAGAGCGCCTTGGAGCATTTTCAGGAATACGGGCGCGAGCGCCCCGGAGTCGTGGCCCTATGGTGCTTCGGCGTTGGCTTCGTACTAGGCTGGAAACTCAAGCTGTGGTGAGCGGCCAGGCCAATCATCCAGATCAACTCCTTAGGTTCTGATCGTGGCGAAAACATCGGCAGTTCCTGGCTGGCAGCTTGCCGTACTCGTCCTGACCGGCACGGTGGTCGGCGTGGTCGTGGTCACCTGTCTGTATTGGGCGCAGACGATTTTCATCCCGGTCGCGCTGGCGGTGTTCCTGACCGTTCTGCTGGCCCCGCTCGTTACAGCCCTCCAGCGGCGTGGCCTGAGGCGATTGCCCTCGGTACTTCTGGTCGTCATGCTGGCAGCGGCGGTGCTGAGCGGCGGCGTCTGGCTGGTCACGACCCAAGTCACCAGCTTGGCCGGCGAAATGCCGCAGTACACGGAGAACATCAAGGGCAAGGTCAAATCGCTGCGGCATCTGGGTCAGGGGTCGGTAACCAGTGGCCTGGAAAAGATGATGCAGAAGATCACCGCGGCGTGGGACCTGCCCGCGGCGAGTCAAAAGGGAAAGGACCGGGACAAGCCGGTGGTTGCGGCCTCAGGGAAGCCGACCGCTGTGGTGCTGGAGCCGGAGACCCCGGCCTGGCTGGCGCGGTTGCCAGCTCTGCTCAGTTCCCTGCTGGAGACGCTCGCCGGCCTGGCCTTGGCCTTGGTACTGGTCGTTTTCATGCTGCTGAAGCGTGAGGACCTGCGGAATCGCCTGATCCGGTTAGTGAGTCAGGGCCAGATCACCGTGATGACCAAGGCGTTGGACGACGCAGGTCAGCGGATTAGCCGCTTCCTGCTCATGCAGTTGATCGTGAACGCCACGGTTGGTCTGTCGGTGGGCCTCGGCCTGCTGGCAATCGGCGTCCAGTACGCCTTTCTGTGGGGATTTCTGGCAGCCGTGTTCCGCTACGTCCCCTATATCGGCATCTGGATCGCGGCCATATCGCCGATCATTCTCAGCGTGGCGATGTTTGAAGGGTGGGTCCAGCCGCTACTGGTGATTGGGCTATTCCTGACGATCGAGTTGCTCGCCGGTAACGTCGCTGAGCCGCGGCTGTACGGCCGCAGCATCGGCGTCTCGGAAGTCGCCCTGTTGGTGGCCGCGGCTTTCTGGGCCTTCCTCTGGGGACCGATCGGCTTGGTCCTCTCCAGCCCGCTTACGGTTTGCCTGGTCGTGCTGGGCAAGTACGTTCCGCAGTTGAAGTTCCTCGACGTGCTCTTGGGCGACGAACCCCCGTTGGAGACGTACGTCACCTTTTACCAGCGGCTGCTGGCCCGCGATCAGGACGAGGCGACGCAACTGGTCTTGGCGCAGGCAAAGGCGTCTTCCCCGGAACAGGTCTACGACGACATCTTGGTCCCGGCCTTGAATTATGCGAAACGGGACCGTGAGCGGGACGACTTGACAGAATCCGAGGAACAGTTCGTCCTTCAGGCGACGCGGGAGATTCTGGAAGACCTGGGCGAACGGCGGGAGGCTGCCACTCTAGCAAAGGAGGCGATCCACCCGGAAGATCAGGCCAACGCCTCCGCGCCGATCCAACTCCGCATTCTGGCGTGCCCGGCCCGTGACCAGGCGGACCGGCTGGCGCTGGAGATGTTGCGCCAACTGCTCGACCCCGCCAAGTGGGTAGTGGAAGTCGCCGCCGTTGAGACTCTGGTTGCCGACCTGGTGGGGCAGGTGGCCGAGCATGCGCCGGCACTGGTCTGCATCGGCGCGTTGCCGCCAGGAGGTCTGGCCCACGCACGCTACCTGTGCAAGAAGTTGCGAGCCCGGTTCCCGAAGGTCAAGATCATTGTCGGCCGGTGGGGGCTTACGGGCGGCGTGGAGGCAAACCGGGAGCAGTTCCAGGACGCCGGGGCCGACCTGACGGCGACCACGATGCTGGAAACGCGGAGCCAACTGAACAACCTGCTGCCGATCCTTACGCAGGCACAGGAAAACCCCATAGCGTGTTGAGGGGGCCACGCCGCAAGCGGAATTGAGAGCGCGTAGCAGAAGGCGACGCAGGGTTGGAGGAAGGCGATGTCCATGGGCCGTCTCAGTGCGGGGAGAAGTGTGCGGATCGTGCGACTGCTGAAGCAGGCGGGGTTGGAGTGGTATACATCCAGGACTTTCGAACTCGGCGCCGCCCTGGCCTTTTATGCCATCTTTTCTATCGCGCCGGTGATTGTGCTGGCCTTCACGGAACGGCCGACGAGGTGCAACGAGCCAGGGACCTCCTGCATCAGACCGGAGCGGAGACAACGACGGTTCATGCCGAACCGGCTGCTGTCGGCGTGTAACCATGGCAATGGAAGACCAACACGATCATGGTCACCACCACGGGCCGCCGCGCAGGAAACTGCATCACGATTGGCGCCTGTGGTTGGTGGTCGGCCTGATGCTGGCCGCGATGCTCATGTACGTTTTGTCAGACAACGAGCGATTCGGTCTGGGACGAGGTACGGGGAAGATCTCCCCGCCCGTCCCGGCAATGCCGTGATCCTGGTGGAGGCAGGTGGGAGAAGATCGGATGAACGAGATTAGACCGGAAACACACGCTCCCAAACACCATTCGTACAGGGCGAAACCGACGATCCTTATCCTCATCGGGCTGGTCGTCGGCGGAGCGCTTTATTTCGGTGTCATGGCATGGTATTTCACGGGAGGATTCGGCCCAATCCATGCAGGCCACGGGGCCAGGAGTAACACCCGCGATGGCGGGGGGGGAACGGTCGTTAGCATGCTTATGCCCGGCGCGTAATACGAGTGTCGTGAACGCAAACCACGAGGAGCAGATCGAACGTATTCTCGCCGGCTGGGACGAGCGGTGAGAGCAATTCCCAGCTTCTAGCTGTAGTGGCTCATTCAGATGCAGGGAGTATTACAGATGACTACTCAACAATCTCGAATTTACAATCTGGCCCTCGATGAGGAAGAGCGACGGGAACTCTTACAGGTTTTGGAGCAGTGCGTCACGGACACCCGCGATGAGAAACGCCACACCCATTCGGCCCAGTACCGTGACAGGGTCGCGAGTGAGGAGTCGCGCCTCGAAACCTTGCTGGAGAAGGTTCGTCGGTTAGCCTAGTGAGACTGGACGTTCCCTGCTGGCCCAACAAGGACATTTGCTTGGGGCTCGCGTTGCTACGGCGGTTTGAGCAGGGAACCATTGCATGGCAGGCCACGGCCACGCCGACCTGATATGGTAGACGGAAGAACTGACGCCGGATCGCTGCCGCCATACCGGATCGCTCCTGCCATGAACCGACTTGCTAGCCACTTTGGACGACTGCTAGTGCTGTTGGTCTTCCTGGCCGCGGCGTGGCTGCTCTACGATCGGCTGAAAGAGTACACCTTCGGGCAGATTCGCGAAGCGATTGCCGCCATGCCCACCTGGCACATCGTGGCCGCGTCGCTGTTGACCGTGTTGAACTACGTGATCCTGATCGGCTACGATTGGCTCGCGGTCCGCTGGGTAGGCGAGAAGGACCTACCCTTGCGGAAAATCGCCCTGGCGTCGTTTGCCGGCTATGTGTTCAGCTACAACTTCGGGGCCACGCTGTTCGGGACGTCGATCCGTTACCGGCTGTATTCAGCCTGGGGCATGCCGCTGCTGAAAATTGTCAAACTGCTGGTGATCCTCGGGCTGACCTTCTGGTTCGGAGTTTTCGCGCTGGCGGGCGTCGTATTCGTCGTGGCCCCGTTTTCGATTCCCACGGGCCTGAATCACGTGAAGCTGCCCTTCGCCCACACCTTCTGGGTGGGCGTGTCGCTGCTGCTGATTGTGCTGGGATACGTGGCACTCGATGCCCTGTCCTATCGCCGGCCGCTACGGTTCTTTCGCTGGCGGGTTTCGCTGCCGCCGCTACGACTGACCCTGTACCAGATCGCGATTGCCTGCGGCGACCTACTGGTGGCCGGCGCCACCTTGTACACCCTCCTGCCGCCAACGGAAGGTGGCTACGTGCGGGTATTGGGGATCTTCATGCTGGCGTTTGTGGCGGCCGTGCTGAGCCATGTTCCCGGCGGCTATGGCGTCTTCGACGTGCTGATCGTCGAGTTCCTGCCGAAGGATCGCGGGCCGGCAGTGGTGGCGGCACTGCTGGTGTTCCGGGTGATCTACTACTGGCTGCCGCTGCTGATCGCCGCCGCAATGCTGGGCCGGAACGAGTGGAGGCTTAATAGCGAGCCGAAGAACACCCGTAGCTGAAATATAGTTTGGCGTCCAACGCCCTTACCTTGCCTGGAAAGACTATTTCTTCTTGGCCTCACGGAAGTCAGGCGACCGGGCGAGGGTGAAGAGAATGACCTCCTCGCCGGTTATGGTGCTGATGTCGTGGTGCATGGTCACGACCTTGACGCCGGTGACCTTCTCGACCATCGCCTCCATGACGGGACGGGCCGTTTCAATCAGATGGGTCCGTGTTTGCTTCAGCAAATCCCGTCCTTTTTCGGCTGCAAGCGACTTGACCAAGTGCTGCTCGGCTGCGGTCAAGACCCCCTGAAGGCGAATGACGAGGAGATCGCCGAGCAGGTGGGTATAAATGTCCTTGGGGCCACGGCCCATGTAATCCTGCGTGAAGCGGCTGATCCCTTCACAAATGGCGGCTTCTATCTCGCCCTGGGTTTTCATGGGAATTCTTCCCTTGGGCACTCACGAGAATAAATGATGCCCAATGGGGGAGTGCCGGTCAAGAGGCATCTCAGGCGTAGCTCAGACCGGAGCCACCCCGCCGAGCCGTAAAGTATTATTGGGTCAGCATTTGGCTCTGCAGAAACCTCATTCTCCCAAGCACGATGTCTTGAACCTGAGAAACAGCCCGATTGCATTCTCCATTCCGTGCTGTACAATGCAGGCTCGTCGGATGACTAGATAAAGAACAACCCGGCCCTGCCGGTGGGTTCGTTGAAGAGTAAGCCGACGTGGTCGAACGCCTTCGGGTGTTCCGCCACGTCGGCTTTTTTTGTTCTTGGCGACAAGAGATGTTCGTAATTGACGGAAGGTTTCGATATTTTGTGCTCACGGAGGTGAGACGATGCTTCTTCTTACCACTACTGCTGCTGATGCTAGTTGGAACGCTCTGGAAGTCGTTCCCGAATCCTGTCCAGAACTCAACCAAACGGATCGAATCATCAAGGCTCTCGGTTCGGTGAATCACATTCCAAGGGTTCACGAAGAGCCGCTCTCCAGGTACTACAGATATCTGACGGAGCATCTCAGCTTCCCGTTCCTCGCTCACTACCCGAAGCCGGTGAACTCCGAAGAAGAGGACGAGTTCCGCTGCACCGTGTTGGATCTATTCGACCCGGCGAAACGCCTGGGCGACGAGTTCGATGGTATCTTCTGCAAGACCCGCAAGGGAAAATACGAGTTGAACCTACCGCTCATCGACCTGTATCTTCCCGAAGATAGCTTCAGTTTTCAATTGATCGACGATTACTGGTACTGGTTCTGGAACTGGCGGTGACCCCCAGGCCGCTTTACGAGATTGAGGTCGTGTGGTGAACGACAATTACCCTGAAGAGGATCTATCATGCAATCATCGATGAGATTACCCGTAGCGTTTTCCGTGCGTGACGAGCATGAGTTTTTTCCCATGCTGTACCTCATGAGGAGGATGAATCCGAAGCTCGTGGTCACCCAGTTGGTGACGGGCAGGCACGTCAATGGCGGCTGCACCGTCCTGTGGGGGCTTCTCCATGAAGAAGGCCAACCGATTGCCAAGGAGGATGTGGAGGCTGCTCTGCGTGAAGCGGGATTTGACTTCCAGCACCATCAACGGGTTGCTACCTCGGCCGGTATTCTGATCCAGCCGACAGAGGCGGCGGATTATGGCAGAAACCGGCGAGAGCCTGTTGGGGTGTAGTCACCCCGGCGACCGCCGCCATTGACCTATCAAACGTAAGGCACTACGAAATGGCGAACACTGACCTGACGCTTCATCGGGAAAGGCTCTTGGCTTTGCGGGCAAGCCTTCTGGGTGACGTGACCCAGATGGAAGATGATACCCTGAAGGACCACAGCAAGACTACCAGCATACCGACCGACATGGAGGAGCTTGGGAGGGACAATGCCGATCAGGAACTCACGGTCAGTCTGCTCGAAAGCAACAAAAGCATTCTCGACCAGATTGAAGCAGCAATCGAGCGGATTGAAGACGGCACCTATGACCGATGCGAGGAGTGCGGCGGGAAAATCCCCAAGACGCGCCTTGAGGCCATCCCTTATGCGGCCCTCTGCATCCATTGTGCCTCGCAAGGGGAAGAGGGCCACGAAGCCCCCAAGAACGTGGCATTGCTCCGAACGACCGCTCAGATCACTCGAAGAGCGAATCATGAGCATGAAACTCAGCGAATACTCTGAGAAGATCCAGGGCATTGGCGTCCTGGCAACGACCGATGCGAGCGGGCAAGTGAATCGGGCGATTTATGGCCGACCGCACTTCGTGGATGATTTCCGCAGCACACGGATAATGGCCCAGGCGCCCGATGCAGCTTCACGAATCAAGCCCTGGAATCGTTCCCGAGCGATCAGGGCTTCGCTGACGTGTTCCGGGATTGGGTGGAAATCCAAGGGATTGTCGACATTCCTTTTGAAGCCGGTCCGACGCTCACCCCGGTAGTCCTTTGCCTTGGTTTGTACTGTTTACCGACGGACGACTACGATGGAAGTCGAACTCATCAACGCTGACGTACCGGGAGGCCGGATTGTGTTGAGCGACCTGCCGGCATTGATTGGTCGCAGCCAGATCGCTGATGTCTGTTTGAATGATCCGGGCGTGGCCGAGTTCCAGTGCATGATCGTCCAGGATGGCGACCAGCTAGCCATGATAGACAATGTGGAAGATGGCAGCACGTTTGTCAATGGCGCCCGGGCCATCTGGAATTCCCTGATGCCGGGCGACAACCTACGACTGGGTGAGAGCGATTTCCTGGTGCGGTTCTGAGGCAAGGTCACGCCCGACCAAGTACCTTACAAGTGAACCTCATCAGCCCGATAGTTTCTCCGAAAACGAGGAGGCGACCGTGAACATTTCCCTCACCACCGTCGTTCTGCCCGCCGAACTGCTGGAGGAAAACTTAGTCCCCATGGGCCAATACGAAAAGGCGGGCCAGCCAGATGAGGTTCCCATCGTGGTCGGATATGCTGACGACGAGGATGAAAGAAACGAAGAGGACAAAAAGGACGACGACTTTGATGAGGACGAAGAGGTGGAGGACGACGAAGGTCTCGACTACAACTGGGAGGAAGTCGGCGACGAGGACGGTGACGAGGACGACGATGAAGAGGAGGACGATTTCGGCGACGGCTGGGAGGAAGTCGGCGACGAGGATGACGATGCAGAAGACGAAGAAGAAGGGAATGAGTAGTCCTTGGACCGTCTGCACGTAGTGCTTTGCTTGATGGAATAGGATATACCCGAAGAAACGAAGAACGCCATGAAGATCGTAAGGCAGCTTCCCGTCGCGCCACATCACCGTTCTATCGATGAGCCTTCACATTCGTAGCCGGCGATCCCACCTGTAACTCAGCCGTTGAAGCTGCCCGTCTACGAGGTCAGGACTGAGGAGGCTACGCGGAAAGGATCCAGGAACGCGCTGCTGGCAGTCGATGCCAATCGGCCGGACATGGTGGCCCTCGATGGCGAGGTGTCCGATTCGACGTTCACGGAGGAGTTAAACAAGGCCTAGGCGGTCATCTGGCCTGGGTGCGGCCATTGGTCGGGCGACGCAACCATATAAGAATCAATGGCTTACGGCATCCCTTTTGCATCAACCCTTGCCTCGCCCGTTTATCGCCATAGAATAGCGAGTTGAATTCGTCGGATGACTAGATGAAGAGCAACTCGCTTGCGCGGGGGGCTCGTTGAAGAGTAAGCCGACGTGGGTGAATATCCAGCGGTATTCACCCACGTCGGCTTTTTTGTTTTCGGTAGTGCGGCACCTCTCTGCAAAAAAACGAAGAATCCGATGGACAAGCTCGATCCAAGCGAGGCTGTTCCGATACTGCTCATCGCCGACAGTGACGTGCGCCGCCGCGGAGAACTCCGGCGTTTCTTTTTCAGGAGCGGCTTTTTGGTGGCATCGGCCAGTAACGGCCCTGAATGTCTGGCCGAAGTCGTGGCCCTGGAAGCGGACGTACTCGTGATCGCCCTGGAGATCCCTTGGGGCGGTGGCGACGGGGTGATCGCGCGAGTGAACGACGGTCTGCCGAGCGGCAGGAAGCCACTCATTCTCGTCATTGGCGACGCGCCTGCCGATACGCTCTCCGCGCGAACCGGGGTGGCGCCGTGCAATTGCTTTTCGACGCCCCTTCGCAAAGAGGATCTGCTGGACCGAATTGGCATGGAACTCGGTACCAGCCTGCCGCGCAGTACAGAAGACAGGCAACGGCCATCGAAAAAAAGTATGACACGAACATTGGTGGAGGAGGGTATCCGATGATTGCCTCGACCATCGGGCGAGATGCACTGATCGCGCGTTCGAGAATGGGTCGCTATTGCATCCGGCTGAAGGTTTCCCCAGCGGCCCGCGAGGATGCCTGGGAATTATTCCGTGTCGCGGTCCATTATGGCGGCGTCGAGGTCCATGACTGCTGTTTCGCCTTCCCAAGCGAAGAGCGGTGGCTGACAGCGTTGGAGGTGCTCCGGTTTCGGTTCGGCTCCGAGTATTTCGAGGCCGTCGATTCAGGGGAGAGCGATTGAGTATTCGGTGTAGAGATTTGCCCAGGGAAACGTATCATGTCGGAAAACCATGAAGGAACGCAATTGCTTCCGATCGAGGAACAAGAACTTGGGTTCTCAAAGGAGAAACAGGCGGTTCAGGCGGAGGCGCAGTCCCGACTGCGCAAGTCGGGCTACCATGAGTTGCACATCGTTTCGTGCGAGTTTCACGAAGGCGTGCTCACGTTGAGGGGGCGCGTATCGAGCTTCTACCTGAAGCAGGTCGCTCAGGAGGTGATCCGCCGACTGGACGGCGCCGAGGAGGTCAACAACCGACTGGAGGTTGCCGAATCGCCATGATGGAGTGTTTACATCAGGTTGAGAGGGCTCCGTACATGGGGGAAGTTGTCGCTCGGAGCGTATCCGAGCGGTGTCCAAATGAGAAATCCCGGTTTATTCATCTAAGGAGGAGACGTTATGAGGATCGCACGAATTGTTCTGGCTTTGGCTGTGGCACTGTTGATTGCCTACCCCGCGTTGGCAGCCCCGGAGAAGTGCGCGGGCAAGAAGGCCGCGGCGTGTCGCTCAGCCAAGGTGAACGCCGCGACACAAGAGCTGATGAAGGTTTCCAAGGACGGATTCATGGCAATGCGGGCCGTTAGGGCGGCGCGCATCGCCATCTTCGATGGCGAGCCGAAGGTGGCCGTGGAGATGCTTGGTAAGGCGAAAAAGGCATTGGACGCCGCCTCGAAAGATGAGTCGATGTTCATCGCGGACATGAAGGCCATGGCCGGAAAGAAAGCGGCCCACGGCACGACCACGGCCGCGGCGACGAAAGCCATGGTTTGGATTCCCATCGATGGTCAGATCGCGCTGGCCGACACGTATGTTCCAACGCCCGAGAAAAAGGAACACATCGCCAAAGCCAACGAACACTTCAAGAAAGGTCGGGCCAAGGAAGCCATTGAAGAACTTCGACTTGGCGAGATCAACGTGAGCTACACTCGCGTCATGATGCCGCTGACGGCGACCAAGAAATGCCTCGCCGACGCCATGCAACTCGCCAAAGAGCACAAATACTATGAGGCCAACCTGTCGCTGAAGGCGGCCGAGGACGGGCTGATCCTCGATTCCGTGGGTCTGGCCGATTATAAGGTCGAACCAAAGGACCAAGCCAAGAAGAGCTCGCCGACTGACAAAGACGGAGGGGAGAAGAAGTAACACCCTGGTTGTGGGTGAAACACTTGTCGATGGTCCTTGGATGAATGCCGAGGCCATCGACAGGTGTTCTTTTGGACTTGCGGTAGACGGAAACCCCGGAATATGAGTGGATCAGCCACGATCGTGCCTTCGCCGTGGCGCTCTGTTGTTGTGAATCGAAGACAAATTGAATCGGTAGCAACCCGGGCCAAGGAGGCGTTCCGATGAAGAAGTATTTTGTAGCAGCGGTGACGATTGCGGTCCTGCTTATCGGCGCCCTAATGGTGATCCCGGACTTGCTACAGAAGTGGTTGTGGATGCGGCAACTCAACTACGCGGGCATTTTCTGGACGCTGCTTTCCGTCAAGTGGGGAATGACCTGTGCTGCTTTCATCGGCGCGTTTCTCTTCCTTTGGATCAATATCCGTCAGG
>Ga0181520_10006855_pt1 | contig 17127 bp, 10 predicted proteins | sample PEATcosm2014_Bin_29_FD_132451 | JGI IMG/M metagenome (GOLD analysis project Ga0181520, IMG submission 132451) | Peatland microbial communities from MTU Mesocosm Facility, Houghton, MI, USA - PEATcosm2014_Bin02_30_metaG | ecosystem: Environmental > Terrestrial > Soil > Wetlands > Peat | place... | reverse complement strand
CTCAGCCGCGTCCAGGTGATGGAACTGGCACTGCGCGAAAAGCAAATAGCCGAAGAGCGCTCGCTGAAACTCGCGGCTCAGGCCCGTCTGCGGTCGCTCGAGTCCTGGATTCATCCCCATTTTCTGTTCAACACCTTGAATTCGATCAGCGCGCTCATTGTCATCGATCCCGCGCGCGCTGAGCAAACCATGGGCCGTCTGGCGGTACTGCTGCGAGCTTCTCTTGACAGCAGCGGTAGTTCGCTGATCCCTCTGCATCAGGAGATCGCCATGGTAGAAAGCTACCTGGACATCGAGCGCGTGCGCCTGGGCGATAATTTGCGCACACGGGTTGAAGTGCCGCTTGCTATGCGAGAAACAATGGTCCCAACCATGTCCATACAGTCTCTGGTAGAGAACTCCGTGAAGCATGGAATTACTCCGCAACCCGAAGGTGGAGAAGTTGTGGTTACGGCGCGCGCCGACGCGGAGAGCGTGTGCATCGAGGTCGCCGATACGGGACCGGGCTTCGATCTGAGCGGCCTTTGCGCCGGACATGGACTGGACAAGCTGGTGCAGCGCCTCGACGCTCTATTCAGCGATCGGGCAAGGCTGAACGTCTTCCGGCGAGACGAGTATTCTGTGGTGGAGATGATCCTGCCCCGATGAAACTGCGCGTCTATCTTGTGGACGACGAGCCGCTGGCGCTGGAGCGGCTGCGGCGGCTGCTTGAAAACACAGGGCGGGTGGAAGTGATCGGCTCCACGACCAAGCCCGAGGAAGCGGTAATGGCGCTTTCGGCTCATCCGCCCGATGTGTGCTTTCTCGATATCCAGATGCCGCGCCTCAATGGCTTCGAAGTCCTGGCGCAGTTGCCAATCCAGCCGATCGTGGTTTTCACCACCGCCTACAACCAGTATGCGCTGCGGGCGTTCGGTGAAAACGCGGTCGATTACCTTCTCAAGCCGGTCGATCCCGACAAGCTGGATCGTGCTCTGAACAAGGTGGAGAGATTGCGCGGTGCAGGGCAGCTGGCGCAACCGGATCTGCAGAGTCTGCTCCACCAGATCGCAGACTCGCTGCGCCAAAGCAAAGTTGAGTTTCCCAGCCGCATTGCCTCGCGGCTCGGAGACCGGCTATGGTTTCTCGAGCTCAGCGGAGTGACTCACTTTTATGCCGAGGACAAGCTCACCTTCGCAGTGTCGGAAGATAAAGAATACTTCATCGACCACACCATAACCGAGTTAGAGGGCAAGCTGGATCCGAGCCAGTTCGCCCGCATCCACCGCAGCACTCTTGTGAACCTGGCGTGGATCAAAGAAGTGTCCTCCCTGCCTGGAGGGGCTCTCAACATCCGCCTGAAAAACTCCAGGAACACAGATCTCACCGTCGCCCGCGACCGCGCCCGCGAGTTTAAGGAACGCGCAGGGTTTTAACAGCGAAGTCCGCGACGGCGATCGAACTGGACTGCCTCGAGGCGCAATTTGTGCGCCTGTTGGCCATCCCTCGCCTCGCTCCATCGACGTGGAAATCGATAGCAACACAGGGCATCTTCGCTTCTGTGTCGTACGCCACATAGAGCATTCCGGCTCAGACGTGCCGGAACGGCAACCATTATTTTTAAACGGTCACACAAAGGTGGCGAGTCCCGGCCCGCCCGCAAGATGGGAAACCTGGGATGACCTATCCCGCGTAGTCCCAATCGACGCGCCGCTTCCATATCGTGGCGGCGAACGGCGCTTTTGTGTCCAAACAGGACATTCCTGAGTTGTTTTAAGAGATAAGTTTCGGACACCACGTTACCACCACTGGACGAGAGGTTGTCAATGCGCACTTACAGAGTTTGGTTCATGTGTCTACTGGCTACGTTCATGGTTGCATTCGTCGTCGGATGCGGCCAGGAAGTTGTCGTCGTTCCAACCGTGGTTTCTACCACGCCGGCTCAAGGCGCAGGCAATGTGGTCATCAATACGGCTATCGCCGCGACGTTCAGCACAGCGATGAATCCGTCTACTATCGCCGCTTCGAGTTTCACAGTGACGAGCGCGGGCGGAACGGCTGTGGCCGGTTCTGTCAGCTACACCGGCACGACAGCGACTTTCACGCCGGCCGCCGTTCTGGCCTACGGCACTGCCTATACGGCAACCATCACCACGGCAGCCGCCGATGTGGGTGGAACTCCCCTGGCTGCCAACTATGTGTGGACCTTCACCACGATTACCCCTCCGCCCGCGGTCATTGCGACAACTCCCGCGGCCGGAGCGGCAAGTGTGGTCGTTAATACGAATATCGGCGCGACCTTCAGCGAGGCTATGAACCCCGCCAGCATTGGCGCAGCATCGTTCATTGTGACAGCGCCTGGTGGCGCCGCCGTTGCCGGAACCGTGACGTACTCCGGTACGGTCGCAACGTTTTCGCCAACCCAGAAACTGGCCTTCGGCACTCTGTACACAGCCACTATTACCACCGGCGCAACCAGCGTGGCCGGCACGCCTTTGGCGTCCAACTATGTTTGGACCTTCACCACAATTACCCCGCCTCCCACGGTGTTGGCGACGGTACCTGGTAACGGAGCCACAGGGGTTTTGACCAGCCAGGTGCTCAGCGCGACCTTTAGCGAGGCCATGAGCCCCGCAAGCATCAATGGCGCAACCTTTATCGTGACGGCGCCGGGCGGCGTAGCCGTAGCCGGAACTGTGACCTACTCGGGTACCGTAGCGATGTTTGCGCCTGCCGCGAAACTCGCATTTAGCACCCTCTATACGGCCACTCTTACATCCGGCGCAACCAGCGTGGCCGGCACGCCCTTGGCCTCCAACTATGTTTGGACCTTCACCACGATTACCCCGCCGCCTACGGTGTTGGCGACGGTACCTGGTAATGGCGCTACCGGGGTTTCGATCAGCCAGGTGCTGAGCGCGACCTTCAGCGAGGCCATGAACCCCGCGAGCGTCAGTGGCGCAACGTTTTCGGTGACGGGGCCAGGCGGAGTCGCCGTGGTCGGAACTGTCGCCTATTCCGGTACGGTGGCCACGTTTACGCCGGCTCTGAATCTTGCGTTCAGTACGGTGTATACCGCGACGATTACTACCGGCGCAACCAGCTTGGCGGGCACTCCCCTGGCCGCCAACGATGTGTGGACGTTCACGACGATTGCGCCGACTCCTGTGGTTCTGGCAACAGTCCCAGGGAACGGTGCCACTGGCGTTTTGACCACCCAGGTGCTGACCGCGACCTTCAATGAGGCCATGAACTGCGCCACGCTCGCTTCTCCCGCCACATCGTTCACGTTGACCGGGCCGGGTGCGACAGTCGTGGCAGGCACCGTGACTTGCGCAGGAAACCTGGCGACCTTTACGCCTGCAGCAGCCCTTGCGCTCAACACCGTGTTCACCGCGACCATCGGAACCGGGGCCATGGATCTGGCGGGAACACCCATGGCTGCCAACTATGTGTGGACCTTCAGAACCGTTCCGGCTCCCGCTCCCCCCACAGTCATCGCGACCGTGCCGGTGAATGGGGCCACCGGGGTCGCCACCAACCAGGCGCTGACCGCCACCTTCAACGTGGCCATGAATCCCGTCACCATCAATCCATCGACATTTACGGTGACCGGACCGGGCGGAACTGCTGTAACCGGCGTGGTCACCTATGTGGCCGCGGGCTCGGTGGCGACATTCACTCCAGCCGCTAACTTGACCGCAAGCACAATGTACACGGGAACCATCACCACCGGGGCCATGGATCTGGGTGGTGCGGCTCTGGCTCAGAACTACGTCTGGACTTTCACAACCGCTGCCAACGGTCAGATGGTGCCGCCGACGGTCGTCTTGACCGACCCGATCAACGGGGCCACTGCAGTGCCGCAGAATCAGATTGTGAGCGCCACGTTCAGCCAGGCGATGAACCCCGCCACGATCAATGGGAATACCTTCACGCTGACAGGGCCGGGCGCAACTGCGGTGTCGGGTTTGGTGGCTTACGCCGCGGTCGGCAATACGTTGACCTTCACTCCGACAGCCAACCTGGCGCCCAGCACGCTGTTTACAGCCACCGTCACCACCGGTGCCCAGGACTTGGCAGGCAACCCCCTGGCCGGCAACTCTGTGTGGACCTTCACCACCGGAGCACTGTTGAACAACAATCCGCCGGAACTGGTTTCCACTGTCCCCGCCAACGCCGCAACCAACGTGCCTCTGAACCAGGCCGTCAGCGCCACCTTCACCGAGTCGATGAACCCGTTGACCATCAGTACGTCAACCTTCCAACTGACGGGACCCGGCGGGACGGCGATCGTCGGAACGGTTTCCTACGATGCGCTCAACGACATTGCCACTTTCACACCCACGCTTCCGCTGTTGGCCGGCAGCACCTATAACGCTACCGTGACCACCGGTGCAACCAACCTGACCGGCGTGCCGCTCGGTGCCACCGGCTCACCCAACCCATGGAGTTTCACCACCGGCTCGGTGGTGGTGCCGCCTCCCGTAATTCTCGGGCCCACAGCGTCTCTGTTCGGCTCCTTCGGTGGCGGCGCCGGCATCACCAACCAGGGCATCTTTACCGTCATTAACGGGAATATCGGAACCACAGGGGTTTCGACACTCGTCACCGGCTTCCACGACACAACCGTTGTGGTCGGCGGTGTGGCGAAATGCACCTATACCGAGACGCCGCTGAATGTGGGCCAGGTGAATGGAGTCATTGACACCGCTCCCCCGCCGCCTACAGTTGGCTGCCCAAATGAGGGAACCGCCGCTACCTACGCCGTTGCTGCCCAGACCGCGTTGGAAGCCCTCTCGGCTTACAACACACTGGCCGCCATCCCCCTGGGTCTGGATGTCTCAGTCTGCCCCGGTTGCGGTGGTGGTTCAGCCGGCGAGTTGGGCAATCGCACCCTTGCCGCCGGCACTTACAAGGCCGCGCCTGGAAGCTACTCCATTACTCAAGGCAATCTGACTTTGGATGCCAAGGGCGATCCGAATGCAACCTGGGTCTTTCAAATGGCCACCACGCTGACGGTGGGTACTCCGTCATCGAACCGATCCGTGCTTCTCGTGAATGGCGCACAGGCCGCGAACGTGTTCTGGCAGGTGGGTAGCGCCGCCACCATCAACGGCATTCTCGGCGGGGGAACGATGGAAGGAACCATCATCGCCCAGGATGGCGTGTCCATCTCCACCGCTGGCGTCGTGGCAATCACCACACTGAACGGAAGAGCGCTGGTCTTGACCGGCCCGGTGACCATGGTAAACACCGTTGTGAACGTGCCGTAAGGCCTCGGCTGAGACCGCCTTCCCCGGCGGTCTCAGCTTTTTTAAGACGACGCGGAGTTCGGAGATCGTTTGCGCCACCGAGTCCGGCGATGAGATTGATTCAGCACGAGCAGAAAGCGGTTCAGGAGACGACCATGAAACTGAGTTCAGGGATGATTGGCACGGCGGCATTGGCCGTTTTTCTATTGACGGCGGTGTCTCTTAATGCGGAGACAGCGGCAACCCCGCCAGGTGTAACGTCGTTCGCCGATGCTGCCGATTCAACCAGCGCATCCGGCGTGGACCTCGCTGCGCCGATGCCGGCGGCCCAAATGGGGCCGGCATTGCCTTATGAGGGGCGGAGAAACATCAAAACTCCAAGATTTGAGTGGTTCCTTGGCTATTCGTATCTGCGCGCCGTTCCGTCGCTCGACCAGACAAATCGCCTGTATTGGCTGAATGGCGGCAGCACGTCCATCGCCTGGAATGTGAACCGTTCTCTGGGGCTGGTTGCGGACTTTGGCGGCTTCGGCGATTCAAAACTCCGCATGATGCCGGCGTCAACCGTGGCCGATTCCAGCGGCAGCGCTTTCACCTATCTCATTGGGCCGCGCCTGTCCTTCAGAAAAAACGAAAGGTTCACGCCCTTCGCGCAAGTTCTGTTTGGTGGCGTTCATGCCGGCGAAGTGACCTTGTCCGGCTGCACTGACGGCAATTGCGTCTTTCTGCCGGCAGAGAACAAGTTCGGCATGACGGCGGGTGGAGGATTGGACATTAAACTGCGCCGCCATCTCGCCATTCGCATCGTCCAGGCCGAGTATCTGATGACCGGATTTGAAGATCGCAGCACCGGCCAGAGCGCAAAGCAGAACGACATCCGCCTTTCTTCGGGAATTGTATTCCGCTTCGGCGGAAGCCAAGCGCCGCAGTTGCCTCCTCTGGGGCCCGTAACCTATTCCTGCTCGGTAACTCCCACCACAGTGTTTACAGGAGAAACACTGGCAGCATCGGGTACGGCGGTGAGCCTCAACCCCGCACGGACAGCGGTCTATACATGGACCGTTGACGGCGGAACGGTCGTTGGCAACTCGAGCTCCGCGACCATCGATACCGCCAATCTGGCTGCCGGCGCCTATACCCTGAAAGGCCATATCTCGGAAGGCGACAAGCCTGGCGAGAATGCCGATTGCAGCGCACCCTACCTGGTCAAAGCCTACGAACCGCCGACAGTGAGTTGCTCTTCCGATCCCTCGGCAGTCGTCTCCGGGGCAACCTCCACAATTACAGCTACGGCCATAAGCCCGCAGAATCGGCCATTGACTTTTGCCTACACCGCGAGCTCGGGAGCCGTCTCCGGAAGCAGCGCAACGGCAGTGCTGTCGACCGCTGGGGCTTCGATTGGAGCCATTACCGTGACCTGCAAGGTGGCCGACGACAAGGGCCAGACTGCCGCGAGTGCAACCACGGTGACGGTGGCGCCCCCGGTTGAAGCGGCCAAGCCGGTTACCAACGAGATGTGCTCGATTCACTTCGATCGCGACCCTCGCCGGCCGGCTCGAGTGGATAACGAAGGAAAAGCCTGCCTGGATGCCGTCGCGCTGAAGCTCCAGCGTGAAACGGAATCGAAGCTGGCCATCGTCGGAAATGCCAACGCTGCAGAGAAGCAAGGCGCTAAAATGGCTGCCGAACGGGCAGCCAACACCAAGGCCTACTTGGTGCGGGAGAAGGGGATCGACTCATCGCGGATCACTGCTTATACCGGTTCTCAGGATGAACGCTCCGTGTCTACCACCTTGATTCCCGAAGGGGCAACGTTCGATACCAAAGACGACGTGTTGATTCAGTAACACCTGTTTCTGGTGACAGCTAAGCTATTAAGTGGCCCATGTTTGCGTTCGAAAGAGCGCTGCCATGGGCCGCATGGCGTCGGTCAGCTACCGGATCGTGGACGGCAGATTTCCAAAGGGGCCGCACTTCCTTCGATCGGCGGGATCGTCGCGGCAACCCTTGCGCTCGACGACCAACAGCTTGCTTGGCTGAAAACGAGATCCTGCGCAAAACACCAAAGTGCGCATGTGAAATCAAGAAAGCTGCCGGAAGAAAATAGGGGATTTAGCGGGAGTATATGGTGCGCCCGGAGAGATTCGAACTCCCGACCTACTGGTTCGTAGCCAGACGCTCTATCCAGCTGAGCTACGGGCGCACACGGTTGGTCCGAAGCAGGACCAAAGACAGATTATCAGGGTTTGCGGAGTGGTGCAATTCCCCCGGTTCAGATTGCGGGCACAGGTTCCGCAGCAGGGGGAGCCAGCGCCAACACAATCTGCTCCGCGACATCGAGTCCGGTCTGCCGGATCAGCTTGGCGACTGCAGCCTCGTTCAGGCGCGTCGCGTCATATTCCACGCGCAGGGTGTTGGCTCCGCGATCGAAACTGAGGCGGCGGATGCCATAGACCTCCCGGGTGTTGGCGAGTGCAAAGGTGACTGCTTCTGTGGGAGCAGTGGCATAGCGAAAGAGCATTTCCACCGTGGTCATAGGGCAATCATAGCAAGGCCGGGAGCCTTCCGGACCGAAGGCGTTGAGCCGCTGTCGAAGCATCGGAATAGCAGCCGAGCGGCCGCCGCATCCAGACCCCCGCGAGCGCCTACAGGCTCTTCAGAAATGCGCGAACCTCGGGGTTCGACCAGTCTTGAGCGCCGATGAACTTCCGCCGAATAACGCCTTGGCGATCGATCACATAGGTCTCCGGCCACATGTCCGTATGAAAGAGCTTCGCGGCGGACTGGCCGGGGTCGCGAACCGTAATCAGATCCACATGGCGGCGCGCCAGAAAGCGGCTGTAGGCGTCCGGGTCTTCGTCCACGCTGACGGCCAGAACGGCCAGATTCGGCTGGTCATGATGCAGATCCAGCAGCGACGGCAATTCCACAACACACGGTTCGCACCAGGTGGCCCAGAAATTGAGCAGCACCACGCGGCCCCGGTAATTGGCGAGATGGATGCTCGTGGTGCCATCGGCCACAGTGAAATCGGGAGCGGCCTGCCCGGTTTGGGCAGGATGGGCGCCGCGATTGCAAGCAGGCAGCGATGCCAACGATAGCAGGAGAAGGGAAGTGAGTAAACGGCGGGCCACATCCCTATAATACGGAGCAAATGTACCAGAAGGAAGGGATTCCGAGTGAAGTCGAAAGACAACCCAGAAGAAGACGAAAGAACGCAGGTTGCCGGGTGGAAGCCGGTGCTTGGACTGACCGGCGAACCAAAAGCGCAGATGGAACAGCCAAACCGCGCTGGAACTGTATACGATCAGCCGGAACCGGTTGATTTGATAGAGCTTACGGTCATCGTCCCGGCCCGGAACGAAGAAGACTGCCTGGGCGAATGTCTTCGCTCCCTCGTGGCCCAGTCCGAGGAAATCTTCGAACTCGGCAAAGACTGGGAAATTGTGGTGGTAGATGACCACTCGACCGACCGAACTCGCGAAATCGCCCAGCAAACCGCCCGCTCGGTTCCCGGTGTCGGCGTGATTCAAGCGGAAGACCTCAAACCGGGCTGGGTAGGGAAAAACAATGCCGTATGGACTGCTGCACGGCGTGCACGGGGGCGCTGGCTGCTGTTTACCGACGCGGACACCATCCATGAGCCGGGAGACCTGCGCCATGGCATCCATGAGGCGCAGCGGCACAAGGTGGGAATGCTCAGCTACTCGCCCCGCCAGATTGCCACCGGCTTCGCGCAACGAACGCTGATGCCGCTCGTTTTTTGCGAATTGGCCCTGGCCTATCCTCCGGCCAAAGTGTCGGACCCCAATACACGCAATGCGGCGGCCAACGGTCAGTTTCTGCTGGTGGAGCGCGAAGCATATAGGCGGATTGGAGGCCACGCAGCAGTGGCTGGAATGGTGCTGGAAGACGTCGAACTGGCGGTCCTGGCCAAGCGGCGGCGGGTGGGGCTGCGGTTTCGCTACGCCGACGAGGCGCTGTCGACGCGAATGTACCGCTCCACCGGGGCCATGATTGAAGGCTGGACCAAGAATCTGTCCCTGCTCTTTGACAATGCCCTCTCGCTGGCCGTTTGGCGAGCTTTGGATCTTTCGCTATTGGCCGGGCTTCCGCTCCTCTCGATTGTGCTTTGGAACGCCCACTTTGCCGTACATTCGCTGACCTGGCTCGGTGCAGGCTGGTTGCTGGCGTTGCTCTGGGTGCGAACGTTGGTCCGGTTTTATGCCCGCGTGGCCAAGTCCAACTTCTCGTTCGCCGATTGCGCTCTTTCCCCCTTGGGACTCCCGCTCTTTGTGGTTCTGCTCTATCGAAGCTGGTTCCACCGAAAGATGCTGAAACAGGTCAACTGGAAGGGCAGGAGCTACCGGACCTGAACGCCGGCCATAGCGTGATTCCCGCCCTTGATTTGACTCCTCCGGGGTGGTAGCCTGCATGATTCACTCCGGCCCTTGAATAAGCCTGGAGATTGGGTGCGGGTGGTGTGTGCCGGCGCGCTTGAACGGTCGTATTCCAAGAAGCTGTATAAAAACTTCCTTTGGTGTGAAAGAGCGCGACTTCATTCCTGCTGCAAGTGGCTGAAAACATGAAGGGCCTTACAGGCTGCGGAAAAAATGGGAAAGGCCGGTTTTGTAACAGGGCACGGCCTTAGCCGTGCCGGCAAGGCCAATGAAATGAATAGGGCTTTACAGGCTGCGGAAAAAACTCTTCGGGAAGGCTCGGTGCATCGGGGCACGACCGGGGCACCGGGGGACCCTCAGGGTCGGGGTCGCGTGCCGATAAGAGCCATAGAATGAGTGGGGCTTTAGCCCCCGAAAGACCGGCTCTTGCGGCTTATCGCCCGCTGCGGAACAGTTCTTAAACAGGTTCAAAAGGCGCCACCGGAAAAGGGAGATCGTCCATCGATGACCGAGAACGAATCGAAGTCGCTACCTGAAAACGCCTACCGGCCGCTGAAACCCGGCGAGTCCTACATGCCCATCGTTCCCGCCGACTCGAAAATGCCGGAACTCACTGCGCGATCGATCTTTTGGGGTGTTTTCTTTTGCGTCGTCTTCACGGTCGCTTCTGCCTATTCGGGCCTCAAGGTCGGCCAGGTGATGGAAGCGGCCATTCCCATCTCCATTCTCGCCATCGGCCTGGCCAGAATCTTTGCGCGCCGCTCCAGCCTTCTTGAAAATGTCATCGTCACCGGAATTGGTGGTGCCGCGGGCGGCGTGGTTGCCGGCGCCATCTTCACCCTCCCTGCGCTTTACATCCTTCACCTCGATCCCCACCCGGTGCAGACCATCTTCATTTGCCTGGCAGGCGGCTGCCTCGGCGTCCTGTTCCTCATCCCCCTTCGTCGCTACTTCGTACAAGAGATGCACGGCCAGTTACCCTATCCCGAGGCCACCGCCATCACCGAGGTTCTGGTCACAGGCGAAAAGGGCGGTTCTCAGGCCACGCTGCTGTTACAGGCAACCCTCGTCGCCGGTGTCTACGACTTCCTGGTCACCACATTTCAGGTGTGGAAAGAGTTCGTGGATTTTCAATTTGTGCCGGTGATGCATACGCTGGCCGACCGGGCGCGCATGGTGTTCCGATTCGACGCCATCGGCTTTATCCTCGGGCTCGGCTACGTGATGGGCCTACGCGCATCCATGATTCTGTGCGCGGGCGGCGTGCTCTCCAACTTCGTCCTGGTCCCCATGATCTGGTTCATCGGCAGCCGCATCGACACTGCGGTTTATCCAGCCCACATCCCCGTTTCGATGATGAGCGCGGTCGATATCTACCGCAACTACGTGCGCTTTGTCGGCGTCGGCGCTATCGCCACCGCGGGCATCGTCGGCATCGTCAAATCGTTGCGTGTCGTGGCCGGTTCGTTCGGCATCGCGCTGCGCACCTTTCGCCTCGGCGAAGCGGCTCACACCGAGAGAACCGATCGCGATCTGCCCATCCTCTATCTCCTCTCCGGCGTGGTTGTCTCCATCGTCGCGGTAGCGGTCTTTCTGGGCAACTTCAAGGTCTCCTTGCTCGTGTTGACTGTGGGGCTGGGCCTCACTGTCCTGTTCTCGTTCTTCTTTACTTCGGTCGCGGCCAACGCCATTGCCACCATCGCGCGCAACCCGGTGTCGGGCATGACCATGCTCACCATCATCATCTCCTCGGCCGTGTTGTTGCAGTGCGGGCTCACCGGACCCGCCGGCATGTTCTTTGTCATGGCCATTGCCGGCATGGTATGCACGGCGCTGTCGATATCCGGGCAGACCATCACCGACCTCAAGGTCGGCTATTGGCTCGGGTCCACCCCTGCGGCCCAGGAGAAGATGAAGATCGTCGGCGTCATTGCCTCGGCCATTGCCGCCGGGCTCACCATTATGATGCTGGCCCATACCTTCCAGTTCGGAGAAGCGGTCATCGGCGATCCGCGCCCGGTCCTGGCTTCGCCGCAAGCCTCCATCATGAAGGCCCTGGTCGAAGGGTTCATGAGCCACCAGCCCATCGCCTATCTGCTGTTCGGCGTTGGCGCCATGATTACCCTGGTCTTGGAGATGCTCGGTCAGCCCTCGCTCATCTTTGCCTTGGGCATGTATCTGCCGCTGGAGTTGAACACACCCGCTTTGGTCGGTGGATTTTTATCGCATTTCCTCAACAAGCGCTCGGAACGCGTAGGCGGCCAGCAGGGCAACAGAATTCGTGAACGCGGCGTGATCATCGCTTCGGGCCTGATGGCGGGTGGCGCGCTGGGCGGCGTATTCGGCGCGGCCTTGCGCCTGTTCCCCTGGTATCGCGAGGACTTGATCGAGACTCCGTTTTATTCTTTCGAGCCAGTCTCTCAATCTGTCTCCGCACTTCTCTTTGTTGGCCTTTGCGTCTATATCTGGTTCGGATCCTTGAAAAAGGGGAAGGTGAGCTAATGGATCAAGCAGGAAAATACGTTGCCGATGCGGTTCTCGCCATCGATACTCTTTGGGGCGGGGACGTGCTGTGCGCCTCGGGCACAGGCCGCTTCATCGCGGATTCGTGGTTTTCCGACGAGCCTTTGCCCGAGGCATACTCGCACCCTTCTGCAGCCAAACTGCGCCAATCTGGCGGCGTCTCGGGCAAGAGCGTCGATCGCGACTCCGTGAATGAGTACCTGGCCGCAATTGACATTCCGGCCGCCGTTGCCGGCGTAAAAAGCGAAGCAGCCAAGGCCAAAGGTTTGCGTCAGCCCTATCTAACAGGTTTGGCCGTCAGTCTCGACACCATGCTCGATCTGGCGCTTGAAGTTGTCGGCAAGGGCGATCCTGTGCCCTATGCCCGCTGTGTCGAGGCCGCGACCGGAAAGCCGCCTGAGCCCTCCATGCCCGAGGCCAAACGAAGCCGCGTCGCCGAATTGCTGGGCCGTGCCGGCTACAGTTCATCCAGCGAGGGCGGACTGCTTGCAGCGGTCGATGCCTGGCGCCGCGAACGCGTCATCCCCATGGCTTCTGTACGAGGCCTCGGGGCCGCCGTCATCGCGCACTTTGACAATCTCAGCGCCAAGAATCTGGTCCCTTATCTGCCCAGGGAACTCGCTCAGGTGCCCCGCGCCAACATCGACTTTCTGCCCATTAAGGACGCTTGGTTCTCCGGCTCCATGAACTACATCGGGCGAGCGCGCAATTCCGACGACACCCCGCAATATGAAGCAAGTTACGAGATCAATGCTTCGCTGCAAATGTCGTTTCCTGAATTTGAGCAACTCGTCAGCCACGAAGTCGTGCCCGGCCATGTGACCACGTTCGCCTATTTGCAGAACCTCTACGTGCGCGGCAAAGCCGGATTCGAAGCCACAGTGCTGACCATGAACACCCGTGCCGCCACTCTGTTTGAAGGCATCGCCAACAACGCCATTCTGATTGCTCACGGAGTGACCGAGGTCGACCAGTTGCCGGATGAAGATTTGCAGATCGGTGTATTGCTGGCTCTGCTTCAGGACGATGCGAAGAACCAGTCTTCGTATTTGACTTGGGGCGAAGAGAAACCTCAGGCTGAAGTGGCCGCAACCCTGCGCCGCGATTTCCTGGTAACCGAGGAGCGCGCCGGCAAACTATCCGGAGCCTGGGGTCGCCATCCCCTGATGGGCCGCATGTATCTCCCTGCGTACCGTGCCGGAACCGAAAAGGTGGCAGAGCTTCGCCGCAACTATCCTGCCGGCCGCGTGCTTTCGGCAATCTACGGGTGTGAGGGATTGGTAGACATCGAGACAGTCGATCAGGTCCTGAATTCTTGATTTTCACTGCGGCACATTTGGGCACGATTCACTTTGCGGCCAGCGTCCTGTCTCCGATAGTTCTGCAACGAAGGATGGTGTCATTCTGAGCGAACGGGGCCCCAAACGTTTTCCAGTTTGGGGGTGGTGAGTCGAAGAATCTGCGTTTCTGTACACGCAAGATTCCTCAAACAACTTCCGAGACAGGCGGCCAGTGGAGATTCGCGTTTCAACCGTCCATTCGAATGGAACGATAGACGCGTATCGCAACCGCCTCCTGAGAAGCCGGCATTTACAATTGCGGCACAGTGATACCGTCCATTGATCCATCTCCGCTGCTGATTTCGCTGGCCACCACGTGCGCGGCCACATTCGCCACGTTCTTCCTGGGGCTGTTGGCCGCGAGGCTGATGTATCGGGCGCACGGCAGCCTGCGCGCGTGGATCGACGGCATCCTGACGCTCCCCTTGGTGCTTCCTCCCACGGTGGTCGGCTTTTTTCTGCTGCTTCTGCTTGGCCGGCGCAGCTTCATCGGTCATCTGCTGGAACAGATCGGTATCACCATCGTCTTCTCTTGGCCGGCTACCGTCATCGCTGCCACGGTAGTTGCTTTTCCCCTCATGTATCGCACCACCCTGGGCGCGTTCGAGCAAGTCAATCGAAACCTGCTTGACGCTGCTCGAACCTTGGGAGCATCCGAGCAGGCGGCCTTTCGCCGTGTCTTGCTGCCGCTGGCCGCGCCCGGTGTGCTTGCCGGCACAGTGTTGGCCTTTGCGCGGGCGCTTGGCGAATTCGGAGCCACGCTGATGTTGGCCGGCAATATCCCGGGCCGCACAGAGACCATGCCCCTCGCCATCTTCTCTGCCGTTGAAGGCGGTGACGACCGCGTCGCCTTCCTGTGGGTCGGCTTGATTGTTCTGTTGTCGTTGGCCATCATCCGCCTGCTCAACCGTCAAAGCAGCGTGCGCCGGTCGGCGCGCCACCCCATGGCATCCTCTCTGGCACATGCTTTCACCGCACCTCTGCCCGTGCTTCGACCTGAGCATCGGCCTCAGCCCCCCACAACACTCGAAGTCGATATCGCCAAGACGCTTGAAACCTTCGACTTGAAAGTCAAGTTCCTGGCCGGCAAGGGTGCAGTCGGCCTGCTGGGGCCCTCGGGCGCGGGCAAGTCGATGACGTTGCGCATGGTTGCCGGCATTGTGACTCCCGACAGTGGGTTCATTGCCTTGAACCATCGCATTCTTTTCGACAGCGAGAATGGCGTGAACCTTTCCGCTGCGCGTCGAAAAATCGGAGTGGTCTTTCAGGATTACGCGCTGTTCCCGCATCTCTCAGTGGCAGAAAACATCGGCTTTGGATTACACGCCATGCCCAAGCGCGATCGCCATGCCCGTGTGCAAATGCAGCTTGAGCGCATGCACATCGAAGAGCTCGCAAATCGTTACCCTGGAGAGATCTCGGGAGGCCAGCGGCAGCGTGTAGCCATTGCGCGATGCATGGCAATCGAGCCGGACGCGCTTCTGTTCGATGAGCCCTTTGCTGCGCTCGATCCTCACCTGAGACGCCAGATGGAAGAGCAGCTTCGCGAGACCCTGGCCGACTACAACGGCGCCGTGATTTTTGTAACGCACGATATGGAGGAAGCATTCCGCTTCTGCGGCGATCTGCTGATTTTGGACGGCGGGCAGGTCATCGCCGGCGGGCCCAAGCGTGAAATCTTTGAGCGGCCCAGAACGGTTGCGGCAGCTCGACTCACAGGCTGCAAGAACATTGTCAAAGCCCGTCGCACTGCGCCGCATTGCATTGCCATCGACCAGTGGGAGTGCGAATTATTCACGGCGAACCTGGTCAACGACAATGTGACCCACGCAGGGTTTCGTTCCCATCAAATCAAATTCCAACAGCAGGCATCGGACCGGAACACATTCCCCTGCTGGCTCATGAGCACCAGCGAAGCTCCTCATGAGACGACACTCTACCTGCGCTTGCACGCAGCTCCACTCGCCAACGAGCCGGCCCATCTGCAAGCCGACGTCCCCAATGAAATCTGGCGTTCTTTGAAAGAACAAGCTCAGCCGTGGCGAATCACTCTCGATCCGGAACGGCTGTTGTTGCTGGAAGGGTAAGGGCCTTCAAAGCTGCGAAAAAGTCGGAACGGAAAAAGACGGGGATCAATCACATAAGGCTAGCAAAATCAATTAAATAACAGCCCTGTCATCCTGAGCGAACGGGGCCCCAGGCGCTTTTCAGCCTGGGGGTGGTGAGTCGAAGGATCTGCGGTTGCATTTCGGCACTTCGCACATCGACTCTGAATACGGCTCACTCTCTAACATCGCTTCCCGAAACCTGGAGGGTTACCGTCCAATCACGACCTTCAGCCCCTCAAGAAGTCCTTGGCCTTCTGGATCAGCACATCGCGGCTTACGTCGGAGATGGCGTTGGTGAGCGGAATCTGTTTGGGGCAGGCCTCCACGCAGTTCTGCGCAAACCCGCACTCTTGGATACCACCGTCGCCGGCCAGAGCGCGCAAGCGGTCTTCCTTGAAGACCTTTCCGGTGGGGTGATTGTTGAACAGCTTCACTTGCGCAATTGTAGCGGCGCCCACAAACCCGGTTTCCTCGTTGAACTGCGGGCACACTTCCATGCAGCAAGTGCAGGAGATGCAATTCGACAGCGGGTAATTGGCTTCCTGCTCCTGCGGAAACACGCGCGGACCCGAGCCGAGGTCGTAGGTGCCATCCACCGGAACCCATGCCTTCACGGCCATGAGATTGTCGAACAGCACATGCCTGTCGACTTGCAGGTCGCGCACCAGGGGGAACTTGCTCAACGGCTCCACGCGAATCGGCTGTTCGAGATTGTCCACCAGCGCAGAGCAGGCCATGCGCGCCTTGCCGTTGATGCGCATGGCGCACGAACCGCAGATCTCTTCCAGGCAATTGGAGTCGTAGGTCACCGGGGTGGTGGGGCGTCCATCCGCGGTGACGGGGTTGGCGGCGATCTCCATCATGGCGGAGACGACGTTCATGCCGGGCCGCCATTCCAACTCGAAGCTTTCCCATACAGCCGGCGCCTCGGGGCTTGCCTGGCGCTTGATTTCAAATGCGACGGTCTTGTTTGCCATGATCCCTTTCGTGGGGAAGCTTCGGGCTATTCCGGACAGCTTCCTTCGAGGCCTGATGCCCAAATCCCTCTTGTTGTTTAGCCGGCGAGACGAACCCGCCCCGTCAATCCGCTGTTGCGCGGCAGGCTACTTCGTCGCATCGTAACGGCGCGGGCGCGGTTGGATGAATTGCGTATCGACCGGCTCGTACTCGAAGCGAGGACCCTCAGGCGCGCCGGTAAAGCTGGCCTTGGTGGTCTTCAAGAACTTCTCGTCGTTGCGGTCGGGAAAGTCGGGTTTGTAGTGTGCGCCGCGCGACTCATCGCGCAGCAACGCACCTTGCACCACGGTCCGCGAAAGCTCCAGCATGTTCTTCAACTGGCGGGCAAAGGCAAAGCTGGTGTTGGCCCATTGGCTGCGATCGCTGAGATTCACGTTCTTGAACCGCTCCAACAACTCGACAACCTTCGCGTCGGCTATGCGCAGGCCCTTGTTGTAGCGGATCACGGTGGCGTGCTCGGTCATGGTCTGGCCGAGCTCGCGCCATAGCCGGAAGGGATTCTCCG
>Ga0181520_10006854_pt1 | contig 17128 bp, 13 predicted proteins | sample PEATcosm2014_Bin_29_FD_132451 | JGI IMG/M metagenome (GOLD analysis project Ga0181520, IMG submission 132451) | Peatland microbial communities from MTU Mesocosm Facility, Houghton, MI, USA - PEATcosm2014_Bin02_30_metaG | ecosystem: Environmental > Terrestrial > Soil > Wetlands > Peat | place... | reverse complement strand
CTCAACCTGCTCAAACAAGACAAGACTTCAAAACGCGGAGTCCACGGGAAGCGCCTCAAAGCCGGATGGGACAATGGCTACCTGCTCCATTTGCTGGGGAATTAAGATGCGTTTGCCCTGCCAACACAACTCTTTACGGCCCTGAAATAGAAGGAACACACTATGAGGCATATTGCCAACAATGCCATAATCCATTTTTTGGGTATCTAATTGCTGTTCTGCCTCCTCCTCCATCCGACTCAAAGACGGATTAACCTACTCGTGCGGACCTACAAAGCCGCAATGCCGTGTGATGGGTTCGCCAAATCTCAATTCTGTGTCATCCCACTCTTTTGCAAAAAACGCAGAAGGATGGGGCGTCCGCACTTTAGACAATCCTCTTGTGCTGAAAAACCGCATAATCTTGACTGTCCTCGCCGAAAATCCACTCAGTTTCAGGTCTGCCATCAATGGGTGGCCAATGTTTGAACCGAAGGAAAGGAATCTGAGGAAACAATTTTGGATCAAAAGGGACACTCGGTTCGGGATGCAGAATCCCAACTACTTCTGACTGATTGGGATATATTGAAACCAAAAGTATCGCTGATATGCTTTGAAGTCTTGGCCGTACAGAACCTCCCGAAGGATCACACATATATGTGTCATAGAAAACGGCATTGGAAGGATCTACAGATGTATATGTAGGTGAATCAAGCCGACCAATCGGGACATGAAACCACGTTTTCCCAATCAATAATTCGCTTGCAGCTCGCCGATCCATTAGTAATCCCGCAAAATCGTATTTCAAAGTTATCGCTAGAACACGCGGATATGGATGCTCACTAAGCTGAGGGGCTTTTCTTTTTGCGACCCCTTGCAGCTTAGATGTAATGAGCGCATAAGCTGAACCGCCAGAGCCTGAGACCTTTTCCGGCAATCCTGACTTATCAGAAACCGATACAGAATCGAGAGAGGTCACTTCAACGAGAAATTTCTTCTCTGGCGATAAACAACAACAAAAATCTGGTCCCCCTTTTCCAGGAATTTCAAAGATGTCCGGGTGCCGCTTAGCAGACCATAGAAATGAAAAGACAACTGCCTCTGCCTCCGCAGCCTTCTCATCGTCTTTCAGGCGACGCTTGAAACTCTCCAAATGAGCCGTATAACCATTCCTTGAAAGAAATATCCAGAATGAATCCACCAAATCATGTATTTGCGTTTGAGTAGCACAGATATTTCTCATTTGAACACTCTATCAACCCTTCAAGTACATCTACAAAAGGAGAATTGGGGTGAGCGATGAATGCATCGCCCACCCCATGTTATTGTTTTTCCGCCGAAGGCGGGTTTGCCTGGACGGCCAGTCCTACTTCTTTTCGTCCACGTCCACGTACTCCGCATCGATGACGCCGTCGTTCTTTTTGGCTTCGGGGGCGGGTTCGGCTGCGCCGGGGGCTGCTCCAGAAGCTGCTCCAGATGCGGCTTGCGCGGCGGTCGCCTTGTAGACGATCTCGGCGAGCTTGTGGCTGGCGTGGGTCAGCTTCTCGTGCTGCGCCTTTAGCTCCTTCGCGCTGGGCGTGCCTTCGAGCAGCTTCTTCGATTCGGCAAGAATCGTCTCGACTTCGGCCTTGACCGGCGCAGCTTCCGCGTCGCCGAGCTTGTCGCCGGAGTCCTTGAGCATCTTGTCGATGTTATAGACCATGCCGTCGAGCGAGTTGCGCGCGTCAATCTCCTCGCGCTTTTCCTTGTCCTCGGTGGCGTGGGCCTCGGCTTCCTTGGCCATCTTCTCGACTTCATCCTTGCTGAGGCCGGAACTGGAGGTGATGGTGATGCGCGTGTCCTTGCCGGTGGCGTTGTCCTTGGCGGTGACGTTGAGGATGCCGTTGGCGTCGATGTCAAAGGTCACCTCGATCTGCGGGACGCCCCTCGGCGCGGGCATAATGCCGCCGAGCTTGAACTTGCCGAGGGTGCGGTTCTGCGCGGCAAGAGGACGTTCGCCCTGGAGGACGTGAACCTCGACCTCAGTCTGCGAATCGGCGGCCGTAGAGAAGGTCTCCGCCTTCTTGGTCGGGATGGTGGTGTTGCGCTGGATCATCGGGGTGGCCACGCCGCCCAGCGTTTCGATGGCCAGAGTCAGAGGCGTTACGTCGAGCAGCAGCAAGTCCTTGACTTCACCGGCCAGCACGCCCGCCTGCACGGCAGCGCCGATGGCGACGACCTCGTCGGGATTGACGCCGCGATGCGGCTCGCGCCCGAAGAGCTCCTTGACCAGCTCCTGAATCTTGGGCATACGCGTCTGGCCACCAACGAGGACAACTTCGTCAATGTCCTTGATGGAGACGCCGGCGTCGGCGATGGCCTTCTTGCACGGTTCAAGCGAGCGATAGAGCAGGTCATGGACTAGCTGTTCCAGCTTGGCGCGGGTGAGCTTGCGGACCAGGTGCTTGGGGCCGCTGGCGTCTGCCGTGATAAAGGGCAGGTTGATCTCGGTTTCGATGGTGGTGGAAAGCTCGATCTTGGCCTTTTCGGCGGCGTCTTTGAGGCGCTGAAGGGCCATTTCGTTGCCCTTGGAGGTCAGGTCGAGGCCGTTTTCCTGCTTGAATTCTTCGATGAGCCAATCGACAATGCGCTGGTCGAGGTTGTCGCCGCCGAGGTGAGTGTCGCCATTGGTGGACTTGACCTCGATGACGCCTTCGCCAACTTCGAGGATCGAAATATCAAAGGTGCCGCCGCCGAAATCATAGACGGCGATGGTCTCATCCTTTTTCTTATCAAGGCCATAGGCGAGGGCGGCGGCGGTAGGCTCGTTGACGATGCGCTTGACGTCGAGGCCGGCGATCTTGCCTGCGTCCTTGGTGGCCTGGCGCTGGGCGTCGTTGAAGTAGGCAGGAACGGTGATAACCGCCTCGGTGACCGACTCGCCGAGGTAGGCTTCAGCAGACTTCTTGAGCTTTTGCAGGATCATGGCCGAGATTTCCGGCGGGGTGTACTCCTTGCCCTGCGCCATGACGCCGACGTGGTCGCCCTGCTGGATGACCTTGAAGGGCACCATCTTCATCTCGTCGTTGACTTCGTCGTAACGGCGACCCATGAAGCGCTTGATGGAAAAGACGGTGTTCTCCGGGTTGGTGATGGCCTGACGCTTGGCCACTTGGCCGACGAGGCGCTCGCCGCTCTTGCTGAAGCCGACAACCGAGGGGGTAGTGCGCGCACCTTCTTCATTCGCAATGACTTTGGGCTCGCCGCCTTCGAGGACCGCGACGCACGAGTTGGTGGTGCCGAGATCGATACCGATAATTTTTGCCATGGAGAAACCTGCCTTCAATAGAATTCTGACTCTCTGAGGATGCCATATTGAGTGACTTGTTGTCAACTTTATTTGATCGAACTTTAGTAAGGGTTTGGCTGGCGAGCCTGATGATTGCTCCCAAGCCGAATCGGTTGCCTTGAGCAAGGCCTTATAGCCTACAATGGTCTCGTTCATTGAAGACATTCCATGAGGTTTGCTTGATATGCTTGTCGAACTTCGCGCCGACAACTACGCCGTCATTGATCACGCCGCCGCCACCTTTGGCCCTGGGCTTAACCTGTTGACGGGCGAGACCGGGACCGGCAAGTCCATTCTGGTGGATGCGCTGGCCCTTCTGATGGGGGGCAAATCGAGCGCCGAAGTGGTGCGCCACGGGGCGGATAAAGCGGTGGTCTCGTGTGTATTTGAGTCCACGGCGAGCGCGGAAGCGATTCTGGAAGAGAACGGGATCGACTCGGGCGGCGCGGATGTCATTCTGCGGCGCGAGATTCTATCGACGGGCAAGGGGCGGGTTTTTGTGAACAATCAGCCGGCCACGGTGGCTGTGCTGCGGCAGCTTGCGCCGGAGCTGGCGCTGGTGCACGCGCAGACGGAGACGCTGAGCAGCTTTGACCAGGCGCAGCAGCGGGTGCTGTTGGACCGCTTTGGCGGCATCGATACGACGACGGCGGGCGAGGCTTATGCAAAGTGGAAGGAAGCGCGCAATCGGCTAGACGAGCTGCTGCACGGCGAGCAGGACCGTCTGCGGATGGTGGATCTGTGGAGTTATCAGAGCAAGGAGATCCATGCCGCGCAACTGGTTGCCGGCGAGGACGATGCTCTGGAGACGGAAAAGCGCGTGCTGGCCAATGCTGAAAAGCTGTACACGGCGGCGTTGAGCGCCTTTGAGCGTTTGTACGAGAGCGGCGATTCAGCCGAGGCGGCACTGCGCGCGGCGTTGCGCAATGTGGAGGAGCTGGCCCGCTACGACGATCGCTTCACGGGGGCGGCCCAGCAACTGGCCGAGGCGCGCGCCACCATCAACGACACGGCGGCCAGCTTGCGCGACTACGCGGAAGGGATCAACGCCTCACCGGAGCGGCTGGCCGAGATTGAAGACCGCCTGGCGCTGCTCGACCGTCTGAAGCGCAAGTACGGACCGACGGTTGGCGAGGTGATGAGCTTTGCGGAAGGCGTGGCGCGGAAGCTGGCCGAAGTGGAGGACCGCGACGAGATCCTGAAGACGTTGCGCATTGCTCTGGATGAAGCAGGAAAGCGCTACAAAAGCGCTGCCAGCGCCCTGAGCAGCGAGCGCCGCGCCGCTGCCTCCAAGCTGGCGAGGCTAGCCGAAGCGCAGATCAATTCCCTCGCCATGAAGGTGAAATTCGAGGTGGCGGTTCACGCAGCGGAAGAGCCAGCGCATTGGAGCTCGACCGGCTGGGATACGGTGGAGTATCGCATTGCGACCAACGCCGGCGAGCCGCTGAAGCCGTTGCATGAGATTGCATCGGGGGGCGAGATGTCGCGCGTGATGCTGGCGCTCAAGGTGAGCGTGGAAGAGGGCGCGATCAAGCCGAAGAAGAAGATTCCCACTCCGCGCACGCTGGTCTTTGACGAGATCGACATTGGCATCGGCGGGCGCGCGGCGGAGGCCGTCGGGCAGAAGCTGAAATCGCTCAGCCGCGGGCAGCAGGTTTTGTGCGTCACGCATCTGCCGCAGATTGCCGCCTTTGCCGATCAGCATTTTGTCGTGGAGAAGCACGACTCCGGTGGCCGGTCGAAGACCAGGATCAGCCAACTGGACGACCAGGCGCGGAGGCAGGAAGTGGCCAGAATGTTAAGCGGCGCAACGGTGACCGAAACCAGCCTGCAACACGCCGCGCAGATGATTGCCGGAAGCCGGTGAATCACTCGGCAACTTTATCAGGTTGCAGGAGACAGTCGAAATGGCCGACCAATCATCACACCTGCGACTTGCGCCAACCCACAAGAGGTGAAACGGACACCACTGGCCTCTATCGGCCGGCTTGCCAAGAGCGAGTCTATCGCCCGCGCGCCAGGCGCAATGGCAATTTCTCCACCGTTTCAAATGTCGCAATCCGTGTTGATGCCTGATCTCTGCCCCCTTTCTTTCGCTACACTGTATCTGTGAACATTTGCCGCAACTTGATTGTTTCATTGGGTCTGATTCTGCCGGTCAGCTTTGGCTTGACCGCGCAACGGCCAACTGCTGAGCGTCCGCTCGTGGTTTGCTACGGCGACAGCATTACCGCTGGTTATGGTTTGCAGAGCGGCGAATCCTACCCGGATGCGCTCGCACGCAACCTGGAGGCGCGCGGCTATCGTTACAAAGTGGTCAACCAGGGAACCAGCGGCGCGACGACCAAGGACGCCGCCGTTGGAGCGCGCGCGATTCTGCTGCTGCATCCAGCCATCGTTATTGTCGAATTCGGTGGCAACGACGGACTGCGCGGACTGCCGCTGATCGAAACCCGCCGCAATCTGGACGCCGTGCTGACGGCCTTCGACCAGGCGCATATCAAGGCGGTGCTAACCGGAATCACGCTGCCACCCAACTACGGACCGGATTACATTGCCAGCTTCGAGCAGCTCTTCCGCGAGTTGGCGGCCAAGCACCACGCGGTTTTTGTGCCGATGATTTATAAGGATTTGATCGGCAAGCCGGATACGATTCAATCGGACGGCATTCATCCGACGGTCAAAGGCTCGGAGCTGATTGCGCGCACGCTGCTCCAGGCGCTTACGCCCTTGCTGCATAAGAGCGGAAGATAGAGACCTGTTCCAGCAAGGCCGTTTTGATCGAGGCAGGTTTTGCGGTTTTGGGCAGTTGGCTTAAAGGCCATTGGCAGGAGTCGATGTTCTTGTGTGAGTTGATCGGGAAATCGGGGCGATTTTTGGGGCGTAGTTCGGCTCAATGAGTGAACCGGCGATTATGCGCTCATGTTCCTTGTTAGTGCCAGGAAGATGCGCGATGTGTGCACGTTCCGGTTGCTTTAATAGGGCGTTACTTGATAATGCCTTTGTCCTTCATCAGTTGCTCGTAGTGCTCGTCGTAAATCTCCTTCGCTTCCATCGCAAGCTGGAGCGCCTGCCAAGACTCCATAATGCGCTCATTGATGCGTGCGCCCTCGTCCTTGAACTTGTACGCGGCCTGGACCTCGGTGCAAATAGCCAGTAGCAGAATGGCCGCCCTCATCAAGTGCAGGGACATGGCTAGGTCATGTGCGTCATCAATTAGTGGACGCTCCTCATGCGGGTGACCATCGCGATTCAGGAACATCCCTACCTCATAAAGGCCTTCCGGTCCACCGTGCGCCACTGCGGAATACTGCTTCCACGGCCCATAAGTGAACGTCTCCAGGAACTTCTTATGGTCATCGTGCGGCGGTGTGCGGATATACTTGCCAAGCGTCGGCCAGTCCGGGAACTGTGCCTTGTCCATGACCTCAGCCTCGGTGAACCCGGTGGCGCGGAGGATGAAACCCAGCTTGGCGCGGCTGTCTGCAATCCACTTGTCCCACTCCGGCTTTCCCTTGTACCGCGCTTCCTCAGCCGCCACATACAAGAAACTTTTGCGAGCGCCGCTGGCGCGGAACTGCCGCCCGCGCTTAAATGGGTCTTGGAGCAGCAGAGTGACGGTGTAGAGGTTATCCATCAAGTTCCGGATAAGCGGTTCACAGGCGACTGTGTAAGTGTCTCTCCATCCAAACGAGGCGTGCAATTCGTCGCTATGAACCCAGTGAAGGAAGTTGTACGTGTTCTGTGCCTGCCGGATGGAGATGAAGATGTCAGGGTGGAATGTACCCGGAGCGGGAATCTGCTCGTGGCCTTCGCGCAGAACCTTCTGTGCCATCGTCTCCGACAGGCGGCCGATGAGGTTCTGATAGGTCGATGCATCGATCATTACGATGTTGGTGCTCATGCTTTGCCTCCGAAAAAAGGACTTAGGCCACTCGCTGCTAGAAGCGAGCTCCGACGCCGGAAAACCTTCACCGAGGGATGCGTGGCCCAAATCCGGATGACCTAATTTAGAAGCGGACACTCAAAGGAGGCTTCTTCTTAGGTGCAATAATCCGCATGGGCCGAAATGCAGAATGGTAAGGAGCATCCACCTCGACCTTGGCCTCACGCAGCACCCGTAGCTTCCGCGAATGGTCTTTATCGTCGGGGTCGTCATCCCAAAAGGAATCATCGTGGGTATAAATCCGAGTTATCCCAGATTGGACAATCTCGTTGCAACAACGGAGGCATGGGAACTTTGTCACATAAATTGTTGTTCCCATGGTCGGGACGCCAATCCGAGCTGCATTCAAAATTGCATTTTGTTCCGCGTGACAAACCAGCCGCAATTTCTCTTGAGGATTGTCTAGGCTTTTTTCATCGTCGACTACACTCCGAGCAAAGCCGTTAAAGCCTGTTGACAGAAGCAAGTGGTCACGGGAGACGATTGCTGCGCCAACAGGACACCTAGGGTCCTTTGACTTGATAGCAGCAACCGTTGCAAGCCAAAGGAAGTATTCATCCCAGCTCTCGACATGTAACGGGATTGAGATTGACATTGAATCCACTCCATTTAGGAGCGGGGCGGTTGAAGATAAGACGTTCGGTAATGTAGACATAAGTATATTTCTCCTATTGTCAGAATACCACAAAGCATATCCGTTGTCAAATTATCTTAGTCACTTTTATTCAATGATTGGTAGAATGTCTCGCTAGGGTATAGGCGGGCGGCGCAACTAAGTCTTTTGAAATCTTGACAAAACCTCAAGTGTGGTGCTTACATCCTTCGCTTTTTCTCCAGCGAAAGGAGGGGATGTCGGGAGCCCCGGGGTAAACGGGATGTTCCCTGAGCCATTGGAAGTAACAGAAAGTTGGTCAGTGTTAACCGATTTGCCGGGCCGTAATCCTGGGTCGACGATACAGCCCATTTCACTCGTTGACCGCGTCTTATGGAAGATCGCAACAATCGCTTCTGCAAAAAGCCGATGCCGGCTGGGCTTGGTCCGGCTCTTTTGCTGTATGCCCCTCTGATCGGCGAAAATGGAGGAGACGATGCCAGAATCCACACGCAGCTTTGAGTCTCCTTTTATTGATGTCCCCGGCGCGGTTGCCGAAATCCGCGCGGGGCGCATGGTGGTTGTGGTCGATGACGAGGACCGCGAGAATGAGGGCGACCTAACGCTGGCCGCCGAATTTGTGACGCCGGAGGCGATCAACTTCATGGCCAAGTTTGGCCGGGGGCTGATCTGCCTGACGCTGACCGAGGAGCGCGCCGATGCTTTGCGGCTCTTTCCGATGACCCAGCAGAACACCTCGCGCTTTGGCACGGCCTTTACCGAGACGATTGAGGCGCGCGAAGGGGTGACCACCGGGATTTCGGCGGCGGACCGTTCGCACACCATTCAAACGGCGATTGACCCGCGTTCGACGGCGGCGGATTTGGCGCGGCCGGGGCACATCTTTCCGCTGCGGGCGCGGCGGGGCGGCGTGCTGGTGAGAGCGGGGCAGACCGAGGCTTCGGTTGACCTGGCGCGGTTGGCGGGGCTGAATCCCTCCGGCGTGATCTGCGAGATTATGCGCGACGACGGCGAGATGGCGCGCATTCCTGATCTGATTCCCTTTTGCCAGGAGCACGGGCTGCGGATTCTGACCGTGGCCGAGCTGATCCGCTACAGGCTGCGCCATGAGCGGACGATCAAGCGCGCCGGCGAGAGCCGCATCCAGACGCGCTACGGCGAGTTCCGGATGATTGCCTACGAGAGCCAGTTGAATGGCGGCGAAAGCCACGTTGCGCTGGTGCGCGGCGATCTGTGCGAGGATTGCCCCGCCTTCCACTGCGGGCCGGCGGTGATGGATTCGCCCAGTGAATTGGCGGTCGCGCCTTCCAGGGAGTCCATGCTTCGCCCGCCCTGCGAGCGCTCGGTGCTGGTTCGGGTTCATACGCGCTGCACGGCGGGCGATCTGTTTGCCGCCGATTGCCGCTGCCGCGAGACGCTGGATCAGTCGATGCGCATGATTGCCGAAGAGGGTTGCGGCGTGGTGGTTTACCTGCACAGCACCTCGCGGGGCTTTGAGATTGACGATCCGCCGGTTGTGGAGAGCGTGGAATCCCCGGTCTCAAAATCGAGACCGGGGGCACCCAATTCTTCGGTGGAGGAGATAGGGCGGCTGGTGCTGCATCAGGAGCTGCGCGCGCGGGAGGGTCAGCAGGCGCGCACCGGGCGCAATCTGCGCGCCATTGGCCTGGGCGGCCAGATTCTCTCTGATCTGGGAATCCGGCGCATTCGGCTGCTGTCGAATACTCCAATGCACATTCCGGCGCTGGTGGGCTTCGGTCTGGAGATCGTCGAGCAGGTGGCGATTCCGCTGGATGCAACGCCTCGCAGTTGACAAAGTTCGCTGAAGTCGTAGACTTGTTCCTACAAATTCAAATCGTGAATTTCGGACAGGTGCGGCGCATGAGCTCCAGACTTCGGTTTCTTTTTACGGTAATTTCGGCGGGGCTATTGCTGGCCTCCTTTGGATGTGGAGGTTCAGCCCCTTCCGCTCCGTTATCAATTTCGCTGGGCGCCACCACCGTGATTGCGCCGCAGGATGGAAAATCCGCAACGCTTGCGGTGACGGTGAGCGGCCCCAGCGGTCAGGCCAGTGTGACGGTGAGCGGGCTGCCGAGCGGTGTGACGGCGCAATTTGCGGCCACGGGCAGTGGGGGAACGCTGACATTCACCGGCAGCGCGGCGGCCGCGGCGGGCAGCTACACGCCGATTGTTCAGGCGACTCTCTCCGGCCAATCCGCCTCTAAAAGCTTTACGCTGATCAGCGCGGTTGTGGCCAAGGTGGGCAACTCGGTGGACACAACGCTGGGCGTGAATGGCCGGCTGGAGCAGTTCATGGCCACCTCCTTTTACGTGTCCGAGTGGGATGGCGACTTTTTTGCGACGAATCAAACTGCGCTGGAAAACACCATGAACGCGCTGGGTACGCAGCATATTCGCTTGCAGATCACCACTCCCGAGGGCGTTCCCATGGTTACCAATACCGGGACGGCCAGCGATTGGGATTTCACCGTCGCCGACCGGACGGTGCAGCCTGTACTGGCCTCCGCCGATCACAGCCCGGAGATGCAGTTGGCCACGGCGCCGCCATGGATGTGCAACAGCAACGGCCAACTGGATGTGGCCAGCCACGCGCAGGATTTTGCCGCTTATGCGGCGAATATGGTCCGTTATTACAACAAAGGCGGCTTTGATTGGGGCGGAACGCACTTTCAATCGCCCAGCAGCTATCCGATTACCTGGTGGGGCATCTTCAACGAGCCGAATCTCAACGGACTCTCTGCCGCCCAGTACACGGAGCTTTACAACGTCACGGTTCCGGCGATGCTGGCGGTGGACCCGACGATCAAGATCTCGGCAATTGAATTTTCCGACTGGGGGCTAGGCACGGGGGACGGAGGCGATCCGATGACCTGGCTGCCCGTCTTTCTGGCACCTGCCAAGGCTGGTGGGGTAAATACCGAGGTCAATGTTCTCTCCGCGCATTACTACGCCACCTGCAACCAGTCGGACACGGACGTGACGCTGTTCAGCACGGTCCCGCAGGCCTTCGCCAACGTAATCTACTTCAACCAGGAGATTGCGGCGCGCCCGGACCTGGCCAATCTGCAACTTTGGGTGACGGAGAATAACGTGAATGCCGATTACGATAACAACGGCATGAGCGCCTGCCAGCCGAACCAGGCCTTTGTGGACGACCATCGCGGAACCAGCGCCTTTTTTGCCGCTTGGAGGCCCTATGTCTTCTCGCAGTTGGGCAAGGCAGGCAACCGCGCGCTCTACCATTGGTCCTACGGTGGCGATCAGCAGTACGGCGAAGTGGACGGCAGCGGCAACACCTATCTAAGTTACTGGGTGGACCAGGCGCTGACAAGTTACTTTCCTTCGACGCCTTCCGCGCCAGGGCCGAATATTCTTGCTCTGAGCGCAACCGACACTTCCACCGTGGAGACGCTGGCGACCGAAGACAGCGCGGGCGCGGTGACTGTGATGGTGGCCGACCGGGCAGTTCACGCGCCCGCCGACAACAACGGGAATGGCGACCCGCGGACCGTGGTGGTGGATCTATCCAGCTTTGGAAATTTTTCTTCCGCGAAGCTTCTGACCATCGACGCATCCACCAGCGCCAGCACGCAACCAGTGCCAGTCAGCTTGCCTCTGACCGTGCGGATAAACATCACGCTGCCCGGTTACGGCGTGGCCTTTTTGAAGTTGACGCCGTAGCGCCGGATTCCTCGCGCCGCGCTTCTTTCATTGCCGAATGAGTGTAATCATCAAGAAGAGGCCAAATGGTCTGGATATAAGAATTTTTCAGAAAAGTGTGCGAAATGGTTCGAGTTCAGCCTGAGATTGCCGATAATCTGCCTTGGATGACAGGTTCGCTTCAACTTCCGGCAGGCATCTCAGCCGATTCATTGACACCGTTGACCCAAACGATGAGTGCCGACGAGTTGCGCAGCTTTTTTGAATTGTGCTGGTCGAACGCGCCAAGAGCCATTTTTGCCATTGATTGCGAAAGTGGGCGTCTGGTGGATGCCAATCCGGGCGCGGAAGCGCTCTCCGGCTACAGTTTAAGCGAACTGATGGGGATCGCAATCAAGCAGTTGCACCCGGAGAACGAGCGCGAGCAGGTCGAGGCTGAACTTCTGCTGGGCGTTCCCTATCCCTTTTGCGATTCTGGATTTCATCTTCAGCGCAAGGATGGCGCGCTGCGGCGAGTCGCGGTGTCCTCATCGAATTCCATCTTGCTGTGCGGAAATCGCATCATTGTTTGCTCTTATGCGGACATCTCTGATCGGGTGGAAGAGAAGTCTCGACTTTCCACCCAGAACTGGGCGCTGTCGGCCTATGCCGGCGCGGCGTTGGCCTTGGGGCGCGCAAAGGCGTTGAATGAGTTGAAGCAATCGATCTGCGAGGCGATAACTTGCCAATCCGCCTATGCCTTGGCCTGGATTGGCATTGCCGAGGATGATCTGCAAAAGACAGTTCGGATTGCAGCCGCAGCCGGTAGCGGCATCGATTACGTGAATGATTTGCATATCAGTTGGTCGGAAGAACATCCTGAGGGGCGAGGCCCAACAGGCATCTGCATTCGCACCGGCAAGGTGAAGCTTCTGGAAGACTCCGAGACGGCGGAGTTTTTCCTTCCCTGGCGTGAGAAGGCCCGTCGCGCCAATATTCGATCCAGCGCGGCGATTCCATTTTCCATCGAGCCAGGCAGAATGGGCGCTTTAACGGTTTACTCGCGCTATCCCAATGCCTTTGAGTCTTCAGCGATTGAGGTCTTTGAGCACCTGGCCGGACAGATCGGCCACGGGATCCATTCTCTGGAGCAGGAACAGCTCTTGCTGGCTGAGCATATGAGGCTGGAGAACTTGCAAAGGCAATTGAGCGACGCCATGTCGGCCATGGTCTCGCCGATTGTTACCGCGATGGAGATGCGCGATCCCTATACCTCAGGCCATCAAAGCAGGGTGGCGGAGATTGCAGTGGCCATCGGCAGGGAGATGGGTTGGCCGGAGGAGCGGTTGCAAGGACTGCGCATCGCCGCCCTGGTGCACGATATAGGCAAAATTTCCATCCCTTCGGAGATTTTGACCAAGCCCGGCAAATTGACGCCTGCGGACCGCAGCATCATCAATGGACATCCAGAGGCAGGCTACGTCATTTTGAGAGATGTGCCGTCGGTTTGGCCGATTGCTGAAATTGTTCGGCAGCATCACGAGAAACTCGATGGTTCCGGCTACCCCTTTGGTCTGCATGGAGAAGCCATTCTACCCGAAGCTCGCGTTTTGACCGTGGCCGACATGATAGAAGCCATGGCCTCCGACCGACCATACCGGCGGGCAATCGAGTTGAATGAGGTGCTACAAGAGCTGGAACGGCAGGCGGGAAGTTTACTGGATGCCGAGGCCGTTCGAGTCTGCGTCGCGCTCTTCAGGGAAAAGCGTCTCACTCTGCCCAGCGACAGGCACGGTTGACAGTTATTGACGGAGAATTCATCCATTATTTGACTTGATCTCTTCCCTAACCTCGAAAAGCGATCAATATTGAACAATCACTTTCGCCTGATGCCTGTATGATGAAGGCTCTGTCTGGCGGGAAAATCGCCACACGCCTCATTGCGACGGCGCTCTCCGAGGCCACCGTACTCGCTTGCAAATTTACTGGCACGAGGAAAGGTAGGATCGGTTGAGCGTTCATCTGGTCAATCCCAGCGACAATGCGTTTGGAACCGCGGTGATTACGCCGCGTTGGCTCTTTGTTTTGGCGGCGGCCACGCCCCGCGCGGCGGGTGATCCCATCCTGGTGGATGAATCTTTGGAGCAGATTGCGCCGGAGTCGATTCAGCCGGGCGATATTGTGGGGATCAGCGTACACACCGGCAACGCGTTGCGCGGTTATGAAGTGGGCAGGCTGGCCCGCGAGCGTGGGGCGACGGTGATCTACGGCGGCATTCACGCCACGCTCTTTCCCGATGAGGCCTTTGATCGCGGCCAGGCGCACGCAGTAGTCACAGGCGACGGCGACGTAGCCTGGGCGAGAGCAGTCACTGACTGTATGGCGGGCCGACTAGAGCGAATCTACGATGGCGGGCGGATCGGCGGCAATGAGTTCTTGGCGGCTCGCTGGGATCTGATGAATCCGGAAAAATATATGTGGGCCTCAGTGCAGACGATTCGCGGCTGCCCCAAGCACTGCTCGTTTTGCAGCGTCTGGCGGACCGACGGGCAGAAGCCCCGGCAGCGCAGCCACCAGAGAGTCATCGACGAGTTTGTGGAACTGCGGCGGATCGGCTTTCGCTTTATCGCGCTGGCCGATGATAACTTCTATCCAGTGACCTTCACTGATCTTCGACTGGCGCGCGAGCAGGGCAACGCGGCCCGCGTCGCGGAACTGACGGCCATTCGCGCTGAGCGCTTTCATCTGATGGAAGAGATGGCCAAGCTGCCGAGAGACATGGTCTTCTATACCCAGATGACGATGGAGGCGGGCGAGGATGTGGAATTCCTGGACGCCATGAAAAAGGCCAACATCAAGGGCGCTCTGGTGGGTATCGAAGCTGTGACGCCGGAGGGGCTGAAGGCTATTTACAAGGACTGGAATCTGGCCGGCGAAGCAATGGCCAAGCAATTGCGGACCTTCAAAGAGCATGGCGTTCATGTGCTGGGTTCGTTCATCTTCGGGCTGCCAACCGACCGGCCAGCGACCTTTGACGCGACGGTTGCGATGGCCAAGCAGGCGGGTATCACTTTTGCACAATTCGTGATGATGACGCCCTTTCCCGGCACGGTGGATTTTGGGCGCTGGGAGAAGGAGCAGTCGGCGCATCCCACTTTGGTGGGCGACGTGCCGATCACGCGCTATTGGCTGATTCCCACTGCGGTGCGACCCAAGATGTTCACCCCACATCCGACGATGAGTTCAGATGAGATTCGTGAGCGGACGCAAGCAGTTTGGGACAGGTTCTATAACTGGGGAGATATCTGGAAGAGATCCGCATGCTGTCCGAATATAACTTCTCGAATCGCCTTCATGTTTCTATCCAAACTCTATCGGCAGATGTACGCTGGCACGGGCATCTCTACCGACAGCGCGCGCCGCAAAAAGTCCAAGGCCTGGGCCAAGTGGACCGCGCACCAATGCAAAAAGCTCTTCCGCGCGAAACCCATGCCGGAGCTGACTGCGCGCGTGTGGACGCCAGCGATAGCGGAGCCGCTTGTCGTGATTCCGTAGAGGAAAACGGCTTGCGCAAGAACGATCTTTTCAGGGGAGCCATGGATTGATGAGACTGGCTCCCGTACCGGCAAAGTCCTTCACATTGCGAGTGACAATGGTCAGATCATGAACCAGCGCGGTTGCCGCGATCATGCCATCAGCGACCTTGAGCTTTCTTCCCTTGCGTTCCATCCGAGCAGTCAAGACTCCCCAGTGCCTTGCCACCACTTCATCGATAGAAAGAATCCTCGCTCCAAACCACGGGCGCAGGGTTGTTTCCAGCCACTTCTCCAGTTCATTCTTTTTATGGCCTGAAGCAAGCAAGGAAACGCCCTTTACAATCTCGCCTAGTGAGACGACGCTGAAAAATAGCCGGTCGTCGTCAGCAGATTCCAGCCAATCAACAACGCGCTCCTCAGGCCGTGGGCGTATCAACTCCGAGGGGATATTTGTATCAAGAAGGTAGCCATTCATAGCTGGAAACCGCGACCTGTATCTTGTTCGCGGTCAAAACTGAGATCAAGTCCCTTAAAAGGCGAATCGGCAAACAGTGCAGCAAGACTCCTTCTGCCATTTTTTCGTGAGTTAGCGTTCACGTTCTGCGGCATTAGAGACAATGGAGCACTGAGCGCCCGAATGAATATCTCTTCAATACCGGGAGATGCATTCCTTTCAAGCCGCTGAGTGATCAACATCTGCAACTCTGGACTTTTGATTTCAAGCTGCATGGGGCCTCCCTTCGTCTGGCATCAATGAAAACTTATTCTGTTTCTGCGGGGAAGTCAACCGTATCGCCCTCGCCCGGCGCGAGGAAGAGATTTGCTTCCAGACCATGCTGACGCGTGTAGAGGTCGTAGTAGCGGCCGCGCAGCGCGTAAAGTTCCGCGTGGTTGCCGCGCTCGACGATCAGCCCGCCCTCGACCACTAAAATCTGGTCGGCGCGGCGGATGGTCGAGAGCCTGTGGGCGATCACGAAGGTCGTCCGCCCCTGCATCAACTGATTCAAACCGGCCTGAATCATGGCTTCCGATTCAGAGTCGAGCGAGCTGGTGGCCTCGTCGAGAATCAGTATGCGCGGCTCGGCCAAGAGGGCGCGGGCGATGGAAAGCCGCTGGCGCTGGCCTCCGGAGAGCTTTACGCCGCGTTCGCCGACGATTGTCTCGTAGGCATCCTCAAAGCGCTCGGCAAACTCGTCCACACGCGCCGTGCGGCAGGCAAAGAGAAACTCTTCTTCCGTGGCATCGGGCCGCGAAAAGAGAATATTTTCGCGGATCGTTCCATCAAAGAGAAACGACTCTTGCAAGACCACGCCCAACTGCGTGCGGAAGGTATTCAAGTCCACGTGAGCCAGGTCCACATCATCGACGGAGATGCGGCCCTCAGTCGGCGTGTGAAAGGCACACAACAAGCTGATGATGGTGGATTTACCCGACCCCGAAGAGCCGACCAGAGCGGTCACGGTTCCCGGCTCGGCCACAAAGCTGACGCCGTGCAGGACCGGCTTGTCCGCGTCATAAGCAAACTCGACATCCTCAAAGCGCACCGTGCCTTGAATGAGAGGCATCTTCTCGGTGCGTCCGGGCGTCTGATTCTCTTCCAGTTCAGACATAATCTCATTGGTGCGATCCAGTCCGGCAAAGGCTTCCGTCAGTTGCGTGCCGATGGAGACAATCTGAAAGATCGGCGCGGTCATGAAGACCAGAAACATGTTGTAGCTGAGGTAGTCGCCAAAGGTCCAGCGGTGGGCCATAATCAAATGCCCGCCCATGCTCATCACGATGGCCGTCAGCAGGCCAATGGCCGTGGTAGCAGTCGCGGCCAAAGCACTGGTCATGGTCAGCGACTTCATCACATTGGCGAGCAAGCGGTCCACGCCGAGCGTAAAGACGCCAGCCTCGCGCTCTTCCGCATGATAGCCCTTGATAACGCGCACGCCGCCCAGCGACTCAGTGAGGCGGCCGGTGACCTCGGCGTTGATCTTGCCGCGCTCGCGAAAGATGGGGCGGATAATCCTGAAGGCGTATTGCAGCACAAAGACAAAAGCGCCCATCACGGCAAAGGCCGT
>Ga0181520_10006852_pt1 | contig 17131 bp, 17 predicted proteins | sample PEATcosm2014_Bin_29_FD_132451 | JGI IMG/M metagenome (GOLD analysis project Ga0181520, IMG submission 132451) | Peatland microbial communities from MTU Mesocosm Facility, Houghton, MI, USA - PEATcosm2014_Bin02_30_metaG | ecosystem: Environmental > Terrestrial > Soil > Wetlands > Peat | place... | reverse complement strand
GGTTCGCGTACAAGAAGGCGAGCCGCTCGAAAATGCGCTACGCCGGTTTAAGCGGAAGGTTCAGCAGGAAGACATCATTAAGGAAGTCAAGCGTCACTCCTACTACCTGAAACCAGGCGAGAAAAAGCGTGTAAAGGCGGCTTTGGCGCGCAAGCGCAATCGCAAGAAGGCTCGCAAAGAGCAGGACTAGTCAAGGAACCGATCGCGACCAGCGCCGCCCCGGCAGCCTCCATTGTTACGAGGGAGCTACCAGCGAGCCCAGAGATGAGTTTGGGCGGCCTGTCGCGATTTTGCATTTTAGTTACTTCTTAGTAATATAGCGGCACGGTGACGTCCCGTGCTAGTGTAATTCAGGTCTTCCGGTTCGCCGGTCAGACAAGTTTTATGCCGCAAGTTGAAAGCGGCCCGGGCCCTGGTTGTGGATTCAGGAACTAAGACAGGGAAACGGGACCGGCAGGCCTTCACGCGCATGGCCGATTTCATCGTTTCCCCTCTTTGGGAAGCCGGTCATGGAATTTGTCGACAGGATATTGAAGTGTATTGACTGCGGCAACGACTTCGTCTTTACGGCGGGTGAGCAGCAGTTTTTTTACGACAAGCAATTCAAGAACGACCCGAAGCACTGCAAACAGTGCAAGGCGAAGCGCGCCAAGGGCTCGTCCAAAGTCCGCTCCGAGACACGGACTACCTGTTCGCAGTGCGGCGAAGAGACCACGGTTCCCTTCAAGCCCACTCAGGGCCGTCCGGTTCTTTGCCGCGTATGTTTTACTCAGCGGCGAACGCCCGCCCAGCAAAAACAAGAAGACGATGCCATTCGCAGTTTAGATGCTGAACTCGAGGCGTCTCAACCTATCCAATCGACGAAGTGAAAAGCAGATCTCCTTTGAATCCCGAGGGGAACCCGGCAGTGCGCAGCAGCGTGGCCAACTGCGCCCAATGCCGCTGGCTGTGGAACAGCGCATGCGCCAGCACCTTGCGCCGGGAAGCAACCCGCGCCTGCGGTGGCAGCCAGTCGTAGTCAAGCTTCATCGTTTCTTCCCAATTCTGCGCCGGGTTGTCCAGCAGCCCGCGAACGATCCGCACCGCTTGCCCATGCAGATCGAACAGGGCGTCCAGTGGTCCGGTGGGCACATCTTCCTTTTTCAACAGGGGCAGGCCTGCCAGGCGCTGGCTCCAGCGCAACTCCACTCCCCAGACATGACCGACAAACTGCATGACGTTGGCAGTGCCGCCGATTCCGCATGGCAGTTCCAGCAGCGCCGGGTTGGCGTCGAGATGGGCCTTCCAAAACTGGGAGGACTCCTGGTTCCACTTGAGGAGTTCGTCCAGAGTGACCGCGGGTGTCATGGTTTCCTCCTCAATGCGCGATGGCCAATATCGCGCCGGAAGTAAATTCCGTCAAAGTGAATCTCTTCCAAGGCCTGGTAGGCACGGGCCAACGCCTCCTGGAGCGAGCCTGCGGCAGCCGTGACTCCCAGCACGCGGCCGCCGCCGGTGAGCACCTGGCCCTCCGACTGGCTCGATCCGGAATGGAAGATCTGAACCCCTGGAACCTTGGATGCTGTTTCCAGGCCGGTGATGGGAAGCCCAGTCTTGTAGCTGCCGGGGTAGCCGGCTGAACTGGCAATCACGCAGGCTGAAGCGCCTGGCGCCCAGCGGAGTTCGGTCTCGGCCAGCGTGCCGTCGATGCAGCCTTCAAGAGCTTCGACAAGATCGCTTTCCAAACGCAGCAAAATCGCCTGGATCTCGGGATCGCCAAAGCGGGTGTTGAACTCCAGTACCTGGGGGCCGCGTGCGGTCATCATGAGTCCGCAGTAAAGGACGCCGATGAAGGGCGTGTCCTCCTCGGCCATTCCGCGGATGGTTGGCTCGGCGATGTGGCGCAGAATCCACTCCTTCATCGCCGGCTCGATCATCTCGTCGGTCGAGTAGACGCCCATGCCGCCGGTATTCGGACCGGTGTCGCCCTCGCCGATGCGCTTGTGGTCCTGCGCGGGCGCCAGCGCCGCCAAGTGCTTGCCGTCGCTGAGGCACAGAAAGCTGATCTCGTCGCCCTCAAGGAATTCCTCGACAATGACTTGCTGCTCGGCTGCGCCCAGCAGTTCCCCGCTGAAAAGGCCCTTGGCGGCTTCGACGGCGGCTAGCCGAGACTGGCAGATGATGACACCTTTGCCGGCGTGCAGCCCATCGGCCTTGACGACGATGGGAGCGTGGAAGAACTCTACGGCCTTTTCTAATTCAGCGGCGGTGGTGCAGACCGCGTAGTTGGCTGTGGGGATCTTGTGCCGCTGCAAAAAGCGCTTTGCGAAGCTCTTGCTGGTCTCCAGCATGGCGGCGGCGCGCGTGGGCCCGAAGACTCTCAGGCCGCGCTCCTGCAAGGCATCCACAATGCCGAGCGAGAGCGGCACCTCCGGCCCCACAATGGTCAGGCCGGGCTGCTCGGCCTCGGCCAGGCGGACCATAGCGTCCACGTCCTTCAGGTCCACTGCAACACAGCGCGCAATCTGGGCCATGCCGCCATTGCCCGGCGCGCACACCACCTCGGTCACCTTGCCGCTGCGCTTTACTGCCCAGGCCAGCGCATGTTCGCGGCCACCGGAACCTAGAATCAAGACTTTCATTGTGCGTTCCTGCTCTTTCCTGTCTTCCCAACCCTGAAAAGGTTATCCTCTGCAACCTGGGGGTGGGAAGTCAAACCTTGGTATCCACGATGCACAGAGTCATTTGTCCAGGTGCGCCCGAAAGATGAGGATGCCGACGTACCGATCCATCCAGGCGGCCTTTTCTGGCGCCAGCTTCCGGAATTCCTGGCTGGGCGCTGGTTCGTCCATGGCCTCGATGCGCAGTCCCGCGGTGGCAATGGCGTTCAGATAGTCCGAGACGCGCGGCATGGCGTGTTCCAGAAAGACATCTTCCTTCCACGGCGAGGGATAGCGGTAGGGCGCGGTTCTCTGGTAAGCGTCTCCATGGCCCCAGCCCTCGATCTCGTTTCTCAGGATGGCGAACCGGAAGGGATGAGGGACCGAAACCACCAGGTCACCGCCGGGAGCCAGAAGATTGCGCAGCGTCTTCACCGCTTCTGCCAGATTCTCGGCGTACATGAGGGCCTGAAAGCAGACGACCAGGTTGAACTGCCGCGAGGCGATCTCCGCCAAGGCCGCGAGGTCGGCAAATCCGCCCAGCGCAAAGGCGAGGTTCGGGCAATCTGCGTGGGCGGCCCAATTCTGCGCAAAGCCGCGGCTGGGATCGACGCCCACCACGGAGGCGGCGCCATGCACGGCAAAGTGGCGTGCCTTGTCGCCGGTTCCGCAGCCCACATCCAGCACCCTCTTGCCTGCGAAATCGCCACACATCTTCAATTGCGCGGGCCACTCGATCAGCTGGTCCGTCGAGACCTGCCGCGAGGTTGCGTAGGCCTGCGCCAGCGCATCCCACTGCTGCGGTTTGGGCATTTTGTCTTGCATGAATCGAGTTTAGCGGTCAGGGATGGCTGACCTGCGGGTTTTCGGTTCCCCTATACTGATGCGTGGAGCGCCGACGCAGGCGTCGGCCAGCGGAGAGACGCGCCATGGTGGAATACCGCATTAAGCCGCATTCCCAGCAGGTGGCCGAGCAGGCTCGCCGCGCGGAGCAGACGCGCGCCTATCGCCGCAATCAGGCGTTGGGGCTGGTGCTGGTGGCGGCGGCTATCCTGATCTGGTGGCTCTTCCATACCAACCCCAAGTGGATCTTTCCGCCCGGATGGTGGCGTGCGTGAGTGCTGCGCGCACGGCGAATCGCGGCTGCGCCGCAAAAGATCCATTGGCTGTACTGCTGCTCGGTCCGACCGGGAGCGGAAAGACGGCGCTGTCGCTTGAACTGGGCGCGCGCTTCGGCGGCGAGATCGTCAGTTGCGACTCGGTGGCCGTTTACCGAGGCATGGACCTGGGCACGGCCAAGCCCTCCCGCGAAGAACAGGCGCGCCTGCCGCACCACCTCATCGATGTGGCCGACCCGGACCAGGGGTTCACCGCCGGCGAGTACAGCCGTCAGGCGCGAGGCGCCCTCCGCGAGATCGCTCAGCGCGGCCGCCTGCCCATCGTCACGGGCGGCACCGGCCTTTATCTGCGCGCGTTGACTGAAGGTTTGTTTGCCGGCCCCGAGCGACAGGATGAACTGCGGGAGCGCCTCAGACAGAGCCACCAGCGGCATGGCGCAGCCTGGCTTCACCGGCTGCTCCGGCGACTCGACCCCGCTTCAGCCGCACGCATCCACGCCAACGATACGCCCAAACTGATTCGCGCCATCGAGGTCTGTCTGGCTGAGCGCAGGCCGCTTTCCGAAGTGTTGGGAAACCAGGAAAAAGCCCGCGATCCGCTGACCGGCTTCCACCTGCTGCGCATCGGACTCAACCCGCCGCGAATGGCCCTCTACGACCGGCTCAACCGCCGCGCCGCTGCCATGTTCGCCAACGGCCTGATCGAGGAGACGCGCGGCCTGCTTGCCCGCTATGGCCCGGTGAAGGCGCTCGACTCGCTGGGCTATCGTCAAGCGATGGCCGTGCTCGGCGGGGTCCTATCGGAGGCGGGAGCGATTGAGGCCGCCCAGCAAGGACATCGCAACTACGCCAAGCGGCAGTTGACCTGGTTTCGCCGCGAGCCGGAGGTCCATTGGATCGAGGCGTTTGGGGATCAAGCAGAGACCCTGCGCACGGCTGGGGAGTTGGTTGAACAGGTTGCGGAAAACTTCTGAATTCGTGCAAGGCCATGGAAGAGCGAACCGCAGACGCTTAAGTCCATCCTTTATTATCAGCATCTTGCGGCACGACTGAAAACGTGCCCTGTTACAAAACTCGACCCATCAGGAGTACTTCCGCAGGCTCTAAAGTCATGCCCCGACACCCCTGGTCTCCCGTCTCCGCAGCTAGGGAGTTTTCACAATTCCTGTGGGGGAGATCCTAAGGTCTCCCACCCATTTCACAAAGGACGTGAAATGGATGGGACACAGAGCTTCCTAACGCCATCAGTGAGAATTCTCTAGCCGAATCCGGATTGCGCCCGGTTTCATGGGGTAGGAGAGCCCGCAACGAAACCGTTGCTCCCTGCCGGTGCTCCGGGGGGCGGAGTCATATCCACGATCTTGTACCCTTCGGGAACCTCGAAGAACTCCGGCGCGCGCTCCACGCGCTCGATTGCGGTGAGCGTCACCGTTTGCACTCCCGTGCGGGGATCGGTGCGGCGAACCAGCAGGTTGACGTGCAAATCCTCCGAGTACCAGTATTCGTCCACAACCTCGACAGGCTTGCCGGTTCCGCTCAATCTGGCGGGGACGGTAGATGTGCGCCGCGTACCCTTGGCATCAAAGCCGCTGATCGTGGATGGGCCCAGGTCTTCCACCTTGACCAGCGGGTTGGCCCGAACGGGGGCGGGAGGGGCGGTGCGTTGGGGGGGCTCCGGCACCACGCGCTGGCGCGCAATCCGGGTCATCGGGTCGTAGAAAGTGACCATGCGGGTCTGCGGATCGAAGAGACGCACTTCGAGCAGCACGGGGGAACCATGGAACCCCTCCGGCATCAGGCGTCGCCGCTCGTTGTGAATGCGTCCTTGGGAGTCCCGGCCAACCATATTGATGGTGCGCTTGGTGTCTACCGAGCCGTCGGGCATGGGCTGTGCGTCTTCGATGGTGACCGTCGCGCTGAAGGGTGCGCCGGCAATCGGAGTCAGAAAGACCCCGTCCACATGGGTGTAGGTTCCGCGATAAAGGGGCGGCTGGTCGCCATCTGCCTGTTGGGCTTGGAGAGGGGCAAAGCTGGCCGCCAGCAGAGCCGCGGTCAACAGGAGAGATCCCTGCATTTCATCCTCCTTGTTTGCGCCGCCAGAGTACCACAGACTGGCAGGCAGCACGGAAAGACTCCGATAGGTTGCGACCGCTCAGCGCGGCCTTGCGGCTGGCGCTCCGGGCGGTGGCGTCATATCCACGATCTTGCAATCCTGCGGCACCTCAAAAAACTCCTGCACAGGCTCCTCCCGCTTGAGCTGGGAGAGCGTGACTGTCTGGTCGCCGGTGCGCGGGTCGTTGTGGCGCAGCAACAGGTTCACATGCAAGTCTTCCGAGTACCAGTACTCGTCCACTATCGTCAGCTCAACGCCGCTGGCGTTCGCCTGCGCCGGAATGGTCACCGTCCGCCGGGTGCCCTTCACGTCGATGTTCTGGATGGTGTCCGAGCCGAGATCCTCCACCTTCACAAGGGGATTGGAGGCGTCTGACTGGTTAGACGGATTCATCGGCTGACGCGGCTCGGGCCGCAAACTTCGGCGGGCTATGCGGGTGGCGGGCTCATAGACGGTCTGCACCCGCGTCTGCGGGTCGTAGAGGTGAACCTCGAGCAGCGGAGGCATGCCCTCAAACGACACTGGAACCCGGTTGCGCATCTCCCCATGGGTGCGGCCCCGGGAGTCGCGGCCAATCAGGTTGACATTGCGCGTGGCTGCCACCGAGCCATCGGGCATGGTCTGTTTGTTCTCGATGAGCGCCACCGCGAAAAATGGCACGCCGGGGATGGGCGGCACAGAGATGGTGCTCATGCGGATGGACAAGGGATGGAAGAGAGGATTGGCGTCGTTGGCGATCTGTTGAGCGGGCAACGCAGCCGCGCCGGCTGCCAGTAAAGCCGCGGTCAAGAGGAGAGAACGCTGCATTTCAGCCTCCTTGCTTGTGCCGCCAGATTACCACAAGAAGTTGGCAGCAAAACGACTCGCTGCGGCGGCCGGATTGCAGCAGAGCCGATTTCGCTGCATGAGCAGGAATGCCACTTTTCGATGGACCAGGGTCCGGGACCCCTTCCAGCCAGAACCAGCGCTGCTTATGCCTTGCCCCGCAGCTCGCTTTGGACCGAGGCGCGGCCGATCCAGGCGAAAACGAAGAGTGTCAGGCCGGTAATCCAGCCGCCCAAGCTGAATGGCCCGGGAAAGTAGAGCGCGATTGCAACGCCGCCTCCCACAAGAACCGCGCTCAGCGGCATGAACATGCGCATGCCATAGAGGAAGGTGAACGGGAGATAGTGCGCTCCCAACAGAACCATGAACGCCGGATAAAACAAGTTCAAATGGAGGTTTGTGGCAGGCACCAGCAGCAGCATGGTCAGCGGCAGCGTAAAGGCGATTTGCATGGCAAGGAATCTCATTGGGTTCTTGCCGGTGAGCGATGCAGGGCCGCCGGAAATGCGGAGCAGCAGTTGAGTGATCGGGAAGATGAAGAAACCGCACACGACCAACTCCAGGATCGCAGCTCTTGGAGTTGCCCAGGTTGCAAGTGCGGCTGAGACCAGCCAAAGCACGGAAGAAACAAGCTGTCCCCAAAAGCCTCCAGCGAAAACTGTCCGCACCTCTTTTTGCGCTTCATTCACCAGCATCGTCTTGCCTCCACGGAGTATCTTCAACGTATCCAAACGCACGATTTGCAGTCGAAACCGGGCTTCTCGCTTCCCGTCAGGCCGCGAGCAATGGGCAACGCTCTTGCCATTTAAACTAATCGAGATGAGGCGGCACTCTCAGCATACGGTGCAGCCCGGATCGGAGTTCCCCATGGCTGAGACAAAGGCAGAGACGATTTACGACGTGGCAATCATTGGCGGCGGCCCGGCCGGCTACACGGCGGCCATCCGCGCAGCGGAGTATGGACTCAAGGTGGCAATCATCGAGAAGTCCGACCGATTGGGTGGTACGTGCCTGCATGTGGGCTGCATTCCCACCAAGGCGCTGCTCTTCAACGCCGAGATTTGGGACCACCTCAAGCACGCTGCCGACTTCGGTATTGGCGGCGTCGGCACGCCCACGCTCGACTGGGCCGCCGTGCTCGCACGCAAAAACGCCATCGTAACCAAGCACGCCAAGGGTCTGGACTTCCTGATGAAGAAGCACAAGATCGCGCGTATCGAGGGCTACGCGCGGCTGACCGGTCCGGCCGCGGGCGGCGTGCATCTTGTCGAGGTCACCCATGCGGCCGGTGAAGTGAGCCCGTTCCAGGCGAAAAACGTGATTCTGGCCACCGGTTCCGAGGCCAAGATGCTGCCTGGCCTGGAACCCGGCGAGCGCATTCTCACCAACATCGAGATGCTCTCCATTGGCCAGATTCCCAAGTCGCTGATCGTCATTGGCGCGGGAGCGGTGGGCATGGAGTTCGGCTCCATGTTCCGCACCTTTGGCGCAGAAGTGACCATCGTCGAGTTTCTGCCCCGCGTGGTTCCGGTTGAAGACGAGGAGGTCTCCAAGGAGATCACCCGCCTCTTCAAGAAGCGCGGCATCGACGTGAACACCGGCGCAAAAGTCGAGAAGGTCGAAGAGACGGCCGAAGGGGTTCGCGTCACCTTTACCGACCAGAACGGCAAGATCCAAGCGAAGGAAGCCGAAAAGGTGCTCGTTGCCGTGGGCCGCGCGCCGCGCATTGCCGACATTGGCGTGGAAATGACCATGGCCGAGCTAGAGCGCGGCGCGATCAAGGTGAATGAAGCGCAAGAGACCGCCGAGCCGGGCGTCTTCGCCATTGGAGACATCGTTGCCGGGCTGCCGCAACTGGCTCACGTGGGCGCAATGAGCGGCATGATCGCTGCCGCCAAGATCGCCGGCCGCCCGTTCCGCCCCATCCGCCGCGACCGCATCCCCGGCTGCACCTACACCGAGCCGCAGATCGGGTCGGTCGGATTGACCGAGACCCAGGCCAAAGAGAAGGGCTACGAAGTCAAAGTTGGGAAATTCCCCTTCGCGGGCAACTCCAAGGCCACCATTCTGGGCAGCCACGACGGCTTTGTGAAAATCGTGTCCGACGCCAAATACGGCGAGATTCTCGGCGTCCACATCCTCGGCCCCCAGGCCACGGAGTTAGTCGCCGAGGCCGTAGCGGTGATGGAACTGGAGGGCACCGTGGAGGAGATGCTATTCACCATCCACGCGCATCCCACGCTGGCCGAGAGTCTGCTCGACGCCTATGGCGCGGTAGAAGGCATGGCGATCAACGCGTGAAGCAGTAACTGCGAGAATGGGTAGCGAAATGAGCGAAACTTGCAGGTCCTTCGATATTTGGCGGCGGGCCGATGCGCACACCATAGAACGCTATCGCTGCTTTGAGGATTGCTCGACCGGGCGGTTTTGCGTGCAGAGCGCAGATTCATACCGGTCGCCTGTGACAGAAGACCACATAAAGTTTCTGGAAAAGCAGTTCATTGAACTTCTTGTGGAACAATCGCCGTTCGAGAGAAGCGGGTCATTCGCGTCACTTGAGGAAGCAATCAGCGACTTTGACAAGTCGTTCGAGTAGAGAGGTTCGTCGATAGCGTTGCTGTTCTGTCGCTTATACCTTTATACCTTGTCCAATTCTGAGAACAGGTGGGCCAGGACTATGGGGATGGGTGGGGATGAGCTTTCCTTTTGTCCGCGTGCAGAGTGGAGGGTCGGCCGCGAGCCCAGGCGCGCGTCTTCCACGCCTATAATTGGAAGAAGACACCCTGATCGACACTGCTGGACGCGCGCGGGTAGCTATCTGCCGGCGGAGCGTGCCGGCCGCAGGAGGATTCTTTGGCGCCGTCTTCCGACGATTCGAACCGATTGCAGCCCTCATCCGGTTTTTCCCGTACCTTGCAGCAGAAGCCTGCGACGATTCCCGTTCAGGCAGGCAGCGGCGTGCTCGGCGATATTGGCAAAAACGCCGTCACGCGGCGAGCGGAATACATTCGCTACAGCACCGACGAGGAGATGATCTGGCAGGAGTCGCCGTCGCCAGCGCTCTTGCTGCCGCGATTCATCAAGTACAGCGTGCTGATGGCGATCGTGCTGTTTTGCACCTCGGTGGTGAAACACTTTGTCGACCGGAATCCTGCGTTGCAATCGGGCCTGGAGAGCACCGGCATTCACTCTGTTGCCGAAAGCCGGCCGCCAACGCCCGCTCGGAAGGCGAACCACAAGCCCAAAAGCGCTCATCGGACCTCTGAGACCTCTGCCGACACGGCATCGGCGGATGCAACAACGGATGCGACGCAGGAGATGGAAACACCGCGCAAAGCGCCGGTGGACGAGTTGGGCCGCATTCTGGCAGCAGTCAATCTAGGATTCGCCGGGGTTTTCACCGTGCTGCTGCTGGCGTACGTGGCGAAGCTGAAGACGACCAAATACAGCGCTTCAAGCCAACGGCTGATCGTTGAGGAGGGTGCGCTGCATTCGGTCAACCGGCCCTACGAATTGCACCAGTTGGGCGATGCGGTGATCGTCAAGCCGCTGCTGTTGCGCTTTTTCGGTGTTGCGAATCTCGTGATTACCAGTCCGCCCATCACGTTGTACGGGCTGCGCAACGCTCAGTATGTGCGCGACATCCTTCGCCAGGGCGGACAACTGGAAGCGCAGCGGGTAGACAAGATTCGTTTTCGATAGAAGGCGGAACTCGTTCCGCTCCGCTTGTGTTCTCAAACAAGAAATGGCCGACAGTACAGGTTGCTTCTGCATCCTTTACTGTCGGCCATTTCCCGTTTGAGCGGTCTGCCTAGAGCTCTGTCGACTGACTCTCCACCAGCGCCTTGGCTTTGGCGATGAAATCGGCCAGGGGCGCCGAGCCCTGGTCGCCCTTGCCGCGGGTGCGCACGCTAACCGCCTCCGCCGCCTCTTCTTTGTCGCCGAACACCAGGATGTAGGGCGTCTTCTGGTTGGCGAAGTCGCGGATCTTGCCGTTCATCTTCTCGTTGCGGTCGTCGATCTCGACGCGGAAGCCCGCGGCCTTCAACGCTGCCTCGACCTTCTTGGCATAGGCGTGATGCCGCTCGCTGATGGGCACCAGTCCGACCTGCACCGGCGCCAGCCACAGCGGGAAGGCTCCGGCGTAGTGCTCGATCAGCACGCCGAAGAAGCGCTCCACCGAGCCGAACAGCGCGCGATGCACCATCACCGGCTGATGCCGCTCGCCGTCCTCGCCCACGTACTCCATCTCGAAGCGCGCCGGCAGGTTGAAGTCGAACTGCACGGTGGAGAGCTGCCACAAACGGCCCAGCACGTCCACCAGCTTGATGTCGATCTTGGGCCCGTAGAAAGCGGCTTCGCCGGGAATGACCTTGTAGGCGATCCCTTTGCGATCGAGGACCGTCTTCAAGGACGTTTCTGCGAGTTTCCAGTTTTCGTCGGAGCCGGCATAGTGTGCGCGGTCGTTGGGGTCCCAGGTGGATAGCTCGACCTTGAACTCTTTGAAGCCGAAGGTGGTCAGCACGGCCTTGGCAAAGTCGATGCAGGCCTCCACCTCGTCCTCGATCTGGCTGGGCATGCAGAAGATGTGTGCATCGTCCTGGGTAAAGCCGCGCACCCGCAGCAGCCCATGCATGGTGCCCGAGCGCTCGTAGCGATAGACGTTGCCTAACTCGGCCAGACGCACCGGCAAGTCGCGGTAACTCTTGGGCGAGTTCTTGTAGATCAGAATGTGGAACGGACAGTTCATCGGCTTCATGCGGTAATTCGCATCGTCCAGTTCCATGGGCGTGAACATGTTGGCCGCGTAGAATCCCTCGTGGCCCGAAGTCTGCCACAGATTCACCTTGGCCACGTGCGGCGTGTAGACCAGCGAATAGCCACGCCGCAGGCACTCCTCGCGCATCCAGTCTTCCATGATTTTGCGGATCATGGCGCCCTTGGGATGCCAGAAGATCAGTCCGGCTCCGGCCAGTTCCTGAATGCTGAAGAGGTCGAGTTGCTTACCCAACAGGCGATGGTCGCGTTTGGCTGCCTCTTCCAGCCGGGCGAAGTGCGCGTCCATCTCCTTTTGCGAGAAGAACGCCGTGCCGTGAATGCGCTGCAACTGCGGATTCTTCTCGTCCCCGAGCCAGTAAGCGCCGGCCAGGTTGGTCAGTTTCACGGCCTTCACGCGACCGGTGGAGGGCACATGCGGCCCTCGGCAAAAGTCCACAAACTTCCCGTTGCGGTAAAAGCTCACCTCGTCGCCGGGCACGGTGAACTTGGTGACGAAGTGGGTCTTCATGAAGTCGCCGTCTGCTTCGAATTCCGCCAGTGCTTTCTCGCGCGGTTCATGCTCGCGGACAAACTTGTCGTCACGCGCGATCACCTCGGCCATCTTGGCCTCAATCAGGGAAAGATCTTCGGGCGTGAAGGGCTTCTCGCGATAGAAGTCATAGAAGAAGCCTGAGTCTGTGGCCGGGCCGTGCCCGAGCTTGGTCTCAGGGAAGAGCTCGAGCACCGCCGTAGCCATCACGTGCGCGGCGGAGTGGCGCACCACTTTGAGCGCCTCGGGATCTTTTTCGGTCACAAGCTCCAACCGCGTGTCGGCGGTCAGCGGAGTGGTCAGGTCCACGAGCCGGGGCTTGGCAGCGTCTTCGGCGGCGTACATTGCGGCCTCCGACGGCACGTCGCCCGCTTCAACTGGCTGGGCTGCGCCGGTCAGCGGGACAAGCCGCGCCGCGACGGAAGCCGCAGCCAGGCGCGGCGAAATCGAGTTGGCAATATCCAGAGGGGTCGTGCCCGCGGGGACTTCACGAATGGCTCCGTCGGGCAGGTGTACAGCAATGGTTTGCGTGCTCATGGGTAAGGGTATCCTGAGTTTCCGGCCGCGGTGTGGTTTGTTTCCGTGGCAACACTTCAGGATATACCTGCAACAGGGGAACAATCCGCTCCAGCGGCGCGTAAAGCCTCTCTAACCGGCGATCTGGTATTGTGTTTGCGCCGTTCCCCAATCCTTCTGCGCGGGCGCGGAGAATCCAAAATCGAGAGAGGTTTTGCTATGCACAGGCGTTTACGCTGTTTTCTGCCACTTGCACTGCTCTTTGCTTTTTGTCTTGCTGCGGCCCAGGCACAGCCTGCCATCCAGCCCTCGGTGGATATTACCCAGGTTCCCGTGGCGGCCCAGCCCTCTGCGCATTACGACGCCAATGCGGCCACCGAGGCCTATATGGCCATGATTCCGGAGGCGGCCACCGCCCGCTCGAACGCCTATTTCGAGGGCGGATATTGGCTGATTCTCTGGGGTTTTCTCTATGGCTCGGCCATTTCGCTGCTACTCCTGGTAACCGGATGGTCGGCAAAGATGAGCGATCAGGCACAGCGCATCACTCGATTCAAATGGCTTCAGACTTTCATCTATTGGGTGGAATACACGGTGGTGACAACGATCCTGGGTTTCCCGCTGGAGGTCTACCAGAACTTTGTCCGGGAGCACAAGTACGGCTTGGCCACCCAAACATTCGGCCCGTGGATGTGGGACGAGACCAAGGGGCTGCTGATCGGGCTGGTTCTCGGCGGCCTGATTGTCTGCCTGCTTTTTGCGTTTGTGCGCCGGCTGCAGCGCACCTGGTGGATCTGGGGCGCGGGCGCCAGTCTGGCATTCACCGTAATTGGCGTCATGCTCGGTCCGGTCTTCTTTCAGCCGATGTTCAACACGCCGAAGAAGCTGGAAGATCAGAAGATTGTTGTTCCGATTCTGCGCATGGCGCATGCCAACGGAATTCCAACAAACGATGTGTACCAGATCGACGCCAGCAAGCAGACGACGCGCATGAGCGCCAACGTGAGCGGGTTTGGGAAGACGATGCGCATTACGCTCAACGACAACCTGCTGCGCCGCGGTTCGCCCGAAGAGATTCAGGCTGTGATGGGCCACGAAATGGGCCATTACGTGATGAACCACATTCTCAAGTTCATCCTCTTCTTCTTGATTGTCGATGTGCTGTTCTTCGCCTGCCTCTTCTGGAGCCTGCAATGGGCGCTCAAGCGCTGGGGTGAGCGTTGGCGGATTCATGGAATTGGCGACCCGGCCGTTTTGCCGCTGGCCGCGCTGATTGCGGGCATCTTCTTCTTTGTGCTCACGCCGGTGATGAACACCTACACGCGCGTGCAAGAGAAAGAGGCCGACATGTTTGGCCTGAACGCCGCACGCCTGCCCGATGGCTTCGCCCAGGCTGCGATCCATCTGAGCGAATACCGCAAGATGCGCCCAGGCCGGCTGGAGGAGTGGGTTTTCTTTGACCATCCGAGCGGCTACGATCGCATTCACTCCGCCATGGTGTGGAAGGGAGAGAACCTGGAACTGTTCGAAAAGCCGCCCGCGCCGCCCGCCGCTCACTAAGGCGCCACTCGACAACTCTGGCCCCACCGCAGGTAGCTCCGTGCCCCGTCCTTTCCGCTTCGTTTGCGGAAAGGGCGGGGAAGTGCAATACGCTCGATCCCTGCCGGGTCAATGCCCTCCCTCGACCCTGACCCGAAAAGGCTACGGCACCCTGACACGAAAGGATGTCCAACTGCCCGATTCGGGGCATATGCGAATGTGCAATTGAGAGTGCATTGTCTACCTCGTGGCTGTGAAAGTCGGGCCTCATTCGATGAGGTAAAGAGATGCAGGTACTTTGCAGAAGCACGGATGGTTTCGCAGAGACGCATTGCTGCGTGTGCGGGCAGGGATTTGTCATGTTCTGGGAGCGTCAGTCGCAGTCCGAGCGCGCCGAGGCGATGCGCGAAATTCAGAAAGTACTGCGCAAACAGCACTACAACCAAGCTGGGCCACAGGCACATCCCCGAGGAGGCTTCCTGGTGCCGGAGTGGAACGGGCACACCGCCTTCTCGGGTGCGGCAATCCTAGGAAACGCGCCGACTTGGGCGCTCTAGAATCCTCAGTTGAGGGTTCGCTCGACAAATACGCTGTCGAAGGACCTGCAGTTCGGGATGCGAAATACTGGGATGAATTCCCGACTCAGGCCCTGGGACTTCACTCTGGCCTGCTTGGTCTTCCTCCGCGCCGGGCAGGCGGGTGAACCTTCCAAGACGGGCAACTTCGGCATGACGGCGCTACTTCTGCGCTTTTGACCCGACTGAAATTCCAGCAGGATTTGCCGATAGCTAAGGCCACACGTTCATGTCCTAACCTGAACTGTTGAACCTGGAGTCAACTTCGTAGCTTTTGAGCACGATTTTGAGTTCTGACGTAACAACGGCCTCCTCGATGCTGGCAAGCGACTACACCCTCTGAGGTCATCGCGGCCAGCATCTCTTTTTGTGGTTCCGGCCTCTTTCACGCCTCTTCAACCCATGACTGAATGCCGTACCTGTGCAATTGTTGAAAATCTTTCGCTCTGGCTTGGAATCAAAAATCCAATTCGTAGAAATGAGTGGGAAACCGATACCTTCGATCCGCATCGATCGGTGTGCCTTGCAGGCGATGTTGAAACCAAGTTCAATCGGCCGGGAATGGGAGTAATTCTTCAGGCAAGTGGAAGGAAACACCGCAATGCGTTGGATTGCCCTTGTGTTTTGGCTGGGGCTTTGCTTTGGAGTTGCGGGAGTCAGCGGCTCGTGGACGGCCAGCGAGATTCCTACCTGGTACCGCAGCTTGAACCGGCCCGCCATCGCTCCGCCCAACTGGGTCTTTGCTCCGGTCTGGACGCTGCTCTATGCATTGATGGCGATCGCCGCCTGGCAGGTATGGGAGCAGGCACCATCCACTGCGCGAACCTGGGGACTGCTCCTGTTCCTGCTGCAACTGGCGCTGAACTTCGCCTGGAGTTTCATCTTCTTCCGCCAGCATGCCATGGTCGCCGCGCTGCTTGAGGTGGTGGTGCTGTGGGTCGCCATCGGCGTCACCACGCTGGTTTTTGCGCGCGCAGTACCGGTTGCCGGATGGCTTTTGGCGCCCTATTGGGCCTGGGTATCCTTCGCTACAGTGTTGAGTGCCGCTTACTGGCGAGTGAACAGCGAACCTTAATGACAGAGTGGCTCTATGGGGCCTAAGTCCGCTGCACTACCTTTCGGGCGACAGAATTTGAGCTATCGAATCAGCAGCAGTTTTTTATGCCGCGACGGTGCGTAAGGGCCGCATAGTTTCTGCACGATAGGCCTCGCGCTCGATGACGAATCCGATCTCCTTGGTCGCACTATCCGGTGTCCAGAGTTTTAGGAACTTTGCGATCTCGTAACCAGCGATGATCGACATGAAGAACAGCGAGGTAAAGGCCATATATACCATCGTCGCCATGGTCAGGTCCTTCAATATCCTCAGCAATTTGGCCTGAGTTTCTGGATTCAGGCGCGAAATCTTCAAAGCGATTTGCCTTGACAAATCGACGAAGTTCTTGTCTCTCCTTGCACGCTCCTGTTCAATTCTGCAGAAGACATAGGTCAAGAAGGTGATCCGGTGGCCGAAACGCAACATGCCGCAAATCAGAGTCTCGAAAACACGATATGTGTCACTTTCGAAAGGGAGTTCTTCGCTCATCCCCAAACGGAACAGTTCGAATCTCAACTCGAAAAGGCGCTCCCGGAAAGCGTCCAAGAACAGCCTCTTGATTGCAAGACTCCACAAGAGCCAGATTGAGCACACGCCAGCCACCCAACTCAGAAAGTAAATTGGGTTTTGCATAATCAATGGTCCTCCGGGCTAGTTTCGCCTTTCTTGTCTAGACTACTCGAGCGCCTTCCTGGGTCCAGCCTTTTTTGCATTTCGGACTCCTCGCTAGATACCCGCCTAATGTGCCGTTTTCGGAGGTATCGCTCACCTGCGCCCCATGCAGTTGCAATCGTCGCTACGCCCCAGGGAACGCTCATAGCCAGCCACCGATTGGCTCTCAAGTCAGTTGCCACCTTGAAGCTTAGATCGGCAAAAGTCTGTTTTCCCGCCAGTTCCCGGAGGCAGAAATAAAGGCAAATGCAAGGTGCGAGCACACACAGGAATCGCATGAGGCTATCCCAGCCGACAGAGACCACTTGCAGCAGCCGCATCCGGAATTGGTGGTCAAGCTCTTTGCGAGTGGGCATGCAGAAGAATTCTACACCTGATCCACAAACACAGAAGGGCGGGGATTGCTCCCCGCCCTTCTGTGTTGATTTGCTAGATTCTGCCGGAATCCGGCCTGTTGGTTAGAGCGGCTGCACGTCGGCAGCCTGCCATCCCTTGGGGCCCTTTACTACGTTGAACTGCACGGCTTGACCTTCCTGCAAACTCTTGAACCCGCTGGAGTTGATTGCAGAGTAGTGCACAAAGACGTCCTCGCCGTTCTGACGCGAGATGAAGCCGAAGCCCTTCGCATCATTAAACCACTTCACAGTACCTTGTTCCATTTTGATCGTGTTTCCTGGATTGAATTGCGCTGGATGAATCGGAGCGACCACTGGCAGAATCTTGCTTGGTT
>Ga0181520_10006850_pt1 | contig 17139 bp, 15 predicted proteins | sample PEATcosm2014_Bin_29_FD_132451 | JGI IMG/M metagenome (GOLD analysis project Ga0181520, IMG submission 132451) | Peatland microbial communities from MTU Mesocosm Facility, Houghton, MI, USA - PEATcosm2014_Bin02_30_metaG | ecosystem: Environmental > Terrestrial > Soil > Wetlands > Peat | place... | reverse complement strand
GGCATACCACTGGGTAAGTTGCATGTCGGGAACGCCGAGCTGCGCCTGCTTCACGATGGGCAGACCCAGCAGGAAGGTCGCCAGGGCGTCGCCCGTGCCGTCGTTGGTGGCCGTCCGGGTGGTGGCGCCATTGCTGAACTGGTAGTATCCGCGGCTTTGGAAGAAACCCCACATGGGCCAGTCGAAATTCCGCAGGTCGCCGCCTATCTTCAGGGAGTGCCGCCCCCATTGCTTGTTCCAGATGTCGCCCCCCTGGAGCAGGGTGTCCCAATCGTGTACTGGCGTCCCGATATACGAATCGCCGAAGGCGTTGTAACCCTGCACCGTGAAGTAAGGCATACCCCACGCGCCTTCCCCGCCAAAACCCAACCCTTGGATGCCCAGTTCGGAAACGTAGTCATTGGTGAAGTTATTCTGGGAGTAGCGGTGCATCGTAAGGCGCGACATGCCCAGCCACGCCACGTTCACCGACGTGGACGAGATCAGGTGAGTATATTGGAGCGTCGCGTTCTGCGAGAGGTTGTTGTCAAAAGACCCGAAGCCCGGCAAATTCTCCGGAGTAAAATCCCGTTCGGCAAGGAAAGAATAGCGCGCGAAGAGCGCGTCGCCATGGGGCAAATTCTGGTCGATGCGAAGCGTACCCTGATTGGAGAAATTCCGGTTGGTGCGCAGGTCCAGGTAGTTGTTGGAGTCTGTCCCCGTGCCCACTCCGGGCTGCGTGCTCATTCCCATCATGCTGCCTTCGGCAAGGTTGGGAATCGGCACGTGCGCCAGCGTCCCGGTGGCCACGGAGTTGATTCTGCCGTTGGGAATCGCGTCGTTCGGAAAGGGATCGCGGAGAACGGCCGGGTTGGAAGGACTGGTGGGGAGTGACGGATTGTAATTGGGATTGGCATACGTTGTGGAGGGATCGTAAATAGTCACGCCGCTCCCACTGAAATCCCCCATCTGCTCCTTCGCGGTGGGAACCGTCTCAATTTGGGCCAGGCCGTTACTCAAACGGAAGCCCTCCCAGTTGGCAAAGAAGAAGGTGGAATTCTTGCGAATAGGGCCGCCCACGGACGCGCCGAATTCATTCTGCGCGAGATGCGGGATGTTACTGGGGTCCATGAAGGTGCGAGCATCAAAAGTGTTGCTGCGGACAAACTCATAGGCGTCGGCATGGAATCCATTGCCGCCTGACTTGGTCACAATGTTCACCTGGGCGCCGCCCGCGCCGCCAAATTCCGCCGAGTAACTTCCTGTCTGCACCTTGAACTCGCGAACGGCGTCGGGCGAGGGGCTGAAGGAAAGGGTGTTGAACGTGGGATCGGTGTCGGTAGAGCCATCCAGCAGGAAGTAATTGGCGTTAGGCCGCCCGCCCCCCGTGCTCAAGGCCGAGTTCTGTGAGGGCCGCCAATAGAGCGGATTGTACTTTCCCGTTTGCATCCCGAATCCCTGGTGAACTGCCGGGGCCATTAACGCTAAGTCGAGCACGTGCCCGCCATTCAAGGGAAGTTCCTTGGTCAGGGTGGGTTCGATCACTTCGCCCAGACTGGCGTCGGCGGTGCGCAGCATCTCCGCCGCGCCAACCACCTCGACCTCCTGCTTCACCGGGCCAACCTGCATCACGAGGTCAAGGCGAAGATATTGGTTCACTTCCAGCGTCAGAGTACGCACGGGAGAGTCGAATCCCTGCAAGGCGGCGGCGAGTTGGTACTGCCCCGGGTTGAGGCTCGCAAACTGGTAGGCGCCCTCATTGGTGGTTTCGACGTCGCGAGCCAGCCTCGTTTGTGTTTCCCTGAGGGCGACATGCACGTTAGGAAGCGGCAGCCCTTGAGCATCGCGAATGATGCCGTCGATGTGAGCACCGCTGGCCTGTGCGCGAAGATTGGGTGTTTCGAAACCAGTAATTAGAAGTGCGGCTAAAATCCACGTCCATGTACGCATTTGTTTGTCCCTCTGGAGATCTGAAGAGAGGAGTGAATGAAACTGCTCCCCTCCTCCACAAAATTATTACTTCCGGACCTTATTGGGCCTTGGTGACCCAAGAGAAATCCGACGAAGGGCGGAGACTATCAGCGGCTGGAGGCACCCACAATACCGTCAACCCATTAGCGCTCTGAGTTTGAGGGATTACCAGATTGCTAATTATCTTGTTTATGACATTATGACCGAAAATTGAAACGAGCGGGCAACACAACCGTGCGAACCCTCACGCCAGTCAATCGCGGCCGAAGTCACGGGGCACCGTGATGTCGGCGGACTTGATGTTGGTGGGGATAAACGAGCGATCAAAAAAGTCTTTCAGTTCGATAGGCTTTTCCAGAATGCCGGCCTTCACCGCCATTTCCCTGATCTCCAGCATTTCCTTGTCTGTGGGAGTTAGCATTCGATAGCTAACTCGACCCGGCGGTTCAGTCAGCACGAAGCGCAGCAGGCTCTCGTCCTGCCAGAAATATGGGGCGGCGAGTTTCGCGGCTTCGAGACGATGAGTTTCAGCCCACTCGCCGCTTTCGGCAATCCCGCGTACAAGATCGCGCACCACCGCAGGACGCTCATGGATCAGCCTTTCGTGAACCACCAGGACGCAGGAAATGAAGTGAGGCCAGATATCCTTGGCGTAGTACAGGACGCGCCCACTGCCGTCGAGTTCCGCTCGGGCTGGATAGGGCTCTCCGACGAAGTAGGCGTCGATGGCTTTGGCAGCGAGGGCGCCGGGCATGTCGGGCGGCGGCAGCTCGACGAACCTGATTTCATCCGGCTTGACGCCCTGGTCCTCCATCAGTTTATGGATCACGAGGTTTTGATTGCTGTATTTGCTGGGGATGGCGAAGGTCTTTCCGCGAAGATCACGCAGACTTTTGGCGGGAAGATCCTTGCGTACCATGACCGTCGAGCCGTCTCGGTGCCCGAGGTAAAGTATCTTCACCGGCAGGCCCTGCTCGCGAAGTTTCATAGCCAGCGGGGCGATCATGAATGTCGCTTCCAGGCGTCCAGCCTTCATGGATTCCGCCATCGTCGGAAAGTCCATAAAGAGTTGCGAGTCGAAGCGTGAGGTCGAGCTGGTTTGGGTGGCGAAACTCGTCACCGGACATGTCAGGTGTCAAGTCACGGGAAGATAGCCCACGGTAAGTCTTTCGTGGGGCCCATCGTTCGGTTCGGCATTCATCCCGGGGCCGCTGCGTAGCCATGGCTTATACCGTAGCAGGCCGAGCACAGCGATGAACGCTGCAACTCCCAAGATCCATCGTGTCGCGGGTGAGCGAACCATTCAGACTGCTCCTTCTTCGAGCCGGTAGCCGGGCTGCAGCATCATCGGATGCCGCCATAGTCCTCATTATCATGTTCGATGCCAAGTTCCGTGAGGACGATCCGGGTGGCACTGACGACTTCCGGATGGCTGAGAGTTCGCGGACGCGCGGCCCGGATGCTGAGTTCGCGACGGATTTGAGCCGGACGCCCACTCAGCACGATCACTCGATCGGCAAGCTGTGACGCCTCCTCGATGTCGTGCGTCACCAGCACCACGGTTCGCGGCAGTTCGCGCAGAACGCGCGCCAGCTCCTGCCGCATTCGCAGCCGCGCCAGATAGTCCAGCGACGAGAAGGGTTCATCCATTAGGAGGATGTCGGAATCTCCCGCCAGGGCGCGAGCAAGTTCCACCCGTTGACGCATCCCCCCGGAGAGCTGGTGCGGGTAATGGTGCTCGAAACCCTGGAGCTCGACCAGGTGAATCATGTCGTCGATCTGCCGCTGGAGTTCGCTCTCACTGCTGAGATGGCGTAGCCCTAAGGCGATGTTTTGCGCAACCGTCTTCCACGGAAAAAGCCCATCTGCCTGATAAACCATGCGCACCTGTCCCTGGCGCTCGACCGTGCCGGAGGAGGGCTGGTCATATCCTGACAGCAGATTGAGAAGGGTGGTCTTGCCACAGCCCGACGGTCCAACAACCGCTACAAACTCCCGTCGCCCGATCTCGATCGTGATGTCGCGCAGCACTTCCACCTCGCCAAACTGGCGAGACACTCGCGTAAGTTGCAACGGTCTATCGCTCACCGAGGCAACCGGAGTCAACGAAATAGGCGCGCGACTGTCATCTGAATTTAGCCGCTCGTGCTGCGTATTCCCCTACCTTTCGTATCCCCACCGCACGCTGGGAATTTTGGTGAGGCGCACCAACACCCCGTCGATCGCCACCCCGATCAGGCCGATCGTAATCATCTCCACCAGCAGTAAGTCGGTACGTAATCCGTTGCGAGCATCCATCACCGCAAACCCGAGCCCGTCACGGCCGGCGACCATCTCGGCGGCCACCACGACCAGCCACGAGAGCCCGGCGGTGACGCGTAACGTAGTAATCACCTGAGGCATGATGGCGGGCAGCGTCACGTGAATCAGCTTTTCGAAGCCCCTCAAACCGTAATCCTGCGCCACCCGCAGATAGACCGCTGGAATGCCGGCGACGGCTGCCATAGTGGCAAGTACAACCGGAAAAAACGCGGCCAGAAAGATTAGGAAGATGGTTGACGCATCTCCCACTCCGAACCACAAGATGGCAAAGGGTATCCACGCAAGCGGGGAAAGATTGCGGAAGAAGTTGGCAATAGGTAAAAGGGCCAAGCGCGGTATGAGCTTCTGCCCCAGCCAGAGCCCCATCGGAATTCCTAGGGCGACGGCAATCGAAAATCCGCAGCTGACGCGAAAAAGCGAGACGATTACGTCATTGGACAATCGCCCCGCGCGAATTTCGACCTCAAAGGCGCGCACCACTGCGAGCGGAGAGGGGAAGGCGCTCTCATGAAATATTCCGGCTGCTCGTACCAAAGACCAGACAACAACCAGCACGCCGACCAGAGTCAACGGAAGGCCAACCGATTTGACGATGTTCGACTTGTCTTTCATCTCTCTTGATCCGGACGCAAGGGCCACCCAAAGTTGACCTCCCTCCCTTGTAGCACGTCTGCCAACGCCACTTCAATCGAGGAGCGTTGGTCTCCAGGCCCTTAACGAGTCGCATATCACACCACGCCCGGCGGAACGATGATTGCCCGCCGGGTTGTTGGCGTGTTGGTTGCGGCCTGAACCGAACAACATTTAGCTTCGGTTACTTTTTGAGTAGGGCCAGGATTTGTTGCTGGTTCTTTAGGATGAGATCCAGGCTTTCCTGGTTCTTCTTAATGGAGCCTTGATTTTCCACGATAGTCTTCTGGGTTTCTTTGATGGCGTGCTGGTTGCCCTTGATTGCGTCCTGGTTGGCCAGAATGGCCTTTTGGTTTTCAAGAATATGCTTCTGATTCGCTAGAACGTCATTCTCTGACAAGGTAGGCCTCCATTCAGTTTGAGTAAGATTTTGATCCGGGGTTCCAATACGGAAATCCCCATGCAGTGACTAAAGCTTTCCCGGGCGCGGCCCGTCTACCCAAAACTGCTCACTTGGCGGGAAATCGGTCTCCTTCGACAGATTCGAATAGCTACTTCAGGTAAACAGAACTACTTGTGCGGCTTGCATCAAATTGTGCCGCTGGGCTCTGGCCTGGTATCTGCCACGTGTAAACGGTGGCGTTACAGCGGAATGCGGTTTCCAGACGCAACATCAGCGGGCGGCGCCATCCTCTTGCCGAGCCCGGTCCTCGCGTCTTCGGCTGGCGACGAGCACCCCTAAGTTCGAAACGCAAAAGGGAACGAGAAAGGTGAGCGCCCCTTTTATCCATACGGCAGCCGTGGCGTGGCCGAGAACTACCTCATCCAAGTGATTGATGACAAAGAGCAAGGAGCCGAAGATAAGAGCAATTCGGGCCGTCCGTTTAAGGTAAGGGGGATACGCAATCACACGAAAAGCTTCATGCCACTTTGTCCAAACGGGGCAAATTTGGCGCACTGCCGTCTCTGCCATCACCGATGTGTTTGTGCCCGGGCCAATCAAGACCTCGATTATTTCCACTTCCGCTCCTTGCTGGACCTTCCATCCTTACGTGCCTCGCCAAGAGGCACGCCGCGGGTGACGACCGACGACCAACAACTATGACAGGCTCCAACGCGTCGGCTCACCATGGCCACGAAGGGAATGTGCAGACTATAGGTAGCACGCAGAGACGTCAATAATGTCTATTCATTACTCGACCTACTATAAAAAGCTAAAGATCAGGTATTGTTCTCGCTGAGGTGTAGGGAGAGGTTTAATGATGACGACCAATGGTTCACCGTTTGATCAAACAGCTCGTCCGGTCATGCGATCGGCGGATCTTGAACATCCATGAGACCCCGGATCTGCCAGTCGAGTGCCTGAGGAAACCTGTTATTCGCCCAAAAGCCTGAATCTCACTAACGTAACCGGTTAAGTATCCCGACGTATGCTATTCATTTCAAATGCGTTCTTAATTTTGACGAGGAACAGGGAGGGGCTCCCAGAGCGGCTTGGAATGTAACGGCCCAAACCTACAATCGACCGCTCATCAGAATCCGAGCTTCTGAGCGGCGAGCTCGGTCCCAACGACTCGGGCAGTAATCTTCTTGAACGCCGTCTCACGCGCAGTCGACGTGTCATCGCCGAAAGGGCTAAATCCGCAGTCGTCCGTTGTCCCCAGCCGCCCTATGGGGATATATTCGGCGGCTTCGAGAACCCGGTCTCGAACCTCCTGCGCAGTCTCGATGTGAGAATTGATTGGATCGACGACGCCGACGAAGATCTTTTGATCCGCCTTCCTGTGTTGCCGGATTAATCCGAGCACGCGCAGCCGGTCCTTCTCGCTTGCCAGCTGGATGTAAAAGTTCCCGGCCTGCAACTGAAAGAGGCTGGGCAGAAGTCCCGCATAGTCCACGTCGGCGCTGTGGGTTGCGTCCTGGTCGCCGCCAGGACAGGTATGGACTCCGATTTTGACCCTCTCGGAACGAGAAAATTGGCCGAGAACCCGGTTATTCAGACCGATGAATTGTTCCAGCAACCCGCCCCAGGGATCAAGTTTAAGCGATAGACGCGCTTCCGTGAAGTCGATCTGTACTTTAGCCGCTCCCTGCTTGAGGCACCCTCGGATATCTGTCACCGCTTCTCCAACCAGATCATCCAGGAAAGTCTCGCGGGAGTATCCGGGAATACCGTCTTGCGGGTAGAGGAGGCTCAATAACGAGGCGGAAATGACCGCCTGTTTCAGAGGGGTCTTGGTGTACTGCCTGGCTGTCTCCAGGAAGGATGATGCGTAAGTCTTGTAGCGGAACGGTCCTGAAACAAGGCGGGGCAGGCGGCGCACGTGGCCGTCGACAAAGGGAACAGTGATGCCATCGGAGGCGAGGTTGGCGAGCCCGTGGATGGGGTACGTCGCAAAGCTGGGCTTGGTTTGCTCACCATCGGTGATGACGGGCGATCCAGTGGCTTCAAAGCGCCGGATCGTGTCGCGAAGCGCATCCTCGTACAGGGCACTGAGCTTTTCTTGGGCCAGACGACCTCCCTGAAACTCGGCTACGGCTTTGATCAGTTCAGGTGGTCTCGGAATGCTGCCGATGGGTTCGGTAGGAATTGGCATTTCTCAACCTTCCCTTCCCACCCCTAGAGCATCGGCTACGCGGTTAATGTAATTGAACCACGAGGCGATGAGGGTGATTTGCAAGATGGCCTTGTCGTCAAAGCCGTTTTGGCGCAGACGGTCGTGGTCAGAAGGGCTGACCTTGGTAGCGTCCTTCGTGATTTTTATGACGTAGTCCACCATTACCCGTTCCTGTTCAGTAAGCGGGGCCTTGGTGTAATCGGTCTCGAGCGCCCGCACCATCTCTTGATCAAGCGTGACTCGACGCAGAAACTCTGCGTGCGCTTGAATTCAATAAACGCACCGGTTGGTTACGGAGACGATGGTCGCGATCATTTCGTGATGGCGGCGCGTCAAAGGCAAGTCGGGCGACATCAGCGCGCCGAAGGTGGAAAAGGCATGCTCCAGCGCCTCTGGGATCAAACTATGTGAGGCAACGATGCCGCCGTTGGGGTCGCGATTTGGGTCGGACGGCTGCGCATATTCTTTGGGGTACAATCCCATTTGGGCTTCCATAGCTTTGCGAAGACGGTCGTCAGGCTCGGACAAGGGGATGGTGCGGATCCACGTCATCTCTTTGCTCCTTTGAACTATTAAATTCAATCACAATCGTCCTTGTGTCGCAAGAATTCCCGGACGATCGTTTCACCTATGAATGTAGCCATTGTTGGCGGTGCCTTTCCCAAACTTGCGGTGAGCTTCTTCCGACATCGGGTGGACGCCGGTGGCGTCGATCCATCGATTGTAGAAGTTGAACAGTGCGCAAACCGAAATGGCGGAGTAAATGGCCTCATCCGTCCAGCCCATCTGGTACAGCGGCTCCATGTCCTGGGCGGTGATGGATGGCGCATCGAGATTCACCTTTCCGACGAACCGCAGCATTGCCTTTTCGTTCTCAGGCAGCGCGCAGCTCTCCAGGTTGCTCAGGGAGTTCGCAACCAATTCCTCACTTCCCAGCAGTTCCGCCGCAACTGCGGCGTGGTATTTCATTCAAAACTGGCAATGGTTGCCGGCGGAGGTGTGGGCAGCGATCAGTTCACGGAAACCCTGACTAAGGGGCGAATCGCCGCGCATCACCTCCCGGGTAAACCGGGTCAAGTGGGCCGTGGCTGCCGGGCGATAGGCGAACAGATGCAGGATCTGCGGGTACTCTTCACCTTTCGGCTGGAGCATCTTTATGGTATCCGCCTGAAAGCTTGGCTGAGGATTCCGCTCCACCTCCGGCAGGAACATGGGCTTCATTTTGGAGTCCATAGGTTATGCCTCACAAACACTCTGCGGCATCTGATACCGGGGCAGGAAAAGCATCAGTATAGCGGCCACGCCGGTGACCAATCCGAATGTGCCCAGCGTTGACGTGTAGGAACCCGTTCGGTCAAACACGCGTCCCATCAGAACGGGGCCAATGGCACCTGCAACGGCATAAAAGGTAAAGGTTAAGCCGTACAACGTTGAGAATGCCCGCAGGCCAAAGTAGCGCGTGAGCAGGTAGGGCGTGGTGTTGGAAGTTCCACCTGCGCCGAAGCCGAGAAGGGCTGCGGCGACACATCCCAAGGGAAAGGATGCCACGCGGGCAAGCAAGAAGATGCCCCCCGACGCCAGCGCGAGGAGGACAAACCCCACTCGTGGGCCGGGGAATCGATCAAGCAGCCAACCTGTGGCCACACGCCCGGCCACATTGGCGCCGCCCAGGACGGAGATTGTCAAGGCCGCGCTCCGGGCGGGCATGCCATGATCTGTCAGCAAAGGCACCTGATGCGTCACCACGCCGTTGATACTCATCGACGACAGAAATAGGACGGCAACAATTATCCAAAAGCTAAGGGTGAGAAGTCCCCGTTGCCACCTCATACCCGAGAGTTCGGAAGCGCCGACCCCCCCGACGCGTTCGCCCCGTGAGCGGCCGTACATAATGGCCGGGGGCAAACCGATCAGGAGAATCAGCAAGCCCAGAGTAAAGTATCCGGCGCGCCAACCCGAATGACCGATCACGCTTTGGGCAATGACCGGAAAAATCACCAGACCGAGGCCATCCCCCGCCAAAACCAATCCCAGCGCCCGGCCCCGATATTCCTGAAACCACGTGGAAATGGCATGGGCGTATCCAATCTGACTAATGTTGCCGACAGCCCCGATCACCAGGCACGTAGCGTAGAACTGCCAAAGGGGCTGCCTGAGTAGGCCCATCGCCGCGATGGCGCATCCGAACAGGGTCATGCAAGCAAGGAGAATCCGCCGCAGACCGTAATGGTCCAGCCATCCACCCGCAAGCGGCGAGCATACCGCGGCGGCCAGCGCACTGATGGCAAAGCCTCGCGATATGGCCTCACGATTCCACGCAAACTGATGCGAGAGGGGCTTAACAAAAATCCCAAAGGTGTAGGCAAAAACCGAAAACCCAACCATGATGCCCAGGTTGGCAGCCAGCACCACGCGCCAGCCGTAATAGCGAGGACTCCGCTCGCCACGTTCCTGATCGGGTAAAGACAGCTCGATGCTGGCCACGTACATCCCACTCTTTCTTGATCGCCCCGCCTCACTGGGGAAGAATGGCAGGTCGGCCTGCCACCCCGCCTAACACGGTAGCACCTCGCGCACGGACCACGCCTGCATCTAAAACAGGAACTTCAGCGCGAACTGAATCTGCCGCGGCGCCAGGGCGCTTTCGACTTGCCCAAACGTGGGCGAACTGATGTCGTTTTCGGGCATTCCAAAGCTCACCCGGTTGAACAGGTTGAAAAATTCCGCCCGGAATTGGAGAGTTTTGGACTCGGTGAAACGAAAATCCTTGAACACCGAAAAATCAAGCTGTCCGATTCCTGCCAACTGCGCCACGTTGCGACCGGCGCTTCCGAACTGCCCGGCTTGCGTGGTGGGATTGAGTTGCTGGAACGCATGGATATTGAACCATTCCTGCGCGGTCCGAGGGCCATCGTTGGGATTCGAGATCAAGTCCGGCCGATTGGCTGAAAAACCCGTTATCTCTTCCGCGCTTCCCTCGAGCGAAACATCCGTGGAATCGTACACGGTAAAGGGCGTCCCCGTGGAGAGAGTCAGAATGCCGTTCAATTGCCAACTACCGAGAGCTTGCCTGACCCAAGCTGACCCGTTTCGCAGAGATGGAAGTAGCCATATGGAACTGAATACAAAGCGCTGGCGCTGGTCAAACAGCGAGCGCCCGTACTCAGGTTCCAAGTCGAACGGATTCTGCGCAAGATCGTTCTCACCCGCTTCATCCTGCGAAGACCCGCCGGTGATATTGAACGATGAGTTGTCATCAAGGGTCTTGGAGTAGACGTAGGAGGCCAGGAACGATACTCCATTGCCAAGGCTCTTCCGCAGGCTTGCCTGAAGGCCATTGTAGCTGGAGTTTACCACCCCCGCGAGATAGGCCTCCGAAGTGTACAAGCAGTTGGCTTCTGTTTGGCTCAGATTACAGCCCGAATACGGCCGCCGCTGGTCCACGTTCGCTTCCGTGGAGCAGGGCCCGCTGCCGCATGTTCCCGGGATAAAGACGGCGGGGTCGGCTTCAATAAAGCGTGGAAGCTTTGTCCCCTTGGTGCCAACATAGCCAAGCTCCGCTAGCCAGCCGCTGCCGAATGAGCGCTCGACGGTGAAGTTCCAATCCTGCGCGTAGGGCGGACGCAGGTGCGGATCGAGAGCGTCGAAAGTTTCAGGATAGGCGAAACCCGGCGCGAGGGCATTTACGCCGGCGGTGGGATTGGCAAAGCTGGGCCCCCCAATTTCGATGATCTTGAAGTAAGGTGGAGAAGATATGATGTCCTGCAATGGACCGCCCTGACCGTTGTAGAGTGGCTCAAAGAAAACGCCGTAGGCGCTGCGCACCATCCACTTGCCACTCCCGGTAGGATCCCAGGCAAAGGCCGCTCGCGGCGCAAAGGGATGGTAGTCCGTAGGAATCAAGCCGCCGGGAACGCCCGGGTCACCCGGATAAAGCAGACCCGGAGGAGCGTTCGGCATCACCTTCGATTGGACGCCCGGAATCCACAGCATTTGCTGGTTGTGTATCTCCGTGAAGGGGGATTCCAAGTCGTAACGTAATCCCGCATTGATCGTCAAACGCCGGGTGACTTTGTACGTGTCCTGCACATAGGCGTTTTCGCTGTTTCCTCTCAGACCTCGCGGCAAGTACCCTCCGCCTTGCAGAAAGACCTCCGGTGCCCCTTCGAGGAAGCTGGCAAACGTGTTGCTGACCGGATCAGTGCCGAAAACGAAATACCCATTCGAGGCAATCCCCTGAACGGCATTGATCTGGTCATGCCGGATCCCCGCGCCAAATTGGATCTCGTGCTTGCCGTGAATCCAGGTGAGAGAATCGACGGCGGCTAAAGTGTTCTGATAAGTATCGCGCGGACCGGTAAGCGGGTCCCCGATGTTGCCATAACCCGGAATGTCGATGTACGGAAGGCCGTTCTGCGAAGGGAGCGTCGTCGGGAAATCGAAACCCTGGGATGAAGGCGAAGTGTGGTTCAGGCCTTGTACGTCCAAAAACTTGTGCCGGAGGAAGGATACTTTGGCGATGTTGACCAGGGATCGGGAAAAAGAGCGCGTCTCATCGACCACCACGTTCTGGGCGCGATCGTTCTCTTGCACGGGAAAGCCCGGCACCGTCGCTCCAGAAACAGCGATCGGGTCAAGCTGCGACCCATCGGAATAGTTGTAGCGAACGAAAAGAGAGTCACGGGACGAAAAGTAGTGGTCGATGCGCAAGCCAAACTGGTCCCGATTACTATTCAGATTCTGGGTGGTAGTGAAAAGATTAGTTCCGGAGGTTGCCAACGGGTAAAAGCGAAGTAGATTTTGGGAAATGGGGATGATCGTGGGAAGAATGTTCCCAGGATACTGCTGTCCGGTGTTTTCGTTGATCAGGGGATCAACTTGGCCAGTAGTGGGATCGACGGTCTGCGAAAAATTGCCTTCGCGTTCGAGCGCCGACGGCACGGTGGAAGTAAAGGTTTCTCCCTGGATGTTGCGGAAGCCTTCGTAGTATCCAAAGAAGAAAGTCTTTTGCTGCTGGATGGGTCCTCCCAAGGCTGCCCCAAACTGATTTTGTTTAAGGGGTTCGACGTTCTGAGAAAAGAAATTACGAGCGTCCAGAACGTCGTTTCGTAAGAAGTCGTAGGCTGCCCCGTGCAACTGGTTCGAACCCGAACGCGTAACAATGTTCGTGGTTGATCCGGCGCTGTGGCCAAACTCGGCGGAGGCCGTATTGGTGAGAATGCGGAATTCACTGATGGCGTCAATGGGCGGCTCGAGGACGTAACCACCATAAACGCTGTCGTAGTTCTCCACACCATCGATGAGGAACTGGTTGGATTCCGGCCGCAAACCGTTTACTGAATATGCTTGCATCGCCCGCAACGGCCCCCCTGCGTTCTCCAATCCCTGTGTGACCGGCGCCACCCCGGGTTGCAGCAGGCCCAACTGGGTGAAATTGCGGCCATTGAGAGGCAGGTCAAGGATATCGCGTTCATGCACCGTCTCCCCCAGGTCGCTAGTGGTTTCCAGTTGCACCGCGTCAGCCTTCACCTGCACCACCTGCTGCGCCGTTCCGACAGCCAACTGCACCGGCACATCGGCAACCTGATTCACGCTCAGCGTGATGCCTTCCTGAATATACTTTTGAAAGCCAGAGGCGCTTGCTTCCAAGCGATAATGACCCACTGGCAGCAGAACCAGCAAGTAACTCCCGTCGGGTTCACTGACGGCCATACGGTTTAATCCTGTTTCCGTCTGGACCGCGGAAACCTGTGCGTGCGCAATGATGGCGTCGGTGGGGTCAGTGACCACTCCACGGATGCTTCCCGTTGCTTCTTGCGCCCATGCACATCCACCGGCCAGCAGCAGAAAAGCAGCGAGCCTTACGCTTCCAATGCATAATTCAACACATCGATTCACCATATCAGTATTATCTCCTCAGGAATACATAATTGTGCATAGAGTGGAACCGCCAACAAGCACGCACACCACTACCCGAGCGCATGCCCCTGTGATGGCATCCACTGAGCTAGGCTTCAGTTATGCGCAAACATCCACGAGTACGCCAGCGGGGGACTTGTGTCGCCCTCAAAGCGGCACTACGCCGAAGATGCTGCTGTTACCGTGACGGCTTTGGGTTCCACCCTGATTGCAGCTCCGTTTATAGAAGTGGAAGTTGATCCAGGTCAATAATCGAAAGGCGTTAGAATCGAAATTATTAGTTGGTACATTGCACCAATGAGCTTTGGAGTCGGACGTCCACATCCTCCCGGGTTTACTTCATGTTCTCGGCCCGAATCCTGAGCAATCGGTAGGCTGGATCAATATTTCCCGTCTCGAGACCGGAAAGCTCTTCGCGCCGCAGCGCACAATTGTAAGAAATGGCCAGTAACATACGATTACGAAGCTGTTCCGGCCCCGTCAATCTCAAAATGGCGTGCCTCTCACCATCCTTTGGAATCCAATGTCGCTTTGAGTAACATGGGAGCGGATGGAGGTGGCTCGCGTATAGGCCTTCTTCCGTGACAAATCATAGATCTCCTCGTGGCCGCTGACGCGCGTAGGCCTCCCAATTTTTGCGACCGCGAGTTTAGTCTTGCCGGCCGGAATTAATTGCTGGAGAACCTTTTGCTGAAGACAGGAGGAGGAATCGACTATCGGTCGATACAACTGCAGGACATTCAGGCCACCATACCTTGACCTCTCGCAGCCATTTGGCGAGCTTTTGGCGGAAATCCCGCTCTCGCCCGTACTCTTTTGACCCCAATTGCTGGTCCAGGCCCATGTTTCCGACCAAAGGTACACGAGCCTGTCGGCCTGCCTCGATTGACCAACTTCTCCAAACCAGCCAGACATACAGGTCGAGAATGCCCGGAGCATTCGCCAGGGCGGCTACCACCCTTCGCTCAATCGGAATCTTATGACGGTCAATTTCGTTGTGGAAGGCCTCGCTCAGCGTAACGGTATTTTCCTGTTCATTGATGGTGTGCTTTACGGGTTCATCTCGGTTGTACCAGATGTGCATGCGATCGAAAAAGTGGAAACGCGCAGAATCTAGCACAACGGATTTCTGGCGCTGCTCTTCCGTGCCGAAAAAGATGGTGGCGCCAAAGATGCGCCGGAAGCCTTGAACGATTCTGTTGTAGTGATAGCCATTTTTGGGCAATTCGAAGTAGTCGAGCATCTGAGAGGGACAGGCAAACCTGACCAACCGACTCTTCTGGAGCACCGCGAGGGTGGCAACCCAGACAGGGATGAGGCGGTCCTGGCCAAACGGCAAACCGAAGCGCGAGTGACCGACGATATCAAGGGCGAACTTGCCATTGCGTCGGGTATGGATGAGTTGGGCTATTGGGGGGCGCCGCAGAGGAATGCCACAAAGGACGAAAGGGCGAGCGTGGTAGGAAAGTTCCTGCCTGCCGTTTCTGCGCTCCTCACGCACTAGGCAGATCGAATCGAGCTTTTTGATTTTGCGTTGGGTAAGACCGATAGTCGGCAATACGGACTGAAGGGAGTTGAATGACAAGGATCGATAGCAGCAAATGGATGGGGGTTGAACCTCGATGGGGCTGCGCGTCGCTCAAGTTTTGGGCAATTCCCCTCTCAGCTTTCGACTGGCCACGACTGTGATAAAAATGTGATACCAATTGTGGCAAAACCCGGCAAATCGCGCAAATTTTGATGGGACCAGGGGAGATTCTATTTTCCGCCATTTGCCGCAAACCATTAAATTCAATCGAAAAACGCCTGCTCCGGCAAGATTTGGCAAATTAGATCTCTTGGTTTGCAACCATGGGGTCGGGAGTTCGATCCTCCCCAGGTCCACCAATGTCATTTAGATTCAATGGCTTAACGGTAAGACCCATCAAGCAGCACACATGGTCAGAACCATGTGATCCTAAATCGGGCACTGCCGGCCACCCCATGTAATCTCCTTTCGTCTCAGTGTGTTAGAGGTGCTCCGAATCCTTTAATTTGATCATGTTCCGGGCCCGAGACTTCGCTGTGATAAAAATGTGATAGCGATTCTGCTCGGCATGGTGGGTGCGCCGCGTTGGCTAGGTTCATGTTACTAGGCCACTACGCCGTTCGACACCTGTTTCCTGATCCCAAGTTGCGGGATCCTTTCTGATCGAGGAGATGTCGCGGCTTCTCCAGATGATTGGTTTCTTCAGAGCCGATTGGAGGTGCCAAGCCAGACCTGATGGTCAGCTTGAAGCTCGTCTTTAGACAGGCGAAGTTGGGTGCGCCACAATCCTAGACGAGGACATTTCGGATACGATCACGGCTGAGCCGTGGCGGTCCCCGTCACGGCAGATCGGGCCACCCGTCTTGCAGCCTGGCAGGATGTCACAGACTTCCTAAATCAGCAGCACCCCTTCATAACTCCCACAAATCCTGATCACCGCACATGCTTGTGAGCATCATGTGTGCTGCCCTAAGCGTCCCTCTTAAGTCCCCTTCGAAGTAGAATGCCTTCTGCTTGGCCGACAACGATAGATTGCGGCCAATCGCTCCTGATTCGACATAATCTCATTCCCGATGAAACCGAGTGTGAGTCACCTTCGTCGCAAAGGCGATTCGGGGCCACGATGAAATCCATCGCACCGAAGGCTTCCTGGCAATTTCGAAGGAACGCGCCAACGTTTGCATCGTTCGTGAACCCTCCGAGATCGATTCATCCCGTGTGAGATGGTTCTCCCGGCGAAATCAAAGTCGAGCATGTCGAATTCACCATGTATCAGCAGCGCTCCCGAGGCCAGATTCTTAGCCGCTCTCAGGACCACCCAATGCAGGACTTCCTACGTCGGTGGTCGTCTCCCAATCCTTGACGTGGATGGCATTTACGATCCGAAGAATCTCGCCGACCTTTTTTGTTCGGACTGAAAGGCGCCATGTCGGCGGCGACGCTTCGAGTGTTGCTTGCGCGGAGAGGTATCCTTAGAAAGGCCCGACGCAGAGAATTGATCATGCGCCTGCCCGCGGGGATGCGACAAAAAGAGCGGGGTCATCCTCGATCCCGACGCGCAACTCCAACAAAGCCTTTGACTCTTGCTTGAGGCGTCCGGACGCTCGGGCGCTCGGCTTGGGCAGCAGTGAAGAGCATTGGGGGGCGAATGGTAAGGCATTGTTTCCGAAATGCTTGTTCTTTGGGCCCTGGGAAATTGATTTGCTTCGGGTTGAACTGGATTGCCCTGCCATGGAACCATGGCTCCGATTCAACCTCGACGTTCGATAGAGTCGGTTAATGGATAACAGGTTGATGAATACCACCTTTTGATTATTGTGCAAGATATGCCGAGGTGCATAAAATGCTTCCCATCCTCAGGAATGATCGGCAGGGAGGTCGCGGCAGCCAGCAGGCGGATCGCTGGAGGGGGGGACACTGAGTTCGGGGACGCCACCTTCCACAAGCCCCGTAAGGTGCTGGGCTGACGCGATGGTTTCCAGTTACTCCCGATGGACACAATTTCGCGCGCTCGGTCTGTTGGAGACTGAGGCGGTTAGCTATGGTCTGCTACCTCTTTTCGAAAGGGAGGACCCATGCCTCATATCAAGCTCGACGAAAACTTGCCAGGTATTCGAGGACTGTTCGCGTTTCGTCCAGAAACAGCGCTGCCCATGAGTGAACTTGTCGAAG
>Ga0181520_10006848_pt1 | contig 17141 bp, 12 predicted proteins | sample PEATcosm2014_Bin_29_FD_132451 | JGI IMG/M metagenome (GOLD analysis project Ga0181520, IMG submission 132451) | Peatland microbial communities from MTU Mesocosm Facility, Houghton, MI, USA - PEATcosm2014_Bin02_30_metaG | ecosystem: Environmental > Terrestrial > Soil > Wetlands > Peat | place... | reverse complement strand
TACAAGCGGCGACAGCGCCCCTGACAGAAGATTCAACTACCGCTGTATTTGGCAAAAGTGATTTTATATTAACAAAAAAAACAGAGTTGATAAAAATAAAGGAGGACTAAGAAATATGAAAAAGAGAAATTTATTGACCTGGCTTATATTGTTATTAAGCGCCCAAAGTTTTCTCTTATGTCAAAAAATTGAACTGCCAAAACGTGAATACATGGAACGTATGGCGGGGTACAACAAAACCATAGTTTTCACAGATGAATCAGTACCAAATTCGTGCGTGATGACGTACTTTCAAAATGGTGCTAGGTATACTGATGCTAATTATTTAGTAAAACTACTCCCGGGCATAGAATTAGACGGGGAGGTAATAATGCCGTCTAAAGCTACAGATATTTCTGTGGAAGATTTTCCCGGAGGTGTTACTGCAAAGTTTAAACTAAAAAATATTCAGATAGAAACCAAAATCAGACCGCTATTTGTCGGCAGAGGTTCAGAATTTTGGGATGGGGCAGCGCTTTATGAAATAAAAACTAACCCAATTACTCCTTTAATTTTGCAAATCGGAAGCGGGAAGAAACTTTCCTTACTCCCCCATACTGATTTAGTACCCGGGAAAGACCGTGAGGACCTGCGCGATGATACAGTGGCATCGCTGTATTATTTTAAATCTATTAATGAAAAAACTATTTATTTCAAAAGCGGCGAAGAAAATATTTCCGTTTTAATGAAAAGTTCTGATTTAATTGAGGTTGATTCGAACAATTCAGGCGCTTCGAAAGTCAAAATAAAAATGTTGCCGGGTTCGGGAAATGTACTTATTGCATTTTCAAACAATGAGAACAGAGCATTTGAAATTGGTAAAATGGATGCCGATACATCAAGAGACCGGGGAGATAAATATTACAACAGCCTGCTTCAATCATCCTGTATTGAGACACCTGATAAAAATATGAATGACGCTTTTCGCTCAGCTATTTATAATCTGGAATATGCCTGGCTGGAGCCATTAGGCTGGAGTGAATGTCTGCATCATTGGTATGCTCTTTTCCAGCAACAAGTAAGCGCCGCAGCCGAGTGGATTGGGCAATCGGATAGATCGAAGGCTTCTATTCTAGAACAAGCTCATCATTTAATGGATGGAAATATCCCTCAGTTTATGCCGGACAAAATTATTAAGCGGGATTTTGGCGGTTCAAATCAATACTGGGCCTGGCAGGTAAGGCACTATCTGAAATTTTCAGGCGATAAGGCTTTTGCAAAAGAGATTATTCCTTATTTAGATACAGTTGTTGCACAATCTCTTAAAGATTATGATAAAGATGGAGACATGCTACCGGGATGGGGGCTGCAAATAGGTAACCAGGAAGATTTTATAGGCAATCCCGGTGATGGTACTAATCCTTCTATAGAATTGATTAATATGTTTCGTACACGTTCCGAATTATCCGGCTGCATAGGCGATACGAAGGATGCTGAACTATGGAAAGAGAAAGCTGATCAGATTGTGCAAAAGTTACACGATAAATTATGGCTGAATGATCTCGGTAGATTTGCATTTTACAGCGATCCTACCGGTAGCATCCGGCTTGACGGTCAATATGAAACATTTCTTTATCCGATTATTTGGGATATTGTCGATCCGTTAGATCAGTACACGGGACTCCGTCATTTGCTTGACCGGTTAACGGGCAAGAATGGATCAATTTTTTGTTCAAATAACTTTTCATGGCACGCAATAGGAACATGGGGTATGCAGAATGGAGAAGCACAGCAGCCTTGGGCGGCGTGGGCATTTTCAAAGTCTGGCTTTTATAATAAGACATGGCTTCCGTTAAAGACTATGGCTGACTGGACTATGGATATAAATCATAGAGGAGCCTGGCCTGAAATTTCATCCGAGCCGCTGCCGGCTTATTTTACTCCTCCATGCGGATTGTATATAGCCTCTATAGTTGAAGCGCTATATGGATTAAAAATAAACGTACCAGAAAATTTTATAGAAATAGCTCCCTCATTTCCTGATACCTGGTCGAAAGCAAAACTAACTTTGCCGGAATTTAAAGTTGAATATATTCGCGAAGGGAATAAACTTTCATATACATTCGAAACATTGAGGGCATTGGAAAAAAGAGTAAGATGGATATTACCGCCTGCTAAGATAACCCGGTGCCTGGTTAACGGCAAGGAGGCAGACTTTAAAATTGATCCTGGAGTCGGGCATATAACTCTCTGCATTGATGGTATATTAAGTCAAAAAGTGAAAATTGAAATTGACTTCTCTCCGATAAAGTATGATATATCTTATCCTGCTTCTATTGTTGAAGGGGATTCGTTTCAGTTAAAAGTAAAAGGATTAAAAATCGATCGGATTGACGACAGATGTAAAGTTCTTGGTTCATGGAATTATGATGATAGTCCTAATTCAATTAGTGCAGCAATAAATACCGGGCTGTTGAAACCTTATGAGAAATTCGGACAATTGGGGCAGCTTAATTTTTCAAGAAGAACATTCTTTGTTCATGGAAGATTATCTAAGGACCTTGATTTATGGTTTCCGGTCGATTTAACAATTTTGCCTGACTATGAAGCTGTGACGAATCATGAAGTTGAAAGAAACGGCAATGGATATTCTTTAAATCTTCAAATTCGTAACAACACTAATAATCTGTTGAAAGGTACTGCTGTATTACATGTTTATAAACAGGAAATTCCTTTCTCAATTAATATTGCGCCGCGCTCTGAAATGAAAGCCGATATAATAATGCCGCCGGAAATTGTAAATAGCCTTTCTTCGGGGGATAATGAAGCAACTCTTGTATTATCCGGTAAATATTCAATTCCTGTAACAATAATATCCTGTGATATAAATGTAAAACCAATGGTTCAGTTACTTCTCCCGGAAAATGATTTATTTCCCGATACATTATGGGATGAATTAAGAATAATGCAGGGCTTTCCTCACATCTTTTTTATGTTCACAAATTATGGCCGGCCCAAGCCAATGGCTGCTCTGGAAGACGTTTCTGAAATTCCGGTCCCTGAAATACCGGGGCTTACATTCAGAATTCCTCATCGTAAATTTATACCTGTTTCTCACAGATCGGGCAAAGTATCATACAAATTAGGACTTTCTCCGGGAAAATATTCAAAGCTTTTCCTTCTGGTAATACCGCTGGTTGATAATCATGATATATTTTCGGAGGTGGGAAGAGTAAGTGCGTATTCAAAAGACAGGATTGTTTATAACAGAACTTTGTGCTATCCCGGTGATCTGGATTATTGGGTCCCAAATGTTAATCCTTATACATTTGCTACTTTTAGGGAACCACGAACAAACCGTTTTGAATTGTTGCCTCAGTTAAAAACTAATCAATCCGATTGGGCGGAAGGAAAACCGCCTGCTTTCCCCGAGCCCAAATATTGGTCAACCAGTATACCGGTTGTTACAAAATCCTGTTTAATGGATGTTATAGAAATTGATTTGAGCAATCCGATGGAATTGGATTACCTGGTATTTGAATCAATGGGCGCGTACCCGGCATTTGGAATTGTAGGCGCTGTTGCTCAGATGGCTGCCAATAATAAATAATTTTATAATCAGCGGCTTTACTGTTTGAGGTGATAATTCATGAAAACTATATCTTTTGCTGTCCTTTTTCTAATATTGTTTATCACAGGCAGCAAGAGTTTACTGGCTCTGACAAATGATATTAAGAATCCTGTACTTCATTGGAGCTTAAAAACAGCAGGTGGAAAAATTATGAAGAACGAAATTTTTCCAATGACTAAAGATATTCCTACTGCTGGAATTACGGAATTTGGTAATATTGAATGTTCTTTAGCGGAAATAACAGTACCTTCAAAGTTGACTTTAACTCTTGATATAATTGGTACTACTTATTGTAATGAATAGAAAATATGGGTTTATCCGGTCTCCAAAGAGGAACAAAATGATAATGTATTTATTGTAAATAAGTGGGATGACAGTACTAAAAAACTTCTTCAAACCGGAAATCGAATACTTTTGTTTCCACAAGGTATTTTAAAAAATCAGGTAGATACCCGGTGAAGCCAGGTCTTCTGGAATGTGCTGGTACTGAAAGATAAACATGGAAGTGCATGGATTAGTAATGAAAGTCCTTGGGAAAATATTGGAATAAAAATAAAGGTAAAATATCCCGGAAATTTTTAAGGGCAGTTGCTGGTTCATTTCCAGGATTGGGATAATCAAAACCGTAATGCGCAAATGTTTCTATATGATCAGGACAATTCTATTATCGGATCCCATAAAGAAGGCAAGTGGGTAAGTTTCAAACTTATCGACCCTGATGAAGCCGTTTTCAAGGCTCAACTTCTCTCTGTCCCAAATATCTTAATTACGGAATTAGCATTGATCCCGGATTAAAATTTCATATTAACATATAAATATTTTAAATTATGAAAGGACTTATTGTGAAAACAAATATATTAATACGAATAAGTTTATTCTTCACGTTCTTATTTGTACCTTTTATTATTGAAGCTCAAACATGGAATGTGAACAGCGATTATTGGTCCGCTACCGATGGATTAGGGAGAAAAACTCCTGCTGAAAATGAAGTTGGCGCTGTGAAAAGCGGAAAATATGTTGGAATATTTTATTGGACATGGCATACTGATAAGAATGCTGGTTTTTCACCTGTGATGAATGTTTCTCAGATTATTAAGACGTTTCCAAATGCTGCGACGACTTTAAATGACCCGGCATGGAAGGGTTTTTTTAATGGAGGAGTCTTTTGGTGGGATGAACCTTTACTTGGTTATTATCGTACAACGGATGATTGGGTCTTACGAAAACATGCGCAAATGCTTGCTAACGCCGGTATTGATGCTGTCTTTTTTGACTGCACAAATGGAAATATAACCTGGAAATCTTCTTACACCGAATTATTAAAAGTTTGGGAGCAGGCAAGAATGGATGGAGTTAAAACTCCACAGGTTGTTTTTATCCTTAATTTCGGCCCGACAAAAGAATCTAAAGAGCAGATTGTAGAACTTTATAAAGATTTATATAAGCCCGGGTTATACAAAGATTTATGGTTTATGTGGAACGGAAAACCTCTGATTATGGCTTATCCGGAGATGCTTGATGCAGAAAACAAATCTGCGAATCAAACTTCCTTGGGAACTGACGGTGAGCTTATGAAAGAAATAAAAAACTTTTTCACATTCAGGCCAGGTCAACCTGATTATGTTAATGGTCCATCCAAAAATGATCAGTGGGGATGGCTTGAAGATTATCCTCAGCATGGTTTTGGTAAAAAAAGTGATGGCAGCTTTGAAGAAGTCACAGTTGGTGTATCTCAAAATGCATGTGATGCTACAAAAGGTCACTGCAGTGCATTTAACCAGCCTTCTTCATACGGGCGCAGTTATACCAAAGCCAACGGACAAAGTAAAAGTCAAGATTCGTATTTTTATGGTCTTAATTTTCAGGAACAGTGGAGCAGGGCGTTTAAAATCAATCCTGATCTGATCTTTGTTACCGGGTGGAATGAATGGGTTGCCGGACGATGGGACACCAAGTCCTGGCCAAATCCCTATGCGCCTTTTTCTTTTGTAGATGAATATAATTGTGAAAAAAGCAGGGATATTGAACCTGTAAAATCCTGGGGGGATAAAGGAGATGCTTATTATTTACAGTTAGTTAATAATGTGCGTAAATTTAAAGGAATGCAATCACAGGAATCAGTATCGGCTCCTAAAACAATTAATATTGGGAAATTTGATGGCTGGTCGGATGTAAAGCCGGAATTCCATGATTATAAAGGCGATACTATATGGCGTAATGCACAAGGACAAGGTGATAGTTTAGTTTACATCAACAACACCGGTAGGAACGATATAGTACTGGCAAAAGTAGCCCGTGATAATGACTATATTTATTTCTATGTAGAAACTGCGGATAATTTAACACCGACTACTGATCCTAAGTGGATGAGATTATTTATAGACATAGACCGGGATAAAGCAACCGGATGGCAGGGATATGATTACGTAATTAATCGTACAAGCCCGGGTAATAAAGCTATTATAGAAAAGAGTTTAAACAATTCATGGAATTGGGAAAAGATTGGCGGGGTTGAATTTGCTGTCAGGGGAAAAGTATTAGAAATGAAAGTGGAACGTTCGGTGCTTAATATTAAAGATAAGGATTTAAATTTTGAATTCAAATGGAGCGATAATATGCAGGAGGATGGAAATATTATGGATTTTTATGTTAACGGCGATGCAGCGCCGGACGGCAGGTTTAACTATGTCTATTCAGAGTTGAATAATGGTGATAAATAAGGCGGCATAAATTTATTACAATTTCAAATTATCTGCATTTGTTTCAGTAGTTATTTGGCGGAGAGTGGAAATCCAGAATTATTCCGGAAGGAATGTTTATAATTACTAACCGCTAACTGTAAAATAGAGCTTTCGTTTTGCTTATAGACTCTTACCATTAATAGAAGTTAAATATTTTTATATATGATAGACATATCCCAACAGGAGAAATAAGTATGTTGAGAAGCAATACTGTCCTTTTTATCATTTATTTTATTAGTATTCTTAATATAAAAAGTAGCGCTCAGTCCGCAAACCCCGATACCGCTGATTTACAGCTGCTTAAGCAAATATCTTCACTTCGTAGTGATTTAGCTCAAATACGGCACAAACGATTTGAACGCCTGACGCTTGCTGACAGGGATAAAGTTTCAGGTATAATAGAAGAACTTTTTAACCGTGCCGAACAAAAAGTACTCAATACGCTTCCGGCGGGAAAATTTGAATGGAGTTGGTCCGGATTTGATACGCCCAAAGATATGGTTGCGCAGGGAGAGGATTTTCTTAAAACATTGTCCATGGGAGCAGACCCCTTCGAAGGTAAATTTGCCGAACCGGGATGCTATACAGTTGATCATGCTCTTATTGAAAAGGATGGTATTTATCATCTGATATATATACGGGGATGCGCCGCAACAAACTGGCCGGAATATCCTTTATTCAATTTCGGTCATGCTGTAAGCAGGGATTTAATCACCTGGCAGATAGAAAAACCTGTTCTTCAATGCCCGCTATCCGGCGTTGATGAGTACCAGGTTTGGGCGCCTTATATTTTGAAATATAAAAATCAGTACTGGATGTTTTACGCCGGCGTGAATAATAATGTCTGTCAGTCAATATGTCTTGCAACTTCAAAAGATCTTTATAACTGGCAGCGATATGAAAAAAGCCCTGTTATTACGACCGGTCCTTGGGGCTTATGGGATAAGAATCAATGGTCTGATTGCCGCGATCCAATGGTATTACAAGACGGTGATAATTTTTATTGCTACTATGCTGCGGGAAGAATTAATCCCGAAACACAAAAACATGAATATTGTTTAGGAATTTCAAGTTCGAAGGACTTACTGACATGGAAAGACGAAGGCTTTATCCGTTTGGAAAAAAGCCTTGATACTCCCCCGGAATCTCCATTCGCCGTTAAGCATAATGAGAAATATTATATCTTTTATACTAATTATAAATATGGTACAACGTATATAACAAGTAATAATCCTATAAAAAACTGGCATGAACTTCCGGTTGACAAAATGAGTGTTATACCCGAAGTATCTGCATCGGAAATTCTTGAAACCAAAGGTAAATGGTATATCACTTTAATTTCACACATAAAAAACGGCTTGCATTTTTTTGAAATCCGTGACCTTATATGGAATGTCGACGGTACTGTTTCAGTGAAACCTTTTAATAAATAACTCATATTACGACTTAAAGGACATTAAAAATGACAAAAGAGTACAGAGCATATTTTCCTATTATCGCTTTTATTCTTGTATTTTTTGCAACTGCTTATCTCCATGCCGGCACTTCCGTTGATAATCAGGATGAAACAAAGATAAGTTATCTGACCACTTCACCCGATGGCGGAGATTTATGCTGGAAACTTTTAAATCATGACGACACCGGTTGGAATAAAGACCAAATTGACAAACGATATCTATATTAAAATTAGATTTTAGCGACGATGGTTTATTTAAACCAATCGAAATAGTCCGGTAATTATTTTAGCTATATATAAGGTGTTATATGAAACTCAAAATATTTTTAGCTGTAATTCCCTTTTTTATTGCGTTTTATTGTGTAAAAATTAAAGCCAATGAAATTATTTTCAGCCAGCGCTTTACTGCGGACCCGGCGCCATTGGTCTATAAAGGGAGAGTATATGTTTACTGTTCACACGACAGAAATGATCAGCATGACTGGAATATGTATGATTATACATGTCTTTCATCAGACGATATGATAAATTGGACCGATCACGGAGAGGTGTTCGATGTAAGAAGTACAAAATGGCATACTGATGCCTGGGCATGTCAGGTGGTTGAAAGAAATGATGTTTTCTATTTGTACTGGTCATGCCCGGGTAAGGGCATAGGCGTAGCCATAAGTTCAAAGCCGGAAGGTCCATTTAAGGAAGCACGCCCTGATCCGTTAATCACCCTGGACGGAATTGACCCTACCATATTAATTGACGATGATGGGCAGGCATATATATATTGGCCCGGACCCCATATTTACAAATTGAGTAAGGATATGATTCATGTTGAAGGCGAAGAAATCAACCTGAATATTGATGATCAGCATGAAGCTTCTTATATAACCCATATTAATGGTAAATATCAATATTCATATATGAGTTTTCAATCATGGGAAATGTGGGGTGAAAAAGGAAAATTGTCTGATTTTAGTGAAAGATATGTTATAGGCGATTCACCGACAGGCCCTTTTAGAGATCCGAAAGGAACGAGAGAAAGCAGAACGATGTTATGGCCCGTGTATGGGGCAGGTAATACACAGCCGGGCGTCTTTTGTTTTCAGGGAAAATATTATTCTTTCTATCATAGCAACAAACTGGCAATCGAACAGAATAAAGAACTGTGCTGCCAGCGTAATATCGGGTTGGACCGGTTGTATGTTAATAATGACGGTACTTATAAAATGCAGACTATTACCGAAGACGGGCTGCGCCAGCTAAAATATGTCAATCCTTATAAAATAAATGAAGCTGCTACAATGGCAGGTGAAGATGGTATTAATACCGAATCATGCAGCGATAAAGGCGGCGGAAGAGATGTTTATTTAATTAATGCCGATGCCTGGATTCGTATTGCAGGTGTGGATTTTGGATCGGGAGCTAAAGAACTTGAAGCAAGAATCAGCTCGGCATCGGCGGGAGGAAAAATTGAAATAAGATTTGATGAAGCTGACGGGCCTCTTAAAGCAGCCATCGATATTCCATATACCGGAGGTTATCAAACCTGGAAGACAATAAAAAATAAAATAAATGGAATATCAGGAGTCCATGATCTCTATTTCCGTTTTACAGGGAATAATTTTCATTTTAATTGGTGGTCATTTTCAGGTGGCAAAATATCAGGTGCAATACCGCCTCCGGTTGTCAAGAAAATATCAATACTCTCTAAAGTGGACAGAAATTATTTATCTGTTGGTAAAAGCCTTAACTTAAATGAAGACAGTGCCGGGGTATTATCCGATAACGATAAATTTACATTATATGATAATGAAGACGGAACCTATTCTATAAAGTCGGGATATAATAATAAATATCTTAGTTATGGAAGTAATAATAAAATAACGGCAAATAAAGAAAATATTTCCGGCGACACCGAAAAATTCGGACTTTATTACGTTGACGGTTATTATTGTATCCTTTCAATTGCTAATCAAAAGTATATCGAAGTTTCTGAGAATTCGGATAAATCAATTTACACTGATGTAGAAAAACCCTGGGAAAAGCAAAACAGAGACGTTTCGAGGTTCAAAATAGAATACGTTAAATAATTTATTATATATATTATTCTTGCTTATTATTCTAATTTATCTCCATTATTATTATTATTAGATTATAATCAAGTGCTTACTAAGTTAAGCTTGCATATTACATATTGGATGAAGAAATCCAATTTTATATTGGGTAGGAAATTATTTATGTAACATAAAATTGCTGTATGACACTTAATTTTATGAGATTAGAAAATTATTGAACAGCATTTGACGTTGATTGAAATTTTATTTCAATTCCTGCTTAACAGACTAAATTGTATCAGAATATATACTGAGATATTTACAAGTCTAATTGAATTATTTTTGAGTACAAATAATGTCTTTAGCACGTCGTTTTGGCGATATTTTTAGTTTTTCAATTTTACCATTGCGATAAATACATTCCACTGTAGTGTTTTTGGATCCATGTAGCTTAAAGTTAACGTCCCAGTCTTTAGGAAACGCCGGTAAGATAAAAATACGGTTGTCGGTAGTTTGCATAAGCATTTCCTGCAAAGCAATCATACCGCTTCCACCCCAGTTGTGGTCCGGTGTATAATCAAATCCGGGTCCCCAGAAAGAAAGAAAGCGCATCCTATTGGGTGAATCAAATTCATTAGTACCACGCGAATCGCTTAATTTTTTTACAAGATAATCTTTTGCTGCATCTATTAGTCCTAACCGTGCTAACCAGATTGCCTGTTGAGTCCAACCAAACCAAAGACTACGTGCCGGATACCATAGCGGCTGATTAAATTTTCCGGTAGTATCCCAATGATCCACGCCATAACGCCAAGTATCAATTGCAACCAGTAAATCAGGCTTTCCTAAGTTCTAAAATTTATCGGGGGAACTCGTCGAAGCCAATCATTAAACATCTTCTTTTCTTTTGTGTTAACCCATTTATCCGGCAATGAAAGAAGACATTCGAGATTAAGTTTTAACGCGCATATCACATCAGTAGCATTTTTACCATGATAGGTTTCCAGAGCATGCGAAGGATAAATAACTAAAAATCCATTTTTGTTGAAGTTCATACCAGTACGTCTTTTTTCAAGCATCTTAAAATATTCAAAGTGAAAAATAACTGCTTGCTTTAAAAAAGGAATATAACTTGATATATCAGCGCCGGCGAATCTATACCATTCATGAATCATGAATGCAAATTCAAGCTGCGTTGTATAGTATGTTGTATGTAGGTTTGAAAGTCCAACTTCTTTCTTCGGATCTCTGTCTCCAAACGGCGGCTCCCATCCATAATGGCTTCCCAACGGCAAACCACTCGAACCAATTTGTTCACAAAAAGAACAACCATCAATACCCCATGATACTTGCGTGCGTACTTTAGCGTTTGATAAATTTCGCTTATAGAAATTGAATTGGGGTTTTATAATATCAAAATCGCCATTCTTAAGCATCGTCCAATAGACAAGACGCTGATTTTGTGCTGTTCACGCACCCCAGTAACGATAATCCGGGTTATAGAAATCGGGATTTAGTTTAGCGCTGTCTACAAAAAACGGATCAAATGTAAATAATCCGCCGTTAAAGCGGGTTGGAAATTCACCATGAGCGTTGCATGCAAGCTGATAGCGAAACAGTGTATAATTCTTACTCTCCCTGATTTTAATTGCTGATCGTTTTCATCAATGTTTCCGCTTCTGTCTATGTAAAAAAGTAATTCGCCATTTTCTACCCAAACATTCAAACCAATATCTCCACCTCCGCACGGCATTGATTCGCTTGAATTTTTGCTCTGTGTTGTCCATTCAAGATTATATTCATCAGTCCATGATGAAGATTTTATTTGCTCAAATTGCTGTGCTTTTGATATATTAAACGTACACATAAAAACAAAAATGATAAAAAATAATATTTATTCATTAGCTCCTTTTTTTAATTAGATAAAATTAGTTAATCAAGATGTATTTTATTAACACGATAATATTCATACCCTTTCGTTAAATAATGCATTTGGCAACGAATGTGTAATAATTAACTCCATTTAAATGTTAATCACAACTTGTCAAAGATCAATCTTCTTGTTTTGCCGGAATATTAGATACTAAGTGATATTTACCGGAGCCTAATTGAAAAATGGATCGACCATTCTCTGATTTTATATATTTAACTCCCGGACTATTGTTTAACATAATTCCATTCTCGAATATTTTTTTAATATCAATACCCGGAACATATATTGTGGCAATAGTATTTACAGGAACTTCAATATCCCAAATAAAATCGTTTCCTGAAACTTTCCAATCACTTTTAATCTTTCCATAATAAGAATTAAAATCAGATTTTGCCCAGGTCAATTCATTAAACAAGTAGGGCTGTAATTTAAAATGTTTAAAGCCTGCGTCCTTTGTTTCCGGACGAATACCACCAATCCCTTCGTGATAAAAAGCAGCAAACCCTGATTGCATAGGATGGTTGAATGAGGCGCTTCTTTCTATGTCTTTATTTTTATATTCCCTCGGCTCTTCAGGCAATGTTGTTAGACCGCATGATATTATATATGATAGGCTTGGATATGATGGCTGTGTTAATAATTTGTATGCTACATCTTGATAGCCCAAATCGCATAATGCGGTGTATAGATATCTTGATCCATGTATTCCTGTTGACATGTGCCCGTTATGCAGAGTATTAATATCATAAATAAGCCCTTTAGCGAAGGCATCCAATTTATCATTAGGAACAAGTCCGAAACTATATGCCATTACATTTGCAGTCTGACTGCCGTATGTCCCAAATGATATTTCTGAAGTTTGCTTGAAGAAAGCTTTATTAAAATTAATTTTTACAGAATCTTTTTTTTGCATGCACCATTGTGAATATAAAGGATCATCAAGTTTCTCAGACATCCCGCTAAGAATATCCAGCATTCTATAAAATAATGCGGTAGAAGAAAGTTCAGGCGGGCATTCCATTTTATCATTACCACCCGGAGGACACCAGTCACCATATCCATTTTGAATTATTCCGTCTGCAGATTCATATCTTACCGTGTACTTTATAAAATCCTTCATGTGGGGATACATATCCTGAAAAGGACGAATATCTCCATCATAGAGATAAAGATAATATGGAAGCAATACAACCGCCGCACCCCAATCTACTCTTGCTTCCTGGCATATGCGTTTTCCAGGAGCAATATTTCCCGGGATACCCGGTGTTGCCGGTTCATGCTTATATGTTTCCTCGCCTTTCCCTAATTGGCTTTTAATATCCTGCAAATACTTAGAGTAAAAGTTATACATATCAAAGTTATATAAGTCGGTTACTGCTGTAGTATGTGCATCACCCAGCCAGCCGCATTTTTCACGGTTTGGACAATCTTCAGAAACACTATGCAAATTGTCTACAATAGTCCATAAAGAAACATTGTAAATTTTATCCAGTACAGAATCCGAAGATGAAAAATGGCCTACTCTATTAACATTTGTATGCACTAGGATACCTTGTACAGTTTTTTTTGTGGGTTTATGTGAAACTCCGGACAATTCAATAAATCGAAATCCTGCAAAAGTAAACCTGGGCTCCCATTCTTCCGTAATTTTGCTTTTACATACATAAATGTTAGTTGGAATAACGCCTGTTGCAAAATTCCCAAGAGATGAGAAGTCCAACTCTTTTCCATCAGGTTTTAGATTTTCCGCGAAGCGCATTGTTATTTGCTGTCCAGGTTTTTCTTTTACCCGGATTTTTGCCCAGCCTGCCATATTCTGCCCCAAATCTATTACCCATTTTTCACCTTCTGTTTTGAATATTCTAATCGGCTTAATTGCTTCAATTCTTTCTATAGCGGGAATTATTTGAGACCGGAGGCTGTCATTAGGGGCATTAATAATCTGAGCATTCTGCCAGAAAGAATCGTCATAGCCGGTGTTATTCCAACCTTGTTTTTCTTTTTCTGCGTCATAACTTTCGCCGGCGTATACATTGTCGAACATAATTGGTCCGGTAGAAGCTTTCCAACCGGAATCGGTCGCTATAGAATCTACAGTACCATCTTCATATTTAATCCAGATCTTACATCTCACACAAGGTATTCCGTATTGCAGCCAATCAACAAAAGCGATATTCTGACCATAGAATCCATTCCCCAGCATAATTCCAATTGCATTTTTACCATTAACTAAATATTTTCTTAAGTCATAAGTAGAATAGAGTGAGAAGACATCATAATCTGTTTGCCCCGGGTCCAATACATGAACACCAATTTTTTTACCATTTAAATAAAGCTCGGCATATCCCAATCCTGCAATGTAAGCAGTAGCATCCATAATTTTTTTAGAGACTTTGAATTCCTTTCTTAATAAAGGTGAAGGGTGAGTTGCTTTAAGAACCGGTTCTTTCATTCCTGAAATTTGAAATGGGCGTGAATGCAGCTGCGAATCAATATTGTCTTTTCCTAAACCTATCCACTGAGCTCCTGCCCAATCATTTTTCTTTAGTAGCGACATTCTCCATCGGGAAATGGCGGACCATTTTGATCCATTATTATCCTGGTCAAATACCTCAACTTTCCAATAGTAAATTTGTCTTGAATTTAATTCCTTTCCTCTATAAATAACGTGGGTAGAATTAGAAGATTCAATTACTCCGCTATCCCACAGATCGCCGATATTTTTTTGAAGAAGATATTTGGTGGTTGCAACAAGAACTCTGTAAGAAGTTTGACTTAAATTTCTCAAATCAAAATTCGTTGGATGCAGTTCCCAGCTTAAATTTGGATTTGTTACATCTATATTAATTGGATTTACAAGATATTCACATTTTAAATTGATTGGATTTATTGTCCCTTTTTGATTACTTTTACTCAAGTTTGAGGAAATGATTACAATGATAATCAGGAAGAATAACCGAATATATCTCTCCATTTTAATCCTTTATTAAAATTTGTTTATAAAAATCTTCTATATACATATCATTCAGCGTAGGCGATAAATCAATATTTTTGAATAGTACTTTTATAAAAATGGTCATCTTAATCGTTTTCGAAAACCATTAAGTGAAATATATTATTCCAATCAATCACTGTCAAGAAATAGTTTTGCCATTTCTGATCACGCCCGTACAATTGAATATATAATCCATTAATTTTGCCTTTCCTTATTTCCATTTGTACTTCCGCTTTAACAGGACAAACATGCTTTGTAGTTATAGTCCATTTACCTATCGGGCTTAAAGTAACAATTCCGGATATCACTTGACAAAAAATAGTGGAGAATGGACTCAGAAATCTACCTGAGGCAGTGTCTCAAAACCCGGCTTCTATCCTTATACGTATAACTTACCTTCAGTGAAAAATAGAATATATGAACAAAAAATTTATTAAGTTTGACAACAACTTCTTCTAAAGTGACTAACGATGAAAAAGGTGCCGGTTTAGGGCTCATGATCTGTAAGAAAATGTGGAACGGCACGGGGAACAATTAAAGGGACGGGTATTTCATTTACGGCTCCGAAGTCAGAATAAAAAGATTAATTATTTTTTATTTAGTCCTTAATGTTTTGTCCCGTATTTCATTCCGATATGAAAAGCCCGGATTTTCCTTATCAGCTTTATTATCTGCGCCCTACCAGGAAGTAGTGACATTTGCAAAGAGTATAGTTTTTTTTACAGATAAATTAATTAGAATCTCCTTGTTTAGAAGGCTAAAATAAAAACCTGGCTTTATAATATATATCGGGAAGTCCTGACTGACGGCTTGCCCATCTGGAGTGAGATAGCTAATCAATAACTCCGCCCTTAGGGCGGAGTTATAGTTACCGCCAAATCAATTAGAAAGAATAACCGCTTTCTCCATGCTGACTTAAATCAAGCCCATCAAGTTCATCCTCTCCTTTTACTCTAATTCCTAAAGTTTTATCTAAAAGTTTAAGAATGATCCACGTAATTGAAAATGAATAAGCTATTGTTGCTAAAACGCTAATTGCTTGAACGCCAATAAGATGAAAATTGCCGTAAAATAATCCATCGTTTCCAGCAGGGTTAATTGCCTTTGTTGCAAATAGCCCAACCATTAGAGCGCCGAAAGTGCCGCCTACACCATGAACACCTACGGCATCAAGAGAGTCATCATATCCAAGTTTGTTTTTAGCTCCAACCGCAAAGTAGCATAATATTCCTACACCTAAACCTATTATTAGCGCTGCAAGCGGGCTGACAAACCCTGCAGCAGGTGTAATTGCTACTAACCCCGCAACAGCACCGGAAGCTGCGCCGAGTGCAGTAGGCTGTCCATGGTCAATCCATTCGGTAAATAACCATGACATTGTAGCTGCAGCAGCTGCAATATGAGTGGCTACAAATGCTGAAGTAGCCAGTGAGCCTGAAGTTAAAGCGCTCCCGGCATTAAATCCGAACCATCCGAACCATAGAAGAGCTGCACCTGTAAGAGTCATTGTTAAGTTATTGGGCTTTGTAATTTCTTCAAAATGTACCTTGCGTTTTCCTACCATTATGGCGGCTGCAAGCGCTGCCGTACCGGAACTGATATGCACAACAAGTCCTCCTGCAAAATCCAATGCATTCATATTTCTTATCCATCCGCCGACTCCCCATACCCAATGAGCTATCGGGCAATAAACAAAAGTAGACCAGAATAATAAAAATAACAGGTAAGTCTTAAACTTAAACCGTTCGGCAAAAGCGCCGGTAATAAGAGCGGGAGTAATTACTGCGAACATCATCTGGAACATCATGTAAGCTTGATGAGGTACAGTTGGAGCATAATCCGGATTGGGAGTACTCCCTACACCGTTTAACCCTGCCCAGCTTAGACTCCCGATAAAATGCCCTATATCCGGTCCGAAGGCCAAACTGTATCCAATCAGAACCCATTGGATAGAAACAACTCCAAGGGCAATAAAACTCTGCATAATCGTGCCCAGAACATTTTTTCGCCTTACCATTCCCCCGTAAAACAGCGCAAGACCCGGAGTCATTAGCATTACCAATGCGGTTGATACTAACAGCCAGGCTGTATCGCCTTTATCCACTGTAAATATAGGCGCAGTATCTTTAGCGTACACTGTGCTGATTCCGGCAACGATTAAAAAAAATAAAAAACTAAGCTTGAAAATTTTCATTATATTTTTCTCCTTTTACTTTTTGAATTCTAAATGATCTGGTTAAAGCGCCTCTTCGCCGGTTTCTTCTGTCCGCACTCTGATTACTTCTTCAATTGAAGTGATAAATATTTTACCATCCCCTACTTCGCCTGTTTTAGCAGTGTTTATTATTATTGAAATTG
>Ga0181520_10006845_pt1 | contig 17148 bp, 16 predicted proteins | sample PEATcosm2014_Bin_29_FD_132451 | JGI IMG/M metagenome (GOLD analysis project Ga0181520, IMG submission 132451) | Peatland microbial communities from MTU Mesocosm Facility, Houghton, MI, USA - PEATcosm2014_Bin02_30_metaG | ecosystem: Environmental > Terrestrial > Soil > Wetlands > Peat | place... | reverse complement strand
GACCGTCGTGGCGCACTTCGCGCAATCTGCGGGGGTGCCAATTCAACTGATGAGCGGCAAAGGCGAGCGGGCACAGGGCGCCCTTGGTGAGCGGATGAGCGCTGACACCGACAACTCCTACAGGACACTTCCCCGCCATGCGGACGCGAATGCCGCAGCCGCCCTCGCACAAAGTGCAGGTGGAGTATTTCGTTCCCACCGGCCCGTGAGCCGGCTGTGGAATCCAGGGAAAGTTTTGCGTCCAAATGGAGGCGTCGCTCAACAACTTCCACGGCACCGGACTTAACACCAGTCCTGCCGCGGCGCCGGCAGTGCTGATGAGCAGGTCTCTCCGGGTGAACTTCATAACTCTCCTTCATTTGTGGCAACCGAGGCAGCCAACTTCAACGTTGCGGCGATGGTGGCAGTCCTCGCAGTCACTCATCTTCATGCCATCTCCCGGGGCACGCTCTAGTCGGGACATGGAATGGCCCCAGATGTCGCGGCTGTAGCCGCTGATGCGGTTTTGTTCGTAAATTCTTTGCTGGTCGGATTCCCCCATGGAACCGTGACAGTCCTTGCAGGCTAAGCCGGCGCGGCGAGTGTGAATCGCATGCGAGAACCACACGTTCGCCGGCTGCCGCGAATAGACCAGCCAGGGGGTTTCGCGCGACGGCTTGATGTAACTGTCGACCAGCGTGGCTTCGGCTTTGGATGTCCCCATCTTGTCAGCGTGGCAACCTGCGCAGCTTTCCACTTCGGCGATTCCCCCGAACTCACCGTTGGTCCCGAGCAGGTGGCAGGAATCGCATTGCGCGAGGCCCGATTTTTCGGCGTGGGTTTTATGCCGGAATTCCAGCGGCTGCGCGCGCCGGACGTATAGAGCATGAGGGAAAGCGGCCCAACCGGTCACCAGGGCAAGAGCCATTCCGACGCCAAAGATAAGTAGGTTTCTCTTCACGGTTGCTCCTTTGAACCCCAGTGCGTGCTCGAAAAAAAGCGCTGGAGCAAACACACCAGTTGTTCCCGCGTCAGGAATTGTCCTACCCCGCACACGGGGTCGCCGCCATCGCAGCTCAGGTTGTGCGTTGCGTGGATTTCCTGCGCCAGCAGTTCCCGCTCTTCCGCTTGCCAAGCCGCGGCATGGGGCCCGCCGATGAGCCCGGCCGCCGTCTGCTCGGGCAGACGCCAGCCGGCAAACAGCCATCCGGAGCCGTAGGGGTCAGCGAGGATTCGCTTGGGGTCGCCGCGCAAGTGGCCGTTTACTTTTTGGATAAGCAGTGGATTGGGAAAAGTCATAAGCCACTCCACGCCATGGACGGTTAGCGCGACCACGGGGCGGTGGGTCCCGTGCGTGGTCACGAACGTGATTCCGTCAATGCTCGCAACCACACGGGCCAGAAATGCGTCGATTCCGACGTGACACAGACCGGACTCGTCTGCGGCCAGCCAGAGGTGGTTTGGCGCATACAGAAAGCCCGCAGGCGCGTCAAGAACGCCCTGTGGCCTCGTCACCGAGAGGTACAAATCGCAGAAATGGTACCCGCCGTCCGCGCAACTCGAGAATTCCGACTCGCTCAAGGGAATGAGCTTGATGGGGGATGCAGCCTCGCAATACTGGACGCGGACCTCTTCGAGGTGGGGACAACGCTCTCGTCTCACCACGTCGTTTCGAACGAGTTCGCAGCGGTAATACTCCGGTGACGCGCAGCGGCCCGCCACGGAAGCCCCGGGTCCGTCGAGAATTAACTTTCTGGTCGGAGCGACGTGGCAGGATTGTGCACGGCCTTCTTTAAGAAATGGACACGCCATGTTCTGACTCTTAGCTGCCTTTCTTTGGTTCGGCCGGAGCCGGCGAGGGATTGACCGGCTCGCCTCCGTCCGCCATGGTTACTCCCAATCCCGGCACTAGCCGGCCGTCCCGCAACATTGTCGACAGCTCCGCGTCGAGGTTGGCCACATCGCGGGACTTCCTATAGCGGCTCACAAGCTCGCAACCTAGCGCGTACGCGACCACCAACACGGCCAGAAGCACAACTACTCCCAGCACGATGTTTGTCGCGGTCAGCCAAAAAACCCAATCATCCTTAGGCATTTCAGGAGTCCTCCTGTCTGCTGTAAGAAACAGCAGTAGGGCTCGTCTTATGCAACTCTTCGGCCAGAACGTGTTTTGAACAACTTAGGCGCCTGTGGGCAATGATGTTGCCGGATTTCCCGACGACGTCGTCGGAATTCCCGACAGAGGCGTGTGAGCTGAGGTGTGATAACGGGTGTTGTGCGGTTTTGACGGGTCAGGTCTGCGAATCAGACGATATCTAATGCGCGGTCGACATTCCGAGGACGATGATGGAACGGTTGGGCGGGACGTCGCGGCGGGTTTACCCCGCCATATCGCTCGAGATCTCAACTTGCGATGGCGGCGTAATGCCGCCGCTACGCCTCATTTAGTCAGCCCGCTGAAGCGCGGCCGAATGCACGCGCCACAATCAGCGATTCCCCGCCGGCTCGGGCAAACCGGGGCCCGGGGTGACAGCCGAAGTCTGGGGCAGGGGCTCGATCGGCATGACAATCCAGGCGATACAATAACCGAGGATTCCCCACCCTCCAATAAAGGCCAGCATCAGCCAAAGGATTCGCATCAGAGTGACGTCGATCTCGAGGTATTCCGCGAACCCGCCGCAAACTCCTGCGATTTTGCTGTCGGTGCGCGAACGCATCAGCTTCTTGGCAGGTGTGCGCACAGGAATCGAAAGCGACGTCCCACAATGGCAGCAAAAATTCACTTGTTCGGAATATTCCTTTCCACACTGAGGGCAAAACATTTTTTCCTCCCCGGCAATGACCACCGCTATTTCTGTATACGGTCCTCAGGGCAAAAAAGTTCCTTTCGTCGTGCCGGCCGTTTCATGTACAGATCAGCGGGGCGCCTTCCGGCCCTATCAACCCGTCGCTTAGCGCGCCTTACTGGTGGAATTCATAGCTCACCGGTGGAGTTTTGGAGTAAGATTCCGCCGTCACAGGTTATCCGTATGAAGGGCTTGCCCTCCTGTTTTCTGCGGGGGAAACTAGAGTATGATTTGGCGATCGCGCAGAAAGCTCTTCGTCCTCCTTCAGGGTTTCTCCCTGCGCCGGAGGGTGGCCTTAAGCCTCGCGCTGGTGCGGCTAATCCTGGTGCCCGTCATCTTTCTGGCGGTGTACTACCTGTTCGCCATGGGTAAGATCGTGGACCGCATCGTGAACGTCGATGCGCCCGTCGCCACCAGCGCTGAGCGCGCTTCCATCAATATGCTCGACGCCCGGAGGGCAGAAACCAACTACTTTCTCCTGCACGACCCCGACGACATTGCTCGTAACCGCGAATCGCTCCGCCAACTGGAGTTGACCGTCGAGGCCTGCCGCAAATTGCAGCCGGAAGAAAAATCCACATTTGACGACTTGGATGCGGAGATCACATTCTACCGGATTAGCTTTAACCACGCCGTGCAGCGGTTGGGCGAGAGCAATTTGCCTCCCGTTCAAAGCCTGCGGGAAGTGGTGCGAACCTATCAGAAGGACCTGGATGAGGTCCTCGCGCATTCGCCCAAAGAAAGCCGCGCGCGCTTGATTGATATGCTCCGCGCTCGAATCGAGTCCTTTGATGCCGAAGTCGCGGCGAAAGTGGAGGAAAGCGACCCGGAGATTCGACAAACCTCCCGGGACCTGGCGACCGCCAGCCAGAGGATTATCAACCTCTCAACCGCACTCGAAAACCGTAGTTGGCAGCGAGTTCAAAGAGATCACCAGCGTGCCCGGGCGTTATTGGTTCGCGCCGAAATAGTGGGCGGGATCGTATCCATAATTACTTTGCTAGCGAGCGTCTGGGTCAGCTTCACACTTCCGCGCCAGGTTGTGAAGCCCTTGACCGACCTGAAACAAGCTGTCGACCATGCTGCGGCAGGAAACTACGAAATCAAATTCGAGGTGAAAGGCGAGGGCGAGGTGGTGGAACTCGCCGATAGCGTCCGCGAGTTGATTTCCCACCTGCGGGATAAGCACAACGATGGTGGCACGGGTTAAAGATCGGCTGGACGGACCGTTCTTACGCGCGGGGTCACGTCAAAGTCCGCGAGTTCCCCGAAGGGGAAGAATATTACTAGCCGTAGGTGTAACCCACGGGCCAGGCGCGCAGAGATATTCGACCCCGAAGGGGTCGAACCTACGTTCCTACAGCTTTCCACGAGTTTCACTCGTGGCTAATGACCTTCGGCTTCTGCAGGGCCGCCAAGCTGCCCCGACTTTGACGAGGCCCTGTTCTCACGCGCAATCCGCTTGACGAACGGCATATTTCCATTTATCTCTGTTAGTCCGCTCGATTAGAGGAAGTGAGCAGAAAAGAGGAGTCAATTATGAAGGGCAAACCGGAAGTCATTGAAGTCCTGGCCAAGATGCTGAAGGAAGAGCTTGGCGCGATCAGCCAGTATTTTATCCATGCCGAAATGTGCGAGACGTGGGGATATAAGAAACTCAGCGACCACACGAAGAAAGAATCGATCAACGAGATGAAGCACGCGGAAAAACTCATCGAGCGCATTCTCTTTCTGGAAGGCACCCCCAATCTAAACGACATGCCTAAACTTGTCGTGGGCAAGGATGTGAAATCGCAGTTCCAGAACGACTTGGCGCTGGAGAAAAATGCCGTGGCTGAGTACAACGCCGCAATCGCCGCCGCCCGGAAAGCGGGTGACAATGCCTCGGCCGACCTGCTCCAAGTGATTTTGGCCGATGAAGAAGAGCACGTCGATTTTTTGGAAGAGCAGCTTTCGCTTATCGACCATATTGGGATTCAGAACTATCTTGCGCAGAGTATATAGAAGAGACCGCGAAAACTCCGCGTTGGACCGCCCCGTCTGGGATTCATACCCTTGTCCCATCCGAAGGAGAAGTGGGCCGCCGGGCCGTGGCTGAGGGTTGAGTATTTGGAACGGTCCGCATCAGTAACTTGGGGTGACGTCCGAACCGAATCCCAGGTCCTGCACCAGCCCCTACCCCTTAATCACTCCCAGGGGTTTCAGCCGCGCCACACGGCGGGCCAAGCCCGCATTGTGGACCACGTCAATGACCGCATCCACGTCTTTGTAAGCTTCCGGAACCTCTTCCGTAATGCCGTCGCGCGAGTCGGCGCGCACGATGATCCCGAGGTCTTCGAGGCGCTGCCGGGCGTCCTGGGCAAAGCGTGATTTCTTCGCCGCGGTGCGGCTCATCAAACGGCCCGCGCCGTGGCACGTGGTACCAAAAGTTTCCTGCATTGCGCCTTCCGCCCCCACCAACACATACGAAGATGTCCCCATCGATCCGGGAATCAAAACCGGCTGCCCGACGTGCTGGTAGACGAGAGGGACGTCGCGATGGCCCGGCGGGAAAGCGCGAGTTGCGCCCTTGCGGTGTACCATGACCTCACGCTCGCGCCCTTCCACTTGGTGCCGTTCGAGTTTGGCGATGTTGTGGCACACGTCGTAAATGACGCGCAATTCCTCCTGCTCACCAAAAATCCGCTTGAACGCCTGCCGGGTGAAGTGGGTAATTCCCTGGCGGTTGGCCCAGGCAAAATTCGCCGCGGCGCGCATGGCGGCAAGATAGGCTTCCCCTTCCGGCGACTTCACCGGCACGCAGGCCAGTTGGCGATCGGGCAGATCGATCCCGTAGCGGTGCATGGCCGGACCCATTTCGCGGAGATAGTCCGTACACACCTGGTGGCCGAGGCCTCGCGAGCCGGAATGAATGAGCACGACGACCTCGCCCGCGTAGAGCCCCAACGCCTCGGCGCGCCCTGGATCGAACACCTGCTCCACGTATTGAACTTCGAGAAAGTGATTGCCCGATCCAAGGGTGCCGATCTGCGGCAAGCCGCGCTTCTTGGCACGGTCGCTCACCATCGTAGGGTCCGCGCCCTCAATGGCGCCGCTCTCCTCACAGTGGGTCAAATCCTCTCCGCACCCGTAGCCGTGTCCAGCCATCCACGCGGCTCCGTCCTGAAGCACGGTGTCGAGGTCCGAATAAGAAATCCGAATGTTACCGCTCTGCCCCGCGCCGGAAGGGATATCGCGAAATAGCTGGTTCGCGAGTTCGCGAAGTTTCGTCTGTACTTCCCCGCGGGTCAGCGAACTGCCGAGCAGTCGCACGCCGCAGTTGATGTCGAACCCCACTCCGCCCGGCGAGACCACGCCATCGCGATGCGGGTCGGTTGCGGCCACACCTCCAATGGGAAATCCGTACCCTTGATGGATGTCAGGCATGGCGAGCGACCGCCCCACGATACCGGGCAACATCGCCACGTTGATCGCCTGCTCGAGCGAGAGGTCCTTGATCAGATCCTTCAACAGTTTTTCGTCCGTGAAAATAAGCGCGTCCGTGAGCATCCCGGGCTTCGTGCCGCGCGGCACGAGAAAGCGGTAATCATCGAGCTTCTTCACTTGGTTCAATTCTAAAGGCATGGGACACTCGTAAGGGGCGGACCCGAGTTCGTAAGAATCTGTGATTGATTATAGCAGGTCGACACACCTGTCAGCCGACATTGACGCCCATGCGCCGCCGCGATACCATCAAGCCAGTTCAGTCCGAATTCTTTCGCAGGACGGTGTTTCAATCATGAAAAGACGGGCATTTCTTAAGGGCTCGGCAGCGGGAATCGGCAGCCTCGCTACCGCTATGGGAATTGAAGATTCAAAGGCAAGTTTTGCGGCCCAACCGGCGACTCCGGTCCCGGACGCGAGTGCCGACCAAATTGGCCGTCCGGTCCGGGTGGTGAGTATAGGATTCCATCCCGGGCGCCCTTTGGAAGAAGTAGCAGCGTTGGTGGACGCCGAAGGCGCCAAGGGGGCTGACCTCATTGCTATTCCCGAGACCTGTCGCGGCCAGGATGAGAAGAGCGTCGAAGCGCTCGACGGGCCCACCGTTAGCGCCATGGCCAAGCTCGCCAGCAAGAATCGGACCTACATTGTGTGCCCCATTGACAGGAAAGAGGGGGCGCGGCGGTTCAATTCCGCTGTCCTGCTCGACCGCCAGGGCCAGGTGGCTTGCGTGTACGACAAACTTTACCCGGTCTGGCAAGAGGAATGCCTCAAGAAGCCCGCGGTGATTCCCGGCAGCTCGGCCGAAGTTTACCAAACCGACTTTGGGCGCGTCGGGCTGGCCATCTGCTTCGACGTGAATTGGGGGGGCTGTGGCAGCAGCTTTCGAACCAGGGAGCCGAATTGGTGATCTGGCCCAGCGCTTACTCGGCGGGAAGATCGCTCCAAGCTCAGGCGATTAATTTCCACTACTACATCGTCAGTGCAACCCATGTTCCTGACTGTCTGGTTTTTGACATTGACGGCGAGCAACTCGCCCACGACCAGAACAACCGGGGAGATCAGACGAATGTCACACGAATCACTCTGGATCTGGATCGCTGTGTTTTTCACCAGGACCTGAACGTCCCCGAAAAGCGCGACAGGCTGCTGAAGGATCACGGTGAAGATGTCGCCCTAGAAAAGTGGTTGCCGATGGAAGGATGGCTCGTACTCAAGGCCAAGCGCCCAGGCGTCAGTGCGCGTGAAATGGCTCGGCAATACGACATGGAGGAGCTACAGCATTACCTCAACCGCAGCCAGTGCGAAATTGACAAGTGCCGGGGCTGGGAGTTTTCGTGAGCGTGGCCTCACTTGGTTCATGACGACTCGCGGAGTTGGCGACGCAAGCTATGGCAGCTTTTCAACTTTTGCGATGCACACCCGTCACACTCACCCTATCCGTATCTCTATATTCTTCGTGGTATTATAAGCTCTTGATTCAGATAAAGCAGGGCTCAGCTCGGCCAAAGCATAAAATCCGAAGGGAGGCACTTCGATGAGTCATCCGAAGCAAAACCGCCGCCAATTCCTAGGAAAGGTAACCGCCGGCGTGGCGGGCGTTGGCGCCGTCGCATCGGGCAATGTCCTTGCCGGCCGGCCCGTACCCGCCGCCACAGGTGAAATGCCTTATCGCACGCTCGGCCGCAGCGGCGAAAAAGTTTCGCTGCTCGGCCTGGGGGGCTTTCACATCGGTCTACAGTCTGACGAGCAGGAAAGCATCCGCATTGTCCGCACCGCCATCGATAACGGTGTGAATTTCATGGACAATTGCTGGGACTACAACGACGGCAAGAGCGAAATCCGCATGGGCAAGGCCCTCCGCGACGGGTATCGCAAGAAAGTCTTCCTGATGACCAAAATCGATGGGCAGTTGAAAGATATCGCCGCGCGGCAGATTGATGAGTCACTTAGGCGATTGCAAACAGATACGATCGATCTCCTGCAATTTCACGAAGTCATTCGCCCTGGCGACCCCGATCGCATTCTTGGCCCGGGCGGGAGCCTGGAGGCCGCGCTCGAGGCGAAGAAGGCCGGCAAGATCCGCTACATTGGATTTACCGGGCACAAGGACCCCGACATCCATCTGAAGATGCTCCACACCGCATCCCACGAGCACAACTTCACGTTTGACGCGGTGCAGATGCCACTCAACGTGATGGACATGCACTTTAAGAGCTTCGCCCATAAAGTCGTGCCAGTGCTGGTGGAGCACGGCATTGGCGTGTTGGGGATGAAATCGATGGGCGATGGCCAGGTTCTAAAAAGCAATGTCGTGACGCCCGTGGAATGTTTGCACTACGCCATGAGCTTGCCAACATCGGTGGTCATCAACGGTTGCGAATCACTCGAACGGCTGGAGCAGGGATTGCAGGCGGCGCGCACCTTCCGCCCGCTGACGGAGACGGAGCTGGCGTCCCTCTCCGCGCGCACAGCCCCCGCCGGGAGCAAAGGCGAATTCGAGCCCTTCAAGACATCCGATATGTTCGACGGGACCGCTCATAACCCCGCCTGGCTAGGGTAACCCATAGATCGGCTGGCTCAAGGGAGGCGGAGCTTGCCCAATATCACCGCCGTGTTTTCAGACGTGGGTGGCGTGCTGCTTACCAACGGGTGGGATCACGGCGAGCGCACCAAGCTGGTGGAGCAGTTCGGTCTGGACGCCACCGATTTTGAGGGCCGGCACCAGATGCTGGCCGCGGCGCTCGACGCCGGGCAACTCGACATCGATCAATACCTCGATGGCACCATCTTCTACCGCCCCCGTACGTTTCGCAAACAAGAGGCCAGAGACTTCATGTACGCGCAGTCGGATGCGCTTCCTGGTTCACTTGCCCTCATGGCGCGGCTGGCACAAACCCGCAAGCTCTTTATGGCGACGCTCAACAACGAATCGCGCGAATTGAATCTCCACCGCATTGAGAAATTCGCGTTACGCGATTACTTTTCAGTTTTCCTCAGCTCCTGCTATTTGGGCGTGTCGAAACCTCACCCCGAGATTTACCGGCTGGCGCTCGACCTCTCACAGCGACAGCCGGAGGAGTGCGTCTTCATTGGCGATCGCTCGCTGAATCTGGAATGTGCGCGGCGCCTCGGCCTGCACACGATCCAGTTTCTGAACGCGGGGCAACTGGAAAGCGACCTGCGAAGTCTAGGACTGGCATTTTAGATTAATCTGCCGGCATCACTCCGGGGCCGGGGCGGGTTGCTCAGTGGCGAGCTTCTTGGCGGTTTCCTTGACCTGTTTCAAATCCAGTTTTCCGCTGCCGAGGAATGGCAGTTCGGGCACCGGGAAAAAGTTTTCCTTGCGCGGCACCCACAGTTTGGGAAGGCCGGAATCACGCATGCGCTTGAGCAGTTCATCCACGCTCATCCCCAATTCCGTATAAAGCACCACAAAGCGCTCGCCCTTCTGCTCGTCGGAAACGGATGTCACCACCATGCGCGGTTCGAAGCACCCGAGCGCGCGATGTAGCGCTTCCTCCACCTGGACGTGCGAGACCATCTCGCCGGCAATCTTGGAGAAGCGCGAGAGGCGGTCGGTAATCTGAACAAACCCATCTTCATCAAGCTGCGCCACGTCGCCGGTAATGTACCAGCCATCCTCCCACATCACTTGGCGCGTCTTTTCCGGCTCGGCCAGGTAGCCTTCCATGACGCTCGGTCCCTTCACCAAGAGCATGCCCGGCTCGGCGGGGCCAAGGGTCGCAAAGGTGTCGGGATTGACAATGCGGACAGCGACGCCGGGAATCGGGTGTCCGACGGTGCCCCGCTTAGAGCCAATCTGCTTTTGGTCACTGCCGGCATAGCCGGTATTTTCCACCGACACCACGGGCGAAAGCTCCGTGCATCCATAGCCTTGCAGAAGCTCGATATGAAACTTTTCGAGGAAGGCATCGCCCAGTTCAGGCTTCATCTTCTCCGCTCCCACCATCGCCAGCCGCAAGGAGGCGAAATCTTCCGAGTCGCACCGACGCAGATATTCCCAGACGAAGGTGGGCGTCGAAATCATGATCGTGACGTGGAATTTCCGGCAGAGTTCACCGATTTTTCGAGCCTCGAGTGGATTGGTATGATAAGCCACGCCGAAACCCGAAACGGCCGGCAGCCAAAGTCCAATAGTAAAACCGAAGGAGTGGAAGAAAGGCAGAATGCCTAACAGGCAATCACTCCGGTTGACGTTGATCGTTTGCTGCACGCCCTCCAGGTTGGAAACGATGTTCCGGTGGCTCAGCATCACGCCCTTAGGTGTGCCGGTACTCCCACTGGAAAAAATCACCGTGGCCAGCGAATCGAGTTTCACCTCGCGTGGAATTAGCCAACGTCGCAGCAGTGCGGTGGGAACAAGACGCGCAAGGACAGCCCAAACTAGCTTGTCCCGCTTCGTGAAGGTCTTCGCCGCATCTTCAATCATCACCATGCCCGGCTGCTTCTCGATTCCTAATCGGCTCAATAGATTTTCCGTGGTAAAAATCGTCTTGAGCCCGGCGCGCTCCACGGCCAATTCCATCGACTGCTTCGACGAGGTGTAATTCAGATTCACAGGAACGCGTCCTGCGAGGCTAATGCCAAAATTCATCAGCGCTGCCGGCACTGAGGGCGGCAACAGAATTCCGATCATCTTTTCCTGGGGACAATGCCGCACGACATGCCGCCGGAACAGCAGAGCACCGATCAACGACTGCCCGAAGTTCACCTGGCGACCCGTGGAATCCGCCATGGCGAAACGGCGCCAGTTCCGTCGAGCGCTATCCAGAAACATCTCCGGCAACGGCCTCTGCACTGCTCCGCGGCGCGCGAAGGCATCCGCGCTCAATGCCATGACCGCCTGCCGCACCTGGAAGGCGGTCGCATCTCCTGGGAGAGGCGCGCCGAAACTCGCAGTGACGCGGTAGGGGATGCGCCTTGGCCACTTGAAGAAAAAATGCCCGCGCTCGAAGCTGAAGATGCTGCCCCACACGCGATCAAGGTGAACGGGAACGATGGGGACCGTAAGGCCGCGGGTGATGCGCTCAAACCCCCGCCGGAAGCGCAACAGATTGCCAGTACGAGTAATGGCGCCTTCGGCAAAAATGCAAACCAGGTCGCCTTCGCGCAGGCGGTCCTGCGCCGCGTGCAGCGACTCCACCAGCTCGCGCGGCTTGTCGGCTTCCGAAATGGGAATCGCGCCCATCAGCTTGGCCAGCCAGTGGATCCCCGCAGTCTCATAAAAGTGCCGGTACATCAGGAAGCGGATAAAGCGCGGCGTGCAGGCGCCAATCAGGAAGGGGTCGGCAAAGGAAATGTGATTGCACACCAGCAGCGCCGGCCCGCGCCGCGGCAGGTTTTCCGCGCCGCGCACTTCAATGCGATAGAACGTGTGCGTGAGTAGGAAGAAGCACAGACGGGTCATGAAATCGGGAAGCACCGTCAGGATGTGCCACGTGGCGGCAAACGAAATCGCCGCCATCACGAGGAGAATCTGGTTCGCTTGCATCCGGCAGGGGCCGGAGAGGAATTCGAAAACGCCCGCGCCCAGAAAAACACCGGTGAAGGTCAAAACATTTGAAGTGGCAATAATCCGCCCCTTGGAATGCTCGCCCGCATTCGCCTGCAAGTACGATTGCAGGGGGATGATGAAGATGCCGCCGGCAAAGCCCAGCAGGAAATGCCCCATGAAAACCTGGGGAAAAGAGTGTTGGCCAAAATAAAGAAACACGCCGAAAACACCCAGGCCAATCGAACCAATGGGCACCAGGCCGAGTTCCACCCGGTCGGAGGAAAGCTTGCCGGCGACGAATGCGCCCAAGCCTATCCCCACCGATACCGAAGCGGTGAGGTAGCTGATGCCTGCATTGCTCAAATGCAAAAGGTCGCGGCCGTATCCGATAACATTTTGCAGATAGACCGCGCCGAGAAACCAGAAGAAGGCAATGGCCAGCACAGTTCGGAAGAGTGCGCGCGAGCTGCGAATTTCCGCAAAGTCATGCCAGAACTCCCGAAAGGCGTTCCAGCGGAATTTCTCTCCCGCGGCAATGGCCGGGACGCGGCTGATGCCGGTGGCAACGACCAAACCGAGCAAGGCCGAGGCCACCAGCATCGACACGGGAATATAGGGTCGGAAAGGAAAAGCGTCGAGCAGCAGTCCGGCGGCCACGGGTCCCGACACGATCATGGTGTAAACGGTAAGCTGCATCAGCCCGTTCGCGCGTGAAAGGGCCTCATCGGGAAAAATTTGCGGCAGAATCCCCTCTTTCGCGGGATCGAGGAAGCACGCGTGAATCCCCAACAGGAAGAGCACCGCCAGCATGGCGATCACGTGGCCGACGAACATGGCCAGGGTTGCGAGGACGAGAAGGGTGGCCTCAACCCCCTTCATAAAAATGATGACGCGGCGCTTGGAGAAGTGATCGGCCACCTGGCCGGCATACGACGATAAGACGATGTACGGAAGCACGTAGAGCGCAGTGCCGAGAGAGATGTAGAGACTGCGAGTTGCAAGGGAGGCCACACTCGCGGTGACGAACAACATCAGGAGTTGTTTGAAGGTATTGTCGTCAAAGACCGCCAGAGCCTGCGCCGCCAGCAGGAAAACGAATCCCCGTTCTTTCAGAACGTCCGAGTAGCCCCGCGAGGTCGCCATTTTATGTCCCTTCTGCCTGCATTCATGCCGCTCCACGTTCGACGCCGGGATCGCGGGCATCGGGTTGCGCCAAATTCGAAAGACTCGGGAAGGCCGGAAGGTCTGTACAATCGGCCATTCTAGAGCAATTGGCGAAGAGACAAAAGCTTGATTCTTTGGCCGGTTCATAGGGGTCTCTCGAGGGAGCAGGCTAGGAGCACAAAGGCTCGCAGCCATTCCTCGGATGCCCAACGCAAAAACACGGCGCAGGAGACCACCATACATACGATTACAAGGCCCAAAATCACGATGCTTCCCATGTTTTTCACCCTCGCCCGTGAGAATCGGCGAGAGCAGAAGCCGCCGCGACAGTGAGGGTTACAGTTTTTGAAGTGTCACAATTGGAATAGGGAACAGGTGCCCGGTGTCAGGTGTCAGGCCGTTCGTGGAGTAGAGTCCTCACGGCAGGCACCTTATCTGAGCTATTCTATGTTCCCATGGTGCTGGCCATCGTCTTCACAGGGAGTTGAAATGAAATCCTTCGCCGTTGTGTTTCGCGCGAGAATTCAAATTCGATTCGCAGCTCGGAACCGTCGAGCCGGGGAAAATTGCTAATCTCATTCTGCTGAGGAAATCGCCGATGCAAAGCGCGGATGCGTACGACAGCATCGTCAAGGTTTGGGTACAGGGTAGGCAAATCTCGCCCGACAGTTTGGCGGCCAATTTGAGCAAGTAATCTGCAGTTCTTCACTATGCAGCTTTTTTGAGCCTAAATGGACATTCGGATCAGCAAACAGAGTGAAGTTCCCCTCCGCCAGCAGTTGGCGGAGCAGATCGTCTTTCACATTGCGACGGGCAAGCTTCAGCCTGGACAGGCGTTGCCCAGCGTGCGTGAACTGGCGCGCCGGCTGAAGATTCACCACAACACGGTGAGCGAGGCTTACCAGGATTTGATCCGTCGCATGTGGCTGGTTGGGCGAAGGGGAAGCCACGTTACGGTTCGAGCCTTGGAGGCAAGTGTTCCGTCGCGTCAAGCCTGCGGCCTCGACGACCTCATCAACACGTTGATTCGTGTGGCGCGCGAGCAGGGTCACTCGCTCCAGTCCTTGCGTGAACGAGTTCGCGACCGCTTGCTGGCCGAACCCCCCGATCATATCTTGGTGGTCGATACAGATGCGGGCCTTCGCCGCTTACTCCAGGAGGAAATCCGGGCGGCCGTCAAATGCCCGGTGGAAGCCTGCTCGCGGCTGGAGTTGGCATCGAACTCCGGCCTGGGCATCGGAGCGCTGGCAGTAGCCGCGCACTATGCGATTGGCGACGTCAATTCCCTGCTACCCAGGGACCGCCCCGCCCTCCCCTTGGAGTTCGGCGCGGCGGACGAGCACGTGGAGATGGTCCGCCGGCGGCGGGAGCCCTCCGTGGTGGCAGTGATCTCGGTCAGTCAAGGGTTCTTACAAACCGCACGCAGCCTGCTCGCACCCGCCGTGGGACGCCGCCACGTGGTTCAGGAGTTTCTGCTTCCCCTCCCCGATCCCAAAGCACTTGCAGCCGCCGATGTAGTTTTCGCCGATTCCATCGCGGTGCGGGAGGTCAAGCATCGCGGCCTCATCCCTTATCGGCTGATCACTCCCGCCTCCCTGAGCTACCTTGCCAGCGCCCTGCGGCCACCCTAGAATCCCCGATCCTCCAGGGTCCATAGGTTCCAGTTGAGGAGCGTTGCGTGCCGAGGTCACTCCGATATACATTAGCCCGCGGTTGGCCAATAATCCCCAAAACCCTAGCTTCTAGCAGAGGAGAACGACATGCACGCACGTACCCGATTTTTCCCCACGGCCATCGCGAAAATGCTGATGCTCGGAGCAATGCTGGCTGGTCTCATGCTCTCATCCCCGCGGTGCCAGGCACAGGGGTTGGTTAGCAGCGATCTTTACCGCCTCCGCGCCCTGGGCCAGGTTGCGCTTTCTCCCGACGGCCGTCGGGCCGCGTATACGGTGACCTCGTACGACCGTCCCGGGCGGCCTTATTCACAGGTTTGGATTATGGACCTTTCCACCGCGGCGTCGATCCGTCTGGGCGGCGAGAAGGAGGCAAGCTCACACCCAATTTGGTCCCCAGACGGCAAGTGGTTGAGCTACTCGGGCGGTGGGGATGATAAGTCCGGGCTATGGGTGGCGCACGCCGATGGCTCTGGCGGAACGTTCCTGGCTCCGATGAGCGGTACCAACTCCCCATTGCCCGAGCAGGGTGAAAGCGTGACGTGGTCGCCGGACAGTAAACAGATCGCCTTCGTTTCCTCCACGCCGGGACCGGAAACTGCGGAGGCAAGCGGTGACCCGATGGTGATCACGCGCTACCTCTACAAGCCCACGGCGAGTGAAGGGCTGTCGCACTTCAACGACAATCGCCGCCTTCACATTTTCACCGTTGATGTTGCTTCCCACCAGGTGCGCCAGCTTACGCAGGGCTCGAACGATGAGCATTCCATTGACTGGTCTCCGGACGGCAAAGAGATCCTCTTCGTCTCCAATCATGAGCCCAACGCGGATGAGTTCTTCAACTACGACCTCTTTGCACTGAAGGTGGCGGACGGCAGTGTGCGTCGCCTAACGGCCACGGAAAGCTTGGAGACCGCTCCGCGATGGTCTCCCGATGGAAAGCGGATTATCTTTTCGGGCAACCGGCGGGGCCTTACTGACCGCGAGACCAACATGGAAGACTCGCACGTGTGGCTGATGGACGCGGATGGATCGCACCGGCACGAAGTGAGCGGCACGATCGACAACCGCCAGGGTCTCCCTCGCTGGTCGCCGGATGGCAACGCGGTTTATTTTACGGTGCAGGAACGTGGCAGCGTCCACCTGGTGCGACTGCCGATTTCCGCCTCCGGTATGGCTGGCCAACCTGACAAGGTGGTAGATGACTTTGGTGCGGTGGGCGGATTTTCCGTTGGCGCAGAGGGTCTTCTGGCTTACGCAATCGCCACTCCCCAGGACATGCCGGAGCTTTATCTGAAAAAGGCAAATGGCGCGCCGCGGCAACTGACCGATTTGAACGAAGCGGTTCTCAAAGGGAAGCCGCTCGGGGCGGTGGAGTCCTTCACCTTTACAAGCAACGACAACAAGTATGAAGTGGAAGCTTTCTTGACCAAGCCCGCGGGGTTGGTGGAAGGATTGCCTGACATGGCAGCCGCGCCCAAGCACCCGCTCATCGTGGTCCTGCATGGCGGACCCCACGGCCAGAACGGTCCCGCATTTGCTTTCAAGAACCAGGTCTACGCCTCTCACGGCTGGGCAACGCTGCAGGTGAACTATCGCGGGTCCACCGGCTACGGCCAGAAATTTGCCGACGCGGTCTTCGGCGACCAGAACGGGAACGAGGCTCAGGACGTTCTGTATGCCGTCAGCGCCGCCGTGCGCCGGTACCTTTGGCTGGATCGCGAGCGCATGGGAGTTGAGGGAGTGAGCTATGGCGGCCAGCTTTCCGACTGGCTCATCACCCAAACCAACGAGTTCAAAGCAGCGATTCCCATCGCCGGCATCGCGAATCTAATTAGCTATAACTATATGACGTATTACAACCAATATGAAGAGATGGAGTTTGGCCAATTCTAGCACCAGGGCAACTGGATGGATTTCGCCTGGCAGCGCTCCGCCCTCAAGTACGTGGCCAACGTTCACACCCCCACCCTGCTCATGCACGGGGAGAACGACCCCGACGTGCCCATTGCCGAGGCGGAGCAGTATTACGTTGCCCTCAAGGATGTGGGCGTCGAAACCGTCTTCGTTCGCTACGCCCGCGAAGGGCACGGCCTGGCCGAAACCCAGCACCAGGTGGATTCCACCGATCGTTGCATCGCATGGTATGAGAAACACTTCCCCCGGCCCGGCGCCGAAGGCATCACGAACGTACAACCGTAGCGGTACGGCCGTGTTCCATTGCGATCTTGCCTTGACGCGCGAGGGAGGCGCGCTTATGGTTATCGCGCAGAAATGGAGTTGATATCGAGAGCCGAGGTTACCCCATGTTAGAGTCCCCGCCCCTTCAGACCCTGATGACGCGTCGAACGCTTTTGAGATCCGCCGCTGTTGCAGCCGCATCGGCTCTGAGCGCACCCCTGCTCCTGCCCGCGCAAACGGCCTATCAGCCCTCATGGAGTTCGCTCGGGAAGCATCCGGAAGCGGCGTGGTTCAATGACGCGAAGTT
>Ga0181520_10006843_pt1 | contig 17152 bp, 11 predicted proteins | sample PEATcosm2014_Bin_29_FD_132451 | JGI IMG/M metagenome (GOLD analysis project Ga0181520, IMG submission 132451) | Peatland microbial communities from MTU Mesocosm Facility, Houghton, MI, USA - PEATcosm2014_Bin02_30_metaG | ecosystem: Environmental > Terrestrial > Soil > Wetlands > Peat | place... | reverse complement strand
GCGGCGCTGTTCGACATGGAGCTGCATCTCGTCGCCGATCCGGGCGCAATCGACGTCGCGGAATTCGAGACGCGAACGCTGTCGGCGATCGGCATGCCGAGCGCGATTGCGACCCGCCATTCGGCGCCCCATTTCCAGCACGTCTTTTCCGGCGACGGCTATTCGGCGGGCTACTACAGCTATCTGTGGTCGGAAGCGCTCGACGCCGACGCCTTCGAGGCGTTCGAAGAAGCGGGCGACGATTTCGATCCTGTGTTGGCCGAGCGGCTGAAGCGCTTCGTCTATGCGGCGGGCAACACGCGCGAGCCGGACGAAGCCTACCGCCGCTTTCGCGGCGCCGATCCGTCGCCCGACGCGCTGCTGCGCAAGCGCGGGCTGGCGGGGGATTGATGTCGTGGCGCGCCGCCTGCGGCGGTCAGCTCTGAAGCGGGCGCAGCGCGGCTTCGAGCGCGTGCAACCGCGCCAGGCCGGCGGCGTCGCTCTTGCCGAACGGCTCCTCGCACAAGGTGACCAGCGCGGCGCCGTCGTCGAGCGTCTCGACCTCGACGTCGGCAGGACATTTCGCCCGCGCGGCGAGGTCCGGCGGCAGGAAGGTGATCCAGCCGATGCGGGGCTCGAGCGTTCGCCCGCCGCTCGCCCAAGTTGGATCAGGGATTTTTTGCGGCTCGAAGAAAGTAAGCGTCGCGCGCATCTCAGTCGGCCGCCAAATCTCGCGCGCGAACTTCATCAACGGTCTCAGCTCAGATGCGCGCCACGGTTGGCCCGTGGATGGGCGCACGTCGGACAGTCTCATTTGGATGGAATTGCCTCCCGCCCGCTCTCCGTAGGCGCCGATACTGCAAAGCGTGTCAGCGTAGCTCGCCTCGCGAAAGTCATAAGGCGGAGGCCCGGCGTGGCCGCCCCAGATGCAGCTGCCCGCTTCCGGCCAAGGGTCGGGGGGTAGATCGTAGCGAGTGATATTCTCGATCAGGAGCCGCTCCGCCACGGCTTCGCTGAGCGGGACCGGCGCCGTCTCCTGTCTCGTCTCGGGCGACTCGAGCCAGCTGCGATAGATCGAGTCGAAGTCCGGCAGGCCGGTGACGAAGCGGCTGAGCCGGCGCGCGTCGTCCGCGCGCGACGGATGGCGCGATCTCCAGTAGAGGTCGAGATGCAGGTTCGTCATCGCTGGCTCCCCTCAGTTCGGATCGTAATCGACTTTCACGACTAACCGTTCGGGCAACCGCAGGTTGTCCCTGATCTTCGTCAGTCCGCGATAACCCTTCTCGGTCTGCGCATGCCAGACGACCAATCGGCCGGCGGCGAGCGCGGCTTCCGCCTGTCTTTGCATCTGGATTGCGGGGTTGTTTTCCCGCTTGATCCACCCGTACAATTCATCGTTCCCATCGAACATGAAGTCGATGTCCGCCTTGGCTTCGAGCATGAGTCCGGTCGACGGATCGCAGCCGTCGAAGAACCAGCCGCCGAGCCAGATCGCCAAGGGGTGCTGCAATCCGCTGACGTATTCCTGATAGGCGATCGAGTTGGGCGATTTCGTCGTTGCGGGCTCTTTTGTCGGCTCGGGGCAGAGCTTGGGCTCGTTGTCGTTGGCGACCGGCGCGGCGACCGGCTCGCCATATTCTCGACGCAGATCGGCGACGGTGCAATCGAGGGCGCTGGCGGTGGTGACCAGGGTCTGTCGCTGATCGGGACCGTTGACCACTCTCGCGACGGCGCGGCCGTCGCGGGCGAAGACGAGACCGTTCGGCGCCGCGCCGCCGACCGCCAGGATGCGCCGCTGGCCGTCGATGAGAACGCTGAGGGTCACCGCCCTCTCGCCCTCGCTGTGCGTCCAATGGTAGGCGATGTCGGAATGGCCGGGGAGAGTCCCCTCTTCGACGGCATGGCTGTCGCTCGGCACGAAGATCGCGTCGAACAGGATCGTCGCGGCGGAGAGGCGGGCGGCTAATGCGGCCAACGCGCGCAGGGCCGTCACCGACAAGTCTTCCGCGAGCAGGGGACCGACGCTGACCATTGGCGCCGCGGGAGCAAAGGCGAGTCTTGCGTCGCCTGGCGGTGCGCCTATCGCGCGGCTCGGCTTTGTGCTCGGCGTGTCCGCAGTCGTCGCCCCATCCGTTGGGGCGAACCAACCTGGATTCGGCGGCGCGCCAGTCCGCGGATGCTTGTCGTCCCAGTCGGCGTCCGCTTTCAGCAGCCCGCACGCGACGAGGTCGCGGGCGAGGCGTCGCTTTTCCAATCCGTCGGATTGGGCGATTGCGGCTGACGGAGGGTCGGGGAGCTGCAGCAGCAACGCGCCGATCTGGGCGCGGGCGAGTTCCCCGTTCGTCAATGCGGCAGCGACCGCGTCCAGCGCCCCGCTTTTGCGCTCGCAGTCGTGCGGGAGGCCATAGCGCTCGGAGAGTTCGCGATTGATCTCGCCTCCGTCGCGCCGCGCCCAGGCGCCTTTCGCGTCGCGCGCGAGCAGCGCGACGCCGCCGACCCGCAATCCGTCCGTGTCGCATTCAATCGCGCCGGGGCGCAGCCGGAAGGTGCGCGCGAACGACAGATCGCCCATTTTGCGCCCACTGAATTTCTATAATTCAGAAGAACACAAGAAGAACAACCTGGCAAGCTTTATCCCGTCGATCGCGTATGGCGCTTCTTCGCAGTGGCAGGGAACGCTGGCTGTTCCAGCCCGCCTGATCGCCTTGAGCGCCGCAGCGGCGTCGGCGCAGGCGACGCCTCAGTCGCTCTTCGCCGACGTCGGCACGGCCTTCCAGTCCGAGGCGAGGGTCGACGTCTTGCCGTCCGCCCCAGCCACCCGGACGGCGTCGCCGGTCTGCATCGACTCCGGGGGATTGTCGACTAGGCGGTCGGAAGGCGAGACGCCGGATTCGATCTCGACGCGGTTGCCGAGGTTGCGGCCGAGCGTCACTGGCTTCAGCGCGATGTGATGGTTGGCGTCGACCGCCGCGACCTGCGCGCCATGGAGGCCGAACACCAACGCGGTGAGCGGCACGAACTGGGTGTTCGGATCCGACGGGATGTGGAGGTCGACCTCGGCGAAGGCGCCGGGCCAGAGCTTGCCGTCCGGATTGTCCGCTTGCAGCTCGATTAGAGCGGTGCGCGAACTCTCGACCAGCGCATTGGCGGTCGACACGAACTCGGCCTCGAAGGTCTCCTTCAGGCCGGGTAGGCGCAACGTCGCCTTCATTCCTGGCGCCAACTCGCCGAGGAAGCCCTGCGGCACGTTGACGTAGACGCGCATGCGGTGAATGTCGGCGACCTGGAAAAGAGCGCGACCGGTCGTGCCGCCGGCGTTCACCAGATCGCCGACGTCGACGCTGCGCGCCGTCACCACGCCGTCGAAGGGCGCCCGGATCTGCTCGAAGCCGATCAGCTCCTGCAGCCGGTTCACCGCCGCCTGCTGCGCGACGACGTTGGCCTTGGCGACCGCGACCGCGGCGAGACGCGCCGCCGCCGTCAGGTGATCGGTGTCGCCTTGCTCCTTGCTTGACCAACCCTGCGCGACGAGTTGGGAAGTGCGATTGTCGGTCGCCTTACCCAAGTCGGCGTTGGCCTGCGCCTGCTCGACCGTCGCCTGCAACTGCGCGAGCTGGGCCTTCGCCTCCTCGAGCTGCTGGTCGAGGTCGGGCGCCGAGATTGTGGCGAGCACTTCGCTCTTCGTCACATGGGCGCCGATGTCCTTGCTCCAGGAGGCGACGTAGCCGCTCGCCCGGGCGAACAGCGAACCGCTGTAGAAGGCGCTCACGTTGCCCGGCAGGACCAATTCCTGCTCGGCGGGGCCGCGTTCGGGTTGGACGAGCCGGACGGTTGGGATCGCTTGGTCGCCGCTCCAGGCGGCGACTTCCTGGCGGCTCTTGGCGCGATCCATGACGCCGGAGGCGGCAAGGCCGACGGCGCCAATCGCGACGGCGCAGAGCGACATCAGAACGCGGCGCGGCTTCGGAGGATGGATGGGGTCGGACATGGCGGCTCCGGATCAGGCGTGGGAGGGCAGACCGGCGAGCGGCTGCGTTTCTTTGGCGGCTTGGCTGGTCTGGCGTCGGTGAACGATGGTGAAAACCGTGGGCACGAACATCAGCGTTGCGAATGTCGCAAAGAGAAGACCGCCGATCACCGCGCGCCCAAGCGGCGAGTTCTGGCCCGGCTCGATCGCCATCGGCAGCATGCCGATGATCATCGCCAGCGCGGTCATCAGAACCGGGCGGAAGCGCGTGCCGCCGGCCTCGAGCGCCGCTGCGACGGCGTCCTTGCCTTCGGCGAGCTGTTCGCGCGCGAAGCTGACGACCAGAATGCTATTCGCCGTCGCTACGCCCATGCACATGATCGCGCCGGTCAAGGCGGGCACCGACAGGGTCGTGTGCGTGAGGAACAGGATCCAGATGATCCCCGCCAAAGCGGCAGGAAGCGCCGTGATGATGACGAAGGGGTCGAGCCACGCCTGAAAATTGACGACGATCAGCAGATAGATGAGCACGATCGAGAAGCCCAAGCCGATCGCCAACTGCTGGTAGGCGCTCGCCATCGTCGCCACCTGGCCGCGGATGACGATCGTCGAACCTTTCGGCAGCTCGCCGCGCATGTCGTCGACGATCTTCTGGATGTCGGCGGCGACCCCGCCGAGGTCGCGACCCTGCGCCGTCGCATAGAGGTTGACGGTGTCGCGAACGTCGTAGTGCGAAACAATCGCGTCGAGCGGCTCGGGCGAGAACGTGGCGAGCCCGCCCAAGAGCTGGGTCGACTGCGCCGCCGTCAGCGGCAGGTTCTTGAGTTCGCCCAATGAGTCGATCGAGTATTGCGGCGTTTGCACCGAGACCGCGTAAGACACGCCGTTGGCCGGACTGAGCCAGTAGGTCGGCGCGGTCTGGGTGCTGCCCGACAGCGTCGCTTGAACGCTCGCCGCCGCGTCCTCCTCGGTCAGTCCGACGACGCCGGCGAGCTCGCGATTGAAGTCGACCTTGATGCCCGGGTACTGGAACGCCTCCTGCACGCGCGGATCGGCGACGCCTGGGACGTAACGGATCTTGGCGAGCAGCTTGTTGGCGAAGGCGCGGCTCGCGGGGAGATCGGCGCCGGCGATCTGCACGTCGATCGGCGCCGGCGAGCCGAAATTGAGGATTTGGCTGACGATGTCCGCTGGCAGGAAGGAGAAGATCGTCCCCGGGAAGGACTTCGGCAGCGTTTCGCGCAAGGTCTTCACATAGACGTCGGTCGACGTCGGCCCTTCGTTGAGGGTCAACAGGATATCGGCGTCGAACACGCCGATGGTCCCGGAATTGCCGTAGGAGATGTTGATGCCGCTGAGCGGCAGGCCGATGTTGTCGACGACGTTCGCCAGACGGTCGGCGGGAATGATCGCGCGGATCGTCTGCTCGACCTGGTCGGCCAGCATGGTGGTCTGCTCGATGCGTGAACCGGTCGGCGCGCGCATGTGAATCTTGATCGCGCCAGAATCGACGGAGGGGAAGAAATCCTCGCCGAGGAACGGCGCGAGGCCGAGCGACAGCAATGCAAAGCCGACGAAGCCGCCGGCGAACCACAGACGATGACGCAGCGCCAGGCCAAGCAGCCCCAAATAGCCGCGGCGGAACCGCTCGAACTGATGTTCGAAGCCGTGCTGGAAATGGGCGAAGAAGCCGGTCCCTGGCGAATCCTGCTCGTCGCTGCGCGTCGAATGGTGATGCTGGTTGCGCAGCAGGAAGTGCGCCAACGTCGGCACCAGCGTGTAGGTCAGGACATAGGAGGCGATCATGGCGAAGACGACGGCCATCGCCAACGGCCGGAACAGATATCCGGCGACGCCGCCGAGCGCGAGCAAGGGCACGAAAGCGATGCAGATGCATATCAGCGCAATGGTCGCGGGCGGCATGATCTCCCGCGCGCCGTGGGTTATCGCGGTCAGGATGTCCTCGCCGAGCTCTTCCATGTGACGGTTGACGTTTTCGATCGTCACCGTCGCGTCGTCGACGAGAATGCCAACCGCGAGCGCCAGGCCCCCGAGCGTCATCACGTTGATCGTTTGGCCGAGCGCCGCCAGCGCGGTTAGCGAGCTCAGCACGGCGAGCGGAATGGAGACCGTGATGATCAGCGTCGATCGCCAACTGCCGAGGAAGACGAGGATCATGAAGCCGGTGAGGGCGGCGGCGATCAGGCCCTCGCGCAGCACGGCGGAAACCGAGTCCTTGACGAAGCCGGACTGGTCGCCGACGAGGCGCAGCGTCACGCCCGGCGGCAGCGTCGCCTCAACGGCGGGCAGGCGCGCCTTGACGCCGGCGATGATGTCGAGGGTCGAGGCGGAGCCGATCTTCAGCACCGACATCAGCACGCCCTTGCGCCCGTCGAGCTGGACGACGTTGGTCTGCGGCGGCGAGCCGTCGTGGACGTAGGCGACGTCGCGCACGAAGACGACGGCGCCGTCGACGACCTTGATCGGCATATTGTTGAAATCTTCAAGGGCTTTCGGCGAGTCGTTGAGATCGATTGTGAATTCGTACGAACCGATCTTCTCGGTCCCAGCCGGCGTGATGAGGTTCTGCCGCGCCAGCGCGGCGCCGACGTCCGTGGCCGAGAGGCCGTGGGCGCGCAGCGCGTTCTGGTCGAGGTCGATTTGCACCTGCCGGACGGCGCCGCCGAACGGGTAGGGCATTTGCGCGCCGGCGACCGTGGCGAGCGCGGGGCGGATGAAGTTCTGCGCAAGGTCGAAGAGTTCGGTCTGCGAGAGCGAGTCGCTCGACAGAGCAAGCTGGATGATCGGGACGCTCGAGGCGTTGTAGACGAGGATGATCGGCGGCGTGGCGCCGGGCGGCAGCTGTTTGAGGATCGTCTGCGAGATCGCCGTGACCTGCGCCTGCGCGGCGTTGATGTTGACGGTCGGCTGGAAGAAGACTTTGACGACGCCGGTGCCCGGCAGCGATTGCGACTCGATGTGCTCGATATCGTTGACCGTCGTCGACAGCGCGCGCTCGTAGGGGGCGACGATGCGGCCCGACATGTCGTCCGGCGCAAGGCCGGTGTAGCTCCAGACCACTGAGATGACGGGAATGCCGATATTGGGAAAGATGTCGGTCGGCGTCCGCAACGCGGAGAGCGCCCCGAAGATCAGGACGAGGATCGCCATCACGACGAACGTGTAGGGTCGGGTAAGCGCGATGCGAACGATAGCCGTCATGGAGCCCGTGCTTGAGTTCAACCGCAGACAGACGCGCCGGGGCATTTTTGATGCGCCGCAGCATCAGGGTCGATCGGCGCGCCCGCCGCGGGCGCGGCGCGACAATCGAATATAACTCGAACGACGCTTCGCAAGCTCATGACGCATAACGCTTTGGCGCGCCGATGAGTTGCCGCCGCAGGCCGCCAAGATGGGGTCGTTCGCGCGAATGCGCAATTGTTGCGCCGCACACGAAGTCGCGAACTCACGCTTTCGTGCGCGACCGTTCGCCGCCGGACGGCCCCGGCCTGGCGATCCGACGCGATCGGCCCCGCCGCCTCGCCCGACCCGCCGCCTCACGGCGCGGGTCGGCCGAAAGCTGCCGCAACGGTAAGTAAAACCTGCACACGGTCGGTCGCCGATACTGAATTATTCGAAATTTAAGCAGTTGCATCCAGGCTATGCGGTCACGGACGTCGCGCCGATTCGGGGAGTGTGCAATGGAATTCGCGTTCATGCTGGTCACTGCCGGGCTCAGCGCGGTCATGGCGGGCCTCGTCACCTACAAGATCAACGAATCGAAGGAAGCCAGGAGTTTTCGCAGCAGGAAGGCCGAGGAGCTCTACAGCGCGGTTGACGCCCTCGACCGCGAGCTGTCGCGGTTCTTCGATCCCCGCTCGGCGATCGCCGATTCGAGCCGCCGCGTCAGCGTTTCGAGCGGCGACGCCCTAGAGATCGCCGAGGCGAGGCTGGTCGACGCCAAGATGCTGGTTGGATTCTATTTTCCTACGCTGACATCGGCGCTGGCGCGTTGCGTCGCCGCGGTCGCCACAGCTTACGCCAGCTTGCGGCTGTGGGAGAGCGCCGGCCGCGCCGATCGCGACGATCTGCTCGAGGGCTTCGATCGCGACGTCGTCGCTGTGAAGGATTCGCTGGAAAGCTTCAAGGCGGCGATCATCGACAGCGGTCGCGACGTCAATCAGCCGACCCGCCTGATCGCGTGGCGGCGTCCGACGTCCGTCGGCGCTCCGAGCCGAGCGCTGCGGGTCGCCGTCTGAACGTCAGGAGTCGCCGCCGCCGAGCAGCCCGCCGAGCAGACCGCCTGCCGCGCCCAGCGCCGCGCCGGCGGCGACGCCGCCCGCCGTTGAATTTGCGCCGGTGTCGGCGCCTTGATGCGGCAGGTAGCGTCCGATCTCCTCGGCGAGGTTGAGGATCGGCATGCTCTGCAGCCAGATGTGGCCGGGGCCGGTCAGCGTGGCGAGGAACAAGCCTTCGCCGCCGAACAGGATGTTCTTGAAGCCCTTGACCATCTGAATGTCGAAACCGACGCTCGGCTCGAACACGCCGACATGGCCGGCGTGGACCAGCAGCCGCTCGCCCGGCGCGAGATCGCGCTCGACGAGTTCGCCCGACAGGTCGAGCCAGACGACGCCGGGGCCGGCCACCTTCTGCAGGATGAAGCCGTCGCCGCCGAAGAAGCCCGCGCCCATGCGCTTCTGCCAGGCGAGCTCCAGCGTCACCGATTTCTGCGCGACGAGGAATGTCTCCTTGCGGCAGATCAGCGACTGGCCGGGCTGCAGCAGCGCCGGGACGATCGTTCCGGGGAAGCGCGGCGCGAAGGCGACGTGGCCGGCGCCGCTGGCGGTGAAATCGGTGACGAAGAACGAGCCGCCGCCGAAAGAACGCTTCAGTCCGGCGAAGAAGCCGCCGCCGGTGTGCGTATCCATGGTCACCTGATCGTTCATCCACGCCATGGTGTTGGTCTGGCTGTAGACCGTCTCGCCGGGCGTAAGGTCGATCGCCACCGTCTGCATCACGGTTCCGGAAATCTGGTACTGCATGGGTCGTCCTCAAATCGTCAGGGCGGCGTTCAGCGGTTGGCGGCGGCGGATATGTCGAGCTTGCTGGCGAACTCCGCCGAGTCGCTGATCGCCAAGAAGTCGCTTGCTTTCAGCGCGCCGCTCTTGACCTTGGCGCTGATCGTCAGAGTCTTCGGCTCGGCGACGAACTTCTGCGCTTCGGCCCCGAGCGCGAGCCCGGCGGGGTTGCCCCCCAACATCACAGGCGCCATTTGGCCGACCATCGCCGTCCACTGCGCGCGCAGCTTATCGGGCGGGAGGCTCTGCTGCTTGGCGTAATAGGCGAGCGCCTTCTCGAACATGCCGCCGTTGACCAGCTTGATCTCGAGCGACGCGACGCCGGCGTCGAACAAAGCCTGCATGCGGCCGGCGCTGTCGGCGCCGAACAGTTGCGGCGAGACGTCGGTGAAATTGGCCTTGAGCCCGACCGAGCCCATCTGGGCGCCGTCGATGACGAAGTTCTCCAGCGCGAAGCTCTTGGCGTCGGCCTGGTATTTGGCGCTGACGATCATCCCCAGCTCGATCTTGGAATAGCCGAGGCTGGCGAGGCTCTTGCCCGCGCCCGATCCCGCCGAAGGCTCGAGGACGATACCGACGATCTTGACGTCGCCCTGCTTGATCGCGGCGCCGGCATATTCGTTGTGCGCCTCGATCGAACCGATGGCGACGTGGATGGTTTGGCCGGGCGCGTTCTCGGGATCCGGCGCGACGATGTCGAGCCCGGCGAGGGTCATGCCGACGAGGCGGCTCGGCGGCGGCGGCGCGCTCGCGGGATCGTCGTCGGCCAGCAGTTGCGCGATGTCGACGCCGTCGAAATGCAGCGCGTCGGACTTGACCGAGACCGCGCCGCCGTTGTCGGTTCCCGTCGCCGCGAGCGAGGCGAGATCGAGCGCCTCGATCCGGCCGGCGTCGACATGGCTGGCGGTCAGGCCGGCGAGGTGAATCTTCGAGCCGTCCTTGCCGACGATGTCGATCGAGGGAATGGCGATCTTGTCGGCTTTGAGCTTCTGCGCCAGCGCGCGCTGATCGTCAGTCGGCGTGTCGGGCGTCAACAGTTTGACGACCTCGTCCTTGCTGAGATTGGTGTTGGCGAACTCGACGTGAGCGATGGCGAACGAATCGCCGTCGAGGGATTTGAAGGCGAGGTTGTCGATCGTGACGTCGGCTGCGGCCGCCGGCCCGGCGAACGCCAAGACCGCGGCGCTGAGCGCGGCGCCGGCGGACAACACGACAACGCGTCCGGCGCGGCCGCGCGCCGGACCATTATGCACCAACGCCATGTTAATCCCCCCTCGACTTCGCGTCGCGCCCAACGCGACGGAAGGCAAGACGAGGATCGCCCAGGCCGTAGGATTTGGCAACGCGTCGCGTTGCCTCGCGAGGAGGCTAAAATGCGGCGGCGGCGGGCTCGTCGATATGTCGACGGCATGGTCCCCGCTTTCGCGGCGGCGGCGCTCGGCGTCAACGCGCCCAACGCGCTTGTCGTCAGCCAGACGGCGCTGAGCGTCGCGCCGGCGGTCCCGATGATCTCGCTGGCGGCGGCCTCCGGTCGCCGCGACATCGTGGGAAAAGTTGGTCAAACGCCGGCCGACCGACGCGCTCCGACGGGCTCGTCATCGCCGGGACCGTGATCATCCTCGCACTCGATGTTTTGCCGCGTTTTGCCGCTGCCGCAGACAGTCGGCGACGCGATTGCGTTCCTCCTCGCGAGCCGACGTCAGCGACCAAACGGCGAAGTCGCTCCCCACTCGCCCGCCCCCATTTCAAAGCGCGGTGGGCCCCGGCGCATTCAAGCGACGCGGGGCCCTGTTTCGCGTTGCGAAACGGTCTGGAGTTTTACCAATCCTTCAGCGGCCTAACCTGCGCTTGGCCTTCGCGCGTTAGCCGCTCAGTTTGTGAGTTCTGATTTGCATCCCGCGCCGCTCGCCTTGACGTATGGGGCTGCGCGCGGCGATCTCGAAGAAATCGAGATCAGAGATCCTTGCCCGGCGGAGTCATGGCTACTCCCGATCGTTCGTCCGGGCCACTTTCGAGCCCGGCGCCTTGGCGGCTGTAACCGCTCGCGCGCGCCTCAGCCGCGCTCCGAGACTCGGCCGAGTTCGCGGCGCAGTCAAGTTACATTTTCCCGGTCCGTCGTTCGTCCTCGGCGCAGGGCTCCGCCGCCTCTGTGGCGGCGATCGCCGTCATGTTGACGATGCCGCGCGCGGTCACCGACGGGGTCAGCACGTGCGCGGGCTTGGCCGGTCCGATGAGGATCGGCCCGATCGGCAGCGCATCGGCGATCACGCGGGTCAATTGCAGCGCGGTGGCGCCGGCGTCGAGGTTGGGGAAGATCAGCACGTTCGCTTCGCCGCTGAGCTTGCAGTCGACGATCACCCGCGCCCGCGCCACCAGCGACAGCGCGGTGTCGGCCTGCATTTCGCCGTCGATCTCGAAATCCGGGTCGCGCGCCCTGACGAGCTTCAGCGCCTCGCGCATCTTGCGCGCCGAAGGCGTGTCGGCGGCGCCGAAGTCGGAATGCGAGACCAGCGCGATCTTCGGCGTCACGCCGAAGCGCCGCACGTGATCGGCGCAGGCGAAGGCGAGCTCGGCGATTTCGGGCGCGGTGGGGTCGTAGCGCACATGGGTGTCGGCGAGGAAATAAATCCCCGTCGGCGCGATCACCAGCGACAGCGCGGCGAAGTCGGTCGCGCCCGGCGCCAGGCCGACAATGTCCTTGATGTGCTTGAGGCGATGCGCGAACCGGCCTTCGAGGCCGCAGATCAGGGCGTCGGCCTCGCCGCGATGCAGGGCCAGCGCGCCGATCACGGTCGTGCTGGTGCGCACCAGCGTGCGCGCGGCGTCGGGCGTCACGCCCTTGCGGCCGGCGACTTGGAGATAGGTCGCGACGTAATCGCGATAGCGGGGATCGCTTTCGGGATCGATGTTCTCGAAGTCCTTGCCCAGCGTCATGTGCAGGCCGTAGCGGCGGATGCGATCGCGGATCACCTCCGGGCGGCCGATGAGGATCGGCTGAGCGAGCCGCTCCTCGAGCACCACCTGAGTGGCGCGCAAAACCCGCTCGTCCTCGCCCTCGGCGTAAATCACCCGCTTGCCGGCGGCGCGCGCCTTGGCGAACAGCGGCTTCATCATCAAGCCGGAGCGGAAGACGAAACGCGACAGACGGTCGGCGTAGGCGTCGAAATCGGCGATCGGCCGCCGCGCCACGCCGCTCTCCATCGCCGCGCGCGCCACAGCCGGCGCGATGCGCATGATCAGGCGGGGGTCGAAGGGGCTGGGGATCAGCGACGCGCGGCCGAAGGGCGCCGCCTCGCCGCCATAGGCGCGCGCGACGACATCCGACGGCGCCTCGCGCGCCAGGGCGGCGATCGCCTTGACGGCGGCGTGCTTCATCGCTTCGTTGATTTCGGTCGCGCCGACGTCGAGCGCGCCGCGGAAGATGTAGGGGAAGCAGAGGACGTTGTTGACCTGATTGGCGTAGTCGGAGCGGCCGGTGCAGATCATCGCGTCGGGCCGCGCCTCGGTGGCGAGTTCGGGCATGATCTCCGGCGAAGGGTTGGCGAGCGCCATGATCAGCGGGTCGCGCGCCATGCGCTTGACGTGCTCCGGCTTCAGCACCCCGCCGGCGGAGAGCCCGAGGAAGACGTCGGCGTCGTCGATCACGTCGGCGAGCGTGCGCGCTTTCGTGTCTTGGGCGTAGAGCGCCTTCCAGCGATCCATCAGCTTTTCGCGCCCCTTGTAGACGACGCCTTCGATGTCGCAGACGAAGATGTTGCCGCGCCTGGCGCCGAGCGAGACGAGCAGGTTGAGCGAGGCGAGCGCCGCCGCGCCGGCGCCCGAGCAGACGATCTTGATCTTGTCGAGCCGCTTGCCGGCGAGCTCAAGCGCGTTGGTCACGGCGGCCGAGACGATGATCGCGGTGCCGTGCTGGTCGTCGTGGAAGACCGGAATGCCCATGCGGGCCTTCGCCTTCTCTTCGACCTCGAAGCACTCGGGGCCCTTGATGTCCTCGAGATTGACGCCGCCGAAGGTCGGCTCCAGCGCGACGACGATGTCGACCAGCTTGTCGACGTTGGTCTCGTTGACCTCGATGTCGAACACGTCGACGCCGGCGAACTTCTTGAACAGGACCGCCTTGCCTTCCATCACCGGCTTGCCGGCGAGCGGGCCGATCGCGCCGAGGCCGAGCACGGCGGTGCCGTTGGTAAGCACCGCGACCAGATTCTGCCGCGTCGTCAGATTGGCGGCTTCGTCCGGATCGGCGACGATCGCCTGGCAGGCGAAGGCGACGCCCGGCGAATAGGCAAGCGCGAGGTCGCGCTGGTTGCCGAGCGGCTTGGTCGCTGCGATCTCGAGCTTACCGGGTCGCGGCAGGCGATGATAATGCAGCGCGTCGGACTGGAGGACGCTTGGGTCTTCGCCGGACATGTTCGATTCCTCCGCCCCCGAGTGGGCGCCGACTTTTGCCGCAAGCGCGGCGGGACGCAAGAGAAACGATGCCCGTCTTTCGTCGCCCCTGCGGCGATTCCTCGGACGCGGCGCGAGACAAGCCGCGGACGAATCGCTAAGGTCGCTTGATAAAAGCAAGACTTTCGGGGGGAGCGTGCATGAGCCGGGCATTCCTGGTTGGCGGAGCTGGATTCATCGGCCGGCGCGTCGTCGCGGCGTTAGCCGAGGCGGGAGAAGACGCGGCGGCGCCGAGCCGCGACGATTTCGACATTGCACAGGGCGCGCCGGAAGCGCTGGCGGAAAAGCTCGCCGGCGTCGACGTCGTCGTCAATTGCGCCGGCATCGGCCGCGACGCGCGTGTCGACAATCTGCGCGCCGCGCATGTCGACGGCCCGAGCCGTCTCGCGGCGGCGTGCAAGATCGCGGGCGTTCGCCGTCTCGTCCATGTCTCGGCGTTGGGCGCCGCGTCCGGCGACCCGTCGCGCTTCCTGGCGAGCAAGGGCGAAGGCGAGGCGGCGTTGCGCGCGGTCGAAGGTCTCGAAGTTTGCGTCGTGCGGCCGTCGCTGGCGCTTGGGCCGGGCGGCGCAGTCGGCGATTTTTTCGCCGCGCTGGCGGCTCTGCCAACGCCGCCGCGGCTTGGACCGGGAAGCTGGCGGGTGCAGCCGCTGCACGTCGAGGAGCTCGCGCTCCTGATCGCCAAGCTCGCGCTCGCGCCGCAGGTCCCCGCCAGCGTCGAGGCGGTCGGCCCGGAAGCAATGACGACCGACGCGCTCGAACGCGGCTTGCGCGATTGGCTCGGCCTCGGGCCGGCGTCCTTCCTGCCGCTGCCGCGCCCGGCGCTCGCGGCGCTGGCGTGGGCGAACGAGATCGTCGAGGTCGGGCCCGGCGATCGCGAACTCGTCGCGGCTCTGGAGCGCGGCAACGTCGGCGATCCCGCAGGCGCCGCCGCCGCGCTCGGCCGTCCGCCGCGCTCGCTGTGGTTGAGCCTCGAGCGCGCGCCGGCGACGACCGCCGACCTCTGGCGCGCGCGGCTCTATTTCGTTCAGCCGTCGCTGCGCCTGTCGATCGCGCTGCTGTGGATCGGCACCGCGATCGTTTCGTTCGGCCTGTTCCCGGTCGCCGATTCCTACGTCATGCTCGCCGAGGTCGGCGTGCGTGGGCCGTTCGCCGATCTGGCGCTGTTCGGCGGCGCGGCGGTCAATCTGGCGCTCGGCGCGATGCTGCTGGTCAACCTGCGCGTCGCCGCGGTCGGCGTTCTCATGCTGGCGCTGCTGATCCTCTATTCGCTCGTCGGCTTGGCGCTGCCGGCCGACTATTGGCTCAATCCGTTCGCGCCGATCCTGAAGAACCTGCCGATCGCCGCGGCGCTGGTTGCGCTCGTCGCGATGGAGAGGCCGCGGCGCAAGCGTGCGCCAAACCGCGCGGCCGTGACGGCGGTGGCCGGCGCACGCGCGTCGAGCTAAATCTCGGCGCGCACGCGAGGCTTCTCGCGCCGCTTCGCGACGGAGAGTGGCCTTGCCGATCAAAACTGCGGTTCGAAGCTTCGCCGTCGCGCTTGTCGTTCTGTGGGCCGCCTCCGCCGCGGCGCAGGAGGCGGCGGAGATACCGTCGCCCAACGGAACGATGGCGGCTGAGGTGTTCAAGCCGGCGGGGGCCGGCCCGTTTCCCGTCGTGATCTTTTCGCACGGCCGCGCCGGCAGCCCGAGCGAGCGGGCGCGGCTGGCGCGTCCGATCGCGGCTGCGGTCGCCTCCTATTGGACCGACAAGGGGTTCGCTGTCGTCGCGCCGATCCGGCCGGGATACGGTTCGACCGGCGGCCCCGACGTCGAGGATCACGGGGCTTGCGACAAGGGACCCGACTACAATCGCACAGCGTCGGAGGCGGCGATCGCGACCTTCGCCGCCGTCGCTTGGGCGAGGGCGCAGCCGTGGGCGAAACCGGACCGCCTGCTGCTCGAGGGGCAATCGGTGGGCGGGCTGGGGACGGTCGGCGCGGCGGCGCTGAATCCGCAGGGCGTCGTCGGCTACGTCAACTTCGCCGGCGGTTCGGGCGGCGACCCGAAGCGCACTCCCGGTCAAAGCTGCCGCCCCGACTTGATCCAGTCTCTCTATGCGGGTTTTGGCGGCTCGACCCACATCCCCGGCGTTTGGTTCTACGCCGCCAACGACGAGTACTGGGGTCCCGACGAGCCGAAGGCGTGGGGCCGCGCGTACAACGCGAGCGGCGGCCGGGCGACGCTGGTCTTCACTGGACCGACGCCGAACGGCAGAGGTCATTCGCTGCTCGCCACTGCGCCGCAACTGTGGAAGGGCGCGCTCGACGCCTTTCTCAAGACGCTCGGCTTCTGACGAAGCACGGATCTAATCCGCGATCTCGACCTCCGCCTCGATCTCGACGGCGGTGCTGAACGGCAGCTCGGCCATGCCGACGGCGGAGCGCGCGTGCGCGCCGACCTCGGGGCCGTAGAGCTCGAGGATCAGGTCGGAGAAGCCGTTGATCACGCTCGGCGTGTCGACGAAGCCGGGCGCGACGTTGACCATGCCGAAGACGCGCGTCCAGGCGCGGACGCGGTCGAGGTCGCCGATCGCGCGCTTCAGACTGGCGAGCATGGCGAGGCCGGTCAGCCGCGCCAGCGCGTAGGCTTCGGCGGCGCCGACCTCGCGGCCGACCTTGCCGAACGGCGCCGCCAGCGATCCGTCGGGGTTGAGCGGGCCGTGGCCGGCGATCAGCACGCGCGCGCCGACGATGTGCGCCATCGCGAACGGCGGACGACCAGCCGGCGTCTTCAGCGGCGCCGGCAGGATGAGGCCCATTTCGCTCAAGCGCGCCTCGATGCGGGCCATGTCGGACGTGCTCCCGGCTTCGCCGCTCGCGCGGCCCTGCGCCGAACCTCAGTTCGGGGCGGCTTGGCCGGCGGCGCCGATCATTTGCGGCGGCTCGAAGGTCGCCTGCGCCGTCGATTGCGCGACCGTCGCGGGCGCGGCGGGCGCCGTGGCCTCTTGCGCCGCCGGACGCGGCCCGTTGAGGAACGCCTGCCACTGCTTCTGGTCGCCGTAGAAGGCGTTGCGGTCGACTTCGCCGTCGATGCCCGGCACGATTCCGTTGGCTTGGTATTGCCAGAACTGCCAGTCGCGGTCGCTGTAACGCATCGCCGGATTGTGCTTGGTCGAGCGCACCCAGATCGGATAGTCGGCGAAGGCGCCGCCGGCGAGGATCGCGTTGTAGAATTGCAGGTTGGTGTAGATGACCGGCCGCTTGCCGAAATGGCGCTCCATTTCTTCGAGCACGACTTTCATGTCGACGATCGTCTGGTCGCGCTCGAGGTGGCGGCGACAGGTGTGCGAATCGGGCGTCGGCTCGACGTCGAGCACCGGCGGCAGCGCGTCGGCCTCGACCGGGACGTTTTGCTCGAACCAGGTCGCTTCCTCGATCGGCGGGCGGCACCAGTACATGAAGTGATAGGCGCCGTGCGCAACGCCGGCGAGCTTCGCGCCCTGCCAATTGGCCTGGAACCGCTCGTCGACATGGTCGCCGCCCTCGGTCGCCTTGATCCAGGCGAATTTGACGCCGGAGTTGGCGACCGCGTTCCAGTCGATCGTTCCCTGGTATTTGGAGACGTCGATGCCGTGGATCGGATAATCGGTCGGTTTGGGATAGCCGTCGTCGAAGCCGAGCATGTCCGCGCCGCCGCCGCCG
>Ga0181520_10006841_pt1 | contig 17153 bp, 16 predicted proteins | sample PEATcosm2014_Bin_29_FD_132451 | JGI IMG/M metagenome (GOLD analysis project Ga0181520, IMG submission 132451) | Peatland microbial communities from MTU Mesocosm Facility, Houghton, MI, USA - PEATcosm2014_Bin02_30_metaG | ecosystem: Environmental > Terrestrial > Soil > Wetlands > Peat | place... | reverse complement strand
GACCGCCGCGCGGGTCTATTCGCACCTGACGCAAGACGACGTGGACGCCGGCATGGCAAAGCTGCCCGGCAACGGCATGAACGGGGCGCAGGCGCAGGACGGCGTGACCGCCCTGGCCGAGGCTCTGCGGACACTAACCCTGGAGCAGAGCAAGGCGCCGGCCGAGGCGCTGCTGAGCGAGGTGTAGGCGGCGGGCGGTGGAAGTGGCGTCGGAGCGGAGCACAGGGATCGCCTACAAGACGGCGCGAAGCCCTCGGGTGGAGTGCAGGTGCCGGCTCTTGGCAAGCTGTCAGACCCGGACCCCGCGCGCCGCTGCGACTCCGACCTCGCCCATCTGCCCGTGGACGACTCGCGGCTGCGAGGCGATTCGCTTCTGAAGCCCAAAGGGCCAGAGTGCAGGATACTGAGGGCCAGACTCTCACGGAGTCCTTGCACAGCGGAACCCGTGGCTGCTGTCGCGGTTCGACGGGTCGCTGAGGTTGCGGTTCGCAGAGCGGCAACCGGAGGCGTCGTTGATCCACGAGCCGCCCCGCAGCACCCTGCACTCGTCACACGCGGCCCCGCGCAAGTCGAAGGGGTGCGACCCAGTGTGGTAACCCTCATCATACTTGTCCCAGCACCACTCCCAGACGTTACCCGCCATATTTAGCGCCCCACACCAGGACGCGCCCTCGGAGAAGCTCCCCACCGGGAACGTGTCGCCCTCCGGGCCCAGGTTAGCGGGGTTACAGCACTTGTTCGCGTCCCACTCGTTGCCCCACGGATACACGTGGCCCTTCGGCCCCCGAGCTGCATACTCCCACTGTGCTTCCTTCGGGAGAACCATCCCATAGTATCTGCAATACGCCGTCACGTCATCCCAATTCACGCACACCACCGGATGATTGTCCCCCGGAGCCCGCGCCTCCCCCATTCCAATACCCACCGCTTGACAGTAGGCCTTCCACTGGCCCAGGGTCACGGCGCACTTCCCCAGCCAGAAGCCCTTGGTGATTCGCACCCGATGCGCCAGGACTTCGTTGCTACCACCCTTTCCCGCCGGGCTGCCCATCGTGAACTTCCCCGCTGGCACCCACACCATCTTCCCCTCATCCGGGCCGGTAATCTCCTCACCGACATTCATGCCCGGCTGCTCCCAGGGCTTGGCGTCTTGAGCGCTGGACAGACCGGCGACGCCTAACAACAACAGCATGGAAACTGCGATGACAACCAAATCGAGTAACATGGAACACCTCCTGATCGAGGAGACGGTCCGGCGTCGAGGCTGCAATTCCTGCTACTTGAACGGACGACGGAGAAGGGATCGAAAGCCGCGGCGCGGATAGTGCCGCGTTCGCGACGTGCTGTCGGCCTCGAGCCTCGGAAAACCGATTCGACGCGACGGAGTGAGGCACCTGCCAGCGTGGGAGGGCACCTAACGCGAGGGATCGGCGAGCCACGTTTCCAGGGGTGTGCAGCCCCAGAGGGCCATGAGGACCTGAATAGCGAGCTTCAGGCAGGAATGTCCGCCGCGCGGACGTCGACCAGCGCTGACGGCACGGAAGGCTACGGCCGACTACAACAACGGTACGGCCTCGATGGAACGGGTGGCCTGCCGCCGCTACCAAGTCGAGCCGATTCAGCCCAGTTCAAAGCGGCAGGAGTAGTTACCATCAGGCGGGAAGAGCGGTTGGCAGGGGACATCGCAGCAGGTAACCACCCCATCACAGTGGTGATGCGGTTCTTGGCGCTGCGCTCTAAGACGAACAAGGCCGAAGCGGTGCTCAGGGCGGGTTGACGTCGCCCCCAGGCCCTATGGAGAATGTCTACGAACGCCCTCGTGGTCGGCAAGCTTCGCGGCGACGGCGGGGGATATGAGCGTCTGCCCCTCGTGGACGGCGCGGATACACGTAAGCAAGTCCTCGCGCGGAGCGTCCTTAAGCATATAGGCCTTCGCACCCGCTCGTAGACCGCGAAGGATGTCTTCCTCATCATCGTAGGTCGTCAGCACGATCAAGCGCGCCGAGGGAGCCAGTGCGCGAATGGCCGTGATGGCGTCGGGGCCGTCCATCTCCGGCATGCGTATGTCCATTAGGCTGATGTCGGGACGGTAGAGGAGGAACTGCGCCACCGCTTCCTGTCCGTTGCTCGCGCCGGCCACGACCTCCATGTCTGGTCGGCGGTTCAGCAGGACTGCCAGCCCCTGGCGCACCACCGGGTGGTCGTCCGCGATCATTATCCTGATCGGGTTCGTGTTCTTCATTGGGAACTCCTTGCGGACAGGTGCTGGCAAGAGAACGGCACAAGGCTCGAATCACAAGAGGCACACAGCGGGTGGGCTTCCACCATCGTCGTGGGCCTCCTGGTGGTACGACAACCAGTACCCGACCACGATGGCATTATAGCCCCGAACCGTAATGACCACATCCACCTGTGGGTGGGTTTCCATCTATACCATTCGGCAGACTGGGGGGCCAGCGGCCAGACTGAACAGAAGTGAGGGCGTTACTCCAATCGCAGGATGCCTCGCTTGAGTGCGATGGTCACCGCTTGGGTGCGGTCCGCGGCGTCCAGCTTCCTGAGCACGGAGTTGATGTGGGTCTTCACGGTACCCTCGGAGATGAACAACGCCACGGCAATCGCCTTGTTGGGGGTCCCGTCCGCGACCAGGCGCAGCACCTCGACCTCGCGGGCGGTGAGTGTTGTGGTGCTCACATGGTCGGCGAGTTTCGCGGCAATGGCAGGAGAGATGAGCGTCCGTCCCCCATAAACTGCGCGGATACATGCCAGCAACTCGTCGCGCGGGGCGTCTTTGAGCAAGTAAGCTTTCGCGCCCGCCTGCAGGCCGCGATGGATGTCCTCGTCATCGTCGTAGGTCGTGAGCACGATCAGGCGAGCCGAGGGCATCTGTGCGCGAATGGCTGCGATGGTGTCGGCACCGTCCAGCTCCGGCATGCGCAGGTCCACCAAGCCGACATCGGGACGGTGGAGCAGGAACTCCGCCACCGCTTCGCTCCCGTCGGAGGCTTCGGCGACCACCACCATGTCCGCCTGGCGGTTGATCATGGCCGCCAGCCCCTCGCGCACCACCGGATGGTCATCCGCGATGAGGATATTGATTGGAATAGTCCTTTCCAAGGGAAGCCCCCTCCGAATGGAAAATCGGCACTGTCGCTCCGACCCGGGTCCCCTGTCCGGGCGCGCTTGTGATCGTGAGCTTCCCGCCGAGCGAGTCAGCGCGCTCCTGCATACCACGCAGTCCCAGGCCGCGCCGGTTTACCGAGGAGTCAACCTCGAAGCCCTCGCCACAATCCTCCACGCTCAACTCGATATGGTCGTCGCTGCAGGTGAGGGTGACACTGATCTCGGTGGCCTTGGCATGTTTCAGGGCATTGGTGAGCGCCTCCTGGCCGATACGCAGCAAGTGGTGCTCAATGTCCTGGCTCAGCGGGCGCAGGACGCCCTGAAGAGTGAACTCGATCGGCGTCCCGGATCCCTCGGAAAGCTCGTGCACGAGGTGGAGAAAGGCATAGCCCAGGTCATCGGCCCCTAAGGCCAGCGGGCGCAGGGCCCAGATCGAGCGGCGAGCCTCGGCCAAGCTCTCTCTCGCCAGGGTTCGCGCTTGGAGCACATGAAGGCGGGCCGATTCGGGGTCCTCAACCAGCACATCCTCGGCGGCCTCCAACTGGATGACGATGCCGGTGAAGCCCTGGGCGAGGGTATCGTGGATCTCGCGGGCAATTCGCGTCCGCTCCTCTACCACCACCATGTGCTCGCGCGCCTCGGCCCGCTCCCGCTCGACGATCTCGCGCTGCAGATCCAGATTGGCTCGGGCCAACTCGGCAGTCCGCTCTTGAACTCGGTCTTCAAGCTCCAAGCGCAGGGCGTGCAACCGCTCCTCGGCCTGCCTGCGCTTTGTGATGTCCCGGATGTTGCACTGGATGATGTCATTACCGTTCACGGGGTAAACGTTGCTGACGAACTCCACGTTGATCTTCCTGCCATCCTTGGTCTGCAGAGGCAGGTCCTCGTAGCGGATGTACCTCTCGTGCTGCAGCTCCTCAAAGGCTGACTGCGCGGCCGCCGTATCCTTGAACGGCCCCATCTCCCACAACTTCTTGCCGATCACCTCGTCATGGGAATAGCCCAATAGGTTCTCGAGGAACGGGTTGACGTCAAGAACTTCCCCGGTGTGGGCGTGTAACAGCAGAATGCCGTCTTGTGCGGTCTCAAACAGCCGACGGTACCTGACCTCTGATACCGCCAGCGCCTCTTCCGTGCGCTTGCGTGCCGTGATGTCCTCCATCATGAGCAGAATCGCCCTCGGCTCATCGTCAATGTACAGTTGCTGGGCGTTGAGCAGCATCGTGCGCTGCCCCAGATGCTCGAAGTCGTCGGTCATCTCGAAACTGTCAAACGGGCGCTGCTCTGTGAAGACAGCGTGTATCGACTCCCGCAGTGCCGGGATGTCCCACTGGCCACTCCCCAGGTCTTCAAGCAGGCGGCCCTCCACCTGTCCGGGCTCAACCTGGAAGGTATGGTAGAACGAGCGATTCGCTCTCAATACGCGCTGGTCGGGCGAAAGCAGCAACAGCTTCCTCTGCATCGTCTCCACGATCGCCTGGGCGTATTCGCAACCCCGCGGGTCGGGCGGTGTAGGTTCAATCATTCGACATCCCCTCACTCGTGCACATTATCTGGCGATCACATTATACCCCGGAATCGCCGGAATCGTATCGCCTAAGGTGATTGCAAAAGTCGCTGCGTCGTCTGTAGGAGCGGTCTCCAGACCGCGATTGCCGTTAATATGCCGCCATAATGACATATATTAGTCACTATCTATTTCACTATAGCGGGAATAACGGCTTGTTCGCACTCTGGAGAGTGCTCCTACAGACTTTTGCAATCGCCTCGCCTCTCGGCGAGTTTCCGGCAAGCGCATCGGCCAATGACGGCCACGAGCAAGTCGACGATGCTACGGGGCGGGCAGGCTAGCGAAGAACGTGCTGCCTTTGCCGATCTCGCTCTCTACCCACGCCCTGCCTCCGTGCGCCTCGACAGCGAGTTTCACGAAAGCGAGGCCGAGGCCGGTACTCATCGTGTGTCCGGCACTCCGCCCCTCGACCTGGCTGAACTTCCCAAAGATACGCTCGCGATCCGCCTCGGGGATCCCCTCGCCCGTGTCCGTCACCGAGATGAGAACCCCTCCGTCTTCGCCCCGCGCCTGCACTCTTACGGACCCTTCCCGGGTGAACTTGACCGCGTTGCCGAGTATGTTTGTGAGTGCCCGCCGTATCTTGTCCTCGTCGGCGCGCAATCGCAGGTCCGGCGGGGAGACCTCGGCGGACAACTCCAGGCCCTTCCGCTCCGCCAGGCCGCGCACACTGTCCAGCGCCATCTCGATCACTTCCGCCACCGGGAATTCCGTGATCTCCAGCACCATCTGGCCGGCTTCCAGCTTGCTGATGTCCAGCAGGTCGTTGACCATTCCCAGCAGCGTCTGCCCTGCCTCCACCGCCACCGGCACGAACTCCTGGGTCAGCTCACGGTCGTAATCGGCCTCCTGGAGAGTCTGTAAGTTGCCGATGATGTTGGTCAGCGGCGTGCGCAGGTCGTGCACGATCATGTGGGTGAGGTCATCACGCAGGCCCTCCAGCTTCTGAAGCTGTTCGTAGCTCTCCAGGAGCTGGCGTCTCTGCCGCCGAAGCTCCAAGTGGGTCGCCACTCGCGCTTCCACCTCTTCAAACTGGAATGGCTTGGTAATGTAATCCGCCCCGCCGACCCGGAACCCCTTCACCTTGTCGGTGATCTCACTCAAGCCGCTAATGAAGAGGACCGGAATGTCCTGCAGCTTCTCGTCGGCCTTGAGGCGCTCGCACACCTCATAACCGTCCATCTCCGGCATGTGGACGTCGAGTAGAACCAAGTCGGGTGGGTTGCTCCTGGCGGCTTGGAGCGCCAGGTCTCCGCTGGGGACAGGCCGGACCCTGTAACCGCGTGCCTTGAGCATCTCCGACAACAACTCCAGGTTGGGCAGGGTGTCGTCCACGACCAGAATGCTTGCCGCGTATTGCTGCGCGCCTGAGGGCTCCATCACTCGCTCCCTCCAGCTTGCAGCAGGCCAAGCAGACTCCGATAGTCAAAGCGTTGTGCGAGGATTCGTAGGCCTCGTCCCAGGTTGGCGTCGTGGGATTCAGCAATCGTGATGAGCTCCAGCAGCCGATCGCGGTCCGCGTCAATCGTAGCTATACACAGTTCGCTAATGAGTTGCGCCGGCAGGGCTGCTACGGCTTCCGCCGTCAACTCACCCACGCTCGGGTCTGCACGCGAAGCCGGCACATCAGGCGCCTCCTCGGCATAGGTGTACTCCACGCCGATTTGTGACTTGATCTTCGCGAATAACTCCGCTTCGCGGAAGGGCTTGCTTAAGAAGTCATTGGCGCCAATGCGCAGCGCCTCTTGACGGTGCTCCAGCATGGGGCTGGCCGTCACGGCGATGATGGGGATTGCCTCGCCGCCGGCGCTCGCCCTGATCCTTCTGATCGCCTCGAAGCCATCCACCACGGGCATGCGCATGTCCATCAGGATGAGATGCGGGCGCCATGTCTCATACGCCTGTATGGCCTCCAGGCCATCGGTCGTGCCTCGTACCTCGAAGCCGACTGCGGCGAGCATCACCTCAAGGAGGGTGCGATTCTCCTCCTTGTCATCGGCTACCAGGATGCGATAGCGTGGCTGTCCGGGCTGTTGTCCGGTCACGGGGCGGAGGACTTCCTTCTGCGCGACGGCTTCGGCGGCGCCCTCTTCCAGGCCGACCTCCAACCGAAAGATACTTCCCTGCCCCGCTTTGCTACTGACAGTGATCGTCCCGCCCATCAAGCGGGCGAACTCCTGACTGATGGCCAGGCCGAGGCCCGTCCCCTTGAGAGCGCGAGTGCCTGTGGCGGTCTGCTCGAAGGGCTGGAACAGTTTTCCCTGTTCTTCCTCGGCGATGCCGGGGCCGGAATCCTCGATTTCAGCCAGCAAACGCAGTCCTGTCGCCTCTAGGCGTTGCACACCTACGCGAAGCGCGATCCCGCCTTCTTCGGTGAATTTCACCGCATTGCCAAGCAGGTTGGTGAGCACCTGGCGCAGCTTCTCTTCGTCCGTCACAACGTAGCGGGGTAGGTCGTCACTGCGCTCCACGAGAAGCTGCAACTGCTTGGCGTCAGCGAGCATCCGGTATGTCATCTCTAGATTGTCAAGCAGGGTATGGAGATCGAAGGTGGTTGGGCTGAGAATCGCGCGTCCGGCTTCTATCTTCGACATGTTCAGAATGTCGTCAATCAGCAGGAGCAGTTGCTCTCCGCTGCGGTTGATGGTGTCGAGATGCTGTCGCTGGTGGGGAGGCAGGGACGGGTCGCGTTGTATCAACTGTGAGAAGCCAAGAATGGCGTTCAGGGGGGTGCGGATCTCGTGGGACATGTTGGCCAGGAAGGCGCTCTTCGTGCGATTTGCCGCCTCCGCCGCTTCCGTGGCTGTCCGCATGGTGGCTTCCAATTCGATCAGGTGCTCGTTGGCGACCTGCAGTTCGCCAGCCTGCGTCTCCAGCGCCTCATAGAGCGTCTTGGACCGCAGCAGCGCCTGCAGTGCAGCGAGAAGTTCGTAGCTGGACACCGGCTTGAGCTGCACCGCGTCGGCGCCGCTCACAAGCCCGGAGGCTACATCGGCGGCGCTATAGGCGGTGGTCGTCACGATGACCGGCAGATAGCCGGTGACGACCTGCCGGATCTGCTTGCACAGGTCGTAGCCGCTCATTTCCGGCAGCAGGGCGTCCACGATCACGACGTCAGGCTGGTGGGCCGCGATGGCTGCCAGCGCTTCCGACGGACGCGCGCATTGCTGCACCGAGTACCCCGCACGACGCAAGACCTTCGCAGTGCGCTCGGTCGCTTGCGTCGCCACGTCCACGATGAGCACCATCCACGGCTTCTCGCCGGTGGGGTGTGCGGCCGCCACGTCAACCTGCGCGTCATCGTCAGTCGGCAAGGCCCGCGCCTGCTCGCGTCCGGCCATCCGGGGGAAGCCCCGCCAGATCACCGCATCCTCAGGCCGAGGCTTCATCGCGGGCACGCTTAACGGATGCCCCAGCGGGACGAGCGCGATCAGTTGTCGCCCGGGGAAGTTGAGGTACTCTGCGATGCTGTCGGCGAGATAGACACCTCCGGTGGTGTAGCATCCCCCCAAGCCCAGGGACCACGCCGCCAGCAGCAGGTTCTCCACGGCGGCCGCCGCCGAGGGCAAGGCCAGCGTGTGTCCCTCATCGCTCACGAGCGCAAACACCGCGACGATGACCGGGGCCTGGCCGATGGCGTTCATCAGCCCGCGCGCATCCTGCAACACGGCCTTCGCCGGCGCATCGCCGAGAACCGGCAGGATCGCGTCGAGACGCTCTGCGACAAAGGCCACCAGTTCGTCTTTGGCGTCCCCGCCGAGCACCACGAACTCGCGCTCGTCGTTGGCGGTCCCATACGGCGCAGCCTGTGCCGCTTGTAGCAGCTTCTGCAGCACGGCGACCGGGACCGGATCCGGCTTGAACTGCCGCACGCTTCGACGCGTGAGGATAGTGCTCAGAAAATCAGATTGCGACACACCGTGGTCACTCATTGTTTGCCATGCCCGCTTCTCAGGCCCGGCCGCTGGGCCAGCCATAGTAGTCCTGGCGGTTGCCTTCGTGGTCGACGGTACGCGCATGTACGCCCCCGCCGCCGCCCCTACTGCGCCTCTGGCTTGCCGCAGTCGCACTCTGTCCCATGAGCGTGATCGTGGACCGTCCCTTTGATCGCTTCGTAGCCTTCACGCAGTCGAGTCTCGATCTCTTGGGCTTCATCCGCAGTGATCTTTTTCGCTGCTTCATACTCGCTGATGACGGCTTTGACGATCTGCTCGTACTTCTTCTTGGTGAACTCGCCTGCTTCCTCGAGCCGTGTGACGATGCAGTCCCTGATCTCATCCAGATGAGTCTTGATCTCGTCACGCGTCTGCTTGCCAGACTTCGGTGCGAGCAGAATCGTCGCGATAGCTCCAGCGACGGCTCCGATGGCGATACCCTCTATGAGATACTTCTTGTCCATTTCTCTCGCCCTCCTGGATTCTTGCGTCCTCATCTCGGTGCATTGTACTGTGCCGCCCACCGTGGGCCGGATGTTGCAGCCCCGACGCTCCGGACGCTCAGGCTCCTTTGCGCACAGCCCGCACAATGGCGATCAGGATGACTGAACCTACTACCGCTACGAACAGACTCCAAATGTTCAGCCCGGTAACGGGCGCTCCGCCAATCAACCTGAACAGGAACCCGCCGATCATCGCGCCGACGATGCCGATGATCACGTCAGTGAGACAGCCCCCGCGCGAGCCGGTGAGGGCGGCCGCAATCCAACCCGCCAAGCCGCCAAGTATGACCCACCCAATGATCATTACCATGATGCGTGTGCTCCTTCTTGCGCGTGTCACGCCTTCCTGAGTTTTCCCCCTGCCTGTCGAGATGAACTCGCCCGGCAAGCCGTTCACCCAAACGTCTCTAAGCCCGACGAACTGAGGCTCGTTGCCGGCCACCCATCCGTCGCATCGTGTACCGTGGCAATGAGTTCGTGGAGCAGAAACGGTTTGGGCAGCAGCGCTGCCGCCCCGGCCGCTAGGAGTTCCGGCTCCGTCCTCCCGTCGAACGTGCCGCTCATCACAATCACCGGCGGCACGGTGGGCAGCGTTCCCGCGTGCTTCAGTATCTCGTGTCCACTGCCGTCAGGCAATTGGAGATCCGTCAGCACGGCATCCGGGATGCACTGGCGCATGACGCCAAGCCCCTCCCGAACTCCGGCCGCCTCTGTCACCTGGTAGCCGACGTGCCTGAGAACGATGGAGACGAGGCTCCGCGTTTTGGGGTCATCCTCCACCACAAGAACATGCGCCATGTCTCGCTGCGGTGCTGCCATATCATTTGCCTTCGTATCGTTAAGCGGATCGCGACCGTCGGAACGCGGCGCGAGTTCCGTCGCGACATTGCCCTCCGGCTGCCCAAGCCAACGGGCGAAGTCGCGCGTAGTGTCGAAGATCGCGGGCTCTCCACCTATGGGCAGCAGGTCGGGGCTGATAGCGTCGTGTGCTACCAAGGTGGATTGGCTCGCTGAGGCGTTGACCGCGGCGAGATCAGACACGCCTCGAGTCATAGATTCAACGCCGTGACAATAGTGGCGATCAGTTGGTGTACCGAGAACGGTTTGGGCAGCAGCGCCGCCGCCCCGGCTGCCAGGAGTTCCGGCTTTATCTTTTCATCCAACGTGCCGCTCATCACGATCACCGGCGGCGCGGTAGGCAGCGTCCCCGCGTGCTCCAGTATGTCGTGTCCGCTGCCGTCCGGCATTCGCAGGTCTGTGAGCACGGCATCCGGAACGCGCCGGCTCATGATGCCAAGCCCCTCGCATACTCCGGCCGCCTCTGTCACCTGGTAGCCAACATGCCTGAGAACGCTGGAAACGAGGTCCCGCATTTCCGGGTCATCGTCCACCACAAGAACATGCGCCATGTCTCGCCGTTGCACCGCCATCTCATCTTCCTCCCTATAGTTGAGTGGATCGCAACCGTCGAAGTGCGGCGCGAGGTCCCTCGCGACACCGCCCTCCGGCTGCCCAAGGCAACGGGCGAAATCGTGCGCAGCGCTGCCGCTCACGGGTTCTTCACTCATGAGCGGCAGCAGGTCGTGGCTAGCAGCGTCGTTTGTTGCTGCAGTGGATGGGCGTGCTGAGCCGTTGATCTCGGGTGGCAAGGCGCAACTCCCTGATGTGTTGAGGTGGTCGCCAACGGGCGTCGCGCCTGCTACTTGCTCCTCTGGACAGAATGACACCGGCCACCGACTACTGACCGTCAGGCCATCGGTAGCCCTGCACGACAACCCGGCTGCCAGCTATCGCCGACAGTCTCTCAGTCTGTCATGGCGCTATCCTATGCTGGAACGGTGGTGGTGCACATCTACCTGAGGAAGGGTTTCCATCTCTATCTTTAGATAGACCCGTCTGGCAATCCCTGAGTGGCCACGCGCTGTAGCGACACCGATCTACAGTGCCCTACCTCCCTGCCAAGCTCGCCCCCCTCTCTTCCCGCACGCACTTGGTCCCGCCGAAAGGCATAGAGAGAAACCCACCCATAGGTGGATGTGCGTTGCCCACCCTCGGACTATCATTGCACACGAGAATGGTCAAAGCGCCGCGTGCATTCGTCCTGGGCACCGGGACCAATCGCTCAAGACGCAGCAGACCTTTCGCCACATTGGTCTGCCGGAGGCATGCAGAGATGAAGAAGCTGGAGTTAGGATTGATGGTTCTGGCACTGACGGTTCTGACGGCTGCGATGGCCGTGGGCCCTTCGTTCGCCCAGGTCGGGGCCGGCAGCACAGTCTTCGTCGAGTTGTCCCGCCCGCAATGCGACGATCAGGGGCACTATGTGCCGGTCGTCCAGGACGGCGTGGCGTCGGTGATCGGGTTCGCGGCGGCGCCCGGTGGCGTCGTGAAAGTCACGGTCAACGACGTTGACGCCCAACCCTTTGATGCCGACTACCGCCCGATGAACGCCCCCGCTGGTTACGGGTCCATAGGATTCCGCGTCCCCCTGGTGCTCTATCCCGACACTATCCTGACCGTGACTGCGACCGGCGCGGGCGGCGACGCGGCCACCGCGGTCTTCCGTCCTGATCTGGATGCCACTCTTGCCAGACTGCAAGAGCTATCCCAGGAGTCGGGGCAGGACGCCTACTGCAGCTTGAGACTGGGGAACGCTTACGCTGGACAGGGCGACTATGAGACCGCCTACCCATACTTCCACCGCTGCACGGGGCTGCAAGCGGGCTTCTACCTGGGGTCGTACTTCCTGGGGTTGGCGCTGTACGACGACAACCGCGACGACGATGCGATCTGGCAGTTCCGCCACTGCGCGGACCTCCAGCCGAACTTCTTCCTCGCGCATTACGATATGGGGCGTTGCTTGGACCGCAGCGGAAACTACAACGACGCCGTGTCCCAGTTTCAACTGGTGATCGATAGAAGGCCGCAGTTCGTGGAAGCCCACTGGCGTCTTGGGGAGGCCTACTCCCATCGGGGCGACTGGGACAACGCGGGGACCGAGTACCGCCAGGCGTTGCATTACAACCCGAACTTCGCTCCCGCACATCAGGGCCTCGGCGCGGTGTTGGCGCGCCAGCAGAACTGGGACGCCGCCGCGGCCGAGCTGACGACGGCTACGAAGATCAGCCCCTGGAACGCTCAAACCCGTGCCGATCTGGCCTCGACCCTGGCTCACAAACAAGACTGGACCGGGGCCACGAAGCAGTACAAGCAGGCGGTGCGGATCAGCCCCCAAAGCGGCGGAGCGCAGCAGGGCCTGGCGCAGACCCAGTACGCCACCGGCCAGTACGGTCAGGCATGGGACAGCGTTCACGCGGGCCAACGAGCCGGCGTGCAGCCCAGTCCCCAGTTCGTGCAGCAGTTGCGGCAGAAGATGCCCGAGCCGAAGCCCAAGCCTGTGGTGACCGCGCCGTATGTGCCGCCGGTGGAGCCGAAGTACCTGCCGGCCAAGCCACAGGCAATCAAGCCGCTGACGGTGGCGACGTACAAGCCGCCGACCGGGGATGCCGGCCAGCCACAGACAGGCCGTGGCCAGGGCGGCACACCGAAGACAGGCCAGGACCAGAAGGGCAATGGAGACAAAACGAAACACTGATCGGCATCAAGGGCTTCGAGCCAGACGCACAATTGAACAGTGCGAGTCACGCCGAAGCTCTTCCGTTGGGGGCCGGGGGCATCCCCGGGCAAACGAGAGAAGACGACGACATGAAACAGATGCACAAGATGATGGTCGTATTGGCCGTAGTCAGCCTCACAGCGCTTCTGCTGCTGAGTTACGGATGCCGTGACAACTCATCCCAGACGAGTATGGTGCCCGTGACCGATGCCGGATCGGCGCCCGTGGCCGCTACGCCGGACACATCGGGGGCCGGCGCCGGCGGCGGCACGATGTTTGCGGAGCTTGCCAACCCCCAAAGTGACGATCAGGGAAACTACGTGCCTCTTCCCCGAGATGAGAACTACTCATTGATGGGGTACGCATCGGGGCAGCGCCCGGTGGCGCACGTCATGGTCAACAACGTCGAAGCCGACACCTTCGCCGCGAACTACCAACCCTATGGCGCCCCCTCCGGCTTCTCGCCCATCGGATTCCGGGTGCCGTTGACCCTCGGCCCTGACACCCTCGTGACTGTCAACATGACGGATACGAGTGGCTATCAGGAGACGATGGTCTTTCACCCCGATGCAGGGCGCTCCTATGCCAGAGTGCACCAACTGTGGCAGGGGTCGCAGGACGATCCCTATGCCAACCTCAGGATGGCCAACACCTTCGTCGTTGAGGGCGACTACCGCGACGCCTATGTGCGTTACCATCGGTGCATCGGGTTAGACGTGGGCTTCGTGTGGGGGCCGTTCTTCATGGGGGTGGCGCTATACGATAACGACCGTTACGATGACGCCATGTGGCAATTCCGCCACTGCGGGAGGATGGACTCGGGCTTCTACATGGCGAACTACGAGGTCGGGCAGTGCTACGAGCGGCGGGGCGACTATGGTGACGCGATCGTCGAGTACCAGGTAGTCCTCGGAAGCAGGCCGGACTTCGTGGAAGCGCACTGGAGTCTCGGGGAGAGTTACGGCCAGAGGGGCAATTGGAGCGGCGCGGCGGCCCAGTACCGCCAGGCCATCCAGTACAACCCCCAGTTCGCGCCTGCCCATCGCGGTCTCGGAGAATCCCTGGCGCACCAGGGGCAGTGGGCCAGTGCAGCCACTTCATTGAATACGGCGGCGAAACTCAATCCCAGAGATGCCCGGACCCACGCCGATCTCTCGGCGACCCTGGCGCATCAGCAAAGGTCGCCGCAGGAGTATCGGGTGGCGATGGCGCCGCTTAGTGCTCCGCGCACCTCCGAGCGAGGGTCTGCGCAGAACATGCAAAGCGCGCCGAGGGGGCTGCCGAGCGGACAGCAGCCGAGCCGGTCGTCAGGCGGCTCGCAAGCTACGCAGTCAGGCGGGCACCAGGCCACGTCGTCAGGCGGACACCAAGCTACGCAGTCTGGCGGGCACCAGGCCACGTCGTCAGGCGGACACCAAGCTACGCAGTCTGGCGGGCACCAGGCCACGTCGTCAGGCAGCGGACACCAGGCCACGTCGTCAAGTGGCCATCAGGGCAAGTCGTCCGGCGGTGGACAGCAAGCCAGATCGTCCGGCGGCCAGACAGATCACAAAGAAAAGAAAGGTTGATCGGTGGGCCGCATCCGGCGGAGCCCCTTCTCACGGAGGGGCTCCACCGGATGAGAAGCACCGCTTAACCCCTCGTTGAGAGACGGCGAAACCATCAGGCAGATAGCGCAAGCAGCGTCTGGTGGTTGCCTACATGAAAGCCATGGTTCGATCTCGCCCTTCCGATGACTACACGGGTATATCGAAAGGTATAGAGAGAAACTCACCAAATGGTGGATGTGACCTTTGACGGCTTACAGGTATGATTTTGTGATTCTTGGCAAAGGGCCTCATGTCGTTGAAGCAGACGCAGATGCGTGCCGGTCGGCAAATTCAGTTCCAGCGCGGCAAAAGCGCGGACAGGAGACACGATGATGAAGCGGGGATACTTGGTGCTGCTGGTGCTTGTAGTCGTGGTGGGTCTTCAACTGCAAACAGGAGCTGATTCCTACCTTGGTTCGGCGCAGAGTTTCGCGGTCTTGGGCGCTTCAACCGTAACGAACACCGGCCCGTCTATCATCAACGGCGACCTGGGTCTCTATCCAGGTACCTCGATCACCGGCTTTCCGCCGGGAACCGTGAACGGAACGATACACGACACCGACGCTGTGGCGGCTCAGGCCCAGGTGGACGCTACCACCGCCTACAACACCCTGTCGGGCCTGGCCCCCACCCAGGATCTGACCGGTCAGGATCTGGGGGGCATGACGCTGCTGCCGGGTGTCTACAAATTCGACTCGTCGGCTCAGCTTACAGGGACCCTCACGCTCAACGACCTTGGCAACCCCGATGCGCTTTTCGTCTTCCAAATAGGGAGCACCCTCACGACAGCCAGCAACTCGTCCGTTCTTGTCGAGAATCCCTCGTCTGCGGACTTTTGCGACGCATACTTCGTGTGCGGGAGTTCCGCCACTCTTGGCACGAGCACGGACTTCGGGGGCTCTATCATCGCGGACGAGAGCATCACCCTTGACACTGGCGCGGACATCACAGACGGCAGAGCTCTGGCGCTAAACGGCGCAGTGACGCTGGACACCAACACGATAACAACCCCCGTATGCGACACTACCGGTGGCACTGGCACTACCCCGGAACCCGGCACGTACCTGCTCCTCGGCTTCGGGCTGGCGATCATGCCGGTCTTGAGGAGAAGGCGCGCCTCAGCATAGCCGGACACCCAACGAACGGCAGGAACCACAGGCTGCTCCAACGGCAGTACCGCGTCGGATGCAGCCTGTAATGCCCTCACTGCAGACGCATCGGATTCCTGCCGGTCTATAGGGCCTGGCGACCCCATATACACATTCTCCATAGAGTTCTTCTCTTTCCCGCCCCATGATCACCCCACGCCGCGTTGAGGCGGCTCATTGAAGGCCGCCACTACGTCTCCGCGCTCCGACAGCCGGACAGGTCTACCGAAAGGTATAGGGGTAAACCCACCCATCGGTGGATGTGGTCCTCTGGGCTTTGGTGCTAGAATTACCAATAGCCGGGCACTTAGGACTTAGCAGTTTGACCGGCGAGAAACATACCGGTACCCGACGGTGACGCTTGCTCAACTTGGCGAATTGCGTGCCACCGAATCCTGACAGCCGATGTCACGAAAGGGAGATGAAGAGATGAGAAACACAGTGCTGCGGAGAGCGCTGCTCTTGCCCCGGAGCATTCGGCAAGTGCGGCTTACGATGCTAATGGCCGTTGGACTTGTTGTGGCCTGGCAGGCACTCGCGGTCGCGCAGAGCGCGACACCCGGATCGCCTGCGGGCCATGCGAACGTCATGCTGGCCGCGGATCACCGCGGCGGGGGGGATTCCCACGGTGGCGGCAGGCCGGCCGTACAAAACCGCGGCGGAGGCGACAACAGATTCCGCAACAACGATGCCTGGAGCTTCCGCGACCGGGGCGACAACGATGACTTTGGGCTGGGCCTTTACGTCAACCCCTACCAGAGCCCGGACTACTACTGGGATCCGGCTATCGGCGAATACATCTACCCGCAACCCGAGGATAGCTGGGGCTTGACCCTTCGCTTCTAGGCGTTCGCGCGATGGTAGCGGGTAACACCGGGTAAACTGCAGCAAGACACGTGAAACGTCAGGCCCTGTGACGTATGTTCGACGATCTGGTCGGGGGACACGGCGGGGAGGGACCAATGCCTCCCGCTATTAGAACTGAGCTAACCGAGGAGGTGGCCATGATGTCCAAGCTAGTGACACTGACAGTCATAGCTGCGTGCATGAGCCTTGCCAGCATCGCCTTCGCGAACGATGAGTCGGGCGGCGGACCGAGGGGCGGCATGATGGGTGACATGGTCTCCGGAACCATCCACGCAGTGGGATGGAGTGACACGGAGACGCTGATGGGGTTCGGGATTCTGACGCCAGATGGGCGCTTTTACAGGATCCACGTGACCCTCGACACACAGTACCTGATGGGTGAGGATCCCGGCACTGCGACCGACGTGACGTGGGGCGAGCGAGTGGTCGTCCATCTCACCGAGAACCCGGAGGGCAGGCCGGTGGCGGCCCTGGTCCGCGTGCTCCCCGGCGCAGGTGGGCCACCGCTGAGGTACGTGGGATGGCGGTTGTCGAACTGGCCGCTGTCCGGGCGATACCCGGTTGCATGGTCGTCCACGCCCAGTCGCTGGGTCATCTGGAGCGGGCATCGGCCGGAGCATCGGCAAGCGCAGGATGTGCGCGATGCGCCATCAGCAGGCGGGGAGCAGCGGCCGAGCAGCTAGTGCAATGTTACACATAAATCTTTAAGTTATGCTACAATGGGAGTCGCCACAGTCGACACAGCCTACTCCGCAGCCGAGGTGGACTCTCATGGCGAAAAAGTACGTCGTGCAGTTAACGG
>Ga0181520_10006839_pt1 | contig 17155 bp, 16 predicted proteins | sample PEATcosm2014_Bin_29_FD_132451 | JGI IMG/M metagenome (GOLD analysis project Ga0181520, IMG submission 132451) | Peatland microbial communities from MTU Mesocosm Facility, Houghton, MI, USA - PEATcosm2014_Bin02_30_metaG | ecosystem: Environmental > Terrestrial > Soil > Wetlands > Peat | place... | reverse complement strand
CACGCCCGCGGGACTCCAGCGGCTGCGAGTCCAGGCTGCGGACTTGGCGGCCCGCCTGGGGTCGATCGGCCCTTCCGCGGATCCGCACGAGCTGGCGCTCCTGCAGCGGGACCTGCGCTGGGTGGAGGGGCGGTTGCAGCGGGCCATCCTGGTGGATCCCGCAGCCCAGGCGCTTGACCGGGTCCGCTTCGGAATGACCGTGGAAGTCCGCCACGAGGACGGCAGCGCCGAAGCGCTCACCATCGTTGGGGAGGACGAGGCAGAGCCCGGCGCCGGCCGGATCAGTTGGGTGTCGCCGCTGGCGGAGGCGCTGCTGAATGCCGAGCCCGGCGACGAGGTGGCTTGGCAGCGGCCTGCGGGGAAGACGCGCCTGGAGATCATGGCGGTGCGAAGATCCTAGGGATTGGGGGGCGTTGCGGAATAACCTGTGCAGTTCAGGTTATTCCACTACGGCCCCTTATGCCGGGGCCGCAAGGATCTGTTCAGGTTAATTCTAGACAACGGCTTATGGGACCCTCGCTCTGACCACCTATCCCTCGATCCATCCGGCTCAATTCGCGCCAGCGAATCCAGCCGGAGACGAGGCCGCGGCGGCCGCGGCCGAACCAGCGCCGGGACCTGCTTCCCTGCCTTCCAGCTCGGGCGGATGCGCCAGAACCTTCGGTCGGGCATATACCGAATGATCGGCGGTGCCGATGCCCTGCACCGGCCCCCGGCAGGTGAAGCCAAGCTTGGTGAACAAGCCGATTGATCTGAAATTGGTGTTGCGGATCACGCATTGGCAGGTGTCGAACCTGGCGGGCCTGAACGCGTCCATCAGGACCTCCATGGCCTGGGTGGCGATGCCCCGCCCCTCGTACTGCGGCGCTAACCTGATTTCCTGGATGTACAGTTGATTGCCGAAGGGATCCGCTCCTTTCGGATCATCTTTGTAGAGGGTTGCGAACTGTAGCAAAAAGCATTATGGTATATGGCGAATTATAGATTTCTATTATGAAACTTTCCGATTGGGCAAAACAACAAGGAATCCGTTACGAAACGGCCTGGAGATGGTTCCGGGACGGGAACCTCCCCGTCCAGGCCGAGCAGACGGCAACCGGGACCATCCTGGTGCATCCGGAGTCTGACCGGCGACCTGAGGGAGAAGTAGCCCTTTATGCCCGGGTTTCCAGTGCTGACCAGAAGGCCGATCTGGATCGTCAGCTTGGGCGGTTGGTGGTGTTCGCCGCCAGGCAGGGGCTCTCCGTCACCCGGACGGTGGCCGAGGTCGGATCGGGGCTGAACGGCCATCGGACCCGACTGACGAGCCTGCTACGGACGCCGGAGATCAGGACCATCGTCGTGGAACACCGTGATCGCCTGTGCCGGTTCGGGTTCGAGTATCTCGAGTCCGCCCTCAAAGCCCAGGGGCGGGACATCCTGGTCGTGGATGAAAAGGAATTGGACGATGACCTGGTTCGGGATATGACCGAGGTGCTGACTTCCTTCTGTTCGCGCCTCTATGGCAAGCGATCCGCCAAACGACGCGCGGAACGCGCACTGGAGGCGATGGGCGCATGATCCGCACCGTTCATACTCGCCTTGTCCTTGACCCCGGCCCCGCCGGGCGGCTCGATGCCTACGCCGCCTTGTACGGCAAGGCCGAGCGGACCCTGTTCGCGGCGGCGGCCAAGGGCGGGAACCTGGATCAGCTCAAATCCGACTTCAGCGCCCGGTTCGGGCTCACTGCCAGGCAGTACAATGCGCTATCCCGGTCGGTCAAAGGCAAGATCGGCAGCCTGATCGAAGTCCGCAAGCTGCGCATCGCCGATATCGGGATCCTCCTGTCCAGGCTGGAGAAGGCCGTGAATGACCTGCCCGCCGGCTCGCGGAAACGGCATGAGCAGCAGCGCCGAATGGGGCGTCTCACCGACCAGCTGCGCCAGCTGCAGCAGGACCAGGAAAGCGGCAACCTCCGGCTGTGCTTCGGCGGCGGCAAGCTGTTCCATGCCCAGCACCATCTCCCTGGGAACGGCTACCCGGACCATGCCGCCTGGAAGCAGGACTGGCAGGCGGCCCGGAGCGACGAGGTGTTCGTCCTGGGGTCCAAGGACGAGACCGCCGGTTGCCAAGGCTGCCAGCTGACCCCGAAGGGCAATGGGACCTATGCGGTGAAGCTTCGCCTGCCCAACGCCCTGCTCGACCCGGAGCGCACGGAAACGCATCTGTCCTTCGCGGCGACCTTCGACTATGGCCGCAAAGAAATCGATGCCGCGCTCGCGGCCGGCATCGCCCTGAGCTACCGGTTCCTGCGCGATGCCAAAGGCTGGCGAATGCTGGTCAGCACCGACGTCCAGGGCGCGGTGGTGATGAACCATCTCCCCGGAGCGCTCGGCGTGGATGTCAACGCGGACCATCTAGCGCTCACCCTGATGGATGGCGCTGGGAACCCCCTGATGACGATGCGGGTGGCGTTGGTCACCTACGGCTGTTCCGCCGAGCAGGCCAAGGCCCGGATCGGGGAGGCGGTGAAGCAGGTCATCGCCATCGCCCGGACGGCCAACATCGCGATCATCATCGAAAAGCTGGACTTCACGGCCAAGAAACGGTCGATGAAGGACCAGGGCGTTCGGTATGCCCGGATGCTGTCGAGCTTTTCCTATAACCGGATCCTGGAGACCTTGAAGGCACGGGCCTTCGATGCCGGGATCCGGATTCAGGAAGTCAATCCCGCCTACACTTCGATCCTCGGGAAGCAGAAGTTCGCCCAGAGGTACGGCCTTTCCGATCACGGCGCCGCCGCACTGGCCATCGCGCGCCGGAGTCTTTCCTTCAGTGAACGTCCGAACCGGACAAGCCGTCAAGGCACCTCCCCCGCACCTGCCAGGAAGCGAGGAGAGCATGTATGGCGGCATTGGGCGAGGAAGGGCACTGAGGAGCGGCGCAAGCAGCGCGCGCCCGGTCGCCGCAAGGCGATCCCTGCGGCCACCGGGGCCCTTACGGCTCACGGCGCCGGAGGGACCAAGCTGGGTGCTGCCGGTGGGATTCCGGCACGTGAATCCGTCCCCAGCACTGTTCGGGGGGCGTCCATCGGGGAACACAGGTGTCCCCCGAAGGCCAAGGACCCGTTCGTTTTACAATAAAACGCTATGGATTCAGGAACGGCAAAGGCCCGGCGGACGTTCCCCGAGGATCATCCCTGGCCGCGGATCTCACCGGGTTTTTCGCCCGGAACCGGCCCAAGTTCGAGATCCGGCAGATCGCCACCTCGGCCGATCTCGGGCTGCCCAAACGGCTCCAGGCCATCGAGGGCGGCATCGCCTGGAGCAGCATGAAATCGAACCGGATGCAGATGATCGGCCCAGGTGGATTCTCGGTGGTGGAGGTGGTCCAGGGAATCGGCGACTTCGGCTGGGAGCCGGGCCAGGACAATCTATGGTTGGTCACCGAGGATGGGCGCAGGGTCGTTCGCCTGCGGGCCGGCAAGCCCGGCGATCACCTGGACGGCGACCTCAAGCTCAGCGTTTGGGTCCGGGAAGCCGGACACGGCTATTTCACCGGACCCAGGACCAACGTCGCCACCCCCTCCGGACACCTGTGGAGCCTCCGCCCGGACGCCCTCGTACGGATGGAGCTCAAGAGGTTGCCCAACCGCAGGAAAGAGCCCCCGAGTGAATTCCTGTCCGGGAGAGATGTGCCCTACCTGCCGGGGGAAATCCTCCTGGGCGCCAGCGGGACCCTCTTGTATTGGGGAGAGAAAGATTGGGGTTTCTATTTTGCCGACCCGAAGCGACCGCAGGGGAAGACCAACTGGTTCTTTGACCAGCAGGAATATGGCCGGGCCCATCTGGGCAGCGGCGACAAGGTCTGGATCGCCGATGCCAAGGCGAACCGCATCATCTGCCTGGACCTGCAAAAGATCACCCGGAACGGAGGCAATGTCAGACCGCTGATCATTCCTCTCGATCCCAGGAAGACCGGAATCCAGGATCTCGCGGAAGGCCCGGACGGCGCCATCTGGTTCACCGCCCCCCTCATGAACTGCATCGGCAGGCTCGAGCTGAACGGGAAGCAGGCAAAAATCAATTTTTTCCCTTTGCCAATTCCAGGCAGCCTGCCGGCCTACATCATCAACGGCAACGACGGCAGCATGTATTTCACCCAGGCCGGCGGGCGCCGGATCGGCGCCATCACCGCGGTAGATCCGCTACAACCCGTCTCCGAGGCCGCCGCCTTGGCCAGTTTCGCCTTGCCCCCGCGCGTCCCGTTCCGGATTCCGGCATCAAACCCCGCCAGCCGCCGGCCGGCCCCCGCCGAAGGCCCCGCTCCCGCGGCCGCGGCGGCGCCCTTGGTCCAGGACCCCGCCGCGGTGGTGGCCGGGTCCGCGGCCGCAGCGGCGCCCTTGGTCCAGGAACCCGCCGCGGCCGCGCCCGAGGCCGGACCAGCACCCCTGGACGTCCTGGCCGGATGGGGCCTCGCGGTCCAATGGCGGCACGTGTTCGAACAGCATGGCTACGGAGCCGACAACGACAAGGGCCAGTTCCTCGAGTCCGGCAACGATCGGGAGGCGGTAGCCAAGCTGATCTGCCAGGCCGTCGAGCATCCCACCTACGAGCTGATGCTGGACACGGACGGCCGGTGGCTGGCGCTGAAGGCCTTCGACCACCCGGTGGGCTACTTCTGGGATTGGGACGCCCGCGCCTGGGCCCTGACCCGCAACCTGGTGGTGGTGCTGTCCCCCCGCCAGGACCGGGTGGTCACCACCTATCCGGTGCGCTGGTTCTGAATGGATCCCATCGCCCATCCTGATGAAGCGACCGTGCTGGCCAACGACCGGGGCAGGTCAGGCTACTCCACCCGCAGCGGCCGCTGGTACCGCTCCACCGCGCCATCCGGGGTGAGGACGGTGAACACGACCTGGTACTGACCGGGCGCCTCAAGCACCCATCCGGCCTCCAGATCCAGGCGGGTGAATGAGTTGGGGCCTTCCTTGCCCACCACCGCCGCGGCCTGCTGGTTCTGCAATGGCCCGGGCCGGATGGGAAGGCCATCCGGCCGGACCAGGGCGACATCGTACCAGCATCGATCCGGGATCATCCGTCCCACCCCTGCGTAGCGCAAACGCAAACCGATCCGGAAACCGGTTCCGGCCGGAACCGTATCTGGGCCGTTCCATGCCGGACCCGGGTCGGGGGGAACTTCGCGGTGACTTGATTCAAAGGTAGCGAGGCAACTGGCCTCGGACAGGCAGTACTTGGCCAGGCCCAGGCATTTGACGAAACAGCGGGGACTGTCCAAAAGGGCGTAACGGGGATCGCCAGGATAGGTGTAACCCGAGTGCATGAGTCCCCAGCGGATGCCTGCCATGGGCCCCGGCGCTTCCTCTCCGGGCGGGGGCGGCGGCTCCCCCAGCATCGTGACCAGGAGGTGGAGCGCCGGGACACACGCTCGGACCGCGCGGTTGCCGCGGTCGGTGATCAGGATGGTGGCAAAGCCTGGCTCGCCGCCCTCTTCAACTTCCCTGTAAACCATAATTCCGCAAGGGTTGTCCAGGCAGGGCTGCCGTGCGAGCAGGACCCGCGCCCCGGCGTCGTCCGACAGCCGCTGGTCCCGGAACCCGGGCCGGAGCGGATCGCCCAGGACGGTCGTGACTTTGCGGCCCGGGCCTTCGGGGCCTGGCAGGGTGATGGTGCGCAGGCTGTCGCCGTCCAGGACATAGAGGACGCGGCCGGCTTCATCGAGGGCCAGGCCCCGCAGGTCCGTGAAACCCGCCTCGTCGCCGGATCCGTCCTGGGTGCCGGCCGCCCCGGGCCGGCCCGCCAAGGTGCTCACCTGGCGGTCGGGGCTGATGACCCGGATCACCCGGTTGCCGGTGTCCGCCACGTAGAGGGTGCGGTCGGCGGCCACCGCCAGGCCCTGGGGATGATCGAACAGCGCCTGCGGGTGTTCCGGCGAGGTGTCCTGGCAGCCATGCTGTTGCGGGGTGCCGGCGACCAGCGCGGTCCTGCCGTCGGCGCCGACGCTGCGGATGACCCCGTTCCCGGTGTCGGCCACGAAGCAGGTATCGGATGGCCCGTGCACCACCAGGAAGGTGGGGTCGCGGAACCGCGCGTGGCGGCCCATGCCCTCCTGGTACCCCGGCTGGCCCGGAACCCCGGCCAGGGTCGCCACCCGGGCCTCGCCATGAACGCTCCGCAGCGCGTGGCTCTTGTGGTCGGCCACCAGCCAGCAGGGTTCGGTGCTCCGGTCTTCCGGGTGCTGCGGCAGGGCGCGCTGGAACGCGGGGCTCGCCTCGGCCACGCCCCAGGGCTCCTCGAACCTGGCCGAAAGCCCCTGGCGCTCCTCCCCGGCCGGGTCCAGGCCCGGCGCCAAGCCGCCCGCCAGGGGCACCAGGCCCTCCATCACCAGCCGGCCCATGTGGATTTCGCTGCGCCAGCGATGCGGTCCCTCCCGTACCAGCCGCTCCAGGCGCACCTCGCCCAGGCGGCCGCGGCAGGTGAGGTCCACCTGGTCCTGGCCGGTGACGTCCAGTTGGCGCCATTCCCCGCCCTCCCTCCAACTGAGCAGGGCCCGCCCGCCCTGGCCCGGCAGGTGCAGGCTCCGGGCCAGGCCGTAGGCGAACACCGGGTTGGAGCCGGATTGCCCGCGGTGCGCCGCCGGGTACCATGGGTGGGTTGCGGTGGTGACGGGCTCATGCCGGCCAGGGCGGCGGCCGGTGGCCGGATCCTCGAACGGCATGGCCCGGAGGGCGGCGGAAGGTGCGCCCGGCGCCGGGCGCCCCTTGGCGTCCAGGGCGGCGTATTGGTGGATCAGGTGGGTGATGGTATCCACTTCGAGCTCGTCAGGCAGGGCCCGGGGCGGGGCGGCTTGGTGGCCCGGTTCCTCGAGGAGCCGAACTTCCAGGACGGCCCTCTGGCCCGGGTCCTCGGTGCTGCTGACCTCCAGGTGGGCCAGGCCGGCCGGGGCGAGCACCCCAGGCTCGTAGATCCATGCCCCCCCGGCATCCCGCTCCACCCGGCCGGGGCCGTCCAGCACGCGCCAGGCCAGAAGATCCTCGCGTTTTCCGCCGTTGACCCTGGCGGCCAGTTCCAGGTGGCCTCCCGGCGCCACCCTCGTGGGCTGGGCCAGGATCTCCACGCGCACCTGGGCGTGGACCTGACTGGCAGAGAACAGGGCGACGAGCGCCAGGGTGGGAGCGTTCAGGGGCAGGCGCGGGAAGGGCATGAAACCTCCTGAACGACCATTTTAAATAAAATATTAATTTTTTGGAAGACGGGGCATTTAAAGGATTCCTAGGCTTTGTTTGCGCATAGCAAATCTGCAGGCTTCGGGGGATGGACAATTCCACAGCGGATACCTAGCGAACTCGGGAATTCAACGCCGACTGCATGGAGATGAACAAGGCTTACGGATGGCGACGCAGTTCCGCCTCCGGCCGGTCGGCACCGGAAATCACCGGGCCCGAGGCCTTGGCCTCCTCCGTGGTCAAGGTTCTTGGACAGTGCTCCAGGGCCATGCCCTTCTGGAATCGATCGACCAGCAGGATCCTGGCGCTTTGATCCGCCAAACCGAGCACGGTGCGGAAACCGTAGCCCCCTGGCGCCCCGTCATTCCCTTGACCGAGGTAGCGGTCAACCCCTTCGACGAACTGCCGCAGGGGGACAGGAAGGAGGCCAGCATCCCGCGCTGGCGCAGTCCGGCCCATTCCTGGCGGAGGAATTCATTGGCGCGGACGTCCTGGAAATAGCGCGCGCGGTTACTGGTTGTCGTTCCTCCTCAGGTCGTACAGCGGGAGGTGCAACCGCTCCGCCATGGCCTTTGCCAGGGCTTCATAGAATCCGTCCGGCTTGATGTCCGGGGGCAAGGCCCCGTTCTTGTATCTCCCCCGGCCGATGAGAGCCACGCCGATGATCCGCACGGACCGCGCCGGTTCGGTGATCCGGCTGAAGGTGGCCACCTCGTTGTATCCATACCGGTGATAATCGAAGGGCGGGACGCCGACCAGATCCGAGGGTGGCCGGAGCGTTTCCTTGGGTCCGTATGCCCAGGTGCTGACGTGCCCAGGCTGCTGCTCGAACGCCTGGATCATGGTCTCCACCCGGGCGCGGGGATGATCGGCCCGGTATCTCATTTCGAACGCCTCGAAGGCCTCCGCCTGCTCATCACTCCAGGGATTCTTGAGGCGGAACACCTCGCGGAAGGCCTTCTGATCATAGGGGGGGCGCTCCATCGGTGTATAGGCATCATGGGGGTAGGCATCGATGATGCATTCCAGGGGGACATCATAGAGGAACCCGACGGGGTACCAGGTCAAGGGGTGGACCACGTCGATGAGGGTTATGGAAATGGCGTTGCGCAGGGCCAGGTTCACCCAGGGCGCGAGGGCGAAGACGTCCTCAGTGCTCAGGTCTCCGGTGTTCTCGTAGTAGCACTGCAGCAGGCGGCGCATGGGCTCCATGCCGATCCCACCGAAGAAGGCGAAGCGGTGGGCCGGAAGGGATCCGGGGACGGGGTGCTCCAGGTGAGCCAGCCACTCCTGCTTCAAGGGCGGATCGATCCCCAGGGCGAGCAGATCCTGCCACTGCCGAGCCACTGCCGGCGCCGGTTTCCGTTTGGCATCCAATCCGGCCAGGGAGAAGGGAGGATTGGGAATCTCCAGGCCCGGCCGCGGCCTCAGGTGGGCCACCTGGGGAATGGTCTTGGCGACCTCCAAGGTCACCTGGGCCTGGAGGGCGGATGCCCCCGCCACGGCTGCCAAGGCGGTAGCCAGCAGGCAGTTTGGAAGGAAGGGAAGGCGGAACCAAGAAGACATGAGGCCTCCGGGAACAGCAAATATAAATTATTTTATAAATGAAACCACATACAAACGGCACGAGCACCGCAACGGTTGAAGAAGACTGTGATCAGCATTCTTGATTCCTTGCTCCTCAGCCTCATCCTGGGATTGATAGGGATGGGAATTTCAAAAGCCCCGAATTCCGAATGCCGGGGCCGCAAGGATCTGTTCAGGTTAATTCTAGACAACGGCTTACTTCCTGATGGCCCTGCCTCGCGGCAGGTGTCGGGCCTGTTGGCCGGTGTGTCACAAGGCCGGCCCTCGCCGCAATGCCAGGAGGCTTCGGCCTAAAATAACATATTGACTGATCGTTCCAATTGTTCAAACTTGTCCCATGGTGAGAGGCAAGGAATTCGACACGGAGGAGGCCCTCCAGAAGGCGCTTGAGGTCTTCCAGACCAAGGGCTTCGACGGCGCGTCCATCCGGGACCTCGTGGAGGCCATGGGGATCAGCCGCCAGAGCCTCTACGACACCTATGGCGACAAGGAAGCCCTTTACCACACAGCCCTCGAGCGCTACCGGTCGCAAGCGCCCGCACGCATCGGCTCCTTCATCGAGAGTTCTCTGCCCTTGAGGCCGGCCTTGGCCGCCCAATTCGAGCAGGTGATCGACCACCTTCTTTCGCCCGCGGGCCGGTCCTGTCTTCTGGCCCAGGCGGCTCTCGCACGTGCGGCAAAAGACCCGGAATCGGCCCAATGTGTGCAGAAGGCCTTCTGCCAGAACGTCGAGCGCCTGGAAGGGCGCCTGCGGCGCGCCCAGGCCGAAGGGGAACTGGGGCGCCACCACGATCCGGCGGCCCTGGCGAGATTCTTCCAGAACGCATTGCACGGCTTCCAGGTGACCGCGCGATCCGGCGCAAGCCGGGAGGAACTGGATGCCATCATCCGGGTGAACCTGTCCATCCTTGGGTGATTTTTTTGATTCATTTTGGAACGTTCATTCCAAGGATGGTTAAAATGAACCGATTCAAGAACCAGACCGTCCTGATCACCGGAGCCTTGACTGGCATCGGCCGGACCACGGCCCTGGCTTTCGCCCGAGAATGGGCCAACCTCGTGGTTTCCGGCCGCCACGAGGAGGCCGGAAACCGATTGGTCGCTGACCTGACCGGTCAGTGCCTGGCCGTCGATGGCGGCTTCACCGCCGGTTGACCCGACACCCTTTCCCTTGAAAGGAAGGACCACCGGCCCAATCTTGATATACCACCCACCCTCAGCCCGATCCTAGAAAGGACACCGCCATGCCCACCTCCATCAGCCCGACCCTCCTGGCCGACCAGATCGCGGCATTCACGGACAGCATGTCCAAGGCTGTGCCGCCCGAAGTCATCGCCTTGCTCGGTTCAGAACTCACCCGGTTGGCCGAATCGGGGATCCTCGAGAATGCCCTCAAGGTCGGTCAGACGGCGCCGGACTTTACGCTATTGGAGGCCCGTGGCCAGCAGGTGCGCCTGTCTGGGCTCCTGGCCAAGGGTCCTGTGGTCGTCACCTTCTACCGAGGCGGCTGGTGCCCGTTCTGCAACCTCCAACTCCGCGCCTACCAAAGCGTGCTGCCCGAGATCCACCGCCTCGGTGCTGAACTGGTGGCCATTTCTCCGCAGACGCCCGACTATGCCCTCACCGACGCCGAACAGAAGGCGCTCACCTTTCCCGTCCTGAGCGACCGCCACAACACCGTCGCACGCTCTTACGGCCTGGTCTACACCCTCAGCGACGCCCTGCAGCGCCTGCAAGAAGGTTTCGGCAACCCGTTGCCCAAGTTCAACGGCGAGGCGTCCTGGGAACTGCCGACGCCGGGGACTTTCATCATCGATCCCGGTGGCCTCGTCCGACTGGCCCATGTGGATGTCAACTACATGCACCGCCTGGAACCCAGTGTGCTCCTGGACGCGCTTCGGCCATGAGCCGTCACCCCAAGTGAAGCTCGCATCCATGCATCCAATCGTCGTCCGTTGGATCCTCGGCTCCGTCGGCTCCTGCTTCGAAGGGACTTTGCCATGCGTATCGTTGTGATGGGAACCGGCGGCATTGGCGGCTATTTCGGCGCCCGTCTGGCCCAAGGGGGCAGTGAGGTGACATTCATCGCCCGGGGAGCGCATCTGACGGCCATCCTGGAGAACGGCCTGAGGGTGGCCAGCGCGCTGGGCGACATCCACCTTCCGCATCCGAAGGTGAGCGAAAACCCGGCGGAGGCCGGTCCGGCTGACCTGGTCCTGCTGGGCGTGAAGCGATGGGACACGGAGGCGGCCGCCCGGGCTTTGAAGCCCCTCACCGACGCGGGCGCCGCCATCGTGTCCTTCCAGAACGGCGTCCAGAAGGACGAGGTGCTTCGCGGCATCTTGGGCGAGGGTGGGCTTCCCCCGGCCATGACTTCTTCCATGCACAAGGATTTGGAGAAGGGCAACCGGCTCGAGGTCCAGTGGCTCAGCGGTGACATCGTCCGCCGCGGCCAAGTGGCGAACGTCCCAATCCCGGTCAACCGGGCGATGGCCGATATCCTGGCCCTCCATGCCGGAGGCGGCCGTGGCTGAGAATACACCCGACGTTTCACAGCTTGCGGCGGACCGGCGGGTGGCCTACGCCATCCTGCGCCTGGGGCTCGGAGTAAACATGCTGCTCCACGGGCTGGTCCGGCTGCCGCACCTGGCTGCTTTCGCCAACGGCATGGTCACCCAGTTCCAGGCCACCATCCTGCCGGGTTTCGCGGTCAAAGGTTTTGCCTGGGTGTTGCCGTTTGCCGAGGGATTGATCGGGCTGCTGCTCGTGCTGGGATGGCGGACCCGGCAGGCCTTGGTGGCGGGCGGGCTGTTGATGGTGGCGCTTATCGCCGGCACCAGCCTCCGGAGCGACTGGCCTACCGTGGGTATCCAGATGGTCTACTCTGCCATTTATTTCGCGCTGCTGCACGAATGTTCCCACAACGGGTTCTCCCTCGACGGATGGCTCGGCAAGCGCCGCGGATGACCACAGGCAGGTTCATTTCGCCTTGGGGTTGTCTCGCCGCTGATTTCCAACGTCTACCTTCATGAGGTCCTGGACGTCTGGTTCGACAAAGAGGTAATGCCCAGGCTCCACGACCGGGCGTTTCTGGTCCGCTTTGCCGACGATGCGCTCATGGGCTTTGAGAAGGAAGAGGACGCAAGGAAGGTGATGGCCGTCCTGCCGAAGCGATTTGGTAAATACGGCCTGACCCTTCATCCAGAGAAGACCCGCCTGGTCGACTTCCGGAAACCAACTGAGAAACCCCGCAAGCTTGGGGTCGATCGAACAGGACCCGGGAGCTTTGACCTGCTGGGATTCACCCATCACTGGGTAAAATCCCGAGATGATTACTGGGTGATCAAGCAAAAGACAGCCAAAAGCCGATACAGCCGAGCCGTTAAACGAGTCGCTGAGTGGCTGCGGGAGCATCGGCACATGCCTGTGCAGAAGCAGCATCAATTGCCGCAGTCTCACCGGTCGGTTCGCCTCCGGCAAGGTCCGGCGGGCCGTTGCGTTCGAATCCTCATTGGAACGGGATCTCGAACTCCTCCTGGAGTTCGATCCACGGGTGCTCGAGTTCGAGGAGCAGCCCGTCCACGTGTCCTGGCGCGGCCCGGAGGGCAAGCCGCATGTCCATACCCCGGACTTCCTGGTGACCTACACCCGTTTTGATCCGTCTCGGGATCCCCATCTCAAGTGCCTAGTGGAGGTGAAATACCGGTTCGACCAAGTGAAGAACCTGGCGCAGTACCGACCGGCCATCAAGGCCGCCATCGCCTATGCCGCCGACCGAGGCTGGCGCTTCAAAATCCTGACGGACTTTGAAATCCGTGGTCCCTTTCTCTACCCGGTCCGCTTCCTCCTCCCCTATCTCCGGGATTCCCCCGATGAGGCAATGGAGGCCCTGGTGCTGGAAACGGTGGCGAGGCAAGCCGAACGCCCGCAATTCAAGCCAAGGGTCAGCACCGTATTGGATGACCTGCGCCCCAGGGCTGACCCAGCGGAAGTGCTTCGGAGCCTGTGGCGGCTGGTGGCCGTGGGCCGCCTGCGCATGGACTTCAGAAAAGGCTTCATGCCCTGCCACAAGATCTGGGCCCCCGCCCCCTCGGAGGCTAGGCCGCTCCTGCTGCCCCTGGAACTTCCTGGACTCTATCGAGGCTGACCGTGACCGCCCCCTCGAAACCCCCCGTCGAGATCACTTCCGGGCCCGTCGCTGCGGGGATCAGCCTGGCGCCCGGAACGCCGGTTCTGGTCCATGGGCAGCCGGGAACCATCGTGGCCGAGTTGCCGCTGAACGAGGTCCTGGTGCGCGACAAGGCCACTTCACCACCTTGTACCGCTGGTTCAGGCATTTCCGGGCAGGGGATGGGCGCATTTCGACCCTGGCTTCCCCCGGTTCCCAGGGGGGCCGCGGGCAAAGCCGGCTGGATCCCCGGGTGCAAGACCTCATCCAGGAGGTGCTCCAGGAGTCCCACCTCAACAAGCAGAAGCTCAAAATCAGCGCCATCCGGCGCCTGATCGAGGCCCGGTGCAGGCAGGTGGGGTTGGCGGTCCCGGCCTACAACACGGTGCTGACGAGGGTTTTGCAACTGTCGAGCTGCGACCGGATCAAGGCGCGGATAGGCGCCAAGGAGGCCCGGGAAGCGGCCACGATCCATCGCGGACCCTTTGAGGAGGCGGAGTATCCGCTCGCCATCGTCCAGATCGACCACACGCCCCTGGACATCATCCTGGTGGATGAGGCCGCCCGTTTGCCCATCGGCAGGCCATGGCTCACCCTGGCGATCGACGTCTACAGCCGCATGGTCGTGGGCTACTGCCTGACCTTCGACCCGCCGGGGGCCATTTCCGTCGGGCTTTGCCTGGTCCATGCGATCCTGCCCAAGGACGCCTGGCTGGCCAAGTTCGGCCTGAAGGCGGAATGGCCATGCTGGGGTGTGCCCACGACCATCCACGCGGACAATGGGAAGGATTTCCGTTGCGAAAGCCTCCAGCGCGCCTGCCTGGAGCACCGGATCAACATCGAATGGCGCCCACTCCGACGGGCGAATTTCGGCGGGCACATCGAGCGTCTCCTGGGCACCTTCCTCCAGGAGATGCACCAACTGGCCGGGACCACGTTCTCCAACGTGGCCGAGCGCGGGAATTACGACGCCGTGAAGACCGCGGCCTTCACCCTGCGGGAGTTCGAGTGCTGGCTGGCCAACCTCATCACCGGCAACTACCACCAGCGCCCCCACGGCGGCCTCGAAGGTCAATGTCCCTTGCGGCGGTACGAGGAGGGCATCCTGGGCACCCCAACCCAGCCCGGCCGGGGCCGTCCGTCCCAAGTGCGCAATGAACGTAGGCTGCTGCTGGATTTCCTGCCGGGGGTCGAGCGGAGCATCCAGGAATATGGCGTGCAGATCGACCGAATCATCTATTTCTCCGACGAACTGCGCCCCCACGTCCAGGCGGTGGATCCGGAACATCCGTTCGAGCGGCGGCGCCATGTGTTCCGCCGGGATCCGCGGGACATCAGCGTGATCTATTATGCGTTCCAGGATGACGGCAGGGGGAATGGCTGCCTGCCGGTGTTCTACATTTCCGCCCCGCCCGTTGCCGACGAGAAACGGTTCTACGACGCCGTCCTGGAGGCCATGGACGTCCGACGGACCAGCTCCACCGTGGCCACCGCCCAGGCCAACGTCATCCGAATCTTTCGTGCGCTGGGTGTCCGGGTCCTGCTCATCGACGAGATCCAGCACTTGGTGGCGGCCGGAGCGATCCGCAGCCGGCAGATGATGAACGTCCTGAAATACATGAGCAACGATCTCCAGATCCCCATCATCGGCGCTGGGGTCCAGAGCGCCTTCAACGCCCTCCAGAGCGACGATCAGATGGCCAACCGGTTCAAGCCGGTCGTTCTGCCCAGGTGGGAGCTGAACGAGGAATTCCTCCAACTGCTCGCCTCCTTCGAACTCCTGCTGCCCCTGCGGAAACCCTCGAACTTGACGGACAAGGACATGGCCGTGAAGCTCTACGGGATGGTCGGCGGAAAGATCGGGGAACTGGCGACCCTCCTTGCGGATGCGGTGGTGGACGCCATCCGGTCCGGCCAGGAATGCATCACCCCCAAGACCATCCGGCAACTCGGCTGGGTGTCCCCCGACGCGAGGAAACACGCGGCGGAGGGATTGGGCGAGGAAATTCGGACGCCATTTCGCCCGTTTTTAGCGCCGACTTCTGAAATTTCCGAGTGCTCCAGCCCAGACGGGCAGGCGGTTTTTAGCATCGCCTTCTGAAAAATGAGCCGTAACCCCAATCGCGTTTAGCATCGACTCCTGAAATTCACAGATCAAAAGCAGATCCTTGACATCCTCCGGTATCAGGCATATCTTTACCGCATATCCGGTATATTAACCGTAATTTAGGTAAATAAATTCGGATGTGGGAGTCAAACTTCTTGAACAATAGGCTTGCTATGAAAAAAGAAACGACGGACAGGGACTTCATCGGCAATAAGGTGCGTGACCTCCGGAAGGGCCGAGGGCTGTCCCAGGGCGAGCTCGGCAAGGTCCTAGGCCTCTCCCAGAGCACCCTGTCCGAGGTTGAACTCGGGCAAACTTCCCTCTCCGCCGAGCAGTTCATCCAGATCCTCAAGTTCTTCAATGTCCCTGCCAGCCATTTCGACCCTGCTCCCGGAGATTCCGGCGGGGCCATCCAGAAAGCCTTGGCTGCCCACGGCGCGAACCACTTGGTTGAGGATCCAGACATCCTTCCCAGTGAAAACCTGGCGCGGGTCGATTCGATCGTCCGAGAAACCCTGGTTTCGGGCGAGAACCCCAGGGCACTGACGGCCCTCGCTCCCGTCATCATCAGCAATATCGGCCAGATCAACCTGCCCAAGCTGTTCGCCCAGTTCAAGGAGTTCAGCCTTGAGAATCGGTACGGTTGGCTGATCGACAACATCCTGGGAGCCATCGCCCTCACCCTCAAGGACGTTCCTGCCAGAAAGCAGGCTCTTGCACTCACGAAGGCCGCCAACTTCCTCCAGAATCATCGTGACCACATCTACGCCAGGGACACCGCACACGACCTTCGCTACGAGGACTATCTGGGGCTTCCCATCGCGAGCCCAAAGACGAAGAATGAGGTCCTCCGAAACCGTTCGGAGATCTCCACGCACTGGAACATCCTCACGACGATCCAGGTCGAAGATTTCGCCAAGGCCATCCAGGAAAGCTATGTCCCCGACGCCCATTGAAATTTTTCTTCTCGACATCGATGCCGAATGGCCCGCAGGTGGGTCCAAGATCCTCCTCAGGGTGATCGGCTCGACTGCCCTCATGCTCCAGACGCCCTACAGCCGAGGCACCAAGGACAGTGATGTCCTCGGCGTCGATCCGGTCATTGGGCGCGTCGCAGATGCCCTTCTCGCCTTGGCGGGAAAGGACACAGACCTGCATCGGAAGCGTCGGGTATACCTGGATGTGGTCGGTTCGGGGGTTCCGTTACTGCCTCGCCCTCCCAAGTGGAACCGCATTGAAACCCTGAACGCGAACTTGCGGTCCTTCGAGATCGTGGCCCTGGACATCACGGACGTCGTCGTCAGCAAGCTGAAACGGGTCAACGACAATGACATGGCCGACATCAGGGAAATGGTCGGTCGCGACCTGGTGGACCACGCCCATCTGGTGGATCGATTTCTCTCGGCGGCGGACGTGTTCTCCATGGATGCCCGGGCCCAGCACCTCACCCGCTACGCGCAAAACCTCAACTGGGTTGAGCGAGAATGCATGGGCGTTCCTGCAACGGAATACCAACTGCCCCCCTGGGCGGATGCATGACGCAGGCTCTGGGCCTCCGGAGAACAGCGCACCAAACCATCGGAGTGCCCCTGGCGCCCGATGGCAAAGGTGAGGTGCCCCCTGATGCTGCTGTGGGCGCAAGCGAGCACGGGCCGCGACAAGCGGGGTGACATGATGAAGTCGTCGTGGATTGGTTTCGGAGAACGGACCTCTGCCAATGCTGGGGCGCGGCGGCGTTATTGTCATGGCCGCTTCAATGGCCGGAACTTGGTGACAGCCGCAAACTTCTGGCTGCCTGAGTGAGGGTATGCCGTCACCTTGGGCAATTCAGATGTAGGAACTCTTGTTCTGGAGAGTGCTGAGTTCTCCCTCGCCCCTGACGGGGCGTCGGGAGGCCGATCGTGGTCAAGCCTTGTGGCGGGCGAGACGTAGGTTCGACAGTTCTATGGACAGTTCGATCCAGTGGTCGACGAGTTCCTTCATGCGTACGTAGTTTGCCAACTGCTCATGGATGGCAGGAAGGTCCTCCTCCTTGACGAACTTCGAGCTGCCCTTGCCCTTCCGGGTG
>Ga0181520_10006838_pt1 | contig 17156 bp, 17 predicted proteins | sample PEATcosm2014_Bin_29_FD_132451 | JGI IMG/M metagenome (GOLD analysis project Ga0181520, IMG submission 132451) | Peatland microbial communities from MTU Mesocosm Facility, Houghton, MI, USA - PEATcosm2014_Bin02_30_metaG | ecosystem: Environmental > Terrestrial > Soil > Wetlands > Peat | place... | reverse complement strand
TCACGCTGTTCGCCGGGGCGCGGCTGGTGTTGGAAAATCTGGGCGCGGGTTTTACCACGGGTCTGAAACGGCTGTTGATCACCCTGCTGGCGGTGCTGCTGGGTTTCTGGCTGGGCAAACTGTTGCGGCTTCAAAGCCTGTCGAACGGGCTGGGGCGCCGGGCGGGACGCCTGATCACGGCGGCGCAGGCAAATCCGCCGGGCCGGCCGGGGGCGGGGCTGGCGGCCTGTGTGGTGCTGTTTGGCGCGGCGCCGCTGGGCTGGCTCGGCGCGGTGGAGAACGGCTGCACCGGCCAGTATTATTTGTTCGCCGCCAAGGCGCTGATGGATGCGCTGGCGATGGCGGGGTTGGTGGAGATTTTTGGCTGGGTGCCGGCCTTGTCCGCCTTCCCGATTTTCGGCCTGTTCGGCCTGACCACGTTCCTGTGCCAGCGGTACGCAGCGCCGTTTTGCGACACGCACCAGATGCTGGATTCGGTCAATGCCACCACCGGCGTGGCGGCGTGCGCCGTGAGCCTGGTGATCTTTGAAGTGCGCAAAGTGGAGCTGGCCAATTACCTGCCCGCGCTGGCGGTGGCGCCGCTGCTGGAATGGCTGTGGCGATGATTAAAGTTGCTTGCGCCGCCGCCAACGTTTCATTAGGCTGAAGGGGTGATGGCGCAAGAGAGAAAGCTGTGGAAACCGAAACCCTCAGCTCATCAGAAGCAAATCAGATTTTTTACGATTTTATTCACGGTGCTGGCTTGTTTGCTGATGGGCGGATTATTGTGGCTGGTGAATTACTCCAGCCACTCGCTGCATTGAGTTGTCACCGACTCCTTACTGAAGCAGGCCCCGCTTGCGCAGCAGGGCTTCCATGGCGCGATCCATCAGGAGTTCGGCCAGGGGTTTGGTGATTTCATCCAGCGCGGCGATGGCGTTTTGCAGGCGTTTCAAATCACCGGCATCACTTCCCCGCCCCGTGCCCAGGGCGGCCTCGACTTCCGCAGCGGCGGCGGTGATCTTATCGCCGTAACCGGCTTCCAGGTCCCCGGCGCAGGCGGTCAGCGCCGGGCGGGTGGCCGCCAATACTTCCTGCGCCTTCAGCTTCGCCTCGATCCACCGCCGGGCGGCGAGGTCCTCGAAGGCGTGCGCGACGGATTCCTCCACCATTTGCTGCACGGAGGCGTCGGCCACATCCACGGCGGATTTCATTTCGACGATGCGTTCGCGCCCGGTTTTGATGTCGCGGGCGAGCGCGTGAAGCATCCCATTGGCATCAATTTCAAACTGCACGCCCACCCGGGCCAACCCGCGCGGCGCGGGCTCAAACTCCAGCGTGAACTGGCCCAGACTCCAATTGTCGCGGGCGCGCTCGCGTTCGCCCTGAAGCACATGGATGAGCATGGAACGCTGGTTGTCCACGGCGGTGGTGAACATCTCCCCGGCCTTGACGGGGATGGTGGAATTCCGGGGAATGAGCACGTTCATCAAACCGCCGAAGGTTTCGATGCCCAGCGACAGCGGGGTGACGTCCAGCAGCAAAACGTTTTTGAAGCCGCCGGACAAAATCTCCGCCTGGATGGCCGCGCCCAGGGCCACGGCTTCATCCGGGTTTTGCGAGGTGTTCAGTTGCGGCCCCCCGGGGCGGTGATACTCCGCGCCCAACCGGAGGCCGCCGCGCGTTTCCTCAAATTCCGCGCACCCAAACAGGTCGCTGACAAACTGGCGCACCAAGGGCATCCGGGTCTGGCCGCCCACGAGGATGACCTGGTCCAGCGACCTGGCCTCGATTTTGGCATCCGCCAGCGCGCGCAGGCAATGGGTGCGGGTGCGCGCAATAAGGTCGCGCGTGAGATTTTCCAGTTCGATCCGGGTGAACGAAAGCTGGAAACTGAAATCCGGGGTGAGAAACGGCAGGGCGATGTCGGTCCGGGTTTCGGAGGAGAGCCGGATCTTGGCCTGTTCGGCGGCTTCCCGGATGCGCGACAACAAGACCGGGGCGTTCGCCGGGGCGGTTTGACCGGCCGGATTCGCCGCCAGATTCGGCCCGCCGGCGGCGGCGATTTTATCGATTAAATAATCCGCGAGCCGGCGGTCGAGATCATCCCCGCCCAAGCGGGTGTTCCCGTTGGTGGACAGCACCTGAAAGACACCGCCGGCCAGTTCGAGAATGGACAGGTCAAAGGTTCCGCCACCAAGGTCATAGACGGCGATTTTTGAATGCTCGCCGAGTTTATCCAGCCCGTAGGCCAGGGCGGCGGCGGTGGGTTCGTTGATGATGCGCTCGACGGTGAAGCCGGCGAGTTCCCCGGCTTTTTTGGTGGCGTTGCGCTGGGCGTCGTTGAAATAAGCGGGTACGGTGATGACCGCGCGGCCGACGGGCTCGCCAAAATAATGTTCGGCGGCGAGCCGGAGTTTTTTCAGCACCTCGGCGGAAACCTCCTCCGGCGCGAATTCCCTTCCGTGCATGGGAATGGTGACGGGGCCGTGGCCGGCGGTGTTGAGGGGATAGGTGACGCGCAGTTCCTCCGGCGTGATGTCGGCGGCCCGGCGGCCCATGAAACGCTTGACGGAATACGCGGTCTCCGCCGGGCGGATCAGGCGCACGCGGTTGGCTTCATGGCCCACCACGGGCGGCTGGCCGGCGGCCGGGAAATGGACCACGGAGGGCGTGAGCCGGCAGCCGCCGGCATCGGCGATGACCAGGGGAATGCCGGAATCCACGGTGGCCACGAGGGAATTGGTGGTGCCCAAATCAATGCCAACAATTTTGCTCACGCCCCATGTTGGCAGGAAAGCGGCGGCGGCGGAAGATTGAAGATTGACGCCAAGTGAGGCATATTACGGTCAATGAACTGCATCGTCACCGCCGGACCGACCTATGAGCCACTGGACAATGTGCGCCGGCTGACGAATTTCTCGACCGGCAAACTGGGCGTGGAACTGGCCAATTACCTCACCGCCCGGGGGCATGAGGTGACGCTGTTCGTGGGTGAACAGGCCACGCACCCGGGCGAACGCCAGGCGACCCACATCCGCACTTTTTCCACCACCGCCAGTCTGCGAGCGGGGCTGCTGGTGCTGAAGGATCGTCCGGTGGACGCGGTGTTTCATGCTGCGGCCGTCAGTGATTTTACGTTCGGCACGGTCTGGCAGCGGTCGGCGGCGGGCGAATTAAGCGGCATCACGGCCGGCAAAATTCCGACGCGGGCGGGCGGTTTGCTGGTGGAACTGCTGCCGACACCCAAGTTGATTTTGGAGTTGCGCGGCTGGTTCCCGCAGGCGCGGCTGGCGGGCTGGAAGTATGAGGTGGACGGGGGACACGAGGGGGTGTTGCACGCCGCGCGCCGGCAACTGGCCGAGGCGCGCACCGATTTGTGCGTGGCCAACGGACCGGCCTACGGCCCCGGTTTTGGGCTGGTCACGCCGCACGGTGAAAAACGGGTGAAGGACGCCGAGGCGTTGTACGAGGGACTGGGGCAGTTTATCCATCCCGTTCATGGCGAACTGATGCGGTAGAAGCGGGCGGGATAATTCGTCCACTGCGGTTCAGAGAAATAAAATGAACCATTGGTGAGCGTCACAGTCTGGACCGGTGTCCAGATGGGACTGATCAGATTGGTGCAGGCGTCCACCTTGATGACCTGAACACCAGCCCAATTGACGTTGAATCCGAATTGGTTCGTCTGCACCCCAAAGCTGCCGTCGCCGGTTTGAATCTGCGGGTCCACGGCAGGGCGGACAGACCGTCAAAAGGCGTGCTCCATCCGGTGGTGCCGGGCAGGTGATAAACCGCCGCCTGCGAGTCACCGGAGAACTCCGTCGAATCGGTCACCGGAGCGTTTCCCTTGAAATAGATGCTGACCAGACTCCCACCGGCTGAGAAAACATAGCCGCTCAGATTGGTGACTCCGGCCCCAACGGTGATCCTGACGAGCCCGTTACAGTCTTCAAACACGCCGTTGCCGAGGAAGGAAACGCTGTCCGGAATCGAGACGGTGGCCAGGCTGGTGCAGTAAAAAAAGCACAGTCTCCGAGGCTGTCAATGCCGCTGGGGAGGGCGATGCCAGGCAGCCTGAGACAGTAAACGAACGCGTAATATCCAATGCTGGTGACACTGTCGGGGATGACCACATTGGTCAGGTTGACGCACTGGCTGAAGGGGCTGGATTCACCGGCAGTCACTTCATCCAGGCGGGTTCGGTGCGGATTGGGGTTATGCTCGACCAGAGCCCCGGCCAAAGCTTTGGTCAAAAACTTGACGGGCGGGCGGTTAATTCCTATATTGTGGGCCGGTTGGTGGTCGTAGCTCAATGGTAGAGTCCAAGCTTGTGGAGCTTGTTGTTGCGGGTTCGAGTCCCGTCGGCCACCCCATTTCCCCACAATCCGCACCGGACCATAACTTCACCCGCGACTTTTTTCACCCGGTCTGTTATAACCGTGCCCATGACAAAACATCGCATTGGCATCATCGGCGGAACCGGACTGTACGGCATCGAGGGCTTTGGCAAGCAGAAATGGGTCAAAGTCAAAACGCCGTTCGGGGCGCCCTCCGACGATTTGCTGACGGGCCAACTGGCCGGACGCGAGGTGGTTTTTCTGGCGCGGCACGGCCGCGGGCACCGGATCATGCCCAGCGAACTCAATCACCGCGCCAACATTTGGGCGATGAAAAAACTCGGGGTGCAATGGATCGTCAGCGTCAGCGCGGTGGGTTCCCTGCAGGAAAAATACCGGCCGTGCGACATTGTGGTCATTGACCAGTTTCTCGACCGCACCAAGCAGTCGCTGAACCACACTTTTTTCGGGCGGGGAATCGTGGCGCATGTGTCTTTTGCCCATCCGGTCAGCGGCGAATTGCGCCGGATTATCTTAACCGCCGCCCGCGCGGCCAAAGCCCGCGTGCATGACGGCGGCACCTATGTCTGCATGGAAGGCCCGGCCTTCAGCACCCGAGCGGAATCGCTGGCGAATCATCGCGCGGGATACGATGTGATCGGCATGACCAACCTGGGCGAGGCCAAATGCGCGCGCGAAGCCGAGATCGCCTATGCCACCATGGCCATGGCGACGGACTACGACTGCTGGAAAGAGGAGGAGCATGTGTCACTGGAAATGATCATTGCCAACCTCAACCGCAACGCCGACACCGCCCGGGCCATGGTCTCCGCCGTCATCCCCCAGGTTCCGGCGGAACCCTCCTGGCCGGCCCATTCCGCGCTGAAAAACGCCATTTTGACCGGCAAAAAACTCTGGCCGGCGAAGACGAAGAAGGAACTCGCGCCGTTGCTGGCGAAGTATCTCTGAACAGCCTGCAAATTATCTGGACAACTCCCTTCACGGGGAATATTTTTTGGCAAATCACCAGAGCAGTTGCGAATGCGACAGCCATCGTCAATGGGCCGTATTTGCGTGTCGGCAACCATTACAACCAAGGCATCCTATGGAATTGAAAGTGGTGTGCAATTGCGGCCAGAAATTCAAATTCGACGTTGTCCCGGTAAACGGTCTGATGCCGTTCCAGGTGAATTGTCCGGTTTGCGGCAAGGATGGAACCGATGCGGCCAACACTCTCATCGCCCAAGCCGGTCCGGTGCCGCCCCCACTGCCGGTCACCCGGATGCAGGTCAGCCTGCCGGCTCGCGCAGCGGCGCCGACGGGCGCCCCAGCCTCCATTTCAGCCAAACGTCCGGGCCTGACCGCGCCCGCAGCGAAAGCGGCCGGGCAATTCAACCTCGGACTGGGAATCGTCGGGGCCTTGCTCGGTGCCGGCCTTGGTGCGGGATTGATGATTGCCATTTTTGAATGGGGCGGCTTCCGCTTCCCCCTCCTGGGAGTCGGGATTGGGTTATTGACCGCTTTGGGGGCAAAGACACTGGCCAAAGGATCGAATCAGACGCTGGCCATCATCTCCGCCGTCATGGCCCTGGGGTCGGTGGTCGGAACGTTGTTTTTTATCTACGGCGATTTCCCGGTGCTGAATATCGTTTCCGTGATTGTGAGCGCCAGTGTGGCGTACCGGGTCGTCTCCAAATAAGTGGCCGTCAGAATCGTTCCACCAGTTTCACCAGACAGTAGGCCAGTGCGGCGCTCACCGGCAGGGTCAGCACCCAAGCCCAGACGATCTCCTCAACCACCGCCCATTTCACCGCCGTCCAGCGCTTGGCCGCCCCCACGCCCATGATCGAGGCGGTGATGACGTGCGTCGTGGAGACGGGCATCCCCATGGCGGCCGTCCCGAAGAGCACGGTGGCTCCGGCCGTTTCGGCGGCGAAACCGTGGATCGGCTGGAGCTTGACCAGTTTGTGTCCCAGGGTTCTGATGATCCGCCAGCCGCCGCTGGCCGTGCCGGCGGCCATGGTCAGCGCGCAGAGGATTTTAATCCAGAGGGCGATGTCCAGCTTCGCCCCCGGCAGGGGTTCCACCGTCTTTAAAAAACCGAGCCAGTCCGGCAGGGTGTCAAACGAGCCCGACTTGGTGCCCGCCACCAGCGCCAGCGCAATAATGCCCATGGTTTTTTGCGCGTCATTGGTGCCGTGGGCAAAGCCCATGTAAGCGGAACTGGCCAGTTGGAGCCGCCCAAAGGTGCGGGAGACGGCCATCGGACGGGCTTTTCGCAGCATGAAATAAAGCGCCGTCATGAGGACAAACGCAATGACAAACCCAAACACGGGTGAGATGACCATGGGAATGACCACTTTGTAAAGCACCCCGCCGCCGGTCCACCAAGGCTGGCCCGCTGCGGGCGCATGGCTCCAGATCACGGCCCGCCAATTCCCGCGAGAGGTGGCAACGGCCGCGCCCATCAGCCCGCCGATCAGCGCATGACTGGAACTCGACGGCAAACCAAAATACCACGTCAGCAAATTCCAAAAAATCGCCGCCAACAGCGCGCAGATCAGCATCTGCGAGGCGAATCCCGGCGCGATGAAATTGGCATCCACAATGCCGGTGATGATGGTTTTGGCCACCGCCGCCCCCCACATCGCCCCCAGCAGATTGGTGATGGTCGCCAGAACGATGGCCTGGCGCGGGGTCAGCACCCGCGTGCCCACCACGGTGGCAATGGCATTGGCGGTGTCATGAAACCCGTTGGTGTACGTAAAAATCAACGCCACCAGAATGACGGTAAATACCAGGAGCATGGCCGTCAGGAGTTTTTCAGGAGGATTTGCAAAATCACCAGGCCCACATCGCGGCAGCGGTCAATCACTTTTTCCAACAATTCGTATAGCTCCTTTAAAACAAGCACTTTCAGCGCCTCGTGGCGGCCGCTGAACAGATCGCGGTGCAACTCCAGGATCACCTTGTCGGCGTCCCCTTCAATTTGCTGAAGCCGGTCGTTCCATTTTTTGATCTCCTCAAAGTTAATGCCCGTGCGCAGGGATTTGACCAGTTGCAAAACGCATTCCGACGCCTGTTCCAACAGGCTGATCTGCCCGGAAAAATCCACGCCCCGCACATGCTGCGGCACCAGCTTGACGCGTTCGCTGAACTTCTCCACCGTCTTGGGGATGCGGTAAAGCGCCAGCGAGAGACAGTCAATGTCCTCGCGATCCAGCGACGTGGCGAAGGTGGTGTACAGGGCATTGCGAATCTGGTTGGTGATCTGCTTGTCCTTGCGGCGCGAGTTGGCAAAGGCCTCCAGTTCCACGGGTTGATCCGTGGCCCCGCTCATTTTGACCAGCGCCTGCACGCTGAGACGGGCCTCAATGGCGCTGGCTTCCAACAGAACGAAAAACTTATCTTCTTTGCCCAGCAGTTTCTGGAGTGAAAACATAATCGTGGTATGACTGTAGCAGACGGATAAATCGTTGTCCGCACCGATTTTGCTGTTTATTTGGCAGCGTGCAAGTTTGTATTGCCGTCCGCGAAAACCGCGGGTAAGTTTCTGCCGCCAGCCCTTCCGGTCGCAAGCCGTCGCATTCGCCCGGCCGGGTTGGTTTTGCCACAACGAGCCTATGGATAATATTTTTGAAGCCGGCGTCGAAACTCTGCGCCAAAAACTGCTGCTCATGGCCAGTCGCGCCGGTGCTTCGGTGAGCGATTCCGTCCTGTCGCTGCTGCAACGCGACCTCGACCTCGCCCTGAAGGTCCGCCAGGACGACAAGCTGATTGACCAGTGCGAGGTCGAAATTGACGAACTCGCCGTCCAACTGCTCACCCAGGCGCCGCTCGCCGTGCATTTGCGGTCGGTGACCGTCGTCATGAAAATCGCCCAAAACCTCGAACGCATCGGGGACGAAGCCGCCAAAATCGCCAAGCGCGCCCGCGACCTGGCGAAGGAACCTCCGGTCAGTCTCCCCGCCGACCTCCCGCGTCTGGCGGCCTTCACCCTGGCCATGCTCAATGACGCGCTCGACGCCTTTGTCAACCGGGACTCCGCCGCCGCCCGGACCGTCATCCTGCGGGACCCGGAGGCCGACGCCATCCACCGCCAGATTCAAGCCGTCCTCATGCAACACATGGCCGAACATCCGGACACCATCCCCCGCTGTCTGCACTGGATGACCGCCGCCAAAAGCCTCGAGCGCATCGCCGACCACGCCACCAACATCGCCGAGGAAGTCGTCTATCTCTGCGAAGCCCAGGACATCCGCCACTCCGGCTTCAAGCATTCGGCTCCTGCAAATACTTGACCTTCCGCGGCAAAGCCGCTAGACCTTGCCCTGCTTTATGGCAACCAAAACGATCATCAAACCCGCAAAATCACCCGCGACCGTCGGCCCTTACAGTCATGCCGTGCGCGTCGGCGACCTGCTGTTCTGCGCCGGCCAGATTCCCATTGATCCCGCCACCGGCAACCTCCTCCTCGGCGACATCAAGGCGCAAACCGACCGCGTGTTGCTGAATATCAAGGCCATTCTGGACGATCAGGGACTGACCTTTGCCAACGTGGTGAAATCCACCGTGTTTCTCACGGACCTGGCAAATTTCGCGGGCATGAACGAGGTGTACGCGCATTATTTCACCCATGATTTCCCCGCCCGCTCCACCATCCAGGTGGCCGGCCTGCCCAAGGCCGCCAGCGTGGAAATTGAGATCGTCGCGCACTTTTAAACCGAAGAGTGTCCACTGCCCTGCAACTCGGGATCGCCTTTTTCATCGGGGGAGCCCTGGGCCTGCTCATCGGCTGGCTCCTCCCGCACAACCGCGCCTCTGTCCCGGCGGATTCCCGGCTGGAGGAGGAATTGCGCCGGCAACTCGCCGAGCGCGAAACGCAGGTGACGCAACTGCGCGCGCAACTGGCCGAAGCCGGCAACGCCCGCGCCACCGCCGACGCCCGGCAAAGTTCCGCCGAACAACTGCTCGCCGATCAAAAACAAATCCACGAGCGGAGTTTGTCCGAAGCCCGCCAGGCCCAGGACAAGGCCCTGACGGACTTGCGCGAGGCCTTCAAGGCCTTGAGCGCCGACGCGCTCAAACAAACCGCCCCGGAATTTTTGCGCCTGGCCGAGCAAAGTTTTGGCAGGTTTCAGGCCACCGCCCAGGGCGACCTCGACAAACGGCAGGAAGCCATCAAAACCCTGGTCGAGCCGCTGAAACAGCAGTTGGAAACCTACCAGCAACGGTTGCAGCAAAGCGAAAGCGCCCAGTCCTCCACCCTCGGCGAGGTGAAAAAGCAGTTGGATTTGCTCTCCGTGCAGAGCCAGTCCCTCGCCGCCGAGACCCAGCAGTTCCGGATGGTGCTCAAGTCCAATCAGGCGCGCGGGCGCTGGGGCGAGGAAACCCTGCGGCGCGTGGTCGAGGCGGCCGGCATGAGCGCCCATTGCGATTTCACCGAACAGACCCAGTCGGGCGAAAACCGCCCAGACCTCATCGTCCGCCTGCCCGGCGACCGGTTCATCATCGTGGACGCCAAGGTGCCGGACCTGGATTTTCTGAGCGCCCTGGAAGCGGCGGACAATGCCAGGCGGGCGGAATTGCTGGCCGCGCACGCCGCCAAATTCAGGGCCACCATCAAGCAACTGGCCGACCGCGATTATCCGCACGAATTTCCCAACGCGCTGGATTATGTGGTCTTGTTCGTGCCGGCGGAATCCCTGTTCAGCGCGGCGCTGGAGAATGACCATGATCTGATCATCTGGGCCGCCGCCCGCCGGATTCTGCTGGCCACGCCCGCCTCCCTCATCGCGCTGCTGCGTTCCGTGAGCGTGAGCTGGCAGCAACACGCGCAGACCGAAAACGCGCAGAAAATCGCCGAAGCCGCGCAGGAGTTTTACGCGCGCGTGACCAAGTTCACCGAACACTTTGAGAAAATCCGCACCGGTCTCGACCGTGCCAACGCCGCCTACAACGACGCCGCCGCGAGCTTCCAAACCCGCGTCCGCCCCGCCGGCGAACGCCTGACCGAACTGGGCGGCGGCACCGGCGGCAAAGAACTGGCCGACCTGCAACCGCTGGACCCCACCTTGCGCCTCCCGCCGGGGTAACCCGCTCCAGACTTGCGCGCCCTCCCTCTTTTTTGACATTCTCCCATTATGCGCTCCATTATCACACTGTTTCTGGCCTTCGTCTTTGCCTGCCAACTGCAGGCCCGGGAAGACTCCCTCATCAACACCAACTGGTATTTTAAATCCGGCGAAGTGCTGGAGGGCGAACAGGCCGGGGGATCGGAATCCGATTGGCAGGCCGTCTCCCTGCCCCACAACTGGGGCTTTGAAGACGCCATGGCCGGCAAGGGCTATTATCGCGGGCCGGGCTGGTACCATCACCATTTGAACATCGGCGCACCCCGCGAGGGCAAACGGTATTTTCTGCGCTTTGAAGCCGCCAGCACCGTGTCCGATACTTGGCTGAACGGCCAGTTCCTGGGCGAACACCGCGGCGGTTTCGGCGCGTTCTGCTATGAAATCACCACCAATCTGTCCGCCAGCGGCGCCAACCTCCTCGCCGTCCGCGTGAGCAACGCGCCCGTCCCGGATGTCGCCCCCTTGAGCGGCGATTTTTCCGTCTACGGCGGCCTGTACCGTCCGGTGCATTTGATCGTCACCGACAATGAACATTTCGCCCTCACCGACCACGGCTCCTTCGGCGTGACCTGGCTGCAAACCAGCGTCACCGACACCCGGGCCGTGCTCGATGTCACCGCCCAGGTTTGCAACAGCACCAAACGCACCAATCACCTTTCCTTGATTGCCAAAGTGCTGGATGACGCCGGCAACACCGTGGCGCAGACCAGCCAGGATTTTGTGGCCGCCAAGAATGTCACCGCCCCCTACTTTCTCCGCGTCACCGTGCCGAACCCGCACTTGTGGAACGGCCGCCTGGACCCCTACCTGTACCAGGCCGTCGTTGAGTTGCACTCCAGGGAGGATGTGAAAACGCGCACGAATCCGCCGGCGGGGCACCGGGCAGACCTCGCGTCGCCGTCCACGGATGTAGTGGTGGACACCGTCGGGCAGCCGCTCGGCCTGCGTTATTATTCGGTGGACCCGGACAAGGGCTTTTTCCTCAATGGCCGGCCCTACCATTTGCACGGCGTGGACAAACACCAGGATCGGATGAACCAGGGCTGGGCCGTCACCGATGCGAATCTGGACGAGGACATCTCACTCATCAAGGAAATCGGGGCCACCGTCGTCCGTTGCGCGCATTACGAGCACTCGGACTATTTTTACTCCCTGTGCGACCGCGCCGGCATTCTCGTGTGGGCGGAAATCCCCCAGGTGGACAAGGTCCGCACCCCGCCGGAATTTGAAAACACCTCCCGCAATCAACTCCTCGATCTGATCCGCCAAAACATCAACCACCCCTCCATTTTTGCCTGGAGCCTGTTTAATGAAATCCGCGACAACAGCGCCGATCCCCACCGCGAGTTGCAGGACCTGAACGCGATCGCCCACGGCGAAGATCCCACCCGTCCCACCATCGCGGCCACCTGCACCGAAGCTTATCCCCAAATGAACCGCATTACGGATCTGCTCGGTTGGAACATTTATCCCGGCTGGTATTCCGACTGGGGAACCAAGGAGGATTTCGGCCCCACTTTGGAAAAAGACCGTTACACCAGCCGTTACGGGGGTTTTTGTGTGAGCGAGTACGGGGCGGGTGCCAACATCAACCAGCATGAGGACAATCCCAAACAGCCCAAAGCCGCCGGCCAGTGGCATCCCGAAGAATGGCAGGCCATCGTCCACGAGGTGGCCTGGGCGCAATTCAAGGCCCGGCCCTGGGTGTGGGGCACCTTTGTCTGGAACATGTTCGACTTTGCCGTCAGCAGCCGGCATGAGGGGGCTATGCCCGGCCGCAACGACAAGGGCCTGGTCACCTATGATCGCAAAACCAAAAAGGACGCCTTCTATTTTTACAAGGCCAATTGGTCATCGGACCCCGTCCTGTACCTCACCAGCCGCCGGTATACCGAACGGACCAACGCCGTCACCCATGTGAAAATCTATTCCAACACCGGCCCCGTCGAGGCGCTGCTCAACGGCGTCTCCCTCGGCAAATTGGATAACGCCACCAACGGCGTTTATGTCTGGAACAACGTCAAACTGCAAACCGGTGCAAACCACGTGGTTGCCCGGGCCATCCACGACGGCACCAATTTAACCGATCAATGCGTCTGGACCCTGAAGCCGGCCGCCAAATAACCCAAACCCCGTGGCGCGGACTGCCAGTCCGCTGTATTGCCGATTGGCAATCGGCCGGTATGCCGGCGTAGCGGCAAACTGGCGTTTGCCGCATTTATTTTTGCGGTCCTGACATTCGTTGACTGGCATCATCGAAAAGTCCCGAGCCTGGCGAAGATTCCCCCTCTCCCCGGGGAGAAGGCCGGGTGGATATGACTGTTTTTTGGTTGTGCTGTCTGCGTCCATCCACGATCAGCTCCGAAGAACTCAATTAATCCCCCCCGTTGATTTTGTCGTAGAAGACTTGTTGTCTCAGCATGAGCCGGTGGCCGATCTGACGCTCGGTTCCCGGGGGGTAAGCCCCGTAGGGCACGATGGTGAAAACGTTGCAGGTGTCGCTGCCGTCCGAATTGCGGTCGTTGCCGATGGAGCCGGTATACCCGTAGCCGTCCATTTTCTTGATTTGCGCCTGCAGTTTTCCGAAATCAGAACCGACGCAGATCACGCCGACCAGGAAGGGATATTCCGAGTCCTCAATCGCCACTTTTTTGACCTTGATCCCGGCCTTCCCGGCGGCCAGTTGGATGGCCTTGGTCAGGCCTTCCTTGGTGTAACGCGCGTCCAGGCTGGCCGGCGGTTCAACGGGGTTTTGAAGATATTCGAGGAGGGCTTGATTGGGGCCGGAGGCGGAATCCGGACGGTCGCTACCCGGAGGCAGCCCCGCTGGAGCGGACAGCTCCGGCTCGGCCCGGCGATGATAATCAAGCTGCATTTTGCTTTCTTCGGCCGCTTCCTCCTTGGTTCCAAAATAAACTCCGGCAAACGGCCTGCCCCCGGGCACGGAATACATCGTCACATGTTGCCAGCCGGGCACCAGATTCGGGTCGCTCAATTCAAAATCCCCCTTGCCCTTGGAAATCCGCATCAATTGGCTCTGGTCGGTGGGAACGGAGATCGCCGCCTTGGTGGTGGTATAGAGCGCCAGTTGGGCGCTGTCCGCGCTGACGAGCTCATAATGGCCCTGGACCACGATCCGGTCGGGAAATCGCCCGACGGAGGTGATTTGAATCAAATCACCCGCCGGAAAAGAGGACTGGCCAACATAGAAACTCTTCCCGGAATTGGTGTCAGCCTCTCCCGCCAAAAGCGAAGTTGCGCCCAATAACAGGATGCTAATTCCCAGTAAAATCCGCGCCGTGGACCCGTGTACCGACCCCGCCGGATATGGCCGGAACGCGGAAACCGTTGTTCCCTCCCCCCCGGGGAAAGAACGCCCCGAAAATTTTGCGCGCATTGCGCCCCTGAACCGGGATGTCTTCGCCAAGTGGGACAGGCTTCCAGCCTGTCCCCGGGGACTGACAGGCTGGAAGCCTGTCCCACTCTCGGAAACCCCGGCCGGGCAGTTCAAGACCCTCATGGCTCCACATCGGTTGAGGTTCATGGGCAGGATGATGATGGGTTGTGGTGGCAGTGGGCCGGTTGTTTTCATAGTGGTTTTTTTCTCTCGGGATTTGGAATGGCCGGGCGCTTCCCGTCCGCGTAAAATACCCCGCTGACGGCAATGGTCTCCTCGGACAGGCTGTCAATCACTTGAGCGCCTTCCCGGTGAAACTGATAGGCGGGCACCCGGTAGGAAACCTGCATGGAAACGGTGTCTGGTTGAGCAGAACCCATAAGACTGGCGGTCTTTGTTCCCCCCGTCCTTAGGACTGGGAAATGGCCGGCCAGCAGGAGGGCGACGATGACCATGAGGCACGCGGGAATGGCCGCGAGGCGAAAAAAACGGTCCCACAGGCCACGGAGGGTTTCCAGCACCGGCGGCGGGGTTTTGACTTGGCCGGCCGCGAGGATGCGGTTTCGGATTTCCGGGCGCAACGCCAGCGTTTTGGCGTGCAAACGGAGCCGGCTGGAGACCGCCTGTGCCAACACTTGTTCCTGGCGCACAGCGTGACGGCAGGCGCTGCAGCCGGCCAGATGCCGCTCCGCCGCCGCTTGGGCGTCGGCGGACAGGCTTCCCTCCACATATTCGTACAACTCGTTTTGAAAACTGCGGCAGTTCATTGCTTTTGCATCTCCTCTGTGTCGCCAACGCCAAAAAGGTTCAATTCGCCGGGCAACAGTTTTTGCAGATCGCCGATGGCGTAATGGAGCCTCGACTTGACCGTGCCCTTCGACAGGCCGAGCTGGCTCGCGATTTCGTGAATTTTCATCTCTTCGTAATAGTGCAGGACAATCACCTCCCGATGAGCCTCCGAAAGCCGGCGCAAAGCCTCCGCGAGCGCCGCCGCGGCCATTTCAGCATCCGATCGGCCCGGGCCCTCCTCTGACGGAGAAACCTCCCGGTCCATCAGTGCGTCGTTGTAGACCATGCGCTTTCGGCCCCGATGGTGGCGACGAACCAGGTTAAGCATAATCGCGTGCAGCCAGGTATGAATCGTGGAACGCCCCTGGAACCGATGAATGGAACGAATCGCCTCGAGGAAGGTGTCCTGAACGATGTCCTCCGCTTCCGCCTCATCGCCGCATAAGGAGAAGGCGGAACGAAGCAGCCGGTCGCCGTAAGTGTCCACCAATTCCTGCAATGCCGCAGGGACCTGATGCTTCAGGGCGGTGACAAGCTGGTTCTCGTTCATGCCGCATTAGTGCCATTGGCCGGCAAAAGGTTCAACGAAGATTCGTCAGTTCTGCATTTTGTCACGCAGTATTGAACCGTTGCCAATCTGGCTTGCAACGTCTCCGAGTGGTCGGTGTTCTTTGTGTTGATTTTGCGCGCAAACAGCGGTTTCTAAGGACAATCAATTCCGTTGCAGGAACTCTGGGGCGACCCTCTTGAACAACTGCCCAAGGCCGGTGCCGGGCGGTTCGGGCGCGTTCACGCTCCGCCGGAGCGCCGGCTTGCAGCCGGCTTTGGTCGTGCGGACGCAGTGGGGAAACTCAAAAGGCTGTCGGAGAACTAGATCGCCTCAGACTTTGATTCCAATGCCGATATTTGCACCACCATGGACCGATTCATCATCAGGTGCCTCCCGGAACAAAAAGAGGATGCTGGAGACTTCATTGTTGAGCTTTTCGTCTTTGACAAAAAACTCCAAAGCCCACCGCATCACCTTTCGGAAGTTAAATTCATTTGACCGAAAAGGCGTGTGGAACGTTTTCGCCAGACGACCTGCGGGAGTGATTCCTTCCGTAATTTTAAGCCCGTCAGCGTTCCAACGCGGGTAAAAAAAGGCAGGGCGGCGAAGCCCTGCCTTGCTGAAAACCAATGGCAAACGATGTCCTTAGAGGGACAGTTTGCGGCGCAACGCGCCCACGCCCACCAGCGCCCCGCCCAAGAGGCTGATCGTCATGCCGCCGTCGGGGACGCCGGAGACATTCACATTAAACGAGCCAACGTTATTATTCCACTGGTACTCATCCATGCTGCCCAAGAAAAGGCCAGTGGCTCCGGCGGGAACCGTGACGCTGCCGGAGGTCCCCATGTAAAAGACATCAGCGGAACCAGAGCCGGTGAAAACACCAATCAACGAGTTGATGGGTGCGGTAAATCCGGCGGGAGAGTAGGCGAGGCTTCCGCCAATAATTGTAGCGGTAAATCCGACGGGAGTTCCGTCGCCGTTCGGAGAAGTACCAACTTGAGATGGGTCATTTCCAGTGGTCCCGGTGGCACTCCAATTGATCGTGGTCCCGGCAGTCACCGAACCAGCGAACACAGGTGATTGATTGGGTGTTGAATCCGTGTTCGCAGGGTCTCCGCCATAGATGTCTGTTCCCCCGCCAGCCAGCAAGGGGTCAGCGGTGCCGGGGACGGTAAGCGTATTCGCAACCGCAACGTGCGCCGTGGCCACAGACGCGGCAATCAGTAGTGCTTTCATTGATGTTTTCATCGGTTTTAGTGTTTGTCTTGTTAAACTTTTTTGTTTTGTTAGCGCTTTGAGCCCGTCTTCTCCTGAATCCATTCAACGAAGCACACTCAATATGCATGGTCTTAACAGCACTCCGTGTGCCAGATAGTGGCACAAGTGCGAGGCGGTGTTTTGCGGCCATAAAAGGCTGATAAAGAACGAGTCGTTCAACATAAGTACATGCTTGGTGAAGCATTAGTAAAAGGCATATTGTAAGATATTCCGACGCATAAAACTGAAAACGCGGTTTTAGCAGCATGTAACTCATTGAACCATAGCAACTTACGAAGAATTTGGGCGTTTTGTAAAAGATTCCTGCAAGTTCGCTCGATTTTCGCCTCCCGCCATCACAGAGCCCCCAACCGCCAGGCCAGTTTGGCCACCCATAAAATTGTCGGTTGCTGATTTTGTCATGGCCAGCGCGCCCGATCACTGAAATCGTTGTCTTTTGGTGACGCTCGCGATGATTCTCCCTTCCCATGAACCGCCGATTCCGGGTGGGGAATTTGCAGTCTGCATAACGAGGCGCCTAACGGGCTAGGCGTTCTTACGTGCTGTGGGATTAGGCATTACCACTTGGGCCAGTTGCTTGGCCAGCTGTTGCAACGCCCGGCGCTTGGTTTCCAAAACCTGCTTCTCGTATTGCGCCAATCCTTGCTCGACATAACTCACGCCCTTGACCATCACCCGCCAGAACC
>Ga0181520_10006837_pt1 | contig 17156 bp, 10 predicted proteins | sample PEATcosm2014_Bin_29_FD_132451 | JGI IMG/M metagenome (GOLD analysis project Ga0181520, IMG submission 132451) | Peatland microbial communities from MTU Mesocosm Facility, Houghton, MI, USA - PEATcosm2014_Bin02_30_metaG | ecosystem: Environmental > Terrestrial > Soil > Wetlands > Peat | place... | reverse complement strand
AGGCTCTTGCAGCGTCGCAATGGTCCGCATCAGCGTTGATTTTCCGGCCCCGTTTGGCCCCAGCAATCCAAACATTCCATGCGGAATGGTCAGACTCACGTTGTCCAGCGCGCGAACGCCACCTTTGTAGACCTTGCTCAGGCCCTCGATACAAAGTTCCATTGCCGGTTCTTCCTCCAAGAAAAGATAAACGCGGTGATGCTTACAGTCACGAAAGGAAATGCGCGATCATTTTGTGTGTCGAACTCCCGCGAACGACGAGTTCACAGAGGCTTCCCGGACGCCGAGAAGTAGCTCGCAAATAATCATACGGGATTGGCAGAGAAAAGTTCCCTTGTGGCACAAGGAAATTTTGGAGATGCATACCGCGGTCGGATGCATCGGAAGAATCCGATTGTTGGATCGCGAGCTTGTTCGCCTGATTACGCAAGCAGATCCTATGCAGAAATGAAGCTAGAATTGAGGCCGGCTGCCATTTGCGCTGATCGTTCAACAAATCAAAGACTGGTTTGCAACCTCGTTTCATTGAACGTGGATCAGCATGGCTTGCGAACGATCAACAGAAAATCGAGCAAGCCTGTCAAAAGAAAAAATGCGGCGTCGGTAAAGTAAAGCCCGGCCCGCCATGGATGATGGCTTGTATCAAGACGATAGAGTGGCGTTCCCTTGGAAGGGTCTGAAATATCCACAACCTTGAATGCCATTTCATTCGGTCCGACGTTCATTTTTTCTGCAAGATATTTGATCTTGAGTATGGACAAATCCGGGTGATCACGCAGAATGGACTGAGCCTTTGGCTCCATCACAAACAGCACGCCCGATGCATCACAATTTGTTGCGCAGGCCTTGTAAAGATTGATATGCGCGCCGCGCGGACCGTATTGGAATCCAGCTATCTTTACCTGCCCTGTGAATGAAGCTTGATGCGCATCGGAGGCATTGTCCAACGTATTTAGCCCAAGAAATCCGCAACAGAAAAGACCCGCAAGAAGAATCAGATATCGACCGATGCCACCGGCGAAGCGGCGCTTCCGCCGGTTGAAAATCGCCACGCCGACAGATGAAGCGCAAACCAATAGAGTCACGAGGGACGTGACCAAAGCTGTTGCATTCAGATCGCCAATAATCGTCATCGTGGTGCCATTCCATCATCAAATTTGATGAGCCGCGAGGAGAGATGAAGGCGAAGCCTCAAGAGCGGCTATTCAAAGAGCCAGATGAGCTGTTGATCCATAGAATCACGGCCTCCGACTTTCCTGGGTTAATCCATCGATGCCGGACGGTGCTCTCAAAGTAGAAGCTGTCGCCCGGTTTGAGCTGAAACTCCTCTTCGCCAAGTGTAATCTTGAGCGCGCCCTTCACAATGTAAAGAAACTCTTCTCCCTGGTGCGTGTAAAAATCAGTGCTCCCTTTGCCCGGCGCCACGTGAAAGATATGCGGCTCCATCTGAATCTTTCCCCAGGCAAGAATCTCCATCTTGACTCCATCGCCGCCCGCCAGCCTTCGACCTTGCCCTTTACGGACCAGCGGTCCGGGAGAGTCGGCCTGGTAAAAAAAGTCAGACAGAGTAGTCCCATAGTGATGCGCCAGCCGGTGCATAATGCCCAGCGATACCCCGGTCTGCGAGCGCTCAAGATTGCTGAGAAACCCGGTCGAAATGCCGACCGCCGCTGCCACTTGCGCCAGCGATTGTCCGCTTTCCAGGCGCAACGCCCGAAGATGTTTGCCAGTGGCGCGCGCTTTGGCCGATGGTTGAGCACCACCCGAACTGGAAAGCAGGCCTTCCCGCTGCAGTTGATCGATAATAGCCGGCGCATTCAATCCCTGCACGCGACGAAGATACACGGCACGGCAAAGCAACTGCACATCATCCTCTGAATAAAGACGATGCGCGCCCTCTGGATTGGACCCGCGGCGCAATCCCATGCGCTCCCAGGAGCGAATCATCGACGCGGAGATTCCTAGTTGGCTGGCCACGGCTCCGATGCGCAACGGCTTGGAGACCGCCTGCTCAGGGTCTTTCGGCTTTCTGCGAAGCACCGGCTTTGCGCCCTTTGGCTTCGCGTTTTTCCGTTGGATTTTCTTGGGCAACCGGCTCAATTCCTCCCTTTCAAAAAGGTAGGATAACAGAATTCTGTCATTTTATCGCAAAATAATATCCCACATCCCGATTTCCTTATTCCATCATGATGAGTCGTGAGCGAAGCTGAATTATCGTACCAATCTTTAATCGAGGAACCGCTCTGCAAACTGCGCCTCCAATGCAAAACACCGCTCCAGCGGTTGAACCGCATCTGGACAAGGTATTGGGCCGTCGCGACTTGATTCTGCTTTTCGTGGCCGCGGTCGCCAATCTCAATATCGTGCCCGCAATCGCCATGGCCGGGCCGGTTGCTCTGTGGCTCTGGGCGCTGGCGCTGGTGTGCTACTTCTGGCCCCAGGGCGTTGCCGTCACGGAGTTGTCGGCGGTGTGGCCTGGAGAGGGTGGAGTTTATCTCTGGACCAAAAACAGCTTTGGAGATATGCACGGTTTTATTGCGGCATGGTGCTATTGGCTGGCGAATGTCGTCTACCTGCCGACGGTTCTGCTCTCTTGCATCGGCGTAGGCGTTTATATGTTTGGGCCGGCCATTCAATCGCTGGCCGATAACGAACAGTTTACCGGCGGGGCGGCTGCCGCGCTTCTTGTGCTTTTGTTGTTGATCAATATTCGCGGCGAAGAGGCCGGAAAATGGATCACCAATCTGGGCGGAATCGGCACGCTGGTTGGAGCGGTGATGATCTGCGGTCTGGCCGCGCTGATTCTGCATCGGCATGGAAGCGCCTTTGCCGCGCATGAACTTCGCCCGCATCTTGCCGACTGGCGACTCTTCGCAGTCTTCGGCACCATCTGTTATAGCCTGCAAGGGCTTGATCTTGCATCGATTATGGGCGATGAAATTCGCGAGCCGCGCAAGGTGCTACCGGGCGCAATCTTCTGGGGCGGCATCATCTCCGGGGCGGTTTATGTAGGCGTTACATTTTCAATGCTGGTGGCCATGCCGCACGAGCAGATTGGCGTCTTGTCCGGCGTCTTGCAGACGATCAACTCTATGGCGCAGCGCGTCGATCTTCGCATGGTAGTGGCGCCGGTTGCGCTCTTTGAGGCAGTTGCCATTCTTGGCACAGCGTCGGCATGGTTTGGTGGAACCGCGCGCCTCCCTTTTGTCGCGGGCATCGATCATTATCTTCCTCCCGTTCTGGGCCGCGTGCATCCGCGCTATCATACCCCTTACGTCGCGCTGGCGGTCTTCGCGCTGCTTTCCGCGCTGCTCATTTTGATGAGCTACATGGGCGCATCGGTGAGCGAGGCTTATCTAACGCTGCTCAGCATCTCGGTCGTGCTTCAGTTGATTCCGAATGTCTATATGTTTGCCGCTTTGATCAAGCAGGCATGGGCGCGGCAAGCATCCGGCGGCAGCCGCAAGTACATTCTCATGAACGGCTTCGCGGGATTACTGTCGAGCGGCGTGGGGATGTGCCTGGCCTTCGTTCCCGCCGAGTCGACCGGCCACGTGTGGACCTACGAACTCAAACTTGTTTTTGCCATCGGAGGCGTTCTCGGCGTGGCGCTGCTGCTTTTCATCAGAGCCAGGCGCAAAGTGCTTCCCGCATTCATTCAGTGAGACGCACGGGAAGTTGTTTTTATCTTCTTATTATTTTATCGCAAGTTCTGTGGTACACTTTTTTCAATCGCTCCATCGATCACTTTGGATTCTTTTAACCGCATTTTATGAGAGGCATTATGAAATCAGTTTCGATCTTGACAGAAATTCCGGGCCCGCAATCCATTCAGTTGGCAGCGCGCAAATCAAAAGCAGTGCCGCGTGGAGTGCCGCAGATCACGCCTGTTTATGTGAAGAGCGCATCAGGCGCAACCATCACCGATGTGGACGGAAATGTCTTCCTCGATTTTTATGGAGGCATCGGATGCATCAACGCCGGTCATGCGCAGCCCTCGGTGGTAGAGGCGATTCAAAAGCAGGCCGAAGCATTTCTGCATACCTGCTTCATGGTTGCGCCGTATGAGAGTTATGTAGCGCTCGCTGAATGCGTCAATAGCCTGGCGCCGGGCAGCGGCGAGAAGCGCACCCTTTTTGTGAACTCCGGCGCGGAGGCGGTTGAAAACGGAATCAAGATTGCGCGTTCATTTACAGGCCGCCCCGCAGTTCTTTGCTTTGACGATGCCTACCACGGTCGCACTTACATGGCCATGTCGGTGACCTCCAAAGAGAAGCCATACAAATTTGGCTTCGGCCCGTTTTCGCAGGATGTTTATCGCGTGCAGTTCGCCAATCCGTACCGCTCCAAGAACGCGGCGGAAGAAGCACTTCAATCCATCCAGGAGACTTTTCGCCATCGCATTCCGGCCAATCAGGTTGCGGCAATTCTCTTCGAGCCGATCCAGGGCGAGGGCGGCTTTGTGGTTCCACCAGTAGAGTTTGTGCGCGGCCTGCGCGCGCTTTGCGATCAATACGGCATCGTGTTGATCGCCGACGAAGTGCAGACAGGCTATGGCCGAACGGGGCGCGTCTTTGCCTGCGAACACTTCGGAGTTGTTCCCGACATTCTTCTTTCAGCTAAAAGCATTGCCAGTGGAATGCCGCTGGCCGCAGTCACCGGCAAGGCGGAGATTATGGATCAGCCGGGCCCCGGCGCAGTGGGCGGAACCTTCGGCGGCAATCCTGTTTCATGCGCCGCGGGGCTTGCCACTCTGCGGCTCTTTGAGGATGGTAGCCTTTGCGCGCGTTCGGAAGAGATCGGCAAGATCTTCACCAAGCGCGCCAAGCAGTGGCAAGAGAAGTTCGAGTGCATCGGAGATATTCGCGGCCTCGGCGGAATGCAAGCCATCGAACTGGTGCTTGATCGCGAAGAGAAATCGCCTGCCACCGAGTTGACCAAAAAGGTGACACGTTATGCATTGGAGAATGGACTTCTTTTAGTCACATCGGGCACTTATGGAAATGTAATTCGTCTGCTGGTTCCTCTGGTGGCCACCGACGAACAGATGCACGAAGGCATGGATATTCTAGAAAAGGCCTTTGAAGCACTGGCGTGTGAGGAGGTGCGGCCATGTCTTACTTCCGCAAAATAAAAGATGGATTGACTTTACTCAACACGCAGTCGGAACACTGCGCGCAGTTGGAGCAGATGCAATTCGCGTGCTTTCCAACGCTGGACGACGATCAGCGCTTCAAGGCGAAGCATTATCGCAAGCACATTGAACTCTTTCCCGAAGGCCAGTTTGTCGTGCTTGACGGAGATCGCGTGGTGGGCGCAACCACCACACTGCGCTTGCACTTTGATCTCGAACACGTCAATCATAGCTTCGATGAAATCATCGCAGGCGGCTGGCTCACTTCGCATCAGCCGGATGGCGTGTGGCTATACGGCGCGGACATTGGCACGCATCCTGATTATCGCGGCAGGGGCATCGCGGGCGCGCTCTATGCGGCGCGCCAAGAGTTGGTCTGGCGGCTGGGCCTGCGCGGCCAGGTTACGGCAGGAATGATTCCAGGCTACAACGCGCATCGCTCGGAGATGACTGTTCCAGAATATTATGAGCGCGTGGTGCGCGGAGAATTGTTTGACCCAACGGTCAGCATGCAGATGAAGACAGGCTTTGAAGCGCGCGGGCTTCTGGCCAATTACCTCAACGATCCAGTGTGTGACAACTACAGTGTGCTGCTTGTTCTTCCCGCGGAGAAGAGCGTGCGGCACGCCTCCAGAAAGGACGCAATGAGTTATATTCATTTTGAAACCGAGATTCCTGGACCCAAGGCCAAAGCAGCACTGGCGCGGCGCGCGGCGGCGCTTCCGGCCGGTTTGGGCCGCGCCACGGATGTAGTTGTCGAGCGCGCGCAAGGCAGCTTGATCTTCGACGTGGATGGCAATACGCTGATTGATCTGGCCGGCGGCATCGGTATGCTAGGCGTGGGTCATTCGCCGGCGGCGGTGGTTGAGGCGATTCAAAAGCAGGCTGAACTTTATATTCATCCCTGCGCGCTGGTTGCAACCTTCGAGCCTTATCTGGCGCTGGCCGAATTGCTCAACGAAATCACGCCCGGCGACTTTCCCAAGAAAACCATCCTGGCCAACAGCGGCGCGGAGAGCGTGGAAAACGCCGTTAAATTGGCGCGCAAATTCACTGGGCGCTCCACTGTTATCTGCTTTGAAGGCGCGTATCATGGCCGCACCCTTTTGACGCTCAGCCTGACCAGCAAGTACGGGCTTTTTAAAAAAGGATACGGTCCATTTGCTTCGGAGATTGTCCGGCTGCCTTTTCCAAATCTCTATCGCATTCCGGCCGGAATGACCGAAGAACAGTACATCGATTACTCGATTCAGCAGCTCGATCATGCGCTGATTGCGCAGGTTGATCCGTCGGCGGTGGCTGCGATTCTCATCGAACCGGTGCAGGGCGAAGCGGGCTTTTTGCCTGTACCCAAGCGCTTTTTCGAACGCCTGCGGCAGATTTGCACAGAACACGGAATTGTTCTGATCGCTGATGAGGTGCAATGCGGATCGGGCAGAACCGGCAAAATGTACGCCTGCGAGCATTATGAAATTGTTCCCGATCTGATTGCAACAGCGAAATCACTGGGGGCGGGAATGCCGATTGGCGCCGTCACCGGGCGCGCCGAGATTATGGATTCGGCTCATCTGGGCGGCATCGGCGGCACATACGGCGGCAGCCCCGTTGCTTGCGCCGCCGCCATCGCCGCGCTCAACATTCTGCGCCAGCCGGAGTTCCTTGCGCAGGCCAACCTCCTCGGCGATTTGATGCGCGCCACCATGGAAAGCTGGAAGGATGAGTGGGCGATTGTTGGCGATGTGCGCGGGCTTGGCCCCATGCTTCTGGTCGAATTTGTGGCCGACCGTGAGAGCAAGACGCCGCTCCCCATTCCAGAGGTGCTGGCCATTGTGCGCCACGCGGCCGCGCACGGTGTCATCCTGATGCGCGCGGGGCTTTACAGCAACTGCATCCGCTTTCTTCCGCCGCTTAATATGCCGCTGGATATGATGCGTGAGGCGCTCACTGTGGTCGGTCAAGCGATAGGCGCGGTCAGTGAGCAGCGCGCCGCGCAGAGAACATCCGGGTTAGCTGGAGTGCGCTGATGGATATGGCCGATCTGATCTTCGTGGGCGCCAACCTTCCTACCCTGCAACGGCCTGTTGGCGCGGTGGCCGTTGCCCAGGGAAAGATTGTTGCCGTTGGTGCAGAGAGCGATCTGCGCGGTCTGGCTGGCGCGTCTACTGAGATCGTCAACCTTGAAGGGCGCACGCTGGTTCCAGGCTTTGAAGATGCGCACGCGCATATCTGGAAGGCCGGCCAACTGCTCACCACTTCGGTGGATCTGCGGCGCTCCAAGAGCATTGAAGAGATAGGCCGCCTGCTGCAACAGCGCAACGCAAAACTGCCGAAGGGCGCATGGCTGCTGGGGCGCGGCTTCAACGAGATTTCGCTGGCCGAAGGACGAAAGCCCACGCGTCAAGATCTGGATCGCTTTGTTGCGGACCGCCCCATCCTGCTCACGCGCACCTGCGGGCATATCTTCGTTGCCAACACTCTGGCGTTAAAACTGGCTGGAATCAATCGGGAGACCGCGCAGCCAGAGGGCGGAATCATTGAGCGTGATGCCAGCGGAGAGCCCAGCGGCCTGCTGCATGAGACGGCTGTCGGCCTGGTGAATCGCGTAATTCCCGTGCCCACAAAAGCTGATTATCGCGCCATGGTGGAGGCCGCGCTCAAGCATCAACTCTCGTTGGGAATCACTTCGTCGTCCGATTGCGGAGTGCTGCCAGGCCTGCTGGAAACGTATCTGGAGATGGATGCGGATGGCTCGCTGCCGGCGCGCATGCTGGTGATGCCGCTGGGCAGGCCCGATGGAACGAGCGGCCCATTGGCGCTGCCTGCAAAGCATCGCTCGCCGATGCTGCGCATCGACACGGTGAAGTTTCTTGCCGATGGCGGATTGAGCGGAGGCACGGCCGCACTCAGCGTGCCGTATCGCAACAGCAGTTTCACCGGCGTCACTCGTTTTCAAACCGACGAACTTGGGGAGTTGTTTACGGATGCGCATCGGCAGGGCTGGCGCATCTCAACGCACGCCATCGGCGACACGGCCATCGAGCAGGTGCTTAGCCTTTATGAGCGATTGGGAGCGCATCCTCTGGGTTTCTCTCATCGCATGGAGCACGTGGGCCTGGCCAGTGTTGCGCAGTTGCAGCGCATGGCGCGAGCGCAAATCTACTCGGTTACACAGCCTATCTTTCTCGACGAACTGGGCGGAAATTTTTTGGCTTTTATACCGGACGCACTCTCTCAGCGCATCTATCCAATCCGCACAATGCTCGACGCGGGATTGACGGTTGCGTTCTCTTCTGACGCGCCGGTGGTGAGCAACGACGCGCCTCTGGCGGGCATACAAGCAGCGGTGTTGCGTCGCACGCGCGAAGGCACCGTCCTGTTGCCGGAGCAAGCGATCAGCGCGCGAGAAGCACTCTATGCTTACACCGCCGCAGGCGCAATCGTCACGGGCGAAGAGCAATCACGCGGAAGTATACAGGCGGGGCGATGGGCGGATTTTGCGATTTTATCGGAAGATCCAACCGCGGTTGATGCAGAGGAACTTAAAAAAATTACCGTCGAGTGCACCTATCTTGCCGGAAAACAAGTTTACTCGAAACACGCATAGAAACGAGGAAAAGATGGCCTACACATATTTGCAAAGAATTGGCGGCGAATGGCTTCCAGCAGCCAGCGCGAAGACCAAGAACTTGTTGAACCCGGCAACCGAAGAGCCGCTGCGCGCCATGCCTTTTGGCGACGGCGCAGATTGCCGACTGGCGATTGACGCTGCATCGAAGGCATTTCCTGCCTGGTCCAAGCGCACTGCCTACGAGCGGGCCGCTGTGTTGAAGCGCGCCGCCGATCTGATGCGTGAGCGCCTTGCCGATCTGGCCCGCACCACGGTTCTGGAAAGCGGCAAGCCATTCTTGCAGTCCAAGGGCGAGTGGGGCGCGGGAGCCGATCTCTTCGAGTGGTTTGCGGAAGAGGGCAAGCGCGCGTACGGTCGCGTGATTCCCTCCAAAAATCCCGCGCGCCGGTTGATTGTTCTGCGTCAGCCGCTGGGCGTTGTGGGCATTATTACGGCGTGGAATTTTCCCATCTATAACATTGCGCGCGCGGCGGCAGCGGCCTTGGCCGCGGGATGCGCCATCGTCATTCGCCCCTCGGAATATACATCGATGACCGCCATGGAACTCGTCAACATTCTTGTCGAGGCGGGCGTTCCAGATGGGGTTGTCAATCTGGTCAACGGACAATCTTCCAGCATCGGGCAGGAGATGCTCGACAATCCGCTCTGCGCAAAAATTCACTTCACCGGCAGTCCGCGCGTTGGACGCATCCTGATGGACGGCGCATCCAAAACAATCACGCGCCTGTCTCTCGAACTTGGCGGCAATGCGCCGGTGCTGATCTTTCCTGATGTCGATCTCGATCAGGTTGCAGCCGGCGCAGTGATGGCGAAGTTCCGCAATGCCGGCCAGGTGTGCATCTCTCCGCAGCGTTTCATTGTGCATCAATCGATTGTTGCCGACTTCTCTGAGCGCGCGGCCGCGCTCGCCGCCAAGTTGAAGATCGGCGACGGGCTGGATGAATCAACCAATATCGGCCCGCTTATCAACGCCAAGCAGAGAGATCATATCGAAGAGATAGTGCGCGGCAGCGTTGCGGCTGGCGCAAAGATTCTGACTGGCGGAGGCAGACCTGCCGCGCTGCCGCGTGGATATTTCTATGAGCCTACGGTGCTCGGCAATGTCACGCCGGAAGCGCCAGCCTTTGCCGAGGAAATCTTCGGACCCGTGCTTCCCATCACGCCATTCAACGACGTTGAAGAGGGCCTGCGGCTGGCCAACTCGACGCGCCACGGACTCTCCTCCTACGTTTGGACCAACGATCTGCGCATTGCGCGACGCGTCTCCGAGGAGTTGGAGTTCGGCATGGTTGGTGTGAATGATTGGAATCCATTTGCCACCGAAGGCCCATTCACCGGTTGGAAGGAAAGCGGGATAGGCCGCGAGTCCGGCCCCGAAGGTCTCGACGAATATCTTGAGACAAAGTTGATCGCCATCGGCTGATTTTTTTGAAATGCTGAATTCGTTCTGCCCCGGTGGAGGTTGTTTTCTTCCGGGGCATTTTTGTCTCTATTATCGCCACGCAAAATCAAGAGAACTCGTGATGAAGGCGTGGGCTTTCAAGCCTGTCCGCGATTAGTCAGACCTACTCAAAGAAATGTACATAAATGTACAAAAGGCTCATAAATAAGTACATTCCTGTAGATATTATTAACTTCGAGATGTTGAAGTCTCAGCATATGAAAGACACAATAAGGACTGCATAAAGATTCTTGACATCGCGCTAAAGTTCCAGCAATATCAATTTAACCTTCTCGTTTATCGCAAGTTTCTGGCGTACGATCACAGCCGGAAAAAGTCGGTTATACCCTTTCTCGAATTCAAGGCCGGGCTTTTCATGGTCCGGCGATCACTGAACCTCTCTTTTTTTGAAAGGTGGCTTTATGTGTATCTTCCGAACTTCGGCCCGTTTTTCATCCAAGCACTATTGGCCTCTTCTGGTGTGCCTTTTTATTTTGGTTGCGGCCATTCCGCTCCATGCGCAATCGACGTATGGCACCATTTTGGGAACCGTGCAGGATAGCACTGGTGCGGTGGTTCCAGGCGCGCAGGTTACGCTGCTCAACATTGGAACCATGGCCAAGCGCGTCATCACCAGCGACGGGGCGGGAAACTATGCCTTCAGCAATATCGATGTTGGAACCTATTCGTTGACGATTTCTGCAGAGGGATTCAAGACCGAGACCGTGCCATCGATCCCGCTCACGGCGCGCGAGACGCGCCGCGTGGATGCGGCGTTGAATCCCGGCGCGCAAACGCAGAGCGTCGAGGTGGTCTCCGATTATGTGACGGTCATCAACACCGACGTCTCGAATCTTGCGGAGACCAAGGTGGGCGAGGAACTGGTGGATCTTCCGGTGGCCATCTATTCGCGCTCCACCGGTTCGACCAGCCCGATTGATACACTCACAACTGAAGACGGCGTGCAGACCGATGGAAGCGGAAATCTGATGGTGGTGGGTACAACGCCCGCGCTGCTCAGTGTCACCATCGACGGCATTTCAAGCGTGGGTGTTGAATACTCCGGCCCGGTCAACGAGATGTTCCCCTCCTTCAATTCGATTGAAGAGATTCGCGTCAGCGAGTCCAACAACAACGCAGAATTCTCCGGCGTCGCGGATATCACTACGGTGTCAAAGGCGGGAACGAACAGCTATCATGGCGGTGTCTTTGAGAACCTGGAAAACACCGTGCTGAACTCTGGCATTCCGGTCGCCTTTGCGCCCTCCAAACCGAAGATCATCATGAACGATTTTGGCGGAACTCTGGGCGGCCCGCTGGTGATTCCGCATCTCTACAGCGGGAAGAACAAAACGTTTTTCTTCGCCAGCTTTGAGGCGCTGCGACTGCCGCGCGAGACCTCCGATGTAATCAGCGTGCCCTCCTTGAATATGCGCAACGGCAATCTGACCAGCTATCTGGCCAGCCAAGGAGTTGCGGCGATTTATCAGCCTGATGGCGTGACGCCGATCGACCCAGCCAATGTTCCGATCAGCGCAATCGCCGCCAATGTACTGAAGTACCTTTATCCCGCACCAAACTTTGGCTCGGCCGATTCCTTTGTAAACAACTATCGTGAGAATTTCGCCACGCCCATCTCGGCCAACCAGGGAGACATCCGCTTCGACCAGACGATTTCGTCCAAGCAAAATATATTCGCGCGATTCTCCTATAAAAACCGCCAGGTGACCAGCGCTCCGAATTTGACTTGCACCTTCAACTTTTGCCAGACGGCAGGCGGGCCGATGCAGGGAACCTATAACACACCGGAGATCGACGAAGGGCTGACCTTTGCGCATAACTATCTTTTCAACCCCCGGTTGTTGAATGAATTCCGTGGCGGCTTTAACGCGCAGCACACCTCCGCCAACCAGAGCTTCAGCACCACGCAACTGCTGTCGCAGATCGGCATCACCGGCGTTCCGCAGCCGGATCTGGATTGGTCCGAAGCTCCACAGGTTCTCATCAACGGCTTTGTGGCGACGGGCGGCGGAAATCCCACGCGCCAGCGCGGCCAGATCATCGAACTGCTGGACAATGTGACCTGGACCAAGCAGAAGCACAGCCTCAAATTCGGCGTGGACTTCAAGCGGCTGACCGATCATGACGATAACGTTTATGGCAACTACCGCTCAGGCTGGTATGTCTTCAATGGCTCTTCGGCTGTGGGCGCGGCAATTGGCGACACGTATACATCCTTCCTGCTTGGCTATCCTGACGCGACGGATGTGAGCACGACTAACCGGCCGAGCATGAATGGACTCGGTTACTCTTACGCGTTCTATGCTCAGGACGATTGGAAGGTTTCATCGAACCTGACGCTGAATCTTGGGCTTCGCTATGAGCTTCATCCTCCGCTCACCGACACCGGCCATAACACGGCATTCTTCCTGCCCGATTATGACGGCGCGGGAACAATCACCGGCACCACAGTGCATGGCGCGGTGGTGGTTCCCAATCAGCAGGCGCTCTCCTTTGAGTCCAACCAATTCGTTGCGGCCATCAGCCCCACACCCACGCTGACCGCAGCGCAAGCCGGCATTCCATCCGGCCTTCGCTTTACCGGCAAAACCGATTTTGGCCCGCGCATCGGATTGGCCTGGAGGCCCTTTGGCAACGACAAGACTGTGATTCGCGGCGGGTGGGGGCGGTTCATCGAGACGCCGCTCGGCTTCTCGCTGGTCTCAGGTTTCGGCGTTGATGCAAGCTACGTCGGAGTCTTCAATCAGGCCTATCAATCCGACAACGTTACGCCGCTGCTTTCTTTCAGCAATCCATTCAATAGCGCAGCGGCCGGAAGCGCCACCGGCACGGCGGGATTTTACTGGGCCTTCCCGATTCACTACAAAGATCCCTCGGTCCAGGAGTGGAATCTGACGATGGAAAAGGATTTGGGGCGCGGCATCGGCGTTCGCTTCTCTTATACCGGCAGCCACGGAACCAATCTGGAAACGATGGTCGATCTGAACCAGGTGCCAGCCAATACGCTCGGCTACTATAGCACCGACACCACGCCCAAGGCCTCTGGCTCTTGCATCACCGATGATGGCTCCTTGGTTGCCGATCACCGTCCTTACCCGTGCTGGAGCGTGATTCAGAGTGTGGCAAACGCCGCCGAGAGCAACTACAACAGCGGCACTGCGGAACTATCGCGCCACAACAGCAAGACGCTGACCTATGATGTCAGCTATACCTTCACACGCGATCTCTCCGACGCCCAGGGAGCCACGCCCAACGGCCTGGTGGGCGTGAGCGGCGGCGACGCGGGCGGCAGCTTCGTTACTGACCGCTTTCATCCGAAACTTGATTACGGCAACGTAGCCTATGATCGCAAACACCGATTCCTGGCCACATACCTCTACTCTCTGCCCTTCGGCAAGGGACAAAAATTGTTGAACAGTGGAGCGCTGCTTAACAAATTTGTGGGTGATTGGCAGATCGGCGGAGTCACGATTTTGCAAAGCGGCCCGTTCCTCACGCCCTTTGAATCGAGCACGGACCCTGCGGGCACTAATATTCTCACCACAGTCGGCCAGACTCGTGCTGATTTTACCCGCGGCAAACGTGTTTATCCGGCGAAGCAAACCGCCAGCTCATGGCTGGTTGCGCCATGCCCCGATCTGCAAGGTGTTGACCAGTGCAACTCAGCCTTCTCGGTGCCCGAGTCTGATCGCGGCTATTTCGGCACCGCCGGAGTGGGCAGTGTTGTGGGACCGGGAACGATAAACTTCTCGATGTCGCTGATGAAGAGCGTTGATCTTTATCGCGCGGCAAAACTTCAATTCAGCATGGAGGCGGCCAACGTCTTCAATCACCGCAACTATCAACCTCCCAATATGCAAGTGGATTCGGGGAACTTTGGAACCATTACCGGCCTTCAATCGGCTGAAGGCGCTGGACCGCGCAGCATTGAAGTTGCGGGGCGTATCACCTTCTAGTATCGTGACAGTTTGAGGAAGTGAAAAGTGAACGAGTGAAGAAGTGAACGAGTGAAGAAGTGAAAGAGTGAAGAAGTGAACGAGTGAAGTACGATTAACATTTTTCACTCATTTACTTTTTCACTTTTTCACTTGCTCACTTACTCTCTTGCTCTAATTTAATTGAAATCATCTCAGGAGATTTATGGACTACGTTCGGCTTGGAAGCACTGGACTCAAAGTTTCGCGCCTCTGTCTGGGCTGCATGACATACGGCGAACCGGCTACTGGAGTGCCTGGATTCGGCAGGCACGCATGGACACTGGACGAAAAAGACAGTGAGGCTTTTCTTCGTCAGGCGCTCGATCTAGGCATCAATTTTTTTGACACCGCGAACGTCTACTCCAGCGGTGCCAGCGAAGAGGTGGTAGGGCGCTTTTTGAAGGCCAATATTGCGCGCGAAGACGTGATCATCGCAACCAAGGCGCATGGATTGATGCGCGACACACCCAATGGCCACGGCCTTTCGCGCAAGGAATTATTTTTTGAACTCGATCAAAGCCTGCGACGTTTGCAAACGGATTATATCGATCTCTACCAGATCCATCGCTGGGACAACGAGACGCCCATTGAGGAGACGCTGCAAGCCCTCGATGATCTGGTTAAAGCCGGAAAGATCCGCTATCTTGGCGCCTCGTCCATGTATGCGTGGCAGTTTACAAAAGCGCTTTATCTAGCCGACCTGCACGGCTGGAGCCGTTTTGTCTCCATGCAGAACCACTACAACCTGCTCTATCGCGAAGAGGAGCGTGAGATGCTCGGCCTCTGCGCGTCAGAAAAGATTGGCGTGATTCCCTGGAGTCCGCTGGCGCGCGGGCGACTCACGCGGCCCTGGCAGAGCGAACAGACGAAGCGCTTTGAGACCGATCTGTTCGCCAAGAATATGTACGCGCGCACAGAGGATGCGGACCGGCAAGTGGTTGATCGTCTGGGACAGCTTGCGGAGCAGCGCGACATTCCACGCGCGCAGTTGGCTCTGGCATGGCTGCTCAACAAGCCGGTCATTACTGCGCCTATCGTGGGCGCCACCAAGCCGCATCACCTGCAAGACGCTGTTGCGGCGCTATCGGTGCGCCTGACGGCGGAAGAGGTTGCGTCTCTTGAGGAGCCGTATGTGCCCCATCCTGTGTTGGGCTTTTCTTGAGGCCGGAGACGCGCCGCATACTGAACCGCGTACGTCATTGATCTACGGTCTTCTCTTGGATGGGTGGGAGATCACGCACCCAGATTCTTCGTCTCCAGTCAGCCAGCCTCCTTCCGGGACGGCTGGCTTGCTGTTGAGAAAGTGATTCGAGAGAATATCGGAAGGGTCACACAGAGGCCAATTGAAGGCCATGCCGGAGTGGCTTGCTCTGAAAAGGAACGGCTTGCTCGTCTATCTCACTCTAATGTCGTAATGGCTTTGGCTGCCCCCCAGGGATTCGAACCCCGATATGCCGCTCCAGAGGCGGCTGTCCTACCATTGAACGAGGGGGCAACAAGAATTAGTATAGCGCCTTGCAGCCGGGGTGGTTGATCGGCGGCAGGATGCCGCACATCGAACCAACTTATCCATCATAAAAGCACACTCGGCCTGCGGTCAAACGGTGGGGCTCCCCATCCAATCTGCCTGCCCAAATACATTGAATGGCGCAATCCACCTGCCGCGGTAATCCCCTTCGCCGCTTTGCTCGTCTTCTCGTGCAGGTGGAAGCTCTTTCTGCCTTTTGCGGGGGATTACTCGCCCGTGTAGAATCAGAGTGTCGAATGGAGTTCATCCTCAATCTCGTCTGGGCGACGCTGGCTGTGCTCTGCGCCGGGTTATGGATGCGCCATGCCCGCCGTGGCGGCGTTAGTCCTCGCATACAGGCCGTTGCACTGCTGGTGTTGCTGGTCATTTTATTCCCGGTGATCTCGGTTACGGACGACCTTCAGACTCTTCAGAATCCAGCCGAACTTGACTGCTGCGCCCGCCGCCATCATGCTTCGTCCTGCCAACATTCGATCTCTTCCGCCGTTGCTACGCTGCCTCCACCAGAGATAGCCGAGCTGCCCTTCGGCCTGATGCAGATCGCTTTGGCAGACGGTTTGAGGGCGCGCGCGGTGGAGATTCCCGCTCTGGCATCGATTCAGAACCGCCCACCGCCTGTTGCCTGATCGCCGCTCCCTTCGTCCTGGATGATTTGTCCCCGGTTTTTTGTGGCAGCCGTGCAGACTACGGCGTAAAGGCTTTGCATGAAGCGATTATTCCCTTCCCTTTCCGCCGCGGCGTCAGCCTTGCTGCTTTTGCTCGCTCCAGCTTTGTCTCCGGCGCAGCAGAGTTCCGCCTTGACCTGGGAGCAGGCCAAGGCCAAGTTTGAGGCCGCCAACCCAGCCCTCCGCGCCGATGCCCTGGGCGTGGACGAGATGAAGGCCGCTGAGACAACCGCCTTTTTGCGCCCCAACCCAACCGCGTCTTTCACCATGGATCAGCTTTATCCATTCGGCGCGCACTTTGATCCCAACGTGCCGGGTGAGCGCAATCGCCCGCTGAGCAACGCGCTGACCACCGGGAGTGTCAGTTACTTGTGGGAGCGGGATCACAAGCGCGCTCTGCGCCTGCAAAGCGCCAAAGAGGGAACGCAGATCGCCCAGTCCGAGCACGTTGATTTGGAGCGCAACCTGCTCTTTAACCTGCGCTCGGCCTTTGTCGATACGCTCCAAGCGAAGACGGTTCTGGAGCTGGCCCAGGCAGATCTGGCCTACTACGACAAGATCATTCAGATCAGCCGCGACCGCTTCCGCACCGGCGACATTGCGCAGATTGATCTGGACCGCATTGAGCTGCTGCGCGTGCAATATGAAGTGGAGATTCAGACGGCCCTCGTCAACCTGCGCACCGCCAAGATTCAGCTTCAGCAACTGCTGAATGATCGCACGCCAGTGGAGCAGTTTGATGTGACCGGCCCCTTCGACTTT
>Ga0181520_10006836_pt1 | contig 17157 bp, 16 predicted proteins | sample PEATcosm2014_Bin_29_FD_132451 | JGI IMG/M metagenome (GOLD analysis project Ga0181520, IMG submission 132451) | Peatland microbial communities from MTU Mesocosm Facility, Houghton, MI, USA - PEATcosm2014_Bin02_30_metaG | ecosystem: Environmental > Terrestrial > Soil > Wetlands > Peat | place... | reverse complement strand
TTCGGGTTATGCTTCTGCAACACCTTGGTGATGGCCGCCGTCAACGTCGTCTTGCCGTGATCGATGTGACCAATCGTTCCCACGTTCACGTGCGGCTTTGTGCGATCAAACTTTTCCTTGCCCATAAAAGTCTCAACTCCCTTTCATAGCTTGTACTGCCCGTTTCAACTCAGGGCGCCGGCTATCCGGCTCCAGCCCCAAAAAACTTTCCCCACCACCGTCCAGAAAATTCCGCTTGGACGGCCAGTCCTACTTGCCCAGCGACCTGCCGATAATTTCGTCGGCAATCATGCGCGGGGCTTCCTCATACCTTGCAAACTGCATCGAATACGACGCGCGCCCTTGCGTTGAAGAGCGAATGTCGTTCACGTAGCCGAACATTTCCTTGAGCGGCACAATCGCCTTGATGACCTGCGAGCCGGCCAGATGCTCCATGCCCTCGATACGGCCGCGGCGCGAGTTGATGTCGCCGATGATCACGCCCATAAACTCCTCGGGGACGGTGACCTCAACGGCCATCACCGGCTCCAGAAGCACTGGCGAAGCCTTGCGCGCGGCTTCCTTGAAAGCGATGGAGCCGGCAAACTTGAAGGCCATTTCATTGGAATCCACTTCGTGGTAGCTGCCGTCGTAGAGCGTTACCTTGATGTCCACCAGCGGGTAGCCGGCCAGAATGCCCAGCTCCAGCGCGCCCTGTACACCCTGATCGATGGGCTTGATGAACTCCTTGGGCACTGAACCGCTCTTGATGGCGTTGATGAATTCGTAGCCCGCGCCCGGCGTATTCGGCTCGACCCTCAGCTTGCAGTGGCCGTAGTTGCCCGAGCCGCCGGTCTGTCGAATGTATTTGCCTTCCGCCTCGGCCTTTTTGCGAATGGTCTCGCGGAAGGCAACCTTGGGCTCGCCCACATTGGCCTCAACCTTGTGCTCGCGCTTCATGCGGTCAACCAGAATCTCCAGATGAAGCTCGCCCATGCCGCTGATAATAGTCTGTCCGGAATCCTCATCGGTCCGCACCTTGAAGGTGGGATCCTCATCGGCCAGCCGCGCCAGCGCAACGCCCATCTTTTCCTGGTCGGCCTTGGTCTTGGGCTCGATAGCCACCGAGATCACCGTCTCCGGGAAAGTAATTGCGCCCAGCGCGATGGCGTGATGCGGGTCGCACAGCGTGTCGCCCGTCTTCAATTCCTTCATGCCTACGCAGGCGCAGATGTCGCCGGCCAGAATCTCACTCACATCCTCGCGTTTGTCGGCGTGCATCTTGACCAGCCGGCCAATGCGCTCCGTCTTGCTGGTGCGCGGGTTGAGCACCGTGTCGCCGGTCTTGAGCGAGCCCGAATAGACGCGCACAAAACCCAGCTTGCCGAAGGGATCGTTGATGATTTTGAAAGCCAGGGCGGCAAGCGGCTCATTGTCGGCCGGCTTGCGCGACTCTATATGGCTGGGATGGCGGGGATCTACGCCCTCTACCGGAGGCTTGTCCAGCGGGCTGGGCAGGTAGTCGACTACCGCGTCCAGCAGTGTTTGAATGCCTTTATTTTTAAATGCGCTGCCGCACAGCACCGGGAAGACCTTCAAATCGATGGTGGCCTGGCGTATGCCGGCCTTCAACTCGTCAATGGTCGGAGCCTCGCCCTCGAGAAACTTTTCCAGCAGAACGTCGTCGGTCTCGGCAATAATCTCGATCAACTGCAGGCGGAAGGCCTCGGCCTTCTTTTGCAGGTTGGCGGGAATCGGCTCGATGGAAAACTCCGCGCCCAGGGTCTCGTCATGCCAGAGAATCGCCTTCATCTCGATCAGGTCGATGACGCCCTTGAAATTAGCCTCGGCGCCAATGGGAATCTGCAGCGCTAAAGGCCGCGCGCCCAGCCGCTTGCGAATAGTCTCCAGAACGTGCTCAAAGTCAGCGCCATTCTTGTCCATCTTGTTCACGAAGCAGATGCGCGGCACTTTGTACTTATCGCCCTGCCGCCACACGGTCTCTGTCTGCGGCTGCACGCCGCTCACGGAATCAAACAGCGCCACCGCGCTGTCCAGCACTCTCAAGGAGCGCTCCACCTCGGCCGTAAAATCCACGTGGCCGGGGGTATCAATAATGTTGATAAGGTAGTCTTTCCAGGTGCAGGTAGTTGCCGCCGAAGTAATCGTAATGCCGCGCTCCTGCTCCTGCTCCATGTAATCCATGGTCGCCGTGCCCTCATGCACTTCGCCTATGCGGTGCGTGATGCCCGTGTAAAACAGGATGCGCTCCGTCGCTGTCGTCTTCCCGGCGTCGATGTGCGCCATGATTCCGATGTTGCGGCAGCGATTTAGAGATACTGTGCGAGCCACGGCTACTACTTCCTTTGCGGGGATTTTTCCCCACGGTTCGATTCTGTGTGTCCGATTAGGTCTCTATGTCCCTAGTCCCTAGTTCTTACCAGCGATAGTGAGCAAAGGCCTTGTTGGCCTCGGCCATGCGGTGTACGTCTTCCTTCTTCTTCATCGCCGCGCCGCGCCCGTTGGCCGCATCCAGCAGCTCGTTGCCCAGCTTGTCGGTCATGCCCTTCTCGCCGCGGCTGCGGCCATAAGTGATCAGCCAGCGAATGGCCAGCGAGGTGCGCCGGTCGGGATTTACCTCAATCGGCACCTGGTAGTTGGCGCCGCCCACGCGCCGCGTCTTCACTTCCAGAAGCGGCTTGCAGTTCTCCACTGCTTTCTTGAAGAGTTTGAGGGCATCATCGCCCCCGCCCTTCTCTTCCAGCATCTTCATCGCGTCGTAAAAGATGTTCTGGGCCGTAGACTTCTTCCCGCCCCACATCATCGAGTTGACAAATTTGGTGACTAGCGTGGACCCGTAAACCGGGTCTGGCGCAACTTCCCGCTTCGCAGTGTGCCCTTTTCTCGGCATAATTCCTCAAAATCCTTTCGGCGTCCAGCGCCGCTTCTCGTGCCCTAGTCCGGGTTCCATCAACCGTCCCGGAACCGTTACTCAGTTCACAGTTCACAGTTTTCAGTTTTCAGTTCTCAGCTACTCGGTTTTTACTGGCAACTGAGAACTGTGAACTGAGAACTGCTTTACTACTTCTTGCCCGGAGCCGCGCCCTTGGCGCGTTTGGCGCCGTACTTCGACCGGCTCTGCTTGCGTTCGTTCACGCCCACCGAATCCAGCGTCCCGCGTACCACGTGATAACGCACACCCGGCAGGTCTTTCACCCTCCCGCCGCGAATCAGCACAATCGAGTGCTCTTGCAGGTTGTGGCCGATGCCGGGAATATAGGTGGTGACTTCAATCCCGTTCGTCAACCGCACGCGAGCTACTTTGCGCAGCGCCGAGTTCGGTTTCTTGGGCGTCTGCGTGTAGACGCGGGTGCATACACCGCGCCGCTGCGGCGAGGCCTGCAAGGCCGGAGACGCCGTCTTGTACCGCGGGGCCGTGCGCCCCTTGCGAACCAATTGATTGAATGTAGGCAAACTGAAACTCCTTACCTCGTCAAAAACCTTCAAATACCGCCAACATAATGCTCTTCCACCCAACTGCCAACAGCCGCGCACAGACCAATGAGGCCTCCCATGGCGAGAGCACACGACTTGTTAGCTGTCGCGCACACGCACGGAAGCCTGATTTGCTGCTTCGCGTCTGCCTTCGTTCCAAATTCAGACGAGAAACGGGACGGTGGCCGAGCGTTTCCAAGTTCCTGGAAAGCCGACTCCGTTTCGCCGCTTCCGGCCCGCATAGCCCTCCAAGGCGGAGAACGCGCGGGCGCCGTAGCGATTTGTCTCTCCACCCCAGCGACGAAGACCTGTCGCCGGGGGCCCCGGCTGCCCTTGCAAGAAAAGAGCGATTCCGGGAACATCTCTGGCCAGTCAATTGCCTCTGGCCTTGGGGATTAGAGCCGCCAGCTTCAGCCGGACCGGCCTATCCCTACGCTTCCACCGTCAAGACACACGGATAGAGGCGTTCTTGCGCAACCTTCTAACAATACCAAGAAACCGTGGCGGGGTCAATGCCTCCACACTATTGCGGCGTATATTCCGTGAAATACACGCCGTCAGGCCACCTCATCAAGGCACCGTGTAGACGCCGCCGGTGGACACCATTTTCATCGTCGAATTCAGTGGATGCGGCGGGAGGCACGTGGTAGTCCCCTGGGAAACACTCGCTCCCCAACCCACCTCTGTTCCGGAGGCCGGCGCAGCAACGAATCCTGACAGGCCGGAAAGGTCGGGAATTGCCACTGTTGTTGATCCGTTCAGGTAGTTCCCTGTGACAGTGAACGAAACCGAGTGGTCGACAGTCGGGCTAGTAACCCAGTTCATATTCACATCATCGCAAACACCTGTAGTGCCGGAGAATCCCGTGTAATTGTTATCGAATGAAAGCCACTTTGCGGCCGTCGGGCCGGCATATGTCCACGCGGGAGGAAAGGTAAACGAAATGGGTCCATTTGAAGTGGAATTCGTGTCAACGTAGACATCCCCAGAAGGGCCATAGGCATAGGCAGAAAAGTAGTAGGAGTCTCCGCTTTCCATTGCGGCTGCGGGAACAGCCGGATACGCGGATGTGACTCCATTCGAAATCAAAAAGCCGCCAGAATTAAAGTAGTATTCGACAAGAGTTATCGGAGCGTTGAATCCCGATGGAACATTGTTATAAGTGATCGGCTCGAGCGTTACAGCATCGGCGGAGCCGAGTACAACCGTATTGCCGCCGTTCAACACGCCGGGCACTGTTACACCACTATAGTTTTTCGCGGCAATCAGACTATAAACCAGACCATAACTGGTTTGATCTAATTCGTATGCCAATACGTCAACCCGGTCAGTCCCCGTTGGCGCCGCAAAGCTGAAACTGCCGCTCAGACCGCTAGGCCCCCCGGACGAACTCGACACACCGTTCTGAGCGAGAATCTCCACATCACTGGCCCCAGAGAACGCGCTCGTATCGACAGATCCCGTCAGCGTTCCAGTCGCGCCTGAGCTTGACGAGGCTGGGCACGACCAGGAAAACGTAGTTCCGTCCAACGTACTCGCCTCAATGATGTTTTGATTGGTCTCCTGATACGTGGTAGATGCAGTGACAGTCACAGGAGGACAGACGAAGGCCACGCCAAAGTTTGTCGTGCCGCTGGGCAGGCTGAGCGTGAGGCTGCCGTTAGAGAGCGTCGCCGCGGTAAACGTGCCGGAGCCGACTAGGGTAGCCACGGCCGTGGGCGATCCTATGATGGTGATTGTGACGGTTGTTGAATTGTTGTTGCCGCCACCACCGCCGCCGCCGCCGCTCGTAGAGCCTCCGGAGCCGCCGCAGCCGGCAATCAATATAAATACTCCACTAAGAACAGATAAACGAATAATTTTAGAAAACATGGGAATCCCTTTCTAAACCCATTTGGATTCGATTCGGAACCTTATAGCAAACACAGGAATGCAGGGGTGGGTCAATTTCATCTGCCCCACCCCTCAGGATTCTTCCTATTTATTCGATCGAGTGTAGCGTCCAGGCTCCGTTTACGTAGGCAAAGTCCGCATGACGCTTGGTGACCAGCTTGTTGACCGCGTTGTGGGCCATCTTTGCAAGTGGGGCCGGCAAGCCGTCCAGGTTCACGTCTTCGTTAAAATCCGCGCCTTTGGCCGTATCCACGCCAGGAAGCACTTCATCCTGCGGATCCTGTACCTCTTGCGCCTTTGGATGAGTGGTGGCCACCGAGGTCACCACCACCGAATAGCTCGGCTGTGGGTCGTGATCCGGGCGCCACTTGAGTACATCGCTCCCATCGGACAGCTTAAGCACCTTCTTGCCGTCCGCGGTTAGCTTAAAGTCGCCCCAGATCCTGTTGGCATAAACCGTGGCCTTTTCCCAATACTTGGCGGCCACGCCGTCCTTAAGCCCAGCCACATCCACCGCGATGGCCACGCCCGCCGCTGGATCCTTGTCATATTTGGCCTGGATCAAGGCCAGCGCGTTGGCTTTCGTCAACTCCGGCGCCGACTTGCAGCCGCTCAGCAATAGCCCTGCGCTCAAAAATCCCAACATACCGATAACAAGCATCTTCCCTGCGTTTTTCACTTTTCCTCCATAGGCCGCAAAAGCGGCTAAGAATACCCCGCTTCGCCATTTTTCTCTTCCTGTCTTCCTCTGTCAATGGGGTTGACTGTGACCTTGCTCACAGCCGGCGGTGTTCTGCCCTGAAAACACAATAATCCCATCGCCAAAGCGACAATTCGGTGGAAATTGAGCCCGTTTGACCCCACTACCTGGACAGGATTCAGTGCGCCGCCTCCCCTGCGATCCGCCCCATTAGCAGCTCCAGAAAGCCCGTCTCGTCCGACTTGAGGCAAACCTGCGCATTGGGCGGACCATCGACTGGACGCGTAAAGCCCTTGTCGTCCACCTCCACCTGTATCGGCGTCATCGGGCACAACTCCGGCTTCACGGCATAGGCCACCGCCACCGGGTCAAAGAGCGTAGGCGCAGGCGGATGACCCTCAGTGCCAGCCAGCCACTGGTGATAAAGCAGTGTCAACTGGTCGGTGAGCGGCGAACCGTGCGCAAAGATCTTTTCCCGCTCCGGCGTCTCCAGATGAATCTGCGTCGAATCCAGAGGCATCATGAAGACCGGAACTCCTGACGCCAGCAAAGCTCTCAAGCCATCAGGGTCGCGGCTGACATTCCACTCCGCGTCCGGCGGCCGTTGCTCTCCATTCTGCCCGTCATAGCCCCGATAGATGCTGCCGCCCATCATCACCACCCGCTTGAGCTGACGAAACGTCGCCGGATCGCGCTCAATTGCCGCCTTCACATTCGTCAGCGGGCCAATAGCGATCAGCGTGATCTGGCCAGGAAACTGGCGAATCTTGCGGAGGATGAACCCTGCTGCATCGTGGCGCTTGCTTTCATTTTCCCAAATCTTCTTATCTTTCATTAGGTCGCCAAGATTGCCGGGGGCAGGGCCGCCACAGGCTCTGTGCGATTCCTGCCTTGCATATGCGCTCTGGGTGAATACATTTTCGTGCGGCGTCGGAAGACCAGGAACCACCGGAAGAAGACGTTCAAATGGACAATCTGCCTCGGCCAAAAACCGTTGCACAAGCTTCACCCTTAGCTCCGTATCCCCATACGTCGTCGTAATTCCCAACAAATCGATCTCCGGGCTGCGCAGCACCAGTGCCAGCGCAAAGGCATCGTCGATGTCGTCGCCAATATCGGTATCGAGAATGACCAATTCCGGATTGACGACGGACGAGCGAGAGGCCGTTGAAGTCTGCGAGACGGCAGCACAGGCCGCCATCATCGCGGCCAAGAAAATGAGCATTCGCGCGTTTCTCATACCATCCACTTTATTCGCTCTCCTGCACGGAGGATCGGCAGACAGCATAGAAGCTCAACGCCGCATCGCCCTGCTCAAGCAGCCGCATGCGCTCGAGCGAACCATAGCGCTCTACAAGCCGCTGCTTCTTGCGATGCTCGGCGATCACCAGCGCCTCCTCGCCTAGCAGCCCGGCAGCCGCCCCTCCCAGCAATCCCAGCGTTGCCGCATACTCGTCAGTAGCTTCCCACGGCGGGTCCAGAAAAACTATGTCGTACTGTTCTCGTTTTTTGCCGGCCTCTACTACGCGGCGCAGAAACGCTCCCACGCCAGCGGCATGAACGCGGAATCCCCCAGCAATCCCCAGCCTCTCCAAATTCCCGCGCATAACCTTCAGCGCTGCCGCATCCCGCTCCACAAACTCCACCCGCGCGGCCCCGCGGCTCAACGCCTCCAGCCCCACCGCGCCCGATCCGGCATACAAATCCAAAAAGACCGCGCCTTCAATCCGCGGCGCCAGCACATTGAAGAGTGTTTCCCTCAGCCGGTCGCTCGAAGGCCGTGTGGCAAGCCCCGGCGGAGCCTCAAGTCTGCGGGAACGAAGTGATCCGGCAATAATGCGCATCGCCAACCAGCATACCCCAAGCATGGCGGGATCAGGCCAATCGCATGAAGGTGTTCTACACATTAATTCCCCTCCCTGCGCACATTCCAAGCCTGAACAATCGCCACTGTTCACTGACCACTGACCACTGTCCACTGCTTTCAGGGGCCCGACCCTCTACAATCATTCTGTATGCGTGGCTGGTCAATTCCGTTGGGCCGTTGGATGGGCGTCGAGATGCGCGTCCATGCATTTTTTCCGCTTCTGGCCGTCGTTTGCATGGCCTTGAGCGCCTCTAGCGGCATCGGGCGCGGCCTGGCATTGTTTATGACGCTGGTGGCAGCCGTAGCAGTGCGAGAGACAGCGAGGCTCATGGTGGTTGCATGGCTGGGATTGCGCCTGCGCGCCATTCTGCTCTTGCCCATCGGTGGCCTCTATGCCTACGCCGACCCCGAATCCCAGGAAGGCTCCAATCAGGGCGGCGGACAGTTCAGCCTCGCGCTTGCCGGACCAGTAGCTAACCTGGCCACGGCGCTCTTGCTGGCCGCAACTTTTACGGGAGCCAGCGGCAATATCGATCTCCTCTCCCAGCCATGGATTTCCGCCGCCCATCTGGTGCGCAGCATGTTATGGATGCAGGCTGGCCTCGGCCTTCTGCACCTTATGCCGGCCTACCCCCTGGACGGCGGTCGGCTCCTGCGCGGCAACTTTGCCCGCAAGCACGGCTTCACCCCCGCCGGACGCATGGCTGCCGGACTGGGCCAGATTCTGGCCCTCGTCGCCATGGTCTCCGGCATGTTGCTCCACAGTCCATGGCTCATCATCGCCGGCTTCTTCATCATGATCGGCGCGCAAATCGAAGACCAGGGCGTCTTCTTCCAATCTGTCGTCGACACCGTCCACATGCGCGAGGTCATGCTCACAGACTTTGCCACCATCTCCGCCTCTGACACCCTGGCAGGCGCCTTGGTGCGCTGCGTCCACTCGCTGCAAGAGGATTTTCCCGTAGTGCGCGGCCCGCAACTGGTGGGCATCATCAGCCGCCAGCGCATCGTAGACGCGCTGCGCACCGATGGCAACGGCTACGTGCAGGCCTCCATGTCCAAATCCTTCCAGGTAGCCCGCCCCGACGACACGCTCGGAACCACCATCCGCCGCATCCAAACCGGCCGCGGACTCTCCCTGATTCCCATCGCCGATAGCGGCCGCATTGTCGGCATAGTCAGCGTACAAAACCTGATGAGCGCCATGTCCCTACTAGCCGAGCAGCGCCGCCTAGAACGCGAAGAAGCCAGCGATAAAGCCTTCTAGAAAATTCTGAATAAATCGTCAGAGAAGCTACTAAAGACTAGGCAGCTCCATTTGTTTTGGACTTGATGTAAACGGGTCGGGAATGGGCCGAATATGTTCATGTTTCAGGCGGTCGAAGACCGCCCTGATGTGGGGCGCTCCAACATAGAGTCTTCCGCGCCGTTCACCGTTTGGAATCAATAAACCAGCATCCACAGCATTCTTTAAGTCACGGCTGGCGAGTATGTCGTTCAGTTCCGCCAGATTGCGATAGGTCGAATTCCGCACGCGTAGGCCTGTAGCCGCATCGCAAATAGCGTACAGCGTTCTTTCGGGCAGACCATGTTGTTTGACCATCCCTTCCATTTCTGACCAAAGAAGATCCATGACCTTCGTTCGGCTTATCAGCGTATAGGCTTGACGAAAATGTGCCGTGAGATTGAACTGAATCCAGGCTTTTGTGCTGTTCCCAGGATGCCAAAGACCCTCGGCGGTCTTGGATAGAACCTCGTAATACGCCTGCGTGTTCCATCCCAGATATTCTTCAATCGAAGAGAATTCTGATTCCAGAATGCCTTCTCTCGCAAGAACGAGGGTTTGCAGACAACGAGCCATGCGCCCATTACCGTCGGAAAATGGGTGAATGAGTACAAGGTTGAGATGCGCCATTGCTCCTTTAATAAGAGTATGGGGACAATCATCGTCGTGACAATTCAGGAACTCAATCAGTTCTTCGATCAGGCCAGGAACCATTTCAACTTCAGGCCCCTCATATACAACTTCTCCGCTTGGTTCCTGGCGCACGTAAATGGTCCCTGGCCGCCAGTTTCCGGGATGCTTTGAGAGATCATGCTGAAGCATCATGAAATGCAGGCTTCTTAAAAATCCCTCACTGTAGACAAAATTCTTGTCTTTAGCCAACTCCAGGACAAAGCTCATCGCAGTGCGATAGCCGGTAACGGCGAGCCACGCTTTTCGGTTGGCGTCGAGTGGCTCCTCTCCTTCCGCGGCTGCAATCGCGTCTTCTGCGGTGACGTTATACCCCTCAATACTGTTCGATCCTTGAATTCCACGAGCAAAGGTATTGCGGCGAAGCAGGCCTGTCCATCTGCGAGGCCGTGCCAGATTATGGCGGAGTCTCTGCCTGGCCTCATCAACTCGCTTGATTACTTCTGCTTCTAGGGGACCGATTGTCGCAGCTTTGAATAGCATGAAAAAAGAGTAGATGAACGCCAAATGAAAGTCAAATACTATTTGACAATAGTACAATAATAATGTACTTTCTATTTAGGCCAGAATCGGCATCGTCAGCGTCCAAAATCTGATGAGCGCATGACCCTGTACAAGAGCTTCGCAGGATTTTGGCGGATTACGAAAAAATAGCGAGAATCTATGAGTAGGCATCGGCTTTATGTTGACGAATCCGGCGATCACACCGTTAAGGGCGTAAAAGCGGCCCAATGGGACAAACGTTACCTGGGGTTATTTGGATGCTCGTTCGAGTTCGATTATTGCCAAAAAGTCTTCAATCCGGCTATCGAAACCTTGAAGAAAATTCACTTCGGTGACGAGATGGATGAGCCAGTCATCTTGCATCGTGAAGAGATCAAAAAAAGAGTGGGGGCATTTAATGTCCTTCTGAATAAAGATAAGAATGACGCCTTTTGTGCAGACTTTTTAGGGCTGATTAACGAGTCCAAGTTTCGGGCATTTATCGTTCTTATTGACAAGTTGGGCTGCTCGAACCACTATTACGGCTTACCCGAATCCCAGCCGTATCACATCGGGCTGTTAACCATGCTAGAGCGATATTGCGGTTGGTTGAGCTTTTCACGACAGGATGGAGACGTTCTTGCGGAAGCGAGAGGCGAAAGGGAGGATATGCAGCTAAAAGCTGCATATCGGGAAATCTATGCTGGGGGGACTAGCTATAGGCCCTCGTCGTTTTTCCAGCGCACACTTTCGAGTAAAGAGATCAAGATCAAATCTAAGATTGCGAATATTCCAGGTCTTCAATTTGCAGATCTTCTTGCATACCCCGCGAAAATGAGGATGATGGAGGATCGTGGTTTTGTTAATCCGACTTCTGGATTTACAAAGGAGGTTGCGGACGCTCTCGAAAATAAGTACAACCGCCGATTCGCAAATTCACAAGTTGCTGGATACGGAAAGATTTATATCGCTTAAATGAAAACGCCAAGACCTAAGTCTTGGCTTTTCACGCTGACCATTACGGTCATCCACCTCCGCCTTGCGACGGATTATATGTAGTTTACCCTGTTAACCAGAAATAAGCAAGAAGTTTCTTTTTGTTTGTCAATAGGGAAAGTTTAGCGAAAATCAGAAACTTTGCACAATATATTGTGCAAAATGGAAGGGCCGCGTCGGTCAGAATGCGGCCCTTCACGATACCTGGGGGGATTCGAACCCCCGACATCCGTCTTGGAAGGGCGGTGCTCTATCCACCTGAGCTACAGGTCTAAAACGGCTTTCGCCGTGAAATCATCCTACTACTCATCAATATTTCGTCAATAGCTGTCTTATGTGTTACGTGCATAATATTCACTCCAGTTGTGACGTAAATGCTGCATAATCAATGCGGAGCTTTAGTCCCTGATGGAATGCATGATTCATTGCAAATAATTGTTCAGATGTTTCCTGTCAAGCCGGAGATTTATAGTGTCCATCCCCGCCGATCCCGAATTATCCCTCGCCGCCGGCCTTTACCTGGTAGCCACCCCCATCGGCAACCTGGGCGACATCACCCTGCGCGCCCTTGACGTGCTCCGCCGCGTGGACCGCATCGCCTGCGAAGACACCCGTCAGACGCAGAAGCTCCTCAACCACTTCGAGATCACCACCCCCACCGTAAGCTGCCACCAGCACAACGAGCACACCCGTGCCACCGAACTGATCCAAAACGTAAAGGCCGGGAAGGCCATCGCCGTGGTCTCCGACGCCGGAATGCCGGGCATCAGCGATCCCGGAGGCCAGTTCGCCGCCCAGGCCATTGCCGCCGGCGTCGCTGTCATCCCCATCCCCGGAGCCAACGCGGCGCTCAGCGCTCTGGTGGCTTCTGGACTATCTATTGACGAGTTTCACTTTATCGGCTTTCTGCCTGAAAAAGCCGGTGCGCGTCGAACCCGGCTCGAAGCGCTGGCCGAGGAAATTCAAAAATCCAATGCCCCGCGCACCCTGGTCTTTTACGAAGCGCCCCACCGCATTCTGGAGACCCTTGCCGATCTCGAATCCGTCTTTGGTCCCACACTGCGCGTAGTCATGGCCCGCGAACTGACCAAGATTCACGAGGAGTTTCTGCGCGGCACGGTTGCCGAGGTGCGCCGCGAGCTTACAAGCCGTGACCGCATGCGCGGCGAAATCACCCTGCTCGTCCACGCGCAACAGGTGGGTGCCCCTGGTCCCTCGCATTTGGGGACCAGGGAATCTATTTCCGACCGCGTCTCGCGTCTCATGTCAGAAGCCAGCATCGACGAAAAAGAAGCCCTAAAACGCCTGGCGCGTGAACTAGGCCAATCCAAGAGTGAGGTCTATCGCGAACTGCAACGCGAGCGCGCTAAGCGGCGATAATAAGCGGTCTGCTCCCTGTTTCACTTTTTCACTCTTTCACTTTTTCACCATATCACTAATTCACTTTTTCACTAGTTTACCTTCAATATTTTGCTGATAATTATCTAGTAAACATGGCAATAACCTCAACAGAATGAATATGTTCCACGTGGAACATTCCGGTGGAACCTAACCCCTTATTCCTCTTCACTGCGGTGCTTCCCAGCGAGCGATTTCTGCTCGTTGGGGTGAAGAAAGCAATTTCTGCTCGCTAAGATGTCAAGTCCCTATTCCCTAGTCCTTAGTCCCCGTATTTAGCTCTCTAATCTCCCTGATATCTCTAATCAACTCCTCCACCTGCTCCCGCTTACGGCTGCTCATATCCAGGAAGCGTATGCCTACCGTGTTCTTGTCGTGAATGGCCTGCACCACGCCGCCCAGCCGGACGGGCAGCCCCGCGATGCGAAACTCGGTCTCCACCTGCGTATAGATGCCCACTGGAAAATGCTCGTCGGTGCGGATGCGGCAGCCGCTCAGGCTCAGGTCAAGAATGCGCCCCGGAAGCCGCGACGCAATTTTGATGAGAACAATCACCGCCGTGGTATCGACCGCTTCCCGCGCCACCACGCGCCGTTCGCGGCCGGTGGGCTTTGTCTGAGACGGACTGGCGACCTGTGCCTTTTCTTCCGATTTCATTGCCGTCACCGCCTTTATCCCGGAAAAAGCTTGTACCCATTAATCCCACATATAAGTATCTATATAACTTCACTCTTCTGGCTTATTACGGGCGTTGCTGCGCAGCTTCACGGCCCTTCAAGCGGTCATACAAATACACGTCGCTGGTGGTGCCCAGAGACTCGTTGTAGAGATCTATGTCGCCGGTCAACTGCTTCAACTCTTCGCTGAACCTGTGAATCGCGTGCAAATGGCTGGCCGTGGCTGGAAGCTCTAAGTGGGTCGTTTGAATGAACTTCTGATGGCCGCGGTCCAGCAGCCGGGCCACATATCCCCCAACCAGCACTCCAGGATGCACGGCATAAGCCACCGGCGACGCTTTATCAGCGCCAGCCGCCAAAACCGCCCCGGCCCCGTATTTCGTCACCAGCACGCCTGTTGTTTCGGTTGCTGGCTCCACATGAAAAGCGTGTGCGCGCAGCGTCTCGATAATTTGCTCAAAATTGGGTTTGCGAGCCGTTTTTTTCACTACAGCCTTCCTGTCTGCGAGGATATGAAGCTGTTATCGGCAGAAGCATCTCGAATCTGCAATCTCGCATACCCAATCTCGCACACCTGGAGCGCTGACCGCAATTCCATTTAAGAGCGAGGATTTGCCGGCATGGGCAAACCACACTTTAGAATTGCACTATGACGACTACGACTAGCCCCGCTGCAATGCCCGAGCTGACCACCGAAGACCTCTCCCGCTACGCGCGCCACCTGATCTTGCCCGAGGTGGGCATGGAAGGCCAGCAAAAACTCAAAGCCGCACGCGTGCTCTGCGTGGGTACCGGCGGACTTGGTTCGCCCCTGAGCTTATATCTCACCGCGGCCGGTATCGGAACCCTGGGCCTAGTGGATTTCGACGTCGTAGACGCCAGCAATTTGCAACGCCAGATCATCCACTCCACCAAAGACATCGGACGCAAGAAGCTCGATTCCGCCACGGAAAAGCTCAACGCCCTCAATCCCTCCGTCCGCATCGTCAAGCACGAAGCCATGCTCACCTGCGCCAACGCCATGGAAATCTTCAAGGACTACGACATCGTGGCCGACGGCACGGACAACTTCCCCACACGCTACCTGGTCAACGACGCCTGCGTGCTTTCGGGCAAGCCCAACGTCTACGGTTCCATTTTTCGTTTTGAGGGCCAGGCCAGCGTCTTCACCACGGAGCAAGGCCCCTGCTACCGCTGCCTCTATCCCGAGCCGCCGCCACCCGGCCTCGTTCCCAGTTGCGCGGAGGGCGGAGTGCTGGGCATCATGCCAGGACTCATCGGCGTCATTCAGGCCACAGAGGTCATCAAGCTCATTCTCGGCAAAGGCGAATCGCTCATCGGCCGGCTGCTGCTGGTCGACGCCTTCACCATGAGATTTCGTGAACTCAAGCTGCGCAAAAATCCCCAGTGCCCGATCTGCGGAACGAATCCCACCGTGACCCAGCTCATCGACTACCAGCATTTCTGTGGCATTGTGCCTGAAACCCCGGAGGAAAAAGTCATGAAGAACGGAATTCCCCAGCTCGCCGTCAAGGAACTCAAGCGCCGCATCGACGCCGGCGAAGATGTCTTCATCCTCGATGTGCGCGAGCCCTACGAGTACCGAATCGCGCAAATCGGCGGCAAGCTGATTCCGCTGAACGATGTCCCCAATCGCCTCTCCGAGATCGATCGCAACCGCGAGGTCATCGTGCAATGCCGCTCGGGCGTCCGCTCGCAGAAGGTTGCGGAGTTCTTGAAGCAGCAAGGCTATCCCCGCGTCGTCAACCTCGCCGGCGGCATTTTAGCCTGGGCAGACGAGATCGACCCCAAGATGCAGAAGTACTGAGGAAGAAGATGTTTCACGATATACCGGAAGAGATGCTGGTCCGAATGCGCGAGTTGGAGCGGATCGACTCCCGCGACCGCGCTGACGGAACACCTCGTCTCCAGCGGCTTCGCCAGATTCCTCCCGAGGTGGGCAGATTCATCGCTATTCTGGCAGCAGCGGCGCCGCCGGGCCGTTTGATCGAAATCGGAACCAGCGCGGGATACTCCACACTCTGGCTGGCTCTGGCTTGCCGGGCTACGGGCAGGAAGATCACGACTTACGAGATTTTGCCCGAGAAGGCCGAGCTTGCGCGCCAGACCTTCGACGCGACCGGCGTCTGGGATGTTGTGGAGTTCGTTCACGGCAACGCTTTGGAACGTCTGCCGGAGTTGAAAGAGATTGCCTTCTTCTTTCTCGACGCCGAGAAGGAAATCTACGCCCGCTGTTATGAGGAGCTGCTGCCGCGCATGGTTGCGGGCGGCATTCTCGTCGCGGACAACGCCATCAATCACAGCGCAACCCTGCAACCCATGCTCGATCGCGCTCTGGATGACCCGAGAGTCGACGCCTTGATTGTCCCGCTAGGCGGCGGCGAGCTGGTTTGCCGCAAACGATGAAAGATTTTGTCCCCCGTGAAGATGCGGGAGACTTTCTAACTCTTCTTGGCGTTAGCCTTAACCGATTTCACGGGAGATATATGGAAAAATCGCGCCAGACGATTTTCGCGAAGATGAACACTAAGGCCCTGTAGGCGGAGAAGCAGCGTATCGCGGCAAACAAAGTGAGGAGAGCGGCGCCCCAGAGAACGGACTCGGCGTAGCTTGGGAAGAAGATGGAATAGGCGGGTGGCGGGATCCGCCTGCATCGCCTCTAAAGCTGCCTGATTCGCATCCCCCACCCTTGCAGACGAAACAGCGAAGTTTTCGGTTGTGTGTTTCCCGCAGCATAGCGCATAATTCCCCATAGATTTCATACTAGTATGACCCTTTAGGAGGAAATATGCGCATTCTGTCTATGTTTGTATTGACAGCTTTGCTGGGCGCCTCTGCCATCCTGCATGGCCAGACGCGTGATGATAATTGGAATCGCTGCATGGGCAACGATCAAGACCTCAGAATCGCGGGATGCACAGCACTCATTCAATCAGGCCAGGAGAGCGACGAAAACCTATCCCATATGTTGTTCAACCGGGGCGTCGCATATGACAACAAGGGTGAACATGACAGCGCGATACAGGACTTCGACCAGGCCCTGAGACTCAATCCCAGCAAAGTAATTATTTTCAACAATCGGGGTAACGCGTATATCAATAAAGGTGAATATGACCGGGCCATTCAGGACTATGATCAGGCATTGCGGCTCAACCCGAGCTACGATCATGCATTCAACAACCGGGGCGTCGCGTTTAGGCGCAAGGGCGAGTATGATCGTGCAATCCAGGACTATGATCAGGCGATCCGGCTCAATCCCAGCTATGAGGATGCATTCAGCAACCGCTGCTTTGCCCGCGCCATTGTCGGCCAGCTCCAGCCGGCTCTTGCGGATTGCAATCAGTCGCTGACCTCGCGTCCCAACAATGCCAGCACGCTCGACAGCCGCGGATTCGTCTACCTCAAGATGAAAAATCGCGATGCGGCTATCGCCGATTATAATGCCGCGCTGGCCATCAATCCAAAGCTGCCCTCGTCTCTCTATGGCCGGGGATTGGCAGAGCAGATGAAGGGTAATCAGGCAGCCGCAACGAATGACATCGCTGCCGCCAAAGCCATCCAGCCCGACATTGCAGATCAATTCGCGAAATGGGGCGTCCCTGCGCCGAAGCCTTAGGACGTCGATGAACCCGCGCCAAAGAGCCTGCGCAGCCCGCTGGGCTTTCTTTCGCAG
>Ga0181520_10006833_pt1 | contig 17159 bp, 20 predicted proteins | sample PEATcosm2014_Bin_29_FD_132451 | JGI IMG/M metagenome (GOLD analysis project Ga0181520, IMG submission 132451) | Peatland microbial communities from MTU Mesocosm Facility, Houghton, MI, USA - PEATcosm2014_Bin02_30_metaG | ecosystem: Environmental > Terrestrial > Soil > Wetlands > Peat | place... | reverse complement strand
GACAACCCGCGCGAGGCGGCAGTTGTAATTTATGTGGACCGCAATCGCCTGCCCGCCCAGCTGCCCGCGTCCGTGGATGGCCTGCGCGTTCGCTACATCGTCATGGAGCGGCTGCACGTGACGCGCTCCTACGTAGCTCCCGCACCGTCGAAGCTGCACTGCAAGGCCCACACGCCAACGAGCTTCGATCTATTCGACGCGGCCAGGCCATGAAACCTGAAGCTTAACTGAACCGGCAATAGCAAACCATCACTTAGCCATGAGCGCGGCAATAATCTGTTCGCCGTGGAAGCGGCCATTCTCAATAAATATCTCGTTGGTTCGAGAACCAGCCACGATTACTCCGGCCAGATAGATGCCGGGCACATTGCTTTCCAGAGTCTCGGGATTGCACAGAGGGCGGCGTTCTTCCCCGTGACAACGAATGCCCATGGACTCCAGGAGCTGGAAGTCCGGATGGTAGCCGGTCATGGCAAAGACGAAATCGTTCTTGAGGGCTTTGCGTCCCTCGGGCGTCTGGATAATGACGGCGTCCGGCGTTATTTCAATCAGCCCGGAGTTGAAGTACGCATCAATCTGCGCATCCGCGATGCGTTTTTCGATGTCCGGCTTGATCCAATACTTCACGTGGTAACTGATCTCGGCCTCGCGATGGACCAGCGTGACCCGCGCGCCGCTGCGCCAGAGCTCGAGCGCGGCGATAGCTGCCGAGTTCTTGCCGCCAACGACTACTACATCCATATCGAAGAAAGGATGGGGATCGAAGTAATAGTGATGAACCTTGCTCAGGCTCTCTCCGGGAATGTGGAGGTAGTTGGGCAGATCGTAGTAGCCAGTGGCAATGACCAGCTTGCGGGCATGAATCACGCCGGAGCGGCCGAAACGATCAATGGTGTGCACGGTGAATGCGCCGTCACTGCCCCCCGCGCGCTCTACGCGATGATACTGGCGTATGTCCAATTGATAGAGGGCGGCCACGCGCCGGTAATACTGAAGCGCTTCGTTGCGATTAGGCTTGATGTTGGTGCTGGGAAAAGGAATGCCGCCGATCTCCAGCAATTCGGGAGTGGTGAAGAACGTCATGTGCGCGGGATAGTGAAAGAGCGAGTTGCAGACGCAGCCTTTATCCACCACCACGGCGCGCAGGCCGGCCTTTTGCGCCTCAATGGCGCAGGCCAAACCTGTGGGCCCTGCGCCCACCACCAATAAGTCGAAGATTTTGTCCTGCGTTGCCGGCGCTTCCAGCTTGGAGTCCATGGCTCTAGATTAGGGCATCGACACGCGGAATTGGATAAGGGCGACAACACTTTCCAGTTCGGAATGCAGTTTCCGAACCACGGGAAACCGGCGGAAAATACTTTTTCGGAGCTATTTACGGAAAAAACCAGGATTTTCCGGCGATTTTCAGAGGCCAAATCTCACCATGCGGGATATTTTGGGGCTGAATTTTTTCAACAGACGTTGATTCCATTTGACTTATAAATAATCTGCAAAACTTTTTAGGGAATTTATACCCCAGGGGGGTATATGGGGGGTGGGGGTGGGTGGTCATTTTTCGGATACGAACCGGGAAGATGCCTGACATTTTAGACAGGCGCATCCCTATCCAATCGATCTCTTCCGACATTCTGACCCGGTTCGACCTCATCGGCTGTTTGGACCTCTCATAAACATCGTGCGCCGATTGAGGGTAATTATCTGCAAGCCACCTTTCGATTTTGCTCAAGGCAGGCTCTGCGGTGGGGGGACTGGCCGTCCAGGCAAGGTTCGTTTCGCTCATTGGCGATTATGGCTTCCTAGTCCGATAATTCGGAGCCGCGGCAGGCGGCAATGGGGATTTTAGGAAGGCGATGCGGTTCTTAGGTATAGAAAGCAGTTTATGGTAGAATGGTGGATGGTAATGGTGGAAAGGTGGAATGAGATGGCCATCAACATCAAAAACCTTGAGGTTGAGACGCATATTCGTGAACTCGCGGCGTTGCGAGGGGTGAGCCTTGTAACCGCTGTGACTGAAGCTGTGGAGCGCGAGATCGAGAGAGAAAAGCAAAGCCAGCGCAGAAAAAAGCTCTTCGCGGATTGGCTGATGGAAATCAGCCGGGAGACTGGGCCAAGGATGAACGACGGCAAGACCTCCACGGAACTGATAGATGAACTCTACGACCCGGAAACCGGACTGCCGATATGATCGTTGACACCTCAGCCTTGATCGCAATTCTCAAGAACGAACCTGAGGCGCAAGCCTTCTCCGAGGCGATAGAGGCGGCAAAGGTTGTACGTGTTTCCGCCGCATCCTATCTTGAATCGAGGATCGTTGTGGGCCGGTACAAGGATCCGATTCTCATGGCCCGGTTGGAAGAAATTCTCGAAAACCCCGGACTCCAGATCGAACCTGTAACAGCAGCACAGGCAAAGATTGCCTGGGAGGCCTATCGAGACTTTGGCCGAGGCAGCGGCCACCCGGCCAACCTGAACTTCGGTGACTGCTTCACTTACGCGCTGGCGCGGGAGAAGCGGGAGCCGGTGCTATGGAAGGGCGATGATTTTGGGCATACGGATTTGAGGGCGGCAATCCATCCGCTCATCGCGAAAGTGCCGCGATGAACGAGGCACAGCTTCTCATGGCTCATGGTGATTCTTCGGGATTGATGAACAGGCCACCTGCTGCTCTGTGCCTATCTACGATGTATCTGCATTTCTGCTCATTAGTAGGTCGTAAAAGATTCTGCGTTCATTAAAACTCCTGGATAAAAATGCGTTACGTCCAATTTGCACAGTGGAAATATGGGCTTGGACCACTGAGTCAATCTCTTGACTGAATTGGTTTGCGAAACAGTCTCTGTGCGCGAACGCGGCTTGTCCGGCATTTACTTGGCCGGCTGAGGGGGATATGATGGTTCGATTCCTTCCCACCGCAGGAAGAATATGTAGACAGGCCGTTGGTGAAATAGGCAGCAAAAGCTCAACGTTTTCTCGATGGAAACCCAAGCCATATGAGAATCTTGAACCCAGCCGCTCCCAAGTCACGACGGGAGAATCAGAGAGAATAAAGGGGTCGTTGTGCGTTGTATGAACAGTCCTCCATTCTCCATTGAAAATCCTTTCATCGAATCTGGCACGGAGTATACCCTCCAAGAATGTCTCTCTTTCCGCTTCCGATGACTCGTAGTGCCGCATGTAGCGCTCGGCGGATATTACGATATCTGCGGGCGTAATCAGACGGTCTAACTTGACACCGGAAAGATACGCATTTATACCCCAGTGGGCTGCTACAGTTGCAACTTGCGTTTCATTGTCTAGAAAACTTCGAAATGCATTGACCATAATTTCATTCATTGGCTTGCTCGCCTGACGACGTGCCTGTGATCGATGGAAGAGCAAGATAATATACATTGTCATTTGTCGACGCTGAATATCCGACAAGGCAAACGTCGGATCAGATAGGTTGCGAATAAATCTGTGAACAGGGTGTTCAATCTCGTCCGCGAGCCTTGCCTCAATTTGTGACTCAAGTTGTGCGTTAATTGGATCTGAGAAATATCCATCTATCCTAGTTGCAGTTTTTGGAGATGCAGCCGAGAATGGCTTCCTTCCTTTGGCATATCTCCAGAGTCTTAGAGACTTCGTAGGGATATGTTCGAAAGCGAACTGTTCGAGGAGACACTTTGGGACGGAATGTGATTGCATTGACGTAAGACCCGATCAATAGAGCAAGTGTAGGCAGTTGCGACTCGCCACGCAACCCGCCTCCTTCGAGGTATCCTTAAACCGACAGAGGAGTTCCCCATGACTATCATCCGGCAGGAAGATTTTGTTGCGAGCGTTGCGGGCGCGTTGCAGTACATCAGCTACTACCACCCGGTGGATTACATCACCAGCCTGGCGAAGGCCTATGAGCGCGAAGAGTCGCCTGCGGCGCGGGATGCGATGGCGCAGATTCTCGTCAACAGCCGGATGTGCGCCGAGGGGCACAGGCCGATTTGCCAGGACACGGGGATTGTGACTGCGTTTATCAAGGTTGGCATGGACGCGAAATTCGCAGGGCCCGCGGACGGCAGCCCTTTGCTCGATCTTCAGGAGATGGTCAACGAAGGCGTGCGGCGCGCGTATCTGGACCCGGAGAACAAGCTGCGGGCTTCGATTCAGGCCGATCCGGCGGGCAAGCGGACGAATACCAAAGACAACACTCCGGCGGTGGTGAATGTGGAGCTGGTGAAGGGCGCGACGGTGGATGTGACGGTGGCGGCCAAAGGCGGAGGGTCGGAGGCCAAGAGCAAGTTCGTGATGCTGGACCCCGGCGATTCCATTGTGGATTGGGTGCTGAAGACGGTGCCGACGATGGGCGCGGGATGGTGTCCGCCGGGGATGCTGGGGATTGGGATTGGCGGGACGGCGGAGAAGGCGATGCTGATGGCCAAATTTTCCCTCATGGATCCGATCAACATTCAGGAGTTGAAGGCGCGCGGGGCAAAGACGCGGGCGGAAGAGCTGCGGCTGGAGATCTACGAGAAGGTGAACCGTCTGGGGATTGGCGCGCAGGGGCTTGGGGGCCTCACGACGGTGCTGGACGTGAAGGTGCTGGATTATCCGACGCATGCGGTGAATCTGCCGGTGGCGATGATTCCCAACTGCGCGGCGACGCGGCACGCGCACTTTGTGCTGGATGGGAGCGGGCCGGTGTATCTGGACCCGCCGAATCTGGACGCGTGGCCAAAGCTGAGTTATGACGTGTCTTCCGCGCGGCGCGTGAATCTGGAGACGGTGACGCGCGAAGAGGTGGCGACGTGGAAGCCGGGCGAAGCGCTGCTGCTGACCGGCAAGTTGCTGACGGGGCGGGACGCCGCGCATGCAAGACTGACCGCCATGCTCGACCGGGGAGAGAAGCTGCCGGTGGATTTTCGCGGGCGGTTCATCTACTATGTTGGGCCGGTTGACCCGGTGCGCGACGAGGTTGTTGGCCCCGCGGGACCGACGACGTCGACGCGGATGGATAAGTACACGCGGCAGATGCTCAAGGAAACGGGCTTGCTCGGAATGGTGGGCAAGAGCGAGAGGGGGCCGGCGGCGATTGAGGCGATCAAGGAATTCGGCGCGGTCTATTTGATGGCTGTGGGCGGCGCGGCTTACCTGGTGTCGAAGGCCATTCATGGGTCACGAGTTCTGGCCTTTGCCGATCTGGGAATGGAAGCGATTTACGAGTTCGACGTGCGCGATATGCCGGTGACAGTGGCCGTGGATGCGAAGGGCACGAGCGTTCACACAACCGGACCGGCGGAGTGGCAGAAGCGGATTGCGGGAATTCCGATATTGCAGTGAAAGAGTGAATGAGTGAAGAAGTGAATCAGCGAACGAGTGAATATGTGATCAGCGGCTGGAGAGGCTGCGAAGATCAGGCGCTGAGGCGTAACTCTCTGGCGAATATGCGCTGCCTGAATTGAATCCTTCCCATATCTGAGGCAAGGGTTTCAGTGAGTCGTGCTCGCGCTCGACAGGAGAGTTGCCGGCGGCGCGGTAACGCTCGGCTGAACGGCGAAGAGCGGCGAGTTGCTGATCGTTGCTGGTGTCGGGAAACATCATATCGGCCATCCTTCTTGAACTAGATGGTCAATCTATCAGTCACCGCGCGCAAGATTACGAAGGATTTAGTTATCCACAGCTCAGGCCTAAAGTGGAAAGGAGTTGTTCCACGGCCTGTTCTGGAACGAGCGCATCGACAGGGATGGAAACGTGGGCCATGCGATAGAGCGGAAGACGGCGCTGGTAACGTGCGGCGAGGTTGGCTTGGTCGGCGAGAATGGGCCGCGTGTGTTCGGTTCCCTGACAGCGCTTGAGCGTGGTGGCCAGCTCCACTTCGAGATGAACCAGCATCGTGCCTGGAGTGGTTAGCAAAAGCGTACGCGTGGCTTCATTCTCGATGGCTCCGCCGCCGAGAGCGAGGACCAGAGAGTTATCGGCGGCGAGTCGCACGATAGTGGCTCGCTCACGCTCACGGAAGGCAGCTTCGCCGTGGCGGGCGAAGAGCTCGGCGATAGTGACGCCAGCTTCGGCCTCGATCACATCGTCCACATCGATGAAGTGCCAGCCAAGGCGCGCTGCGATGAGCGGGCCAAGCGTGGTTTTGCCGGAACCCATGAAGCCGGTGAGAACGATGCGGCGCGGCGCGGCGGATTTGGAAGAGGCTTGCACAGATTTAGTTTAGTGGATGGGCGCTGCATGGGGAATAGATTAGAAGATGCCGTCTGCGATAAAGTTTATTTGTACCGCAATTCTGCACCAGGATGGGACCAATGCTACAACTAACGCAATCTATACGATTCTCGATTTTCTTTCTACTCTTTGCCGCCGTCGTGGCCGCAGCGCAAAGCGGCACGCAAGCGCCCTCGCGAGAAATTACGGCCAATCTTTCACAGGTAGCCGGACCGCATAGCCGCGTGCCGTTTATGGTGATTGGCGCCGGGCGCGCCAATGAAGGGCTGCGCGCCGATTGGCAGCAGCAACTGGCCGAGGTGCAGAAGGATATCGGCTTCCGCTACATCCGGATGCATGGATTGCTGCACGACGATATGGGCGTCTACAACGAGGATGCGGCCGGACATCCGATTTATAACTTCCAGTACATCGATGCGCTCTACGACGCGCTGTTGGCGATGAAGATTCGTCCCTTCGTGGAGCTGACCTTCATGCCGGCCAAGATGGCCAGCGGCGACAAAATCGTTTTCTGGTGGAAGGGCAACATCACTCCGCCCAAAGATCCCGCCAAATGGAGCGGGCTGATTCGCGCGCTCATGGCTCACTGGCGCGAGCGCTATGGCGAGGAAGAAATCAATACCTGGTACTACGAGGTTTGGAATGAGCCGGATATCTCGCCCTTCTTTACCGGCACGCTGGAGGATTATCTGAGCCTGTACAAGACCACCGCCGAGGCCATCAAGGCGGAGTGTCCCAAGTGCCGTGTGGGCGGCCCCGCGTCAGCCATCCCTTATAAGTATGAAGAGGAATTCGTGAAGTACTGCGCGGCGAATCATGTTCCAGCGGAGTTCGTCGCCACTCACGCTTACGGCGTAAAGGAAGGATATCTGGATCAGAACGGCACGGCGGGAACCATTCTTGATGCTTCTCCGGATGCTGTGAGCGGACGCATGCAGCATTCGCGGGAGCTGCTGCTGAAATCGGCGCTGCCGAAGCTGGAGTTGCATTTCACCGAGTGGAGTTCGGCGTATACTCCTACGGATTACATGCATGACCAGTATCATCAGGCAAGTTTTATTCTCGACAAGATCAAGCGCGCTACTCCTTATGTCGATTCGCTTTCCTACTGGACGTTTACGGATATCTTCGAGGAGAATGGGCCGCGCTTCACGCCCTTCCACGGCGGATTCGGGCTGATCAACTATCAGGGCATTCATAAGCCGTCTTACTATGCCTACCAATATCTGAGCCGGCTGGGAAGCGTGGACGTGATGGACGCCGATGCACAATCGTGGATCACAAAGAGCGGGGATGGACGGATTCAGGTTCTTCTCTGGGACTACTCGCCGCAGGTTCCTCCGCAGGGCCAGAACGATCAGACCTACTACAAGCTGGATTTGCCGGCGCAAGATAAGGGTCCGGTGCATCTGGCTTTGACCCATGCGACCAACGGCAAGTACAAGCTGCAGGTTTACCGCATCGGGTATAAGGTCAACGACGCGTACTCTGACTATCTGGCGATGGGCGCTCCGAACCAACTTACGCCTCAGCAGGTTCGTTTCCTGAAAGAAAAGGACAGCGGCGCGGCGATCTCAGAAAGTATCGTCAGCGTGACCGATGGCAGGATCGAAACCACAGTGCCGCTCAGGACGAACGATGTGTATCTACTGCTCTTGACGAAGATCGCGGAATAGAACTTTCAACGCTCAGGGTCATCCGGCATCGTTGACTGTTGATACATTGGTTACCCCACCCCCACCCGTACTTTGGGCGCAAGCTGATTGTTTTCTCGAGTTTACAGACAGGGTTGCGCTGTAAAATCGTCATAACAAAGGAGTTCCCTGCAAAGTCGTCCAGGATAAGGAGTTACGTGACGTTTCGGCCTCTTTTGGCGGCTTTCGGCTGACAGGCGGCGTGAAGAGGAGGCGCCGGGACGATGATGTGAGGAACGACTTCTGTGATGATTGTGCGCCGAGAGAGGGTAATTATCTGCAAGGACTTGCCGTCCAGGCGGAGGCCTTCGGCGGACTAACCGAAGAGTTGGTAACCAAGCGTGTGCTGATTCAATTTGCAGGAAAGTGATTTGGCGACAACCAGGAACCACTTTTAACGACTGGGCGTAATTGGGGACTGATCTGGAATCCGGTCGGTATGCTCTCCTTGATCTGGAGAGAGGCATGTAGGGCCGTAGGCGCACATGAAAAATCAAATCGTTTTCGCCGACACCTGCGCCACAAAGTTTGCGTAACTGCCGAGTACCGCTAGATTCGAGCTTGCGATAATCCTTGATGCATCGAATTGTTGCTTAATGACGCCTGAATGCTCTGCCAAATCGCGCATCAGTTGATCGAATAGGTAATAGACGGAAAAGCAAAGTCGAAGCAGAAACCCCTCCTCACCAACGTCGAGATATGTACCGAAGAGCGTATCGAAGTCGGTAGGGCTGGCGTCGGCAATTAGGTCTGGCAGAGGCCAAAATTGCGCCCTATAAAGAAAGCTGTTCCGAGGCGGCGTAATCTCTTCAAATGGCAAATTGAGAAGGCTCTGTCGGACGCCCAAGTCCCAGCATTTTGATCGAGTGACGACCAGCACTCTACGAAAGGCTTGCCAAAGGAAACGTTGGTCCAGATGCCCAAGACGGGTGATGGTGAATTCCTCGAATTTGGGCAGCGGGAGGATAGGTACCCGCTTTTCCCTCTCCGATTTGCGGATCATCGGCGACTTTCGTGGGGTGGTTGACTCGGGGAACAGGTCAATCGCTGTCTGAATGGTGTTGATCCTGGGTAGTGCGACTCCGAGCAGCGCCATTAGACCTCTCGCACCGAGGTAGGCCGAGTGATAGGCGTTGAACATACTCCAGCTATGCATTCCGCTTTGACCAACCCTTTGTGCCGCCAGATTAGTGTGTGCGCATTTATGGAAGAGGAAAACTGCCTCCCAGAGCGCATTGGATCTTACGCCTGCGATATCCTGAAGGCGATTGTGGTCATCAGGCGGTTGCATCGAGTGCAGAAGAAAGAGATTCTCAAGCCCAGGGTCCGGCGGTGACCCGATTTCCGCAAACCGAGGCGGTGTATTACTTATCCAAGACTCGCGGATATGTTCCCAATCCCTACGCCTGAAGTTATCCCATTTGCGGGCCCAGGATTCTGCCATTTCGGCCTCCAATATTCGGTCATAACCGAAGCGACCCACCTTCTAATGCACTAAAGGCCAGCAACAACTCATCCCTCAGATCTTCTCCCGCGTTGATTTCGGCTTGACTTCCCGTGCCATATTGTGCCCAACCTGAGAAGTCGAACGATTCGATCTTCTTAAAAACGGCAACTACGTCCTGCACGTTAAAACCCGACTGATTCTTCAGGGCTAGATTAAAAAATGTTGGAAAGGCGTTCCACAGGGCTCCAAACCCGATGGTTTTGAAGAAGATGGTCTCCCTTTTTTCAAACTCCTTTGGGAAAACCTCGCGCAGCCCTTTGTAATAGTTTGAGATCACAGCTATCTGCTCTTTTTGGCTGTATACGTAGAGCATACCTTTGCCCTGTTGGACAAGTGGGGATATCTTCCTTACAAAGTTCACCAGCGATATTTGCCCCGCTTTTGGGCTGACGGTGACGACGATTTTCTCGAAGAAAGGCGACTCTTCGTCTCGGCGCAGTTGAGTTCCTATATCGGCCGCGCGCTCCCTTGCGGCGTCGCCCGGTTTTTTGAACGGGAGTAATTTTAGGAGCTCGAGGTAGAGTGAGGTGGGAACATTCTTTCCCTCGCGATTGATGGTCACGAACTGTTCGACTTGGAGCTTTTCGTTCAGTCCGAGAAATGCTACCACGGGCACCTCTATATTGGTCCCCTCTCTTGCTGCCAGTTCTGCCCCAGCGAGCCTGTGTTGTCCATCAATGACCCACCCAACATCTGTCCCTCTCGGCACGGTTAATTCGCCTGTTTTGGGGTTGTATGATGCTCCATCGAGAGACGCGATTATTGCGCCAGGGATGGCATGTTTCCCCTTAATGTAATTGGCGATGGATCGGACACGAGATAGGGACAGAGCGCGCTGGTACCCTTCGTCCTTGTCCTCAATGCGCCTGTTAATCGAAAGTATCTGAAACATCGTGGACGCGTCTGCCTTGAAGAGATACAGGATGCTGTTGCCTTGGACTACCTTAAATGCAGGGAATTTGTGAGACCGGCCCGCTTGTCCTGAATGCTTCAAGGTTGGCTTGTCGTGATTTTTTGGGGTCATTGAAATACCTCCCGAAAGTGCTCTGGACGCCTAGCAACAGCGTCTCGAGAGCTTGGAACATAGATAGGTTGCTCGGATGGTCGAAACGGAACAGTGCCTGCATGGGCTTGCAGCAATCTGGTGCGAGCCAATTCCTCGTATTTCTCGTTCTTTTCCGCGCCTAGAAAGCGCCTTCCGTTGAGGATTGCAGCTACTCCGCTAGAAGCGGATCCCATATATGGATCAAAAACAACACCGTCGGTGGGACAGAAGGCACGCACACAACGCTCTGCCAAACCCACTGGGTATTGGCATGGGTGATTGGTCTTCTCAATGTGATTGCCCTTCACATTCGGTATTTCCCAAACATCACCTGGATTTTTCCCATTCGGATTCCCGCTCAGTTCACCTTTTTTGGGCCCCTTATAATATCGCTTTCCCGGATATTTTTGAGCGACACGGACAGAGTCGAGGTTGAAATGGTAGTTCTCTCCCTTCGTAAACCACATGATCGTCTCATGTCTTCCACTGAGCCTAGCTGTGCTGTGCAACCCGTGTCCGAAAGACCATACGATCCGATTCCGAAGTCTGAGTTCCTTCATTTTCGCCATGATCGAATACACGCAATAGTCCAATGGGACCACAGTCTGATTGGTTACGTGGTAGCCGACCTGCCAGCATATGCTGCCGCCGTCACGGGTGATTCGAGCTATCTCAGGTAGCACGATTTCATGATCCGATATGAAGTCATCAACTGACTTGGAGGTTTCGTATTCCTTACCAACGCAATACGGAGGAGAAGTTATCGTTAGATCGATGGATTTATCGGGTAAGCGGCGAATGATGTCCATGCAGTCACCAATAAAGAGCACCGTGCGTCCACCAGCTTCGAGCGAACGAACTGCATGAATTGCCGACCGATATGACTGAATATTCATTAAGTTCAAGCATACATCCGTCAGATACTAAGATCCAGTGAAAAATCGCAGATCAGACAAGGGCAGAGTGACAATCGGCTGTTTGTAATACCCGTTCGTGCTCGATTCCAGTAGGGCTCGGCCTGGATTGGTCTTGCGAAGTCGGCATTTATTGGCCAGAATGCTAGTACCCAAACATATTAATTTCACCCCATAGCGATGACGACGGCTCCGGCGGTGATGAGGAGGCCGCCGATTAGGGTTGGAGGGGTTAGCTTTTCTCCGAGGAGGAGCCAGGCGAAGAGGATGACGAGGGGGACGCTGAGCTTGTCGAGCGGGGCGACGCGGGAGGCGGGGCCGAGTTGGAGGGCGCGGAAGTAGCAGAGCCACGACAATCCCGTGGCCAGGCCGGAGAGGGCGAGAAAGAGCAGTGTGCGGCGGTCGAGGGAGCGGATCTCCGACCATGCGCCTTGGGCGTGGCCGGTTGCGGAGGTTGAGTTGCCTGCATTGGTTGGGCCGATTGCGCCAGAGGGGGAAGCGATCTCCGGGCGAGCGAAGGCGAAGACGATGGCCCAGGCGAAGACCAGCACTACCGTGGTGCGCAGGGCCATGGCCAGGTTTGAGTCGACGTGCGCCACGCCTACCTTGGCGAGTAGGGCGGTGGCGGCGGCAAAGACGGCGGAGAGTATTGCCCAGGTGATCCAGTTCATGGGAAATATGGTACAGCGATTACATCTACCTATCCCACCCATTTCTCAAAGAACGCGAAATGGATGGGGCACATAGAATTTGTTGTCTTATAAACTGAATCATATGGAGACGGGCAGGGCGAGCAGGACGGCATTGGGGGTGGCGATACGGCGGGCGGCGCACCAGTTGGTGGATGTGCCTCCGGTTTTGGACGATCCTATTGCGGTGCGGCTGGTGGGACCGGGCTACAGAGGACAGATGGGACGCGCGGCGCACCCGGTGGGGCGGGACTTGCGCGCATTTGTGGCGGCGCGAAGCCGCTATGTGGAAGACCAATTGGCCGATGCAGTGGCGCGGGGAGTGAGGCAGTACGTGGTGTTGGGCGCGGGGCTGGATACCTTTGCGTATCGCAATCCGCACGGCGGGCTGCGGGTATTTGAGGTGGATTTTCCGGCTACGCAAGAGTGGAAGCGGGGGATGCTGGAGGAGGCGGATATTGAGTTACCGGAGGGGCTGAGGTTCGTTCCGCTGGATTTTGAGCATCAGACGCTGGGGGAGGGACTGGCGGAGGCGGGATTTGAAATGGGCGCGGCGGCGTTTTTCGGATGGCTGGGAGTGGTTCCGTACTTGACGATGGCGGCCTTCAGGGCGACGCTGGGCGTGATTGCGCAAATGCCGGCGGGGAGCGGGGTGAGCTTCGATTACGCGGTTGCGCCGGAGAGCTTGAGCGATGTGGGCAAAAAGGCCTTCGATGCGCTGGCGGAGAGAGTGGCCGCGGCCGGTGAGCCGTTCCAGCTCTTTTTTACGCCGGAAGGGATGGAGGGGGAGTTACGCGGGGCGGGATTCAAGAGCATGGAGCAGTTGGATTCGGATCATTTGAACGAGCGCTATTTCAAGGATCGGGCGGATGGGCTGAAATTGTCGCCGGTGAAGCTGGGGAGGGTGGTTACAGCGTGGGCGTGAAAAAGCAGGGAGTAGGGAATAGGGAAGAACTATAAAAAACTATAATAAAACTGTAGATATCCCACCCTAGTAGCAAAAACAAAAACTCAGCGAGGGTGTGGCTCCCAACATCCTTTAATAACAAAGGCAAAAACGACCGCAGGTTTTTCGACTCCGATTGCAATGAACGAATCCTGAGCGAAGGGCGGAGTTGTCGACAAATGCAGCGAGTTAGCTTCCGCTGCGCGGAAATAGCAAGTTAGCGAGTTAGCCCCCGCCCTTTGACTACGCTCAGGGCAGGCGTTCGCAGATATAGCAAGTTAGCGGATTTGCGCTTGGGGTGCGTGTGCGCGATAAGATGAGTCATGCGCAAGATTGCATTTTTGCTCATTGCATTTGCCCTGCTGGGGATTGCCGGCTGCGGCTATCACACGCTGGGAGCGGCCAGCCACCTGCCGCCCGGCTTGCAGACGCTGGCTGTGCCGGTCTTTGCCACGCATACCGAGGCTTACCATACTGAAGTGGTGATGACCGAGGCGGTGATTCGCGAGTTTGCTACGCGCACGCGGCTGCGGGTGACTCCTGACGCGAGCGGAGACCCGGACGCGGTGCTGCATGGGACGATTCTGAAGGAGACGGTGGAGCCGCTGACTTACAACTCATCGACGCAGCAGTCGTCCAGTTTTCTGATCACAGTGGTGGTTTCGGTGACGCTGACCGGCCGGGACGGAAAAGTACTTTACGAAAACAAGAATTACGTTTACCGTCAGCAGTTCCAGTCGACCACCGATCTGTCGAGCTTCATCCAGGAAAACCCGGCGGCCATGGAGCGGCTCTCGCGGGAGCTGGCAAGGCAACTTGTGGCCGATGTGCTGGAGGGGTTTTAAGGACAGTGAATGAGTGAAGAAGTGAATAAGTGAAAATAGATCAGGGAAACACGCAGGCGGATTTCCGCTGACATAAGCGCGGCGGAGGGGTATTCTGGGGGCGCATGAGGGAGAGACTCATTGACGGCGCTGAACAAAGGATGAGCTTATGAGCGGGGCTCGGTGGGGCGCGGGCTTTACCGCGGTGGGCCGCTTTGTGTCGGAGATAGAGGCGGCGGCTGCCGGCAAGGGGCCGCTGAAGCCGGGATACGTGCTGGCCGGCGATGAGACATATCTATTGGACCGCTGCCGCGAGGCTGTTCTGAAGGCATATGTGCCGCAAGAGCTGCGGGATTTTTGCCTGTCGGATTTGGACCTGAGCGGAACCTCGATCTTCGAGGTTCTGGACCGAGCGCAGACGCCTTCACTGATGGCGCCGTTTCAGGTGATTTTTGTACGCAACGTGAAACAGCTTTACACGCGCGGAGCCAAGAAGGATGAGTTTGCGGCGCTGGAGCGCTATTTTCGCTCGCCCAATCCTCAGGCGCTGATAATTTTTATTGCGGACTTCATCAGCATTCCCTCTGACGCGCGGCGCATGGAGATGGAGGACAAGAACCGCTTTGAGCGGCTGACGGAGACGCTGGGCGAGCATTGCGGCATGGTGGAGTTGGCGCGGGTGAACGAAGAAGACGCGATGCGCTGGGTGGTGGCCACAGCGCAGGAAGCTCAAGTGCGCGTGGAGGCCGATGCGGCGCGCGAGCTGGTGGACGCGCTGGGCGCGGACATGATGCTGATCTCGTCGGAGCTGGAGAAGTTGCTGCTTTATACGCTGGGCCGGGGACGCATCACGCTGGGCGACGTGGAGACGATGGTGCTGGCCGCCAAGCAGCGCTCGCTTTACGAGCTGACGGACGCCATCAGCGCGCGGGACCGGGTGCGAGCACTGGCGCTGCTGCAGGGATTGCTGAATAGTTCTGACGCGGGCGAGGACGCAGCCATCGGACATCTTTATATGCTGGCACGAACCTTCCGGCAGATGCTGGTGATTCTGGAAAAGAACGTGCGCGACTCACGGGCGATTTGGCAGGCGCTGTGGCAGGGCTTCCGTATGCCTCCATTTGCCGCCGACGACCTGATCCGGCAGGCGCGGCGCTATAAGAGCCGCCGGGAGCTGACGCGAGCGCTCAAACTGATTGCCCGGGCTGACCTGGAGTTGCGCTCCTCGCCGCCGGACAAGCGGCTGGTGCTGGAGCGGCTGGTTTACGAACTGGCGTCGGAGCCGAAACCTGCCGCGACTATTTTCGCGAGCGCGCAGTTCTCATTCGAGAGTTAGAATTTTCCCATCGCATTCAGCCAAAGTCCATAATGCAGGTCATCCGAATGGAGATGGCCGATATGCCACTCGTGAAGAATGCGCAGAGAACTTAGGGTCAGCGGATGGCTGCGCCGGTCGTGATGAGCGATCAACGCTCCCAGCTTACCCATTATGTAGCGGTGATTGAGACGATGCACTGCTAATCCCGGATACCGGGTGGTTTGCATCATGTCTTCTTCAAAGGCAAAGTGGTTCATAGTAAAATGGGCCAGCTTGCGCAGAAGCGGGACAGTCAGACTCTGATCCAGATTATCCTGCGTTGCTGCCTTCAGATCACGAATCACTTCGGCCATCTGTTGATGGTCGCGATCCAGGATTCTTACACCCACACTTAGATTGATATGCTCTTTCGATTGCTCCATAGCGATCCTCCAGACGCAACATTTCCGCTGCCACAGTCTGTGGCGGGGAAGCGGAAAGCTGCGTGCAGCCTGATAAGGGCAATTACGATGCCAAATCCGAGCGCTTATTTTATGCCGCTCTTAATCATGCACGCACTGTAGGCCATGTCCACTTTCTGAATATGATTGACTAGCCAGTTGTTCAGGAATTCCAGCAGCTTCACATTCAGCGTAATATCGCCCTTGTCGTATTTGAGGACGTAGTCCTCGACTTGCTTGATCAGTTCTTGATGTTTGATCTTGTGATCGGCTAGTCCCGAGTATTTGGCGGCTACCATCAGGGCTTCTTCCGCGGTGAAGTGGACGTGCGTATAGTCCGCCAGTTTGTGCAGCAACAGGCCAGTCACTCTCTGCGCCTCACCTTTCATCATGGCGGCGTGCAGATCATTCAGAATGTCAAACAGAACGTGGTGCTGAGCGTCGATTTTCTGCACCTTGACTGAGTAACTGTTGTTCCATGTCATCAACGCCATTTGCAATCTCCTGCCGGATGTGGCCGGTAAGGAGTATATCGGCAGGTAGAGCAAAAATGTTGAGTGGAATCGGCTGCGGGGGCAACGGCGGCGGCTCAGTAGATGCCGTGCTTATTCATCCACATGGTGTATTCCTTGTCTACAGCGAGCATATGATTATGCAACCAGTTGCCAACAAAACGCAGTAGTTCCGGGTACATGGTCTGATCGCCCTGATCGTAACGGGCCATGAATTCCGCGACCTTGCAGGCCAAATCCCGGTGTTCAGCGCGCTGCTCGTCCAGCCCCGGATATTTTGTTTCTGCCATCAGCCGCTCTTCGGCGGCAAAATGCTCGCTTGATTCTTCTGTCATCTTGAGCAGCAACGGTCCAGCTATGCTTTGCCCCTTGCCCTTCAACATCGCGGCATGAAGTTCATTCAGCCTTTTGACAAGATTGATGTGCTGGGCGTCCAGAGCCTTAACGCCCACGGAATACTTCTTGGTCCACTTTAATAAAGCCACGGTTCCTCTTCTGCCGGAGATTGTCATGCAACAGTTTCATCGGCAAAAGGCGCAATGTACATTAAGTGAAAACCTCATTAGGTGGAACGTATGGCTACTGTCTTAAAACAGGACAGTGGGCGCAGGTTTCAGTCTACTCCGCGATCATTCAGCCAGGGGCCATACTCGCGATCAAGGCTCTCAATGTGCTCGGTAAAGGATTCTTGCAGGAAGCCGAGCAGGGGACTCATTTGCATCTGCTCGCCATGTTGCACGCGATGAGTGGACTGGAGAATCTGAGCCAGGATGCGCTGATGCTCGGCACAGTGCTCTTCCAGGCTGGGAAAGAGATATTGCTTCATAAGTTTCTCCTCGCTGGAGAAGTGCATGCGGGTAAACTCAATGAGCCGGTCAAGCACTTCGCTGACCTGTTCCCTGCCTGAACCGCGGACCACCGCAAGGCGAAGCTCGTTCATGGTATCCATGAGGATACCGTGCTGGTCGTCCATTGATCTTACTCCCACGGTACAGGCGTGGTTCCAGGTTAAAAGTGCCACATGAGCCTCCATAAATCACTATTGAAGGTATCGGACAATCGGAGT
>Ga0181520_10006831_pt1 | contig 17160 bp, 14 predicted proteins | sample PEATcosm2014_Bin_29_FD_132451 | JGI IMG/M metagenome (GOLD analysis project Ga0181520, IMG submission 132451) | Peatland microbial communities from MTU Mesocosm Facility, Houghton, MI, USA - PEATcosm2014_Bin02_30_metaG | ecosystem: Environmental > Terrestrial > Soil > Wetlands > Peat | place... | reverse complement strand
TTGGCGTTCAGCACCGCGTCTTCCGTCGTCTGGCGCAGGCCATCGGGCCCGTTGGCCAGAATATAGGCCAGGGCGCGGATGAACATGCCGGTATTGCCATAAAAGGCGCGGACGCGCCCGACGGATTGAGGACGGTCATATTCCCAGCGCAGCGGGCCGCCGAACGGGTGGAGCGGCAAGAGCTCGGTGTCGCCGACACGCTCGCCATGGGGTTTGAGTATTGGTGCACGAAACAGCGGTGGGCAGCCGTCGACCGTCGGCTCGGCATTGGTGTCTTCCCAATCCCCGGCGTCCGGACAGTCCTTCGGACCGTTCTGGTCTCGGACAAGTACCGGGATGGGCAGAAAGGGCTCAAGAAACGACTTGCAAGCTACGGGGCCTGAGCCGGGGCCGCCGCCGCCGTGAGGCGTAGAGAAAGTCTTGTGCAGGTTCAGATGCATTACATCCACGCCAAAGTCGCCGGGGCGCACTTTGCCAACCAGCGCGTTCATATTGGCGCCGTCCATGTAGAGCAAGGCACCCTTGGCGTGCAGAATGTCGGCAATCTTGTGAATCTGGCTCTCGAAAACGCCCAGCGTTGACGGGTTGGTGAGCATCAGGGCCGCGGTCTCGCCGTCGACCTGCCGCGCCAGCGCTTCGAGATCGATGCCGCCGTCGCCGTTCGACTTGAGATTCTCGACCGAGTAGCCGACGATGGCCGCGGTAGCCGGATTAGTGCCGTGCGCGGAGTCGGGGATGAGGATTTTCTTGCGCGGATTACCCTGCGACTCGTGCCACGCTCGCGTGAGCAGAATGCCCGTGAATTCTCCGTGTGCACCCGCGGCCGGCTGCAGCGTGATCGCCTCCATGCCGGTGATGTCGAGTAGGCATCGTTGCAGCAGGTCGAAGATCTCAAGGATTCCCTGTGCCAGTGATTCTGGCCGGTAGGGGTGCGCTTCGGCCAGTCCCTCGATGCGCGCCACAAGCTCATTCACGCGCGGGTTGTACTTCATCGTGCAGGAGCCAAGCGGGTACATACCCAGGTCGATGGCGTAATTCCATGTGGAGAGCCGCGTGAAATGGCGGATGATCTCGATCTCGGATAGCTCAGGCAGCAAACCTGGTGTGTCGCGGCGCGCGGCACCAAGCAGCTTTGCGGCGTCGACCGTCGGCACATCAAGCGGCGGAAGTTTGTAGGCACGCTTGCCGGGTGACGACTTCTCAAAGAGCAGTGCTTCATTCTGTGAGGGGTGCGGGCGCACCTTGCCCAGCGTGTGCGGGCCGGCGGAACGGGCTTCGGAATGACCTGCGCTTGTTGTCATCGGTGCTCCTAAGCCTCCACCGGTTGGGCCGCTAGCACTCTGGCCGCGATGTCGATCTGCTCGCGCTTGACCACCTCCGTTGCGCACCAGAGCGTGCAGTTATGCAGCTCTGGATACCAACGGCTGAGCTCGATGCCGCCGACAATCTTGTTTTCAAGTAGTCTCCTGCTCCACGCCGCAGGCATTTCGTCTGTTTGCAGGACGAATTCGTGGAAGCGCGGAGCTCCGCTAAAGCGCAGCTTTGAGCCCGAATGCGCGGTCAGCGTCTTTGCCGCGTAATCGGCCTTGGCCAGGTTGTGCTCGGCGAGCTCGCGGATGCCTTCCTTGCCGTAAACGGCAAGGAAGATCGTCGCCATGAGCGCGACCAGAGCTTGGTTGGTGCAGATGTTGGACGTCGCCTTTTCGCGGCGTATATGTTGCTCCCTTGTCGCCAATGTCAAAACGAATCCACGGTTCCCTGCCCCGTCGACAGTCTGGCCCGCGAGCCGCCCTGGCAACTGCCGCACGAATTGCTCCTTGGCCGCGATAACGCCGCAGAACGGACCGCCGTAGCTAAGCGCCACGCCAAACGACTGCGCCTCCATGGCGACGATATCGGCCTCAACAGGCGGCCGGACGATGCCAAGCGAGACGGCCTCCGCGATCGAAACGATCAGCAGCGCCCCTTTCGCGTGCGCGATTTCAGCAATGGCGGGAATGTCCTCGATGATGCCGAAGAAGTTCGGGCTCTGAATAAGCACAGCCGCGGTATCTTCAGAAACCGCAGCGGCCAGGGCTTTGAGGTCGACGCGGCCGGTCTCAGGATCATAGCCAACGAACGAGGTCGGCAGACCTTGATGTTTCGCGTAGGTAGCGAGCACCTCGCGGTACTCCGGGTGAACCGTCGTAGCAACAACGGCCTTGCTCCGCCCAGTCACGCGAACCGCCATCATCACGGCCTCGGCTGCTCCAGTCGATCCGTCGTACATGCTGGCGTTGGCTACATCCATGCCGGTGAGCTCGGCAATCATGGTCTGGAATTCGAAGATTGCCTGCAGCGTACCCTGTGTGATTTCGGCCTGGTAGGGTGTGTAGCTGGTCAGAAACTCGCCGCGCTGGACCAGCGCATCGATAATCACAGGCCGGTAATGACGATAAGCGCCCGCGCCGAGAAAGCTGGCGTAATCCGTCGCATTTTTCTGCCCGGCAGCGCGAAAATACTCCACGATTTCGCTCTCTGCCTGCTGGCGCGGCACCGTGAGGTCGCGTTCGAGGCGGTACTCAGCCGGAATGCTCGCGAAGAGATCATCGATCGACTTCGCGCCGATCTCGGTCAGCATCTGCCTGCGTTCTTCGTCAGATTTGGGGAGGTAGCGCATCTTCTTAGCTTTTAGCTCCTAGCTTCTAGCTTCTAGCTAAAAGCCCGTGCGACAGGCCGTCTTTGCCTGTTCGGAAGTCCAATTCGGTCGCCGCCGCTTCTAAGCCACCGGAACAGCTAGAGGCTCGTAGCTAGAAGCTAGCAGCTAATTAGCCGTCTCCTCTGCGATAAACGCCTCGTACGCAGCGGCATCGAGAAGCGCGTTCAACTCTGCCGGGTTCGAGAGCTCGACTTTGATGATCCATGTGCCGTGCGCGTTCTCGTTGATCTTGTCAGGCGCAGTCTTCAGCTCCTCATTCACGGCGGTCACCTTGCCGCTGACCGGCGAGAAGAGGTCGCTGACGGCCTTAACGCTTTCGACCGAGCCGAATGTGGCATTGGCGGCGATCGTATCGCCCACCTTGGGCGCATCGACGTACACAATGTCGCCGAGGGAATTTTGGGCGTAATCCGTGATGCCAATCGAGCCGATGGCTCCGTCAACCGAAATCCATTCGTGCTCGCGGGTGTAGCGATATTCCGTGGGATAGGGCATGGCGCGGCTGCTCCTTGAATAAGACAGCAAAAATCTAGTTTAAGGGAAAGGGCCGAGAGCCGTGAGGAAAAGGAGGAAGCATACTACGTGAACTCTCTATTGATTGCTTGATGCAATTTAGCCCATCACCACAACGGGCTGAAAAAGCGTTCCGGCCACTCTGCGGGCAATTCCGGCGAGTTCCCGTGAACCGGCAAAGACCTTCACCAGCGGGGCCGCGGAAAACTCGGGCAGATTGGCTTGCGCCCCGTTACGAAGCCGCCCCAGCGCCAGGCTGTCGCCGGTCACCGCGGGCATTTCGGGCAACAATGTCCGCGGGTGAACGCAAAGCTGTTCCAATGCCGCGGAGTCTCCGGAAAGTGCCTCGAGCTCTTCAAGCGTATGCGAATCGGCCAGCGTGAAAGTGCCCGCCCGAGTGCGCCGCAGGCGGCTTAGATGCGCTCCGCAGCCCAGATCGCACCCCAACTCGTGCGCCACGGAGCGTACATATCCTCCGGCGCTGATGTCCATCGTGAAGGCAGCTTCGGGACCTTCCAGCGCGTCGATGACAAATGCATCGATCTGGACGCGTGCCGGGCTTAGCTGCACCGGTTTCCCCTCGCGGGCCAGCTTGTACGCGGGCTGGCCTTCTATCTTCTTGGCTGAGAACGCCGGCGGCATCTGTTGCATCTCGCCGTGGAACCGCGCGGCCGCGGCCTGTATCCGCACGAGCGTCATGCTCGGCGCGGCTTCAGACCATTGGTCAGGACCGGCCGGCTGGCCTTCGGCATCAAAAGTATCGGTCGCGAACCCAAAATGAATACCGCCAATATAGCTTTTCCTGGCCGCCGAAAAGTACTGCGCCAGGCGCGTGAACCTGCCCATCAGCAGCGGCAGAACCCCGGTTGCCATGGGGTCCAAAGTGCCTAGATGACCGATTGACTTTTCCCCCGTGATGCGCCGCAACCGGTTTACGACGTCGTGGCTGGTAATGCCGCCCGGTTTATCGATCACAAGAAGCCCGTTCACTTCATCACTTTAGCTGTATGCTCACCCCTTGCCAACTCTGAGGGTGACACTAGAATCGAACGAGAGATGGCGGAAGAACTTGAACACGCGCGCAAGGCGGTGCGGGAGCTCAGAAGAGCTCTGAAAAGCTTGCCCAAGGAGCCTCGGCCCGAAGAAGTTCACAGACTGCGCACCACCACGCGAAGAGTGGAGGCGATTGTTTCCGTCCTGGCGCAATTGGAGGGCAAAGAATCGCGGCGCGTGCTCAAATCCATCGAGCCGATTCGCAAGGCTGCTGGCGACGTGCGCGAATTGGACGTGATGATCGGCAATGCGCGCAAATTGGCGCGCTATGCCGAAGGCGATTCGCTCACCCGGCTCGTGGAACAGATCCAGATCGCTCGCCGGCAAGGTGCCGCGGCGTTGCGACACGTGCTCAGCGCCCGGCGCGATGCAGCGCGGCAAAAGCTGAGAGATTACTTGAATCTCATTCGAAAAGCGGTGGCCCAGGCGAAGCGAATGGAATCGGCAAACGGAATGCCGGCCGATGCACACGATGGGATCCATAGTGCTGCAGCCAACGTTGTCCGAGAGCTGGGCGAATGGCCGCCGCTCAATCCGGAGAACATTCACCCCTTCCGGCTAAAAGTGAAGGAGCTTCGGTACATTTTGCAGCTTTCGTCTGACGCCAACTCCGAACTCGGAGAAGCCTTGGGCAACGTGCAGCGCCGCATCGGAGAATGGCACGACTGGCATCAATTACATGAAATCGCAAGTCAGATCCTGACGCCGGAACGAGACCTTGCGCTCCTGGAGCGCATCGATGAAACCGCCATGCGGAGGTTCGATCAGGCACTCGCGGCTGCGAACAGTCTTCGCGGAAAGTATTTGGCGATGCCCGTCGCGCGGGGGGCTTAATGCGTGAGAGCAACCTATACAGTCGCACGCCCGCTTATCCGCTTCAGACGATCCCCGTGCCCGGTTGCCTCACCAGCGACAGGAACTCCGCCCGCGTCTCTTTCTGCCGGAAGCAGCCCACCATGGCGCTTGTCACCGTGGAGGAGTGCTGTTTTTCGATGCCGCGCATCATCATGCACAAATGCTTCGCCTCGATCACCACGCCCACTCCTTGCGGCGCGATGGCTTCCTGAATCGTGTCGGCAATCTGCTGCGTGAGCCTCTCTTGCACCTGCAGGCGCCGCGCGAAGACTTCGATGAGACGGGGAATCTTGCTGAGCCCGATGACCTTGCCTTTGGGAATGTAGGCCACGTGCACTTTGCCGAAGAAGGGCAGCATGTGGTGCTCGCAGAGCGAGAACATCTCGATGTCCTTGACGATGACCATCTCGTCGTAATCCACTTCGAACATGGCTCCGCGCAGGATGCGCGTCGGGTCCTGGTCGTAGCCCTTGGTCAGGAAAGCCAGAGCCTTTTCTACGCGCTGCGGAGTAGAGCGCAGGCCGTCGCGCTCGGGGTCCTCGCCCAGGCGAACGAGAATCTCGCGATACATTTCCTCCGTACTGAAGGTGCTGAGCCCTTCGCTTGCTTCAATTGCTCTGCGAACGGGTCTACTCACCGCAATTGGTTGCGCCATTGTCCTTTATCCTCTCGACGAACACTCAAAGAAATTGTTCTCTGTCTCTTCTACGCGAACATGCTCTAGCTCGCCCGCGGGTAATACTTGCTGTAACAATTCAAAAATCGATCTGCAGAAATTCTCAGTCGTCGGAACGCGATCGGAAAACATCGGATCGAGATTCAGGTTGGCGTGGTCAAACCGATTCAGCACTTCAGATCGCACCGTTTGATCGAGCTCCACCAAATCAACTACCATTCCCGTCTCTCTATCGACATTCCCTCTCACGAGCACCTCAAGAAAATAATTGTGGCCGTGACCGTTTCCGTTATTGCACTTTCCATAGGCCGTGCGGTTAGCTTCCGCAGAGAGCGCAGAGGTATGCAGCCTGTGGCTTGCGCTGAGCATGTAGCGGCGGCCAAAGTACGCTTTCACGCCTCACCTCTAAACTCAGCGAAAATCTCCGGTGTCTCATAGACGCGAATGCGGCTCAGTCGCGCTGTCCCCGCGGCATTCACAACCGGCTCCAATCTTTTCCATACCGCAATCGCGATATTCTCGGTAGTCGGAATTGCATCCTTGAACTCCGGTACATCGAGATTGAAGTGCTTGTGATCGTATGCTGCCAGCACTTCTCTCTCCATAGCGCCCTTGAGCCACTTGAGATCGACAACGAATCCTGTCACCGGGTCAGGCTCGCCCGCCACGGTCACCTCAAGGGTGTAATTGTGGCCGTGTCCGTTGCGATTCGCACAGGGCCCAAAGACACGCTCGTTCTTCTCCGCGGGCCAGGACTCGTTCCAGTAGTAATGCGATGCGGAAAACGTGGCCCGCCGCGTTAAATAGATCATTCCTGTCCCCATTCAAGAGATTCCGGAGTTTAGCAAAGGTTTCACGGAGCCAAGACGAATTTGCGTGGGATCGAAAAAACCGGCTAAGGTCCACGACCTGCTCAAAAGCCCTTGCTGCCTTCACTTACGAGAGGTAACTCCGCCCCTTCCAGCTTACGCGCTTGAGGACGCGGTGTTGGAACCAGCTGCGATAGAGCAGCACGACGAACAGCGGCAGGCCCAGGGGCGCCAGTGCGCAATCAAGGAACGGAAAATTCGACTTTGCAACCCGGGAATAGAACCGGAACAGCGTTCGCAGCCAGAGCAATGCCAGAACCCATCCCGCGCCCAGCCACTCAAGCCCATGGGCTCCCAGGCGCGCGTTCCAAAGTTCGAAGGCTAGGACCGGCAGTCCAAAAAGCAGCGCAATGTCCACGACCCTGAAGACGGCCAGCACGAGCGCGTTGTTGAAGAGCAGTTTCAAGTTCTTGGTCCAGCCCTCGACCATCGCTCCGGTGCTGCGATACATGCGGGCAGAAACGGCATCATCGGCATACCGGAAGCGCAGACCCACTTTGCCGCGCTTGGCCAGAAACGCCAGCTCCACATCCTCAAGAACCTTGCCGGCCACGCTGGGGTGCCCGCCGAGCCGCCGGTAAGCCTCCCGCTCAACCAGCAAAAACTGGCCGTTGGCAGCCGCGATGCGCTGCGATGGATCGGAGACCTTTGCCGGCGGATAGGCCAGTGCGAGTTCGCAAAAAACCAGAGGCATAAGCGATCGCTGCGCCAGTCCGCGCACAATCTGTCGTGGCGAGTAGCTCAGCATGCCGACTTTGTTCCGCTCGGCTTCATGCAGTGCCCGGCGCAGGTCGCCGGGCTCGTGCACCGTATCGGCGTCGGTAAACAGCAGCCAGCGGCCGCGCGCACGGCGCGCTGCCGTCCAAACTGCATTGGCTTTCCCCGTCCAGCCTGCTTCGAGCTTGTCCGCCTCCAGCAGCGTGACCCCTCCAAAACCGCGCGCAATATCGGCTGTGCGGTCCGTCGAGCGATCATCCACGACGATCAGCTCCCAGTCGCGGCCCAGCTTGAAGATCTCTTCCGACTGGCTTATCAGCGATTGCAGGCATTCGCCCAGGCAATCTTCCTCGTTGCGTGCCGGAACGATTACCGTGAGCTCGATCAACTGTTCCGGCTCGGGCTGGTCGAAGACAGTTCCGGGAATAGATTTCTCGGCCCATTCCCGCCATTCTCCCGTCGGCGGCGCGTCATCGGGATCAGCCAGTCCCAACACCGGCTTCCAGGTTCTTCTCCCGCCTTGCTCCGCCTCATCCCTGCTCATTGCGCCACACTGCTTTCTTCCGGCCTTATATTATATTGACGTGCGGATTCCCCGTTGCCTCCGGCTAACGTTCTTGTTTCCGTTAGCCATTCTGCCCGCGTGCAATCGCGGCTCGCATCCCGCGCAAACCGGCAAACCGGCTCCCGACTTCACGGTTTCCGACGGCACTTCCACCGTTCATCTGGCCGGCTACCGCGGCAAAGTCGTCCTGCTCAACTTCTGGGCCAGCTGGTGCGAGCCGTGCGTCGAGGAGCTGCCTTCCCTTGAGGCGTTGCATCACGAAGATCCTAACCTTGTGATTCTTGCCGTCAGTATCGACGACGATCCCGCGGCCTATTCACGGTTCATCGTGCAGCATCACATGGATCTGGTCACCGTCCGCGATCCTTCGCAATCCGCAGCGGAGCTGTTTCACACGGATATGTGGCCCGAAACGTATGTCATCGACCGCCAGGGAGTCATCCGCAGCAAGCTCGTCGGCCCACAGCAGTGGACCAGCCCCGAGATTGTCGGCTATCTAAACAACCTTTGACTGCGAGGACTCCCGGTCCGGATTCTTGCTATTCTCAGCTTATGACCACGGTGGACATTGTCTTTCGCTACGCTACGGCGCCCACAGAGCGGACGGCGCTTGCTCTGGCTCACGCGCGCGATGTATACGGCATCCGAAAGTTGAGCTTTGATCATGCGAACCGCACTTTGCGGATTGAGTACGACGCCACCAGACTCAACGCCGCCGTAGTCACCAAGCTGGTCCGCGAGGCTGGGCTCGACATCGCCGAAGAAAGCCCAATTCTCCCCGCACCAGATGTCGCCGCAGCGCCACCGGCGACGGCGTAGACTGGGCGCGCAGGTGTTTAAATCTTGCGCAACTGCGCCGCCTTTGCTCTGCCGTCCTGGCCTTGCGCTGGCATTCGGGCCTTGATACTCTGACAGTGGTTAGTCGGCTTCGTCCTGAAGCCGCGCGTGTGCGCCCGTAGCTCAGCTGGATAGAGCGACTGACTACGAATCAGTAGGTCGGGAGTTCGAATCTCTCCGGGCGCACCATAAAATCAAACACTTACAGCAAAATACGAAATGGATGAGCTAAGCTGTCGCTAAAATCTGCGCCGCTTGTAGTGATAGCCCGTTTTGTCTTCGCTAATTGGGAGAAGGCTTCTCTACGCTGTCAATAACCAGCACCGGAACAGGCGCTTTTGTCGATTCGAGCTTGAGACCGAGTTGCTCCTGAATCGCCTTAAAGATGTCAGGCTGAACATCGGACGTGGAAGCAGCTGGTGCGGCGGCATCATCCGGAGTCCAGCGCAGGCTAACGTCGTACCGGCCGCTGAGGCCGGTCTGGTTCAGCACCGGACGGCCCAGCACCTGAGCCAGCTCGCGAGAGAGGATGCCGATCGTGTCGTCCCTGCCCGCGATGTGCAAACGCGACCGGCCTGTATCGATGGTGGTGCCATTCACCGTCGACGCCTTGAACTTGGGGCCGCCTTTAATCACAACCAGCGAATAGACAGGAAGCTGTCGCGTCTCCTGGTGCACCTTGAGCTGGAATCGATCGGCCATGAGCGCCTGCACCATCAGTTGGTTCTGGTGCCGCGCCTCCTCGGTCGGCAAAGTGCGCAACTGCGCATCAATCGCAGGGTCGGCCTTCGCATCGATGTCGAACATGACGGAATCGATCCAGTCCGGACCGCCCAGAATCTGCGAGTCGGGCACACCGTAGGCAAACTGAATAAGGTCACGCAGCGCGAGGTTGACGGTGCGAAAGTGGCTCTCGGAGGGATCGCTGATGATGTGGTGATGGCCGTCGGTTTCCGTGTTGTTGATGTGAATCGAGGCAACGTCGAAGCTTGGTGCCGGCGCCGCAGTCTGGGCATCGCCGCGCGCGTAAACGATAGCAATCGCAAAAAACGCTGCAACGATGCGCAATCGCGCTCCACCATGAGTCGTTTTATTGCAATCGTATTCTGTCACAACAAACACTCCCCTCTCCAGGTCGGAATCGCAACCTCGCATGCCGAACAGAAAACTCTAACAACCATGCCTGTAAAGCAAGACGATTGCAATTTCCGAGCGCTCGGAACGGAACATCTTTATTTTGGCGATCCGCGACCCGCTTCGCCCTCGCGAGCATCGCGCATTCCGGGCCAGGGATCGAATAAGAGCCGCTCCCATCGAGCGGATATGCGGATTAGTTTCGATTGAAGCACAGTTGCATAAAATGCTAGATAACCTGCAGGAACCGCGAGGCCTTTGGACGCGTAATTGATCCTGCAGGTGTATCCTTCTCCGGACCGGAAAAATCAGGCATCGGCGTCCTTCTCGCGATCGCGATGGGCGCGGAAAATGGAGCGCTCACGGATGAGATCGAATTGGATCGGATGTAATCTGCGTCTTGGCAGGATCGCATTTCGGGGGCCGGCATGGTTCGCAGCCGGAATGGTCGCAGCAATGCTGATGGCAGTCAGTGCGCAGGGCGCGAGTGCCCAGGCAGCACCTGCGCCGCTGCCGGCACCACCAGCACAAACCAGCGCGCCAACAGCGCAACCCGTCGCCCCAACGGCTCCAGCATCACAAACTACCCCGCCGGCCTCGCCAACGGATATCGTCGGCATCTGGCAAGGAACCCTCCACATCGCGCAGGCGAATCGCGATCTGCGAACGGAGATCAAGATCGCGAAGAACCCGGATGGCAGCTATCAGCTCACTTTTTACAGCATTGACCAGGGTGGGCAGCCGTTCGTAGCGGGCAAGACAACTTTCGAGGGCGGCACTCTCACCTTCACGATGGACGCGATCGGTGGCAAATACGAAGGGAAAATGAGCCCCGATGGGAAAACTATCGCCGGCACATTTACGCAAGGGCCGAATGCGTTGGCGTTGAACCTGGACCGCACTACGGAAGATGCAGCATGGCCGATTCCTGAGCCCATCAAACCGATGGCGGCCGATGCTCATCCGAAATTCGACGTGGTAACGATCAAGCCCAGCCAGCCGAACCAGCCGGGAAAGGGATTCGGATTCAACGGCACGCACACCAGAACGTTTCATACCAACGTGAATGACTTGATTGCCGTGGCGTATGGAATGCACGCCAAGCAGATCATCGGCGCTCCTGACTGGCTCGGCACCGATCTGTTCGACATCGACGGAGTGGCAGACGTCCCAGGAAGGCCGAGCATCAAGCAAATGGGCGAGATGATGCAAGGGCTGCTCGCCGATCGATTCGCGCTGAAGTTTCACCACGAGCAGCGAGAGCTTTCCGTGTACGCGATTCAGGTCGCTCCCGGTGGCCCCAAAATGAAAGAGACGACGGCGGGGCCGAATGACCCGCAGGGATTTGGATTGAGGGGTTTTGGCGACCTGGTCGTGCGCAATATGACCATGAAGGAGTTCGCAAGCTGGATGCAATCCGGCGTGATGGACAAACCCGTGGTCGATCAAACAGGGTTGACGGCCAGTTACGACTTCAACTTGAAATGGACGCCGGACGATTCGCAGTTCGCGCAGTTCCGCGGCACCAACGGCCCCCTTCCGCCGCCTGCGGGAGACAATCCGGATGCGCCACCGAGCCTTTATACAGCTCTTCAGGAGCAGCTTGGGCTGAAGTTTACGGCCACCAAGGCCATGGACGATGTGATCGTGATCGATCACATTGAAAAGCCATCGCCGAATTAACCGCACTAAAACGGATTAGGGAGCGGCGGTAAAAAAATGGTCGGTGCGTCCCGAGCCAAATGGATTCCGTCGACGTCATACATCTGGACCTTCCCTTACGTGATTCACGCATCTGCGCGCGGGCTTCGCTTGGCGTGCGACTGATCATAAGACAAAATGATTGCAGCAGCCCCGGACCTGCGGGAAGAACGTATCTAGAACAACCGTCGGCGAATGAAAGTAAGAGGGGGAGTTTCTCGCATGCCTTGGGGGCGAGCGGCTTACATCCCGGTCTTCTGCATTGCGCTAGCGCTTTGCGCTGCAATGTCCGCCGTCGCTTCCCCGTATCGCGGCACGGTCACGTTTGGCGGGCTGCCGCTGCCCGGAGCTACCATCAAGGCCACGCAAGGGACGAAGACCGAGACCACCATTTCCGATCAGCAGGGCGCGTACCAGCTCGATGATCTTGCGGACGGTAAATGGACGATCGAAGTCGAAATGCAGTGCTTCGCGACGATCCATGCCGAAGTGACGGTCGTGCCCAATATGCCCGCCTCCAGCTGGGAGATGAAGTTATTGCCGCAAGCGCAGCTCGTCGCGCAGGCGCAACAGGAAAAGCCTGTAATCGAAATCCCTTCATTGCCCGCTGAAACGCAAACCAAGAAACCCGATCAACAAACCGCGCAAAGCAACGCGCCGGAGATGCCCAAGGAACCGCAACAGGAAAACCAGCAAAGCGCGGATGGGTATCTTGTACAGGGTAGCGTCAACAACGCGGCGACTTCGCAGTACGCTACCAATTCGGCCTTCGGGAACACGCGCTCAGGCAGCAAGGCTTTGTATACGGGCGGATTTGCGGCCACCGAAGAAAATTCGGCGCTGAATGCGCGTCCCTATTCGCTCAGCGGCGTTGAGCCGCCGAAGCCCGCGTTCAATGACTTCACCGGAGTGGGCACGCTCCAGGGCCCCATCAAGATTGGAAGCCTGTTGCCGCGCGGGCCAAACTTTTTTGTGTCCTACCAGTGGACGCGCAACTCGAGCTCCGTCATCAATGCCGGCCTCGTACCCACTCAAGCCGAGCAGGCTGGCAACTTGGCCGGCCTGGTGAATGTGCTGGGCCAGCCCTTGACGGTCTACAATCCGGCGACGGGCATGCCGTACAGCAACAACCAGGTGCCCGTGAGCCCGCAGGCGAAGGCGTTGCTCGGGCTTTACCCGCTTCCCAACATCGCCGACGTATCAAATTACAACTATCAAGCGCCAGTCCTCAACAATTCGCATCAGGACTCGCTGCAGTCGAAGCTGGACAAGACGCTGGGCCGCAAAGACCAGCTTTATGGAGCATTCAATTTTCAGAGCACGCGGGCAAGCAACACAAATCTCTTCGGCTTTGTGGATCAAACGGGCACGCTCGGTGTGAACGGCAATATCCACTGGGCGCACCGCCTGAAGCCGCGCATATTTCTATTCACCGGATATACGTTCAGCCGCCTCCGCACCGAGGTGACGCCGAATTTTGAGAATCGCGTCAACATCTCTGGCGCGGCCGGGATTGGCGGTAACGATCAGGATGCCGCTGACTGGGGTCCGCCGTCGCTCGGCTTCTCGAGCGGTTTTGCCGCGCTGAGCGATGCCAACAGCGCCTTCAACCGCAACGTCACGAACTCGGTCTCGGCCTCTACGCTGATTTACAACGGCAAGCACAACATTACTGTTGGAGGCGAGTTCCGCAAGCAGCAGTACAACGATTTCTTTGAGCAGAATCCGCGCGGAGCATTCGGATTTACCGGCGCGGCGACCGAAAACCCGGCAGGAGGATCAGCAACCGGCTCCGACCTCGCCGACTTTCTTATTGGTGTGCCTGACACCAGCGCCATCGCGTTCGGCAATGCGGACAAGTATTTTCGCGAGCCGCTGTACTCCGCGTATTTCACCGACGACTGGCGTGTAATACCCATCCTCACCATCAACGGGGGATTGCGGTGGGACTACGGCGCGCCGATTACCGAACTCTTCGGCCGGCTGGTCAATCTCGATGTTGCCAGCGGCTTCGCCTCCGCGGCGCCAGTACTGGGCAGCGACCCCGTCGGACCAGTCACCGGCGGTCATTATCCGGCTTCGCTCATCCGGCCCGAGCGCACCATGGTCGAGCCTCGGATCGGCATCTCCTGGCGGCCCATTCCCGCCTCGACGGTGGTGATCCGAGCCGGATACGGAATCTATCCCGATACTTCGGTATACCAGGGAATTGTTCTCCAGATGGCGCAGCAGTACCCGCTCTCGAAAAGCCTGAGTGTCCAGAACAGCACCGCATGCCCGCTGACGCTGGCCAACGGGTTCAGTTGCCCTTCAGTGAATACGTTCGGCATCGATCCGAACTTCCGCATCGGCTATGCGCAGGCGTGGCAGTTATCGGTTCAGCGCGATATGCCTTTTGCGCTTCAGATGACCGGGACCTACCAGGGCACAAAGGGAACCCACGGCCCGCAGGAGATCTTGCCCAACAGTTATCCGCTCGGAGCGCCGAATCCGTGTCCGAGTTGTCCTTCGGGATTTGTGTACGAGACGTCGAACGGCAACTCGATCCGCCAGGCTGGCCAGTTTCAATTGCGGCGCAGACTGCGCAGCGGATTTACGGCGTCGCTCGCCTACACGTATTCGAAAGCGATCGACGATGACGCGTACTTAGGCGGCCAGGGTCACATGACGGCGAGCAGCGGAGGTCAGGCGCAATCGGCAGCTTTAACCTCACCGGTGGCAGTTGTGGCGCAAAACTGGCTTGATCCGCGCGCCGAGCGCTCGCTCTCCACATTCGATCAGCGCCACCTGCTCAATGTGCAAGGGCAATATACCAGCGGACAAGGACTCGAAGGCGGAACTTTGCTCGGTGGCTGGCGCGGCAGAGCGCTGAAGGAATGGACGGTGTTGAGCACCTTCACTTGGGGATCGGGGCTGCCCGAAACGCCGCTTTATCCGGCTGCCGTTCCGGGTACGGGCTTTACGAACATCATCCGGCCTGATCTCACAGGCGCGCCCATCTACAAAACCGACGGATCCTCGCATCTGAACGCAGGCGCCTACTCCGCGCCGGCAACTGGGCAATGGGGAACCGCCGGCAGAGACTCGATAATCGGACCGGACCAGCTCACGCTGAACAGCTCGCTGGCGCGCACCTTCCGCCCGCACGGAAAACTATATCTCGATTTTTCCATCACTTCGACGAACACACTCAACCACGCCGCCTTTTCCAGTTGGAACAATCTCGTCACCAGCACTCAATTCGGCTTGCCTGTTGCACCCGGCGCGATGCGCAGCCTGGAAACAACTGTGTATCTGAGGTTCCAATGAAGCGAATTCCCGCCGGTCTGCTCCTTTTACTCCTGGCATCGGCCTCGCGTCCGCAGCAGATAGGCCAGAACAAGGTCGCAGGTGAAACCCAGAGTTTTACGCTGACCGTGCAATCCAATTTGGTCGTGGAAGCCGTGGAGGTGAAAGATAAGCAAGGCAATTTCATTCACGGATTGACCGCGAATGACTTTGTGCTGACTGAAGATGGCGTGCCGCAGACGATCCGCTATTGTGAGCATGAGGATTTGGCCGCGACAGCGCAACCGCTGCCCGCGGAGACGCCGGCCAACGAGAATGTCACGGTCTACAACCGCCTGGCGCACGAGCAGATCGCTCCTGAATCGATCGAGAACGAACGCTACAAAAATCGCCGGCTCATGGCTCTTTACTTTGACATGACCGCACTACCGCCGTCGGATGAAATGCGCGCATTGTCGGCCGCCGAGCAGTTCGTTCGCACGCAAATGACGACTGTGGATATGGTCGCCATCCTGCGCTATCAAGGCGGGTCGGTGGATATCCTTCAGGACTTTACCGCCGACCGCAACAGGCTCCTCAGCATTTTGGAAACCTTGGTTGTCGGAGAGGGTCAAGGTTCCGCGGACACGGTCGATGATGCCAGCAGCGCTGACACAGGCTCAGCCTTCGGGCAGGATGACAGCGAGTTCAACGTCTTTAACACCGACCGGCAACTCTCCGCTCTCCAAACAGCGGCCAGGATGCTCGGACAAGTCAACGAAAAGAAAACCCTCATTTACTTCGCTAGCGGCCTGCGTTTGCAAGGGATCGACAACCAGGCTCAAATGCACGCCACGGCGGATACGGCGATCAAAGCCGGCGTCTCTATTTGGACCGTCGATGCGCGCGGCCTCGTGGCGCAGGCGCCGCTGGGCGACGCGACCCAGGGTTCGCCGGGCAACCAGGGCGTCTACACCGGAGCGGCAGCGCAGGCGGTCACCAGTAACTTTCAGCAATCGCAAGACACGCTCTACGCGCTCGCCGGTGACACCGGCGGCAAGGCTTTCCTGGATAACAACGACCTGACACGCGGCATTGTGCAGGCTCAGCAAGCCATTTCGGACTACTACATCCTCGCGTACTACACCACCAATAGCAATCAGAACGGCAAGTTCCGGCGTATCAGAATCTCTCTGGCGCTAAATCAGGAGGCGAAGCTCGACTATCGACAGGGCTACTATGCCGGCAAGGAATTCAGTAAGTTCACCGACATTGACCGCGAGCGCCAGCTTGAAGACGCGCTCATGCTCGACGATCCCATCACCGATCTCACCATCGCCATGGAGATCGATTACTTTCAGCTCAATCGGGCCGAATATTTCGTTCCTATCATCGTCAAGATTCCGGGACGTGAGTTGGCCTTGGCAAAGCGCGGCGGCGCCGAGCATACGCTGATCGACTTTGTCGGCGAAATCAAGGATCTTGTCGGCGGGACGACCGTGTCGAATGTCCGCGACAACGTGAATATCAAATTGTCTGATGCAACGGCGGCTGAGCTTGCCAAGCGCCCGATTGAATACGACACCGGATTCACGCTCCTGCCCGGCAAATACTCAATCAAATTCTTGGCGCGCGACGACGAAACGGGTCGCATCGGAACTTTTCAGACGACGTTCGTCATTCCGAATCTCAACAAGGAAGAAAAGCGTGTACCGCTTAGCGCTGTCGTCCTCAGCAGCCGGCGCGTCGATTTAAAGGAAGCCATCTATGATGCCGCGAAAGCGAAAGACCGGGCCAAAGATGAGGCCGTCAATCCGCTCGTTCAGGACGGAAAGAAGCTGATCCCGAGCGTGACGCGTGTGTTTGGCGCTGGCCGCGAGATCTACGTCTACTTCCAGGCTTACAAACAGGCGCAAACCCCTGCCCCGGCGCCAACTCCTCCGCAGCCTCTTTTCGCATTCGTCAGCCTTTATCAAGGCGGAAGGAAACTCTACGAGACGGCGCCCAAGTCCATCGTACCCAACCAGGAAAGCCGGCTTGGCCTCATGGCGCTCAACTTCGATTTAGGCGTAGACAAGCTTCCTCGGGGGCAATACGACTGCCTGGTGACAGTCATCGATCCATCGACGCAAAAGGCGGCCTTTTGGCGCGCACCGATTCTGCTTGTATCTCAATGACAGAAGCACCGCATTGCCGTGACAGGGCTGCAATCGCCGCATGTCGGCTTGGGCTCACACGCCGCTATACGCCGAGAACCCGCCATCAATCGGGACCA